>Ga0209695_100049_pt1 | contig 49695 bp, 48 predicted proteins | sample DewCreD2012metaG_4_FD_184110 | JGI IMG/M metagenome (GOLD analysis project Ga0209695, IMG submission 184110) | Hot spring sediment bacterial and archeal communities from British Columbia, Canada, to study Microbial Dark Matter (Phase II) - Dewar... ...
ATATAAGACCATTCCTCTATCTAGAGAAGATCTAGCCGAGTCAGTAAGTATCCTTAGAGAAATATCTAATTCTCAGGACAAGGTTGATTATCATGAGCTATGCGATGATATAAAGTAGGCAGTTTGACAGGGTAGCAACCCAACAAATACCCCATTAGGGTGGGATAATGATTTTATTTAAACTTTCTAAGGAGACATTTGCAGCTATGATGAGATCTATAAATAATACTTTAAGGGTTAGGGGTTAAATTTGAAGCATAATGCTTATGAGATGCCCAGCGGGAAAGCGGCCTACCCCCAACCCGATGATCATGAAAAGCGATTACCCTGCATGAAGGGGTAATGCTCGAGACATCAGTAAAAAGATCTTATATAGAATTGAAAGGGGAGAGGATCATAGCAATGATCAAAGCCGGTCTGTTATAGAATTGTGCGTCAATTTTACTTGGCGCTAACAAGCTTCTCGGCTTCTTCCACCATCTTCTCTATATATGGTAATCTCCTCTTTACAGCCTCGCTATCCAGCTTTGTCTCATGGAATCCCCATACATGGAGAGCCCATGCTCTGTCCCATGCCTCTTCGAACCACCTGCCAACCCTATCGCTTATAGCTTCAACAGCTTTCTCCAGCTCTGTAGTAGTCCATCTACCCCTCTTCTCAACCTCTCTCAGAATATTGCCTAGATTGAGGTATATAGCTAGTGCTTTCACACACTCCTCAGCAGCTTTATAGAGCTTCTCACTAGCCTGAATAGGATCTCTATCCACAAGCTCAGCCCCCTCCCTAAGATATCTACTAGCCAGCTCCAGGCGCACCTCAGTAGCTGCGGCAGGATCCAGACCAAGCTTCTCAATAAGGCTACTGAGCACAATCTCCTCCAAACCAAAACCCCTCTTAGCGATTTCCTCAGCAAGTCTCCTAGGAATTATCACCGAAACACCCACAATATCATCCCATATATTCATTTAACTCAAAGCTCTATAAAATTACTATGAGAATATTTAATCCTGCTAAGTTAAGAAGATCAAGGATCAATTCATCAGGATCTTTAAATACCAGCAGGTATTGAGATGCTGTTTCTAATTTAACATTACATTATAAAATACCTTGTTTTGCATAATTATTTATTAAGATGTAAGGAGTTCGGGCTTCATTGGGCTTGATATCTTTGATCAAGCCCTCCTCACTTGGCTTCACCGCCCTCAGAACCCCTCTTCATTGGGTTGATGCTGTTATCAGAACTGCTTACTCCATAATCGAGCCTTGGAGGAAGAGACATCTAAGGGGATGGCTAGGAAGATCAAGCCGAAGATCAGGAGGAATTCGCTAGGTGCAAGATCACGCTTATGAAGATAGATTATCAATCAAAAACCTTAAGGATAACACTGAAGCCAGGAGAATACCTCTCAATACCCTGAAGATCAACGTGGTTTGAGCCAGAGTTAAAGGCTGGATAGTGGATGAGGCTATAATTAAGATGATAGAATCGTTATTCCCTTTAAGAGCTCTAAGTAGATCTATGTTAATAAGGTTATTTTATCTCAATCCTGGCAAGCATAGAAAGGCATTCTCAGGATATGTTTATAAACTCTAGGAGGCAATGGATCATGTGATCTCTAGGGCGTAGCGGTGGTTTGATGAAATCAATCCGAGCATGGGGCTGTGTGGGCTATCGGGTCTGTAGTGAATATGCTATTGCTAGAACTGTTATGATGCAATCTAAGCCGATGTTTAGAAAGAGCTTCAATGTTTTGAGGTAGTTTATTATGTAAAATAAATAGCTCTAAGCCGCTTCAATACATTATATAATATACTATACAGATTTTAGCAGTGAGAACCATAACTATAGCTGGCTATCAGCACAAATCTATCTAGATCTAGCCCCAGTTTTCTTTTTCAGCCTGAACATAAACAATCCAGTTTCTATACTACTCCCTTATCTATTTCTCAAGAGGAACTCTTACACATATTTTTATGATACCTTCGGCAAAGATCTCTTTAATCCCTCGCACCTCAAGGTCCTCTACCAAGCTTAGCTTAACACCTAGCCCTATACATATTAAATAATATATCATTGATATATTATAATATCACTACCTCCGTAAGAGTATAATTTTGAACAGACATTCGGAGCTTTTGAAAGATGAAGCTGGAGAATGCTTGGCTTGGATGCTTATAATATTCATCTTCGTTTTAAAGAAAAAGTTTTAAAAATAATATATTATTATAATTATTTAGCATAGCCTCTATAGCTCTCGCTCACAGTGAGAGAGTTGTTATCCCACTCTGCTCTCGCTGTATTTGTGAATAGCTTGTAACTTCCCAGGGGTCCTGTGCCGCTGTTGAAATAACCTGGGTTGTATGGCTGATCTTCTCCTGCGAATTCTGTTTTGATCAGGATAACTATGTGTTCGCCCGGATTAATTGTTATCCTTGTAATGTTTATCATGATCACCTGGTTTATCCCTGGAAAACTACCTATTGTTGTGATTTTAACCATTATTGTGCCCCCTCCATAGGAATATGTGTTGATAAAGTTACCTCCTCCGTAGTTAACAATCGTGGCTAGCTGTGTTCCTCCTGTGCATGAGAGACTCGGCCACCCTGGGTTGTATGGGAAGCCGCTTGGTAGCGAGGTATATTTACATATAGCTATGCTATTACCGCTTGGCGATGCCTTCCAATCAACTGGGAGATAATCCGTTATATTGAGACTATTAATGACATTTCCACCGTTTTGGAAGTCTACTATATTAACCACGTGTTGTGGGTTAGCTCCGTCGAACTTTTTGTTATCTGGTGGACCCTTACTGCTTATGTTTACATAGAAGCTCTGCCCATCATATGGTAGCTGGCCGCCTGTGCTGTTTGTGAAGAACTTCCTGATCTGTGGTTGCAGGATGGGAGGTGTCGTCGTGGTTGTGGACTCCTCGTTCCACTGGTGGAACATCAGATAGATCTGGCCTTTATATATTTGATTCTCCCCTGCTGCTTGTAGCACATGGCAGCTTATCTTGAACCAAGCACTCTCTCCGGGGTTTATCGTTGTCTCTGTAAAGTTGCCTATACACATCACATATGTGCCATTCCAGCTATTGAACAGCTATTGAAGTTGCCATCAGTAGTTACATGTGGTCCTTTAACCGGTATTGTGCCTGTGTTCTTCACCTCGAAGGTTACTGTGCAGTTATAGCTTGGATATGCATTCACAATCGTTATGTTTAGATCTAGATCGTTGTTGCCAGTTGGATTCCCATTATCCTCGTTCTCAATTTCTGCTTTGCCAGCGTAGCATGTGCCCACGTCTTTGTCATATGTGGGATCTGCTGTTCCTGGAGGATCATTAGTCGATATTGATCCAAATTCAACATCGACGTTCCCAGTATTAATGACAGTTTTTATCTTTAGGCTATCGCTCCACATTGCTATAGCAGATCCCATGACAACTAGAGTCATTATGAGTGAGGATATGTGCATGACTGACCTCCTCCCCGCCCTGAAGGGCGAGGCTTTCGTGTTTCTTGTAAACAGTCCGTGTAAAGATCTACGATCCCATGTATACAAGTTAGATCCCGAGGATCTCTTACTTATAAACTAGGATCTTTAGCTGTAAAGATCTTTGGTGCCGCGGCCGGGATTTGAACCCGGGTCACGGGCTCGAGAGGCCCGCATACTCTCGGCGCAGGGCTGACCGGGCTATACTACCGCGGCACCACTTTTATAATATATGGTTGGAGCTTATATTCAAACACACCTATAGCTGAGAGCCTGATACACGAGCTGTAGGGATTCTCGAATATAGGCGGCTCGGGTTATGCAGCTCTAGCAACTGCCTCTCTAGGTCTTGTTTCAGGAGCTGCTAGGACGGCGAGGGATCCCAAAATCCATGTTGCTGAATATATAGCAAGAGCTGTTTCGAAGGACTGAATAGCTGGGATCATGGGGCCCATTATCATCCCGATCCTTGCGATAGATCCCGAGGATCCGACGCCTGTAGCCCTATACCCTTCTCTAAACAGCTCTGGTGTGTATGCATAGATAATACCCCAAGCCCCTAGGTTGAAGAAGTTGAGCATAGTTCCCCAGATCATTATATCCACAGGTGTTCTCGAGTATGCGAAGCCTATGGCTGATAAGCCTGAGAGAGCCATGTAAGCTATAAATGTGGGTCTCCTACCTATAGTCTCTACTAGGAGGGCTGCGCTGAAATATCCAGGGATCTGGGCTAGAGCCATGTAGAATGCATATTCAAGGGATCTTATGAGTGTGAGACCCTTTCCAGAGAGTATTGTTGGTAGCCAGAAGAACGCGCCATAGTATCCAAAGGCTATGGAGAACCACGAGATCCAGGATATGAGAACAATCCTCCTATTCCTAGATAAGAGCTCAGCCAGGGAAACCCTCTTCCCACTATCGCTGGCCATGGGCTCTGGCAACCCTGTTCTCAGGATAGCTGCATATAGTGCTGTGAGGGATAGAAGGATCATCGCTGTCGTATAGCCGATCCTTGGAATTAAGAATGCTGAGATAGCTGCTGCAAGTATAGTCCCATAGGCCCAGAAGCTCTCTAGGAGCACAACATTCCTACCCCTTTCCAAGGGTTTGGAGAGCTCTGAGACCATTGTAGATGCTACAGGAAGCTCTCCGCCTAGCCCTAGCCCCATTATGAATCTCACAGCCGCTAGATCATAGTGGTTCTTTATAAAACCCTGTAGAGGTGCCATTATGCTATATATTAGGAGGGTTGCTATGAAGATCTTTTTCCTGCCATAGAGATCAGCTAGATATCCAAACAATGTTGCCCCCACTAGGAGCCCCAGATTGTTTGCCAGAATAACTATGCTCCTTTCGGCGGGGCCCCAGCCAAGCAATTGTCCTAGGTATGCTAGTATATATGAGAGGATCAGTATCTCCATCGCATCGAACATCCAGCCTATGCCGCTCACTATTATGAGCCTTGCCCTGCTGACCAACTCCATCGCCGAACAAATGTTCGCTTGAGGGTTTTTATATCCTATAATCCTATTAGCCCTCAGAAGATATTATTTTGGGCACAGCATTGGAGAGGAATAGGATCCTGGGTGTGCGGGACTATATACTATGGATCCTAAGTATAGTAATAGTATTCTTTATAAGCATTTACATAGGATCCTGGGGCATTCTCAGAGACCCAGATATATCGCCCCAGACCAGGATAATAAACTCAGCCCACCAGATCACATATCTCCTAGCTATGAGCGTCTTCAGCGTATTCGCAGGAACCCTTATATTCTTCGTCATAAAATTCAGGGCAAGGGGTGGAGAGGATGAGCTCTAGTATCTCTAAAGAGAGTAGGGAGAGGATCCTCAGGATCTTAGAAATAACAACAATAGCTGCTACATCAATAATATTAGCCTACCTAGCTGTGATATCAATCCAGGGCCTAGAGATACTCTGGGCTCCAGCAAAACAGGTCGAGGAGCCCTACACAGTGATAAAGGTCGAGGCATACCAGTTCGGCTGGAGATTCACATACCCAAACGGGAGCACAAGCGTGGGAACACTACACCTCGAGAGAGGCAAGCTATATAGATTCGACATAACAAGCAGAGACGTAGCGCACAGCCTATTCATGCCAGAGCTAGGTCTCAAAATGGACGCAATACCAGGCTATGTTAACACACTATGGGTTAAAATAGAAAAACCAGGTAAATACCACATACTCTGCGCAGAACTCTGCGGCTTCGGACACTACGCAATGATAGCCGAGATAATAGTACAATAACTAAAGTAACAAGCCCTACCATTTAGAACCCTTAAAACGCCGACACCCGCTCTAAACAATAGACACCTTGGGTGGCTAACCTGCTTGTGTTTTACTGTTTTCATCATCATCGCTTCATAGCTAATGGTGTAGTTACCACCTCCCCAATTCATCCAGCGGTAAACCTCTGGCTGATCTTAAGCCCATCATACTCGGACAGGGTTTTCCCAGCCTTCTCACATCGGGATTCGGTAATATATTTTCATAAAAATTTTAAGCATATCAATATATAGTTAAAACCCTACTCCACCCTAGAGGATCAGGTTTATTGCCTATTCTGGGCACCCAGCCCTGGTTCTTCTAGTTATGTATAGCCTGACGGTGTCTCTATGGTTATCTGCAGCAAATATCGATAAGCCCTCCCTAATAAGGGATCTAATAACCCTATCAATAGTACTCTGGCTAGCGTTTTCTATCGATATAGCTATGATCCTCTCCACACATAGTTCACTAGCCAGGCTCTTAATATCGAGATCCCCAGCCGTGCTAACTTTTCTAGTATCTATAGCTCTAATCCCAGCCTTTTTCATGGGAAGCCCTATTGATAACCTGCTAGACCACATATAAAAGCCGCTCTGAAGCTGTTTTGGGTTTCATATTTGTTATAAAGGTGGATGTTAAGCTTCTTGGGTGAAGTCTATGGAAGCTAGTGCCCTGTATGTCGAGAGGCTCGCTGATGATCCTTGGGCTTGTGAGGTCATGCTCTGTGCCTACCAGTGAGGAGGGTAGGGAGCTGATCGTAATAATGGGTTTGAGACGTATATCCCTATAATACCAAGGGATAGTGGATTTAGGAAGAGCCTTAGAGAGGAGCTATTAGAGGAGCATACATAAAAGAATATCAGAGGTAGCATTAACAGCTTCACACCCACTAAGAACACCTCGAGAGGAGAGAAAACCAGGATGCGGGGTTTCTCCACAGCAATGAACCAGAGGCCTCAATGAGGGTGGAGCTGTGGGTAGGGGTCACCCCGAGCGAGTTGAGCCCAGTGATATGGATCCCATGAAGAGGGATCCTGAGGGCGATGAAGCCAAGGGAAGAGGGCTTGAGCAAAAATATCAAGCCCAATGAAGCCCGAACACCATATTCCTAGCTAGAAAAAGTCTTGGGATTTAAGTATTCTTACCCATATATTTCTGAGGTGTTTTCGTGATGAGAAGCTCGGTGTTCTCGATCTCTGTGGCCCTGATCCTGATCATGAGCCTAGCCCCCCTAGCCTATGGCGAGGAGAGACCGGCTGGCTTTGATAGGATCTATCTCCCTAGTGAGGTTAAGAAGATCCTATCGGGGGGTGTCTATCTTAGGGAGGAGATCGCAGGTGCAAAGCTGGAGCAGTCGAGCGAGGGTTTTGGTAAAGGTTCTAATGGGTATCCAATGCAGGCTACCATCCCAAGGATCCAGGCGCCAAGGCTTGGACAGGCTGAGCAAACATTATTCGGCCCCAATATAAGGGTTACAAGAGATTCTCCACATTACTTCCCATTTGAGAACGAGCCCTCGATCGCTGTGAATCCAGCTAATCCCAGGAATATAGTTGTTGCAGCCCATGACTACTCGGACCCAGTCTATCTGGTCGGGATCTCCGCGTATAGATCCCTAGATGGTGGGAGAACATGGCTCGGCCCCGCAAGGATGGTTGCAACATATGGGGATAGCCTGAGCGATCCCTCCCTAGCTGTTGGGAGGGATGGGACTATATATCTATCATACCTCTCCGTAGGTGCTTTCTCAGAGATAACCCTAGCCATATCGAGGGATGGGGGAGCTACTTGGAGCTTTCTGAGGGCTCTAAACTATAGTACATCAGCATTCTATGACAAGCCATGGATGGCTGTGGGACCAGATCCCTCTAACCCGTCGAGAGATATTATATATATAACCTACACAGAATTCAAGGGATACTTCCAGGTTAATCTGAGCATAAAGCTCATAAGATCCAGAGATGGTGGTAGAACATTTGAGGGGCCCTTCAACGTCAGCTGGGAAGGTAGGTATCCAGATACACTACTGCAGTGGTCATACCCAGTAGTAGATTCTACGGGGACGCTCTATGTGAGCTTCTACGGGCTAAAAACAGAAAGGGGAGCATTTGGCGAGAGGGTTGTTCAAGGAATATGGGTTACGAGATCCCTAGATGGCGGGGAAACATTCTCAGAGCCAGTGCTAGCTACTGAGACCAGATGGTGGTTCCCAGGCTATTCTGGAACCTATGGGTTCAGATGGATCGTACCAACACCAGCTACAGCTGTCGGGCCTGATGGCAGTATATATATAGCATATGAGGATAGCCCATCAGGCCCTGAGGGGCCTGACATGGGGGATATATACCTGGTACTCTCTAGAGATGGAGGAAGGACTTGGAGCAAGCCCAAGAGGATAAACGATGACCAGGGCTACGCCACACAATTCTTCCCTGTTATTGCTGTTAGAAAATCAGACGGATCTATCCACATAGCATGGGGCGATAAGAGGCTTGATCCAAGTGGTGTTGGCTATGACATCTACTACACATATTCCAGAGATGGTGGAGAGACCTTTGCTAAGAACATAAGGGTTACAGATATAACCATAAACCCAATGTACGGGATCCCGTTCTTTATAGGCGACTACTTCGGGATTGCTGTTAGCGATGATAATGTCTATATAGTATGGACTGATAGCCGGAGGGGATCTCTAGCGTTCGTACCAGGGGCGTATAGGAATGCGGCCCTAAACCAGGATATCTATATAGCATTCATCTCAGGCAGGGGATCACCGTCAATAGATATAGCCCCCCAGAGCCTTGAGGCAGGATACTCAGGAATCATAGAGATCAGGGGACGCGGAATGCCTAGAGAGGCTAGGTTTGGTGTAGCTGTTGGGGATATGATCCTTAATAAGGAGATCATAACAGACCAGGATGGGAGCTTCAGAGCATATATAGATCTATCATCCCTCCCACCGGGTAATATAACAATAAATATATTTGATCCAACAACCGGGCTCATAATAGCTAGCAAGAGCATATCTATAGCTCCTAACACTGTTCTCCAGAGCATATCTAGCCAGATATCCACCGGCTTCTCAAATATATCATCGATGCTAGCAGCCCTCGGAGCCAGGCTAGTCTCTGTGGAAAACGGATTGGCTGTTCTAAACACGTCTATAGGATCTCTTAGACTTGATCTGAGGAGCATAAATGCATCCATAGAGAGACTAGATGGGGACATAGCAACCCTCTCAACAAGTCTCGGCAGCGTTAGAGTTAGGGTCGAGGATATAGGCGCTAGGGTTATAAACCTCTCTGGAGATGTTGCCATTGTTAGAACATCCCTTGGAGACCTTAGTGGGAGGGTTGCATCTATCCAGGGTAGCATGGCGACTGTGATCACAGATCTAGGATCTATAAGAGCCCAGATCAGCGAATCAATATCTAGAGAAACAGGGATCGAAGCAAGGCTATTGAGGATCGAGTCTATATATATACCAATGCTAGCAGCCCTCCAGATCATATCCCTAGCACTGATAATCATAACCCTAATAGCTAGAAGGGCTAGAGGAAGGGGGGCTAGATGAGATACCATGCAATGTCTAAGAAGGATCTCAAGGATCTCTCAAGGGCCTCTAAAGAGGAGTTCAGGTGCACATTGGATGAGCCGAGCGAGGGTTTAGTAGCATATATAGAGAATGCTAGGGTATATATAGCTGACAAGACGCCAATAGCTATAGAGCTGGATAGCGGGGATAGGATCCCGGCTATACATCTCTTAAACAAGGGCATGTGCACAACACCCCACGTTACAGTAGATCAGGGGGCGGTGCCCAGAATACTTAATGGTGCAGATGTTATGGCCCCAGGTATTATAGAGCTATCGGAGTTTGCACAGGGCTCTATAGTTGGTGTTAGAGAGCCTCAGAGAAGGGCTTTCATAGCTGTTGGGAGGGCTCTCATGAGCTCCCAGGAGATCATGGCTGTTAAAAGGGGCAGGGCTATAAAGAATCTCCACCATGCTGGGGATAGGATATGGCAGGCATTAATAGAGATTATGATCAGGATAGGATAGAGATTAAGATTCAATTCCAGGTTTTCTATAGCTTACAACAAGATCCATGATCTGCCTCCTAGTAACATGGTAGAGCCCCCTATCTGTTATCCTTATCTCCGGGATCACTGTGAGGCTTAGAAGCTGTATCTCCTGCAAAATATCCTCAGGCTTCTCAACACCGCTACTCTCTAGGGCTCTGAAGAGCCTCTCAAGATCCTCAGCAACATCCTCATAGCCCTTGCTCGACATAAGCCCAGCGATCTCTAGAACAACTGCAGCCTCAACTCTCCCTTTATATGCATATGATATCCCACCCCTTGATTCTACTATAGACGCTATAGCCCTTCTTATATCGCCCATGGAGCTGCCAACAGCTATTATATTATGGGAGTCATGAGCTATCGACGAAGCTAATGCCCCCTCGATCCCTATATCTACTGCTAGCCCAACATAGCCCGAGCCCTTCCCATATCTGTTCACAACAGCGACAAGAGATAGATCTCCTCCCAGATCTCCAACCACTAGCCCCCTGCAATCTATGCTGATCCTCTCCTCCCTGGTTAGGGTTGTCCCGTGGATTGGCCTTATAGCCCTTACCTCGGCTTCCTCACAGCCTCTGGGTATTTCTGGGGCTATTCTATCTATATCACCTACCCGTATACTATCAACCATATCCCTCGGCGGGTTCGGAGGTTTTTTATCGGGACCAACATATCTATAATGCCTCGCCACAAGGTTTCCCTCTATGTATACGCTCTCTATGTATAGCCTATCGAGACTATCTATAACCACTAGATCCGCGTATCTCCCAGGAGCTATGGATCCTATCCACCTATGAACTCCATATAGGATTGCTGGGGCTATTGTTGCGCTTGCTATAGCCCTTACAGGATCTACACCGAGCTCTATAGCCCTCCTCACAGCCCTATCCATATGCCCCTCCCTAGCTATGTGGAGGGCGTGAATATCGTCTGTGGCCATCGATACTATTTGTGGGTATCTCTCTATGGCTCTATACAGCCTATCAAGATCCCTCCAGCTGGATCCATATCTCACTATAGGGATCAACCCCTTGGATAGCTTCTCCAAAAACTCCTCCCAGCCCGTCACCTCGTGATCGTTGTACATTCCGAGAGAAGCATAGGCATCCAGATCCTCGCCTGAGAGCCCGGCCGCGTGGCCCTGGACAATTCCTTTCATAGAGATCCTAGAAACATAGTCGATATAATCCCCAACACCATCAAGTAGGGATCCTATATCCATAACCTCCCCAACTCCCGAGAAGCTATCAGATATCTTGAGAACCTCGCTATATTCTAGTGAAGCCCCACCGCGATCAGGAGACCTGGGGCTTGCGGGCACATTTGGTGGGACTAGCAGGAAGACCCTGAGGAGAGATTCCGAGAGCTCTCTAGCCATGTACTCGAGCCCGGCTACCCCGGTGACATTAGCTATCTCGTGGGGATCTGCAAAGACCGTTGTCGTGCCCCTAGCCATCACGGCTTTTGAGAACTCGCTGGGTCTTAGATATGTGCTCTCTATATGGGTGTGCGGATCTATAAGGCCTGGCGCAATATATTTACCATGGAGATCTATCTCCTTAGTCGAAGAGCTTCTGGATCTTATGCACCTACCAACACAGGATATTATCCTGCCCTTGATAGCTATATCAACGTTCTCAACAACCCTGAGGCTCCATACATCTACTAGAGAGACCCTTGATAGAATAATGTCTGCGGGGATAAGGCCTAGGGAGGATCTAGATGCTCTGGCCAGCTCCTCGGGATCTGGCCTTGGATCCCTTATAATCATTCCACAACCTCTATAAATTTTTATATCAGGAGTGCTTAAAAGCACCGGAGATGTTGTATATAATTATTTGATGAGATAACTCTTCCGATTAAAACAACTGATCCAGGGCTCTTATATATTGCTTTTAAGCCGCTTGGGTGAATAATAAACAGTCGGTGGAGGATAGTGTCAAGGGCAAGGATACCTGGTAGGGAGAAGTGGAAGTACAAGAAGTGGTATGTGATAACAGCACCCCCAGTATTTGGGGAGGTTGAGATAGGGAGCATACCAGCTGATGAGAGTTGGAAGGTTATTGGGAGAACAGTTGAGGTTACTATGTACGAGCTCACAGGAGATATTTCGCAACTCCACATAAGATTCAAATTCCAGATCGTGAGGGTTGAGGGGGATAGGGCTATAACCAGGTTTAAGATGATGGAGCTGGCCAGGGATTATCTGAGGAGCCTTACTAGGAGGAAGAGTAGCAAGATAGCGGGGATAATAAACCTAACCACCAAGGATGGCTATGGGATAAGGGTTACTGCTGCTGCCTTCACAACATATAGGTGCAAGGCATCGCAGAAGGAAAGCATTAGAAAGATCATGTTCGATGTTCTCCAGAAGGCTGCTTCTGAGAAAACACTTGATGAGTTTATAAAGGCCTCTCTGGGCGAGATACAGACAGAGATCTTCAAGGAGGCTAAGAAGATATACCCACTCAGGAAGGTTGAGATAGCCAAGATAAAGCTCCTAACAATACCAACCCCATCCGGCCCTGCTAAGGCTGTAGTGACCCCGCAGAGACCTGTTTAGGGCTTAGTAGAAGGATCTTAGAGTCTCCATAGATCCAGACTCTATAATATCCCTGAAAACCCTTATAGCCCTATCCCTCTTATCAAGGTGATCCTTGTCTATATATAGCCTAACAATCGTGACCCCATGGGATAATGTTCCGAAGCTCGTCTCCTCAAACCTCTTAACAATACTCCTATCCCCAGAGATCACGAGAACCTCCTCATCCCTGAGCATGGGGTTTAGGGGTAGGTGGGGCGTGTCTATGTATACTATACCCTCGTAATCCCTGCCAAGCCTCTCTATCAATAGCCTGTTTAGAAAGCCCCTATTCATAGCTATTATAGCTAGAGGGCTTCCCCTGGGTATCTGGATCCTCTTCTCCTCTATAACAGTATATGGTATCCTCCTGCTCAGGAGCTTCTTACATGAATCAAGGCTCCTTATAGAAGGGTTCCCAAGTATGTATGTGTCATCCAGCTCTATATATAGCGAGGGATTCCCAACCATGCTCTTATAATCTATAAACCCAGCGCTCTCCTCCAAAACCCTTCCAAGGAGGTGCTCGATTGCCCTTGTTGTTTTGTGGTAGTATACAGCTGCGAACATGTGGTATCTAGCTATGAGCACATGCTCGTAGGCGTCAACAGCCTTATCAAGGATCCCGAGCCTCCTGTTTAGGGGGATAGTGTTTCTAGCTATCCTCATCCAGTCTATCCCAAGCCCATAGCCTGCTCCGGTGTAGTATGAGTCCCTTATAAGATAGTCCAGAAGATCTGCTGCGAAGGGGCCCTTGAGAACATAGAAAAGGCTCTTCTCCATATCCTGCTCAACACCGCTGAAACCCAGCACCGGCCAGTCCTCGCTTGATGCGGCCATAATGGCTCTGGAGATGTCTTTAGACGTGAACCCCAGATCCTTGTTATCATCTATACATGAGGAGACCTCGCTATCCTCGCTAATAATCCTCCCACCAATGATCTCGTGGTTAACCTCCAGGGGGTATAGGATCCTCTCCTCAAATGTGTGTGAGAAGGGCCCATGCCCAATGTCGTGGAGTAAGAGAACTAGCCTGAGGAACTGTATAAGCCTTGAAGCCTCGTCCCTCAAGAGACCTAGCCTAGAGGCTATGTTCTCCCCAAAGGCTCCGGCTATGTGCATAGCCCCTATGCTGTGTATAAATCTGCTATGAACAGCCCCTGGGTATACATAGACAGATGTGGGGAGCTGGAGGATCCTCCTGAGCCTCTGGAACGCCCTGGTGTTTATAACACACCTCTCAACAGGTGTTACCCCTACATACCCGTGCACGGGATCCTTTATCATGTGCTCATACCGCAGCATATACCCTCCACAAACCGGATCTCTTGGAGGATAAAATATATTGAGAGTAATACTTAATGCCCAGCCAACAAAGCATCTAGAGGGGGGTTCTCTCTAAAAGGCATCCACTCCATAGGATATATAGGGGCTTCTCCTGGACAGCATAGACGATATACTGGATAGGATCGCTACTTCCAGAGTTTTCACGAACAAGGAGGTTCTGAGACCAGACTATATACCAGAATCCCTGCCACATAGAGAGAACGAGATAAGAAGAGTAGCCCTGGTTCTCGGAGCATCCCTCCAGGGTGTTAGGCCCAGCAATCTATTCATATACGGCCTCACAGGGACTGGCAAGACAGCTGTTGCCAAGTATGTTCTCAAGAAGCTCTGGGAGAAGGGGAGCGAGAGGGGTGTTAGGATATACTGGGTCTATGTGAACACTAGGGTTGAGAACACAAGCTACAGGGTTCTATCAAGGATTGGGGAGCAGCTGGATGTCAAGATACCATTCACTGGGCTCTCAACGGCTGAGGTCTATAGAAGGGTTATGGGGGCTATAGAGTCTAGATCCTCTATAGTTGTTGTCGTCATGGATGAGATCGACCATATGGTTAGAAGAGAGGGCGATGAAATATTATATAGGCTCACAAGGGCTAACGAGGAGCTGGGATCCTCTAGAATAGGGATTGTTGGGATAACCAACGATATAAAGTTCGTAGAAACCCTAGACCCGAGGGTTAGAAGCAGCCTTGGTGAGGAGGAGATAGTATTCCCACCATATAATGCTGAGCAGCTGAGGAATATCCTAAAGCAGAGAGCGGTGCTGGCATTCAGAGAAGGGGCTGTTGGTGAGGAGGTTATAGCACTATGTGCAGCCCTAGCAGCTAGGGAGCATGGTGATGCTAGAAGAGCCCTGGATCTCCTGAGGGTTGCTGGGGAGATAGCGGATAGGGAGGGATCCGAGAAGGTCACTGAGGATCATGTTTATAGGGCTAGGAATGAGATAGAGAGGGACAGGGCTTCTGAGATGATATCAACACTCCCGGTGCATGGAAAGCTCATACTATACGCGCTACTTAGGATCGTTGGTGAGGGTAGGGAGCCAACAACCGGGGAGCTATACCTAGCATATAGAGAAATAGCTAGAAAACACGGTCTAGAGCCCGTGACCCAGAGGAGAGCTAGCGATATAGTATCGGAGCTCGACATGGTTGGGATAATAAGCGCTTTGACAATAAACAGGGGTAGGTATGGGAAGACAAGGATAATAAAGCTCCAAGTAAGCCCAGAGGTTGTTCTAGAAGTTCTCAGAAGAGATGGGATCGTAGACTGACCTCCTCTCCTTTCAATTCTATAGAAGATCTTTTTGCTAGGGTCTCCGGCCCATTACCCCTATCCCCCTTGTAAAGGGACTCGGGTTTATGGCTCTTATCATAGCCTCGGAGGCATTTGTTTGGTCTAGTGTGCTTAGCATGTCTATAGCGTATTGCTAGGTAATGGCCCCCCGAGACTCACAAGAATTATCACTATCACAAGAAAGACCAGAGGATACGGGCTTATAAACACCATCCGCCCTAAAGGACAGGGCTTTCAGGTTGTAAGGATCGTTACGATAAAAACCAACAGGATCATATTACTGCTAGCCCTTAGAATATCTCTCCCTATATATTCTCTCAATACCCTCGGCAAGCTCTATATCCATAGTTGATAGACCCCCAATATCGTGGGTGGTTAGAGAGATCCTCACAGTGTTATAGCCCTCTATACATAGGTCGGGGTGGTGCTCCATCCTCTCAGCAAGATCCCTTATATCCTCAATAAACCTCACAGCCTCTACAAAGTCTCTAAGCTTGTATTTCTTATAGATCCTCGGCGTCTTCCCCCTATATATTCTCCATCCCCCCAAGCCCCTCTCACTAAGAGCTCTTCTAGCATCCTCAACCGAGATCCGCTCATAGCTCAATGGATGCCACCAAGTGATTATGCTAATAGAGACTATATTTTCAAACCGCTCGTGTACACTATTAGGGCTAGCTATCTCTGCCAGACTCTATTTGATCCCATAGCGATCTATCTAATGCTTATACCAAACACCTGTGAGATCAGCATTCCGAGTATATATAATGCTGCAGAGACTCCCAGAATTATGGCTGCTGTCTCTATTATCTCTCTTATGTAGTTCCTATTATATAGCACAGAGCTATATGTTGATATATATGCTAGTATCACTATTGATAATGCTATTGATAGTGCGAACGCAACGAAGATCTCGTGGATTATGAAGTATGGTATGGCTAGCACAATGGCTGTTAGAAGGTATGCAACCCCCGTGTACATAGCCGACGTGCCCGGCCTCCCCATCCCACCCTGCTTAGCCTGGGCATAGGCTGCTGCAGCCATAGCCATGGATGCCGCTATCCCTGCAATCAATCCAGCTAGCCCGGCCATCACGGTGTTCTCATAAACACCCAGGGTTCCTGCATGTATTCCAGAGATCTCTATTATGGCATCGGATAGTCCGAGTACTATGAAGCCCAGATACTTTATCCTCTCCTCGGCTATGTTATCTGCTAGATAGTTCTCGTGCTTGATCTCGTCGGCTATTATTCTCTCAAGCTCCTCCCTCTCAGATCCATCGAAGTATTTGAGAAGTCCTCTATACCTCTCAATAGTCTCGTTCTCCTTCCTCTCAAGGATCTTGATCGTCACAGTTGCGCCGAATAGAAGTGCCATTATGAGGGCAACAAGGATTCTGAGCCATAGAAGCCCAACCCCGCACCCGCCAACTATTGATGACCAGAACCTATAGTGCCTCTCCTCGTGGGAAGCCATCTCTAGGAGCGCAGACCTCGATGCTCTGGATATGAAGGGCGCCCTGGATAGCCATCTATATATAGCACCATCTAGGTGTTCGTCTTTACAGGATAGCATAGCTATGCTCATAAGCTCGCTGGTCTCTCTAACCCCCATGGCAGCCCTAGACTATTGTGGGGAGGGGGCTTATAAAGGAGAAAATCATAGGGATAGTGGGTTCCTAAATGCTAGGAAGCTTCTAACAAGTCTCAAGATGTTCCGGTACTTGCTCCTCCTCCTAGCTATCCCAGCATCTGTTAGGGCCTCCATAGCGCAGAGGTATCCTGGGGCTCCGCTTACACCTCCTCCCGGGTGGGCGCTTGATCCGCATATGTATAGCCCCTTTATAGGGGTTCTATAGCCCGAGAGCTCTCTTGCAGGCCTGTTGCTCCAGAGCTGATCCTGTGTCATGCTTATCTGGAATATATTACCGCCAGGGTTTAGAAACATCTCCTCTATATCTCTGGGTGTTATAACCAGCATCCTCTCAACCCTTCTCCCGAATCCATTGTAGTAGTTATCCAGCACAGAGAATGTTCTCTCGACAAGCTTTTCCCTATCCCCAGAATCCCAGTTCCCTGGAGATTTTCTGCTTGTGTATTGTATGAAGAGAGATATAACATGCCATCCATCTGGGGCTATTGTTCTGTCAACATAGCTCTGGGTGTTCACAGAGATCCAGGGGTTTCTGCTGATCCCCTCGGATAGAGCGTCTGAGTACGCCTTCTCAACATAGTCTATGGATGGGATCGTTATTGCGGAGGATCTATAGACAAGATCCTCATGACCAGAATACCTCCCATAAAGCCTCGGCAGATCCCTGACAGCAACCACAATCTTAGAGGACGCTCCAAGTCCTCTCAGGCTCTTTATCCTCCTAACAAGATCTTTATCGAGATCAGCCTCGGGATCTAGGAGCCTAAGCATTGTGGTTCTAACATCAGCACTGCTCATAACAAGCCACGACTCATACAGCTTCCCACCAGCTATGACGCCCTTAACAAACCCAGCCCTGCTAACAACTATCCTCTCAACCTCGACCCCGAGGTGTATCTCGACACCCAGTTCGGAGCATCTCTTAGCAAGGATCTCTGAGAGCATCCCCATACCCCCCTCGACATAGCCCCACTGGCCCCTAACGCCGGTTATGTTTCCAACATAGTGGTGTGCCATTAGGAGAGAAGATCCCGGGGTGCCTGGCGAGATCATCTCACCAACAAGGGCATCCTCGACGAGGGCTGCCTTAACCTCCTCAGACTCGAAGTACTCATCCAGAACCTTTGAGGCTGGTGATAAAAGAATCCAGGAGGCCTCCTCGAGGTATCCCAGTAGGCTCTCACCTCCATGCTTTGCTATCCCGATTATCCTCTTGAGAAGCTCTAGGGTTTCGTCAAGGGCTAGGGGTTTGCTCATATAGATCGAATCCAGGATAACCCCTATAAAACCCCAGAGCCTGCTCCACCTTAGATAGGTTTTCGCATCCCTCTCAGAGTATCTAGAGATCTCCTTGGCGGTCTTCTCAGCATCGCTCCAGATATTGAGAATCCTTCCACCATCTAGAAAAACACTCATCCCAGGATCCTTTGGTATGATCTTAAGACCCTTCTCAAAGAGCCCCAGATCCTCGGCTATCTCTCTCCTAAAAAGGCTAATGACATAAGCGCCAATCGGAACCCTAAAACCGCTCCATAGCTCGGGGGAGGAGGCCATGCCGCCAAGGAATCTGTTCCTCTCAAAAACCACAACCCTGAGCCCTTTAGAGGCTAGTGTGCATGCTGCCACAAGCCCGTTATGACCTCCCCCTATTACTATGGCATCGTATTTCGCCATATAGCTATACCCACCATATCTATACAAAGGGTTATATAAGGAATATAATAGTATGGATCGCATGGATATCGATAAATATATATTACCCATAGAGGATTTAGATTGGATGGTGAATTAGAGCATGGGGAAGATTGTGAGGTTTGTATCATATATCCTCCTGCTAATAACAATACTAGGGATAGCATCAATAGCTCCCCAATCAATAATAGCCCAGGCCCAGGAGGTGATAAAGGGGCCTGCGACAGATACTATAGTTATACAGAGGGTCTCTCTGGATGAGGTTGCCCAGGCTTTCCAGAGCGGTAGGATAGATGCCTATCTCTTCAGCCTAAGACCTGCACAGGCTGAGGCTCTCAGAAGAGACCCAAATATTAGGATTATAAGCGCACCCGCAGGGCTTGTTGACTTCATATTCAACCCAGCCCCTGTATATATAGCCAATCTCTCAGGGGATCAGACTAGAAGATCTCTCAGCGATCTTGCAAGGCTTACTGGGGGATCTCCAGAGTCCATTGTTAATGTATACTATGACAAGGATAGGAATGCCACCTTTGTAGAGTACGGCGCTTATCCGGGGAAGGGTGGGAACCCATTTGCATTCAGAGACGTTAGGCTTGCTATGAACTACATGATTGATAGGGATAACATTGTTAATGTGATCTATAGAGGCTTTGCATCGCCAATGTATACATTCCTATCATCATACGATCCCGACTTTCCACTGATATCCGATATAGTGCTCAGATACAAGTTCGCATACAGCCCACAGCTGGCTGATCAGATTGTTACAAACACACTAACAAGGGCAGGCTTCCAGAAGGTGGGAGGCACATGGTCATATGGAGGCAAGCCTGTGGAGATAAACTTCATAATAAGGATAGAGGATGAGAGAAAAGATATCGGGGATCAGCTGGCAACAGCTCTCGAGAACCTCGGCTTCAAGGTTAACAGGCTTTACATGACATTCGGACCAGCTATAGATACGGTATATGGCACAGATCCTGCTGAGTTTAAGTGGCACATCTACACAGAAGGATGGGGCAAGACTGGGATAAGCAAGTATGACACATCATCGGTAGCCCAGTTCTGCGCACCATGGTTTGGATACATGCCAGGATGGGCTGAGACCACGTTCTGGAACTATAGGAACGACACACTGGACACCCTAACACAGAGGATCTATAATGGTAACTTCACAAGCAAAGATGAGAGAGACAGTCTATATAGGGGATCTGTTGAGCTATGCATAGTAGAGGGGGTAAGAGCATGGGTTGCCACAAGGCTTGACAGCTATGCAATGAGAGCCGAGGTGAGGGGATATACAAACGATGTTGGTGCAGGGCTCAGGGCTATATGGAACCTGAGAGAGATCAACATACCTGGCAATACTATCCTAAACGTGGGGCATCTATGGGTTTACACAGCGAGAACCGTGTGGAACCAGGTTGGAGGCTTCCAGGATGTATATAGCGTTGATGTTATGTACTCAACATGGGATCCAATGACATGGTTCCACCCATTCAACGGGATGCCAATACAATTTAGAGCATCCTTCGATGTCCAGACAGCAGGCCCAACTGGGAAGCTTGATGTGCCATCAGATGCATTTACATGGGATGCCTCTACAGCTAGCTGGAAGCTTGTTGGACCTGGTGTTAAGGCTACTAGCAAGGTTGTGTTTGACATGTCTAACTACATAGGTGCTAGGTGGCACCATAATATGACAATAACTTGGGCCGACGTGCTTGCACAGCTATACCAGAACTTCGATATAGCGTATAACTCTACAAAGGCTACCTCGGAGTCTGCTGTTGCATCTCTCCTGAAGCCAACCCTCGATACAATAGTCGGCTTCAGAATAGATGAGGCTAACAAGAGGCTAGAGGTATATCTAAACTACTGGCACTTCGAGCCAGCATATATAGCTAGCTTTGCCACCATGAACATATACCTGCCATTCGAGCTAGTGCTTGCAGAGGATTATCTCGTATTCACAAGGGGAACCTATGCCTACTCAAGCTCTGCAGCAACAGCTAAGAAGGTTCCACAGCTTAACCTAGTGCTATCTGGCCATGCCTCTGATATGGCAATAGCTCTCCAGAGCTTCCTATCATCTGGCTATTATCCATCAAACATATTCACAGTAGGCAATAAGCAGTATGCAACAAGCGACGAGGTTATGGCTAGATATAGAGCTGCACTAGCATGGATCTCCGCCCGCGGTCATGCATGGATAAGCGATGGCCCATATATGCTTGATAGATTCTCAGCAGAGGGCCAGTCAGCTGTTCTAAGAGCCTTCAGAGATCCCACATATCCATTCTCTCCAGGGAAGTGGGTGTTTGGAGAGTCGAGGCTAGTTAGGATAGAGAACATAGGTGTTCCACAGGTGATAAGGGGGCAGGATGCAAACATCCTTGTTGATCTCAGCGGCCCGCCCCCGCTCTATGTTAAGTACATACTGAGGGACTCAATAACCGGGGATATAATAAGTGTTGGTCTTGGAAGCCTTGCAACAGGATCTAGGTTTGTAATAACACTCCCAGCACAGCTAACGGCAAAGCTTACAGCCAGGTTCCCTTACGAGCTAACGGTTATAGCTTATAGCGATGCTGTAGCCTTCGTGGATGCTAGGACGATTTTCGTGACGATATTCGATCCAGGGATCATAACAGCCCCAATAGAGCAAGAGATCTCTAACCTTCAGAAGAATGTGCAGAGCGCGATAACAGGTCTACAGCAGGCTATACAGGCTATAAATGCTTCAAGCGTTGCAGGTCTTCAGCAGGTATCACAGCAGGTAGCTACAGGACTTAGCGCTGTTGGTAACAGCATCTCACAGCTAGGGGGCGCCATAAACAATCTAGGGAGCGCAGTCAACAACCTAGGAGGTAGTATCAGCTCTAAGATAGACACAGTTAGTAGCAAGATAGACACGCTAGCTAACCAACAGTCGCAGTCGGTATCAACGTTACAAGCAAGCGTTAGGGATCTAAGGGATACTGTTAACATGCTCATGTATATAATTATATTCCTAGTGATCCTACAGCTAGCCACGATAGCTTTGGTGCTTCTGAGGAGAAGATAGAATAAATCAATCATAAAGAGTCTTTTTTATAGTAAAGGCTTCTACTTATATATCTCTGTGTAGCGATAGAATCGGTGATGCGATGGGCCTTGCAAGGGTTCTAGCCATAAGGGCTATAACGCTCTCCGCCACTTTGATAGGTATAGTGCTAGTCACAGCAGTGATCCTGGGCCCAACATCGGATAAGCTTCTAGGGGCTATTGTGAATGAGGATGTAAGAGCATATAGCCAGGCTCTCAGGCAGAAGGCTGCTGGGGGTGCTCTCAACCAGAGCGAGATAGACGCTCTTGTAGCGCAGTATAGAGATCAGCTTGTCAGAGCCTACGGCCTCGATAGACCATGGTATGAGAGGGTAATCCCACTCTCTATGAGGATAATACTCCTCGACCTAGGAAGGGCTGGAACCATAACCTCCTTCACAGGCTCCAACTATGTTAGGGATATAATCCTCGAAAGAATACCCCCAACAGTTATGTTTCTAACCACAGCAACGATTATAAATATACTCATAGGCCTCTTCCTGGGCCCGAGGCTTGCCTTCAAGAGGGGAGGGGCTCTTGATAGGGTTTTCAGCATATACTCTGCTATATCATATGCAGTGCCAGCATGGTGGCTCGGTCTTATGATGATATACATATTTGTCTATAAGATACCAATATTCCCCCCGCCAACAGGGCTTCTCTCACCAAACCCCCCATCAGATCCTCTGGGAAGGTTCCTCGATATGGCTAGCCATGCTGTGCTTCCCATAATAACCTTTGTCCTGGCAACATCTGGGGTTTGGATATATATAACCAGGGCTATTGTTGTTAGAATAGTTGAGGAGGACTTCGTATATGTTGCAAAGGCTAAAGGGCTCCATGATAGGACTATAATGAGGAGCTATATAATGAGGGCCGCAGCACCCCCGATAGCTACCAACGCAATACTTGGGCTTGCAGGCTCCCTGGGGGGAGCTATTCTGACCGAGACTATCTTCAACTGGCCTGGGCTTGGTAGGCTCTTCTACGATGCTATAGGTGCTCAAGAGCTCTCCCTAATACTTGGCCTGACATATATAACTGCGCTGGTTTATATAGTAGCCAGGCTTATACTAGAGATCCTATATATATTCCTAGACCCTAGGGTGAGGTACTGATGTCTCTCCAGGCTGTGGGGGCTAGGGAGATTCTATCCCTACTATGGAGAAGCTGGACAGGCAGGGTTGGGGTCATACTCTTTGGCCTGATGGTGATCGCTTCAATCTACACCCTAGCCACAATGCCCCTAGACTATGGAACAAGGATCTGGAATAACGCTGACTATTGGAAGGACTATCCCAAGATGGTCCCGCCAGACTGGTATAGGGCTCTGTTCGATAGATCTCTCCTACCCCATACTGTAATCAGGTTGGAGAGCCCTTCGAGATCTGAGGTGATGAGCTACGCAGGATCCCAGGTTAGGGTTTTAACCTATGTATTCACATACAGCTATGAGAGCCTTACATATCCTCAGAATGCTAGAATAGCTATATATGGTCTAGAGGCCCGCAACCCATCGATTCCTGTTGTTATAACAGTCTCCCTTGAGAGGCCCGATGGAAGGATAGACCAGCTGTACTTCGAGATAGTGAGGATCCCCCAGCAGCTAGCTGGTCAGAAGATCTATACACCAACTCCTAAGGATATAAACGCATATGGGAATCTATATATGGCCCAGCAGATATCGAGCTTCTACTACACTAGATATAATATATCGATAAACCCATCGGATCTTGCAGGCCTGGACTATGGTGTTGAGAAGGCATTATTCTCTAAGCCTTCCGTGAGGGATGGAAAGATCGTGTTGGTGCCTTTGAACGGCTTCTATAGATTCACGGTGAGTATTCAGCTCACCAGCTCTCAGGATAGCATCGACATGGTGACCCTGGCGGTTCTTGGAAGGGCTTATGGGCTTATGGGGACGGATTTCGATGGGAGAGACCTTGCGCAGGCGCTCCTATTTGGATTCCCCATAGCCCTGGCTATAGGCTTCATAACATCTGCTATTGTATCGATAATAGGCATGATCCTGGGAGTCTTCTCAGGATACTATGGGGGCTTTGTAGACGAGGTTGTCCAGAGGACGGCTGATATCCTTGGCAACATACCCCTCCTACCACTGCTAATACTGTTCACATTCATAACACCATCAAACCTGAGAATCCAGGTTCTGGTGGCGACCCTCATAGTCTTTGGCTGGGCCGGCTTGGCCATCATAGTGAGATCCATGGTTCTATCGATAAAATCGGAGCAATATGTAGAGGCAGCAAGAGCTCTGGGAGCATCGAATATAAGGATAATATTCAAGCACATAACACCCCAAGTGATGCCCTATGTAGTAGCACAGCTGATATTCTTTGTACCAACAGCAATACTAACAGAGGCAGGACTAAGCCTACTAGGCCTGGGAGACCCTAGCATACCAACATGGGGGCAGATACTCTCAAGGGTTCTCGACAAGGGTGCGGTCTCTATAGCCTGGTGGTGGGTCCTTCCACCAGGTCTGCTGATAGTGATATCTGCAGTAACATTCGTCCTAATAGCCCTAGCCCTGGAACCAATAGTGGATCCAAGGCTTAGAAGGAGGATCTAGAGGATAAGAACTATTTGCCGAGTGGGCCCGCGGGGATTTGAACCCCGGACCGCCCGGTTATGAGCCGGGCGCTCTACCTGGCTGAGCTACGGGCCCTCTATATTGTGATAATGTATAGAAGCTTATAGCCTTTTGCAAACTAAGGCATCCTACTGGGGGTTTTTCCGGGTTTATGGGGGCTTCTCGCTTTCTTCATGCTTATAATCCTCTAGGCTATATCATCTATAGTGGGTTGCTTTGAGTGAGGAGACGGCTTTTATCGTGAGGATAGCTAATACAGACCTACCCGGTGGTCTCTCGGTGCCCCATGCTATATCTAGGATCAAGGGTATTGGGTATAACACAGCCCTCGCTATTTGTAAGAGACTGGGTATAGATCCCAATACCAAGCTTGGCAGGCTTGATCAGGAGACTCTATCCAAGCTTGAGAACGTTATAAGGGATCTTGCCGCGGCAGGCTTCCCACCATGGATGCTTAACAGGAGAAAGGATCTCGAGAGTGGGAGGGATATTCACTTGATAGGCAGTGATCTATTGTTCGCTGTTAGGGAGGATATCGAGAGGATGAAGAGGACAAAGAGCTGGAAGGGCATAAGACACGCCCTGGGGCTCAAGGTCAGGGGCCAGAGGACAGCCACTACTGGGAGGACTGGGATTACTGTTGGTGTGAGGAAGAAGAAGGAGCAGCAACAGCAGCAGAAGAAATAGGGTGAGCATCATGGGTGATCCTAAGAAGCCTAGGAAGAAGTGGGAGAAGCCCGGGCACCCGTGGATCAAGTCAAGGCTCGAGGAGGAGATGAGACTCATGGGCGAATATGGTTTGAGGAATAAGATGGAGATCTGGAGGGCCCAGACACTGCTTAGAAGGCTTAGATCTAGAGCTAGATCTCTCCTAGCGCTTCCACCAGATGTTAGAGCCAAGGAGGAGAGGGAGCTTGTTAATAGGCTATATAGAATGGGTCTTCTGAAGAGCTCCACAGCCTCTCTGGATGATATACTGAGCATAAGTATAGGCGATGTGCTGGAGAGAAGGCTACAGACTATCGTGTATAGAAAGGGTCTAGCCAAAACAATACATAGCGCAAGGCAACTCATAGTCCACGGCCACATAGCAATAGCTGGTAGGAGGGTCACATCCCCAGGCTACCTTGTGTCCAGGGATGAGGAGGAGATAATAGGCTTCTACAAAGCGAGGGCTGAGAGCTAGGGGGTGGGATCATGTCTCTAGCATCTAGAGAGCTTAGATGGGGGGTAGCCCACATATATGCTTCCTTCAACAACACCCATGTTCACATAACAGACCTCTCGGGCGCTGAGACAATATCAAAGGGCTCTGGAGGCGTTGTTGTGAAGGCAGATAGGGAGAAGCCATCGCCATATGCAGCAATGATGGTGGCGTACAAGGTAGCCCAGGAGGCTATGGAGAAGGGGATAACAGCGATCCATATAAGGGTCAGGGCGCCAGGGGGCCATGGGCCGAAAACGCCGGGGCCCGGGGCGCAGCCAGCAATAAGGGCACTAGCTAGGGCTGGCTTCGTTATTGGAAGAATAGAAGATGTAACCCCAATACCTCACGACACCACGAGGAGACCCGGTGGTAGGAGGGGTAGGAGGGTCTAGCTCTCTTGGTCTCTAGTGAGGGTAAGGTTGAGACTAGGATCCTGAGGATGGATGATATATCAATAGAGCTCCTGATAAGGGGGGTTCCGCTACCTATTCTAAATGCTATAAGGAGGATAATACAGCTGGAGGTTCCCACCGCAGCGGTTGAGGATGTTATATTCTACGAGAACAACACATCGATATATGATGAGATAATAGCCCACAGGCTCGCTATGATCCCCATATACTCTGAGGACGCTATAAGGAAGCTAAAGCCTCCTGAGGAGTGCTCTAAATGCTTCGAGGAATCACCTGAGATCTCTCCAGACGAGCTTTCAAAGATCTGCGAGGGGTGCTTCACAATAGCAAGGTACCAGGGGGAGGCTGTTGGAGAGCCTCTCCATGTATATGCTAAGGATCTCAGGACAGACGATCCTGATATAAGGCCAGCATACCCCGAGATACCGATAATATTCATGGGGCCTGGTCAGAGGCTATCGTTCGATGCCAGGATAAGAATTGGAAGGGGTTTCGAGCATATAAAGTGGAGCCCAGTAACTGTTGCTGGGACTAGATATGTTGCCGATATAGAGACCAGGAGGCTGTCTGAGAAAGATGCTGGAGATGCTGAGAAATGTGTTGAGGTCTGTCCTGTGAAGATTCTCAGCTTCAACAGGGAGAGATCCTTGATAGAGGTGAGCGATATATATAGATGCACTCTGTGCATGCAGTGTGTTAAGAAATGCCCACCAGGATCTATAGAGGTTAGGCCTAGGGGTGATGAGTACATATTATTCTATGAATCATCAGGCCAGCTATCGGTTAGAACTATAATAATGTCAGCCATAGATATACTTATAAGCAAGCTAGATCACCTAATATCTCAGGCGGAGAGCCTGAGGGGGAGGGAGGGTTGAGGAGAACAGGCCCCACAAATATAGTGTTGAGGAAAACCATAGATGAGCTGAGAAGAGCCTCTGCTAGGAATAAGGCTCCTGTGTGGAGGTATGTTGCGGAGATTCTATCCAGAAGCTCTAGATCCAGGGTTGTTGTTAACCTATCAAAGATCTCTAGGTACTCCTCGGATGGGGAGGTCATTGTAATCCCTGGGAAGGTCCTCGGGGGAGGTTTCATGGATAAGAGGGTTACAATAGCTGCTTTCCACTTCTCCAAAGAGGCTATCTCAAAGATCGAGAAGTCGGGGTCTAGGCATATCCATATATTAGAGCTCCTGAGGGAGAATCCAGAGGGTAGAGGTGTGAAGGTGATAGTATGACCACCACTAGAGAGATCCTCGAGACGGTTTCAAAGATAGCTGGCGAGGGCAAGACCGTGGTTATAGATGCTGAGAACACTATTCTTGGGAGGATGTGCACAATAGTTGCAAAGCTCCTGCTAGAGGGCTACAGAGTATATGTTATCAATGCTGAGAAGACAGTCATATCAGGGGAGAGGAGGAGGGTTATCGAGGGCTACAAGCTCTTCCTAGAGGTTAGAACCCATAGGAACCCATATAAGAGGGGTATTAGGAGGCCTAGAACACCTGTTAATATTATAAAGAGAACTGTTAGGGGCATGCTCCCAAAGGAGAACATGAAAGGCTTCCAGGCTATTAGGAGACTGAAGGTATTCGTTGGAGTTCCTAGAGAGCTCTCGGGTCTCCCAAGGATCAGGTTCGAGGGTGCTAGCGTATCGAGGCTAGGGGGCAAATATGTATATCTCGGAGAGATAGCAAGAGAGCTGGGGTGGAGTGGTTGAGCTCTGGCGAGGAGAGGATAGTTATAGCTACAGGCAAGAGGAAGACGGCTGTTGCTAGAGCCATTATAAGGAATGGTAGTGGGAGGGTGAAGGTAAATGGGGTTCCTGTTGAGCTGATCCCTATAGAGGTTGCCAGGCTGAAGATCATGGAGCCCCTCCTCCTTCTAGGGGATAGGGTGAGGGGGGGTGTTGATATAGATATAAAGGTATCTGGTGGTGGCTATATGTCCCAGGCTGAGGCGTGTAGGATGGCGATTGCGAGGGGTCTTGCGTCTTTCTTCAGCGATCTAAAAGAGATCAGGGAGATCTTCAGGGAGTATGATAGGACTATGCTCTCAGGAGATCCCAGGATGACTGAGCCTGAGAAGTGGATGAGATACTCTGCAAGGAGGTTTAGGCAGAAGTCATACAGGTGATACCATGATAATCCCTGTGAGGTGCTTCACATGCGGCTACCCAGTGGCTAGGCACTGGGATGAGTTCTCTAGGAGGGTTAGAAATGGCGAGGATCCAAAGAAGATTCTGGACGAGCTTGGTGTTAGGAGATACTGCTGCAGAAGAATCCTCATAGCCCACGTGCCCCTGATAAACGATATAATGTACTACTCAAGAAAACTATAGGGGAGAGAACATGGTTGCCGAGTACGAGGAAGGAGGATCTGAGGAGATACAAAGAGAATCTGCTATGGCTACCAAGTATGCAACTGTAGAGCTCCTAGTACCAGTGGATCTATATCTATCAGCTGGAGTCCACATAGGGACATACTTCTCGAACAAGCAGTTGGAGAAGTTCGTATATAGGGTTAGACCTGACGGGCTATATATTCTAGATGTTAGGAAGATAGATGAGAGACTCAGAATAGCCTCGAGATTCATAGCATCATTTGAGCCAAGCAGTGTTGTGGCAGTGGGTGCTAGGCAGTATAGCTTCAAGCCTGTGGAGATGTTCGCAAAAATAACAGGTGGAAAGGCTGTGCTTGGCAGGTTCATGCCTGGGACTTTCACAAACCCCCACCTGCCTGGGTATGTCGAGCCAGAGGTTGTTCTAATCTCGGACCCTAGGGTTGATACACAGGCTCTCACAGAGGCTATAGAGATAGGTGTCCCTGTTATCGCCTTTGTGAGCACTGATGCCAAGATCTCTGGGATAGATCTGGTGATCCCTGGGAATAATAAGGGGAGAAAATCGCTGGCGCTCCTATACTATATACTGGCAAGACAGATCCTTAGGGAGAGGGGCCAGCTGGGGGCCTCTCAAGAGCTTCCAGTGCCTCTCGAGGAGTTTGAGTCCAAGGTGGTTATTTGAGGAAGAGATACCCAGCCGTTGCTGGGTACTTTTACGAGGCTAGTAGAGATGATCTTGTTAGGAGGATTGAGTGGTCATACCAGCACCAGCTAGGTGTAGGAAGGCTTCCTCTGAAGGATTCTCAGAGGGATAGGTCTAGGAGGCTCTTCGTAGCACCCCACGCGGGTTACATGTATAGCGGCCCTGTAGCGTCTCACACATATTACAACATATCCCTAGCCGGGAACCCCGGGGTTTTCATAATAGCTGGGCCGAACCACAGTGGTCTTGGCTCCCTCGTGGCTACTGTTATTGACTATTTGTGGGAGACACCTCTGGGCGAGGTTGAGGTTGATAGCGAGCTTGCTAAGGCTATTGTTAGGAATAGCGGCTATCTAGACATAGACGATATACCCCACGAGAGCGAGCACTCGATAGAGGTTCAGATCCCATTTCTGCAGCATATATTCGGGAACAACTTCAAGATAGTGCCAATAGCTATGGCTATGCAGACCCTAGAGGCTGCAAGGGATCTTGCAAGCGCTATTGCGAGGGCCGTCGAGACTCTGGGGAGGGATGTTATATATATAGCATCTACGGACTGGACACACTACGAGCCCCACGATATTGCTGTGAAGAAGGATCAGGGGGCTCTATCATATGTTGAGAACCTAGATCCAGAGGGCTTTTATAGATACATAGAGGAGAGGAATGTAACAGCATGCGGCCCGGGCCCCACAATGGTTTTCATATATCTCGCAAGGCTGTGGGGATATAGGAGGGCCAGGATACTCAAGTACGCAACATCTGGGGACGTTACTGGAGAAAAGTCGTGGGTTGTTGGATATGCATCTGCGATGGCGGAGCCCTGAGGGTTCTGTGGAAATATCTATAAGCCCCACTTATAGATAATAATTTGGGGATCCCTATTTAGCTATATTGAGGTTGATAGGAGGAAGCTGAAGCAGATCATAGGATATCTAAAAACATGGCAGGCTAGCGCAACAATACTCCTAAGCCTCTACATACCCCCTGGGAGACCTGTTGCAGATGTTCTAGAGGTTCTTAGGAGGGAGCTCTCCATAGCTCAGAATATAAAGCTCAAGAGAACAAGGGATGCTGTTGAGGCAGCCCTCTCGATGGCTATAGATAGACTATCAAAGATACCAAAGATCCCTGAGAAGGGGCTTGTGATCTTCGCAGGAGTGGATCCAAATACTGGCGACGAGCTCACGTTCGTAATATCGCCCCCAGACCCTGTACCCCTATACTATTATAGAACCGATAAGTGGTTCCACACAGAGTTTCTTGAGCCCATGGTTGAGGAGTCAGAGGTATATGGGATCATACTTGTTGAGAGGGACCAGGCGACAATAGCCCTTCTAAAGCCGAGCGGCTTTGTAATCCTTGAGGAGCTTGAGGACTACATACCAGGGAAGCACTCGAAGGGTGGGCAGAGCCAGAGGAGGTTTGATAGGATAATAGAGCAGATGGTTGAGGATTTCATTAAGAAGGTTGGCGAGAGGGCCTCGGGCTATTTCATACCACTCCTCGAGGAGAAGAAGCTTAAAGGCATCCTGGTCGGCGGGCCGGGATACGCCAAGATAGACTTTATAAGGGGCGACTATCTGGATTACAGGCTTAAGAGCATGATCATTGGTGAGCCGTATGACGTCTCTTACCAAGGAGAGCCGGGGGTTAGGGAGATAATTATGAAGGCATCCAGCGCTATAAAGGGGCAGAGGTATGTTGAGGCTATATCAGCCATAGAGGAGTTCAAGCTCCACCTAGCTAAGGACGATGGGCTGGCCCTCTATGGGGTCAACGAGATAAGGAGTGCACTGGAGATGGGGGCTGTTAAGAAGCTCATAATGTTAGAGGATCTTGATATCGCTGAGGAGCTCGGGAAGCTTGCAGAGAGTAGAGGGGCTGAGGTGCACTATATAAGCAGCTCTCTACCAGAGGGCGAGTGGGTTAGGAAGACATTCGGCGGGGTTATAGCTATACTGAGATATAGAATAGAGTAGGGCAGAAATATGGAGACTCACTAGCAACTTATAGAGATAATGCACTAATAGAGACTATCTCAGATCTTAGGAGATTTTGAGAGTTAATAGCTGTTCAGGGTTTATCTATTGGGGGGAGTAAATCGCCGAAGATAGATTACCTGATCATAGGTGCAGGTGTTATTGGGCTATCCACCGCCTATCATATTAAGAGGGAGAATCCAGACTCAAGGGTTGTTGTTGTTGAGAAGAACCCCGGGCCTGGTATGGGGGATACCTCTAGATCTGCTGCCATGTTCAGGGTTTTCTTCAGCTCGAGGGTTAATGTTATTCTTGCGAAGAGCTCTGTTGATTTCTATGAGCATGTTGAGAAGAGGCTTGGGTGGGATCTTGGGATGAGGTATCTAGGATACCTATTCCTAGTTGATGAGGAGGAGCTCAGAGCTCTCAGACCTGCTCTAGATGCTGCTGAGAGGCTCGGGGGAAGCTATAGGATCATAGATAGGGATATTCTTTCCAAGCAGGGATTCAGGGTAGATCTCTCTGGGGATGGCGAGGCCCTACTAATGGGGCTCCCAAATATAGAGGCGGGGATATTCATACCCAGGGCCGGAACGCTGGATCCGGATTCCCTGGTTAGATTCTACGAGGCATCCTTCAGATCCCTTGGGGGTGAGGTGATATATAACACTGGGGTTGAGAGAATAGTGCTGGGGCCTAGGAAGCCTCTCGAAATACCTGGCGAGCCCTTTGCATGGCAGGATATAGAGGCTAAGGGTGTTGAGACGTCTTCAGGCTATATAGAGGCTGGATTCATATTGGTTGCTGCTGGAGCCTGGACTAGGAGTCTCTTAGAGCCTATAGGGATAGACCCTGTTGTTAATCCGAAGAAGAGGCAGATCTTCGTTATAAGGGCTAGCACGAAGGAGCTAAGCGATCTCCTAAACACGAGAGGCTATAACGAGCACAATATACTGCCATTCACAATACTACCGAGGAGGATCTATATAAAGCCAGAGGCTAGGGAGAGGAGCTTCTGGGTAGGGCTTTCAGATGATATCGGGAGGCCATACAGGCTTGAGGAGGATCCAAAGCCCGAGGATAGCTTCTACAGGTACTCAATATACCCGGTTCTATCAAAATACCTTCCACAATTTGCCGAGACATACCCAGAGACGATGTGGGCAGGGCACTATGATATGAACCCATTAGATGGGCAGCCAGTAATATTCAGAGTTGGAAACATAGGCGTGGCTGCGGGAACCTCGGGCTCCGGGATCATGAAGGCAGATGCTATAGGGAGGATAGCAGCATCGATGGCCCTAGAAAAAGAGGAGGCAGAGCTATTTGATGGAACAAGGATCAAGGTCGAGGTCTTCGGGCTAAATAGAAGAGACATAGATCGTGAGAGGATAATACTATGACGACGGTGCTCTCCAAACCTGCTATGGATTATATAGAGTCAATGTAGATCCTCTAACAGCTTATTAGCTGCCTATAATAATCACACTATGTGGGCTTTATGTGTAGAATACTAGTGATTATGGGATCCTCTGATAGGCTTTTAGGTGTAAGGCCCCAACTTGTACAGGCCCTGATTAGATCCTCAGAGAGGGATCCACATGGCTACTCCCTATTCGGGCAGGGGGAGTTTAGCCATAGAGATGGGTGGGGCTTTGTAAGAGCCGTAGTATCTGGAGAAGCTGTTGCTGGGCTCTATGTTGGGAAATCGCTCAAGCCCTTCTACGAGGATGATGATGCTAGAAGACTTGCTGAGGAGGCAATACCAAGCGGTGTTGCTATGGCTGAGATGATCCATGTTAGGGCTGCTAGCAGGGGGATGCCTATTAATATATTCTCAACACATCCTGCCGAGGCCATCACAGGGGATGGCTATAGGCTTTTCCTAATACATAACGGCACCGTGGATAAGAAGGCTATTCTGGATAGGCTTGGCATAAATCCTGGAAGCCCATATGCCGAGATCTATAATGACACGTTCTTCCTAGCGCAGCTCATGGCTAGAACCATGGGTAGGGATATCGATGAAAGGGTTTTTGAGGAGGCTGCTAGGTATGTGAAGACAGCCCTCAACATAGGCTTGATCCTTGTTAAAGATAGAGAGATCCAGGTTGGGGTTGGAAGCCTATATAGAGGAGACACTAGGGAGAGGAGGAACTACTACAGACTATATAGAAGCTCCATAGATGGAGAAGCATATATATACTCTTCATCAACCCTCGTGGACTTCTACAAGCCGGCTGGAATAGATAGGTGGGAAGAGATCCCAAACGGCGATTTCGAGGCATTCAGGATCTCTGGGAATAAGGTTGAGAAGATCTTTAGTACGAGACTACCACCCATTTGATCATGGCAACGGCAATAAACCCATCCTGAAGTATGGAGATCGATAACCCCCGCCCTTAAGGGCAGGATCTCACTGCGCGGTCTCGGTCGATGCCCCCTCGACTAGGTCATGGGGTTCTGCATCTAGAGGCTCCTAGGCCCAGCCACCATGGGTGGACTATCCTCTACTATATAAATGCTTGCATCAGTCTATTCTAGAGAAGCCATGGTTGTGACAAAGATAGCAAGTCTCGCCCTTTAGGGCAGAGAGCCTTCAGCCTCTGGAGCGGGAGTCTCCAGTCATGTAAAGCTCCATATCCTCTTTCTATAGGGTTTTCGAGAGCTCTTGTGATTGGTGTTGGTATGTAGTTTAATATTGATCGTAAACGGGCCTGTGGCCCTGCTAATATAGTCTCGGCGGTTTCTGGTATACAATGGGGTTGGAGGTGTGCTATCTTGGATGGATGTGGATATTCTTATGGGTGGCGTGAGTTGCTGCAGGATCTATTTCTGGTTTTTCCACAGTCTTTTAGATCTATTATTATTAGATTCCCACTTAGAGGGGGTTCCTCCCCTATCCTGGCCTCTATATAGCTATAACCCCTAGCGATCCTCATGATCCTCCTCCCAATCTTTATAGCTGTATTGCCCGGTGTTTTGTACTTAAGAGGCTTTATTGATATTCTCCCCCCGAGGGGTATTGGGATCTTCTCTCCCTTTAGTAGGGGGTGGTAGTAGATCCTCAGATCCCCGATCATTGAGAGTCTCTCAAGCATGTAGAGCTCCTCGCTATTAGCCATGCCGGCTATGTATATAGAGCTATACCTCCTATCAATAGACCCCTCGAGGCTAAGGCTCTGGATCTCGGAGCCCCTGAACCGCCTCCCGATAGAGTAGCCCCTAACACCCCCAGACTGTAGCACAATGTGGGCAACATGTGCTGGGAACCCTCCCCCTATTACTAGGGGGCTCGGCCCTGATCTCTTGGCGTAGTCCAGGGCTATCTGGGCTTCTGATGCTATGATCCCCAGGGGTTCTGCAGCCTCCTGCTCTCCTATCTCCACAGCCTCCGATGGATTGCCCTCTGAGAAGATGCAAACCATGTTATCAAAACCCCTGGGTCTATATAGAATTGCTCTTCCAACAAGTTCTCTCCCAACCCCGCTGGGGGCCTCTATAACCCTTCCAACAGCTATTATGAAGCCCTTCTCAAGCGATACGCATAGATCCTCTGCCCCCATTGTGTAGAGCCCTATATATAGGTTCCTAACGAGAACCATGCCTCCCCTAACCTCAACAATATCGCCCTCCGAATAGCTTATCCTCCCACCATCACACACCAGACAGATCAAGCCTCTCCCTCGATGCACCATTCGCCCTCTAGGGCGGGGATTGTTGCTATTGCCAAGAGATTCTCCTCCGTAGCGGTATATATTTTAGAGTATCTCCAGCGCTCTGCCTTATATTATTTCCTAGAGAATATTATTATAGTTTGGAGCATCTCTTGGGCGAGACTAGGAGACCCACCATAGTTGTTAGGAAATGGCTAGCGGATGAGGAGTTTAGAGAGCTTCTAGAGGTAGCTGACTACCTTGGCAGAACACCCAGTGGCTCTCTTTTCGCCCTAAACTCTGCTAAGGTTTATGATAATGGCTATGATGAGGACTACGTTGTTGATCTCATTAGAAGGGTTAGCCCTGAGACGTCTGAAAGGGAGCTTGATGCTATTAGGCAGTATATAAGATCCAGATCCTCTGGGGCCTCTCTAAGGGTTATAATGAGGATCTATGGCAACAGGCTCACGATCGAGCCTAGAGGATATCTAGGGGGTGTTATTGATGAGATAAGGGGTCTTCTCAAGTATGATAGGGTCAAGAAGATCTTTACAGCTTATCCAGCATATTATATGAGGATCAGGGAGCACCTAGTATCCAAAGGTGTCTCGATAGATGATCAGACAGGCTTTGCAGTAGATAGATACCTCCCCATAAAACCCACCCTATCTATAAAGCTCAGGGACTACCAGGAGGAGGCTGTCGAGGCTTGGGTCTCTAACAAGTATAAGGGAATAGTATCCCTCCCAACAGGTTCTGGGAAGACTGTTGTTGGGGTTGCTGCAGTCTCTAGAAAGCCTGTGTGGACCCTGGTTGTTGCATATACTAGGGAGCAGATGAGACAGTGGAGGGATCACTTCATAAGATCCTGCTCAGTGCCCCAGGGCTCTGTAGGGCTTTTCTACTCGGATGAGAAGAGGATAGCACCTATAACTATAGCTACATACCAGACAGCCTTTAGGCATATAGAGAGGCTATCACCATACTTCTCAATGCTCATAGTTGATGAGGTTCATCACCTCCCAGCTGACAAGTTTAGAGCAATAGCCTTGGGCATGTTCGCACCATACAGGCTGGGGCTCTCAGCCACAGTTACCAGGGAGGATGGGAGGCATGAGGAGCTCTTCCCACTAATGGGGGGTGTTATATACCACAAAACACCCCAAGAGCTTGTTGAGGCTGGCTATCTATCCCCATTCAGGATAGAGACCATAAAGGTCGATCTAACGCCTGAGGAGAAGAAGAGGTTTGAGGAGCTCAGGAAGAAATACAGAGACCTTGCCAGGGGGATGGAGTTCGAGGATCTTGTGAAGGCAGCCAAGAACGGGGATCAGGTTGCTGCTGAGGCTCTAAAGGTTAGGAGCGAGCTTAGACAGCTGATACACAGCGCTTCTAGGAAGATCGAGAAAGTCAGGGAGATTGTTGCTAGGGAGAGGGAGAGAGGGTCTAAGATCCTTATCTTCACACAATACATAGATCAGGCAGAGACCCTTGGAAAGATCCTCGAAGCCCCCGTCATAACTGGAGAAACCGAGAAGAAGGTTAGGGATAGGAACTTCCAGCTATTCAGAGATGGAGTCGAGAGAGTCCTGGTTATAACAACAGTTGGTGATGAGGGCATAGATATCCCCGACGCTAATGTAGGAATAATAGTGGCTGGCACAGGCTCTAAGAGGCAGTTTATACAGAGGCTCGGTAGGCTTCTAAGACCTAAGGAAGGTAAGGAGGCTGTTCTCTACGAGATAATAGCTAGGGGAACACCCGAGGAGATCGAGTCTAAGAAGAGGAGACAGGCCCTCGAGGATCTCATGTGAAAGAGGCGGAAACTAAAAAGGGAGGCTATCTATGCTTTAAACCACATGGGGTTTTGGGGGCTATTGGCTTGGGCACGGGATATGAACCAGTCTTCAAGCGTTCAGAGGACTATAGATTATAAAGCTCTTGAGAATACACACCAAGAGATCATAAGCCAGCAAGATCTAGAATAGAGAGATACATCATAAGGAAGAACCAAGGCACAGCGATAAAGCCTCAACAGACCACCCAAAAACTCAACTCTAACCCCCAAGAGCTCAGGGTTATAACAGCAGCAAGTCTCGTCCTTTAGGTGGGGATGGAGTCATAGCATGCGATCCCTTGGATGGGCGAAAGCCTCTGGACACTATCTAGTGCTTGGAAGTGAGGGAAACGCTAACTCATATTAACCTTTAACCGCTAATAGAATAAGAGGAATGGGTGGAGAAGTGGTAGCATGAGCGGTATAGAGACACCATCAGGGTCCGGGGCCCCGGGTCCTGGAGGGAGTTCTGGGGAGGGGCAGGGGTCTAGTGTTAGGAGGAGGAGGGAGGCGTATTTAAGAGTTGCTGAGTTGAAGGCTAAGGATAATAGCAAGGTTAAGGTTAAGATCGATATAAGTGTTATGAAGGATCTGGGAATAAATCCTGGCGAGATCGTTGAGATAGAGGGTAGGAAGAAGACTGCAGCAATAGCATGGCCTAGCTATGGTGAGGACGAGCCTGACGTGATTAGGATGGATGCTATTGTTAGGAAGAACGCCGGGATCTCTATAGGGGATAGGGTTATTGTTAGAAGGGCTAATCCTAAGAATGCCCAGATGGTCAAGATAGGCCCGGCCCAGAGTAATGTTACATTCACAAGCATAGAGCCTAGCTTCATAAACTATGTTAGGAAGAGGCTTGAAGAGACACCTGTTGTTGAGGGGGATGTAGTATATGTGCCCCTCCTCGGGCAGCCAATGCCCTTCGTGGTTATACATACTAAGCCCTCTGGGGTTGTTATGATCACAAAGGATACACAGCTATATATAGTGGATAAGCCTGTGAGCAATATAAAGGTATCGAGGGTTACATACGATGATATAGGTGGTCTCGGGAATATTATAGACAAGGTTAGGGAGCTTGTAGAGCTCCCCCTAAAACACCCAGAGATCTTCAGAAGGCTTGGTATCGAGCCTCCTAAGGGTATTCTGCTCTACGGCCCTCCTGGTGTTGGTAAAACCCTGCTTGCTAAGGCTATAGCTAATGAGGCTAATGCTCATTTCATAGCTATAAATGGTCCCGAGATTATGAGCAAGTTCTATGGTGAGAGTGAGCAGAGGCTTAGGGAGATCTTTGAGGAGGCCCAGAAGAATGCCCCAGCAATTATATTTATAGACGAGATAGACGCCATAGCCCCCAAGAGGGACGAGGTTGTTGGCGAGGTTGAGAGGAGGGTTGTTGCACAGCTACTAACCCTAATGGATGGTCTAAAGGGTAGGGGTGATGTTATTGTTATTGGTGCTACTAATAGGCCCCACGCTGTTGATCCTGCTCTTAGGAGGCCTGGCAGGTTTGACAGGGAGATCGAGATACCCCTCCCAGATAAGCAGGGCAGGCTCGAGATACTCATGATCCATACTAGGAATATGCCTCTAGCCGATGATGTGGATCTAAAGAGGATTGCCGAGATAACCCATGGATATACAGGTGCGGATCTAGCAGCCCTGGTTAAGGAGGCAGCCCTCCACGCCCTCAGGAGGTATCTTCCAAAGATAGACTGGCAGAGCGACACTATAGACCCAGAGATCCTTGAGTCTATGTATGTAACCCAGGAAGACTTCATGCAGGCTTTCAAGGAGATAATACCGAGTGGCTTTAGAGAGGTCTATGTAGAGATCCCAGAGGTTAGGTGGAGCGATATAGGGGGGCTTGAGGAGGTTAAGCAGGAGCTTAGAGAGGCTATAGAGTGGCCGCTGAAATACCCAGACTCCTTCAAGAGGCTTGGTATCGAGCCTCCTAAGGGTATTCTGCTCTACGGCCCTCCTGGTGTTGGTAAAACCCTGCTTGCTAAGGCTGTCGCTACTGAGAGTGGTGCTAACTTCATCTCCGTAAGGGGCCCCGAGATCCTGAGCAAGTGGGTTGGTGAGAGTGAGAGGGCTATTAGGGAGATCTTTAGGAAGGCGAGGATATATGCTCCAACCGTGATTCTATTCGACGAGATCGATTCTATAGTTCCTAGTAGGGGTGCTGTTGATGAGGGCACCAGGGTTACTGAGAGGATTGTGAGCCAACTACTAACAGAGTTGGATGGTATTGAGAAGCTCAACAACGTTGTTGTCATTGGCGCCACTAACAGGCCTGACCTCATAGACCCAGCCCTTCTAAGGCCTGGGAGACTTGATAAGATAATCTATGTCCCACCACCAGATATGAGATCGAGGGTCGAGATCCTCAAGGTCCATACGAGGAAGATGCCTCTAGCAGAGGATGTTGATCTAGAGTATCTGGCCAGAGTTACTGAGGGATATACAGGGGCGGATCTAGCAGCCCTTGCTAGAGAGGCGGCTCTCTACGCCCTAAGAGAGGATCTATCGGCCTCCAGAGTCTATATGAGGCACTTCCTACAGGCTATGTCAAAGATCAGGCCAACGCTATCGGATGAAATGATCAGGTTCTACGAGAGCTGGAGGGAGAGGTTCAAACAGAGACTTCCAAAGCAGGTTATAACCCCACCGATATACGCATAGACAGGGAGCCCCCCAATGGGTGTGTTCTCAAAAAACCTAGTGGCTAGAAGAGCTATCGAGATACTCATAGAGAGAGGAGGAGCTATAAAGGATAGAGAGCTATATGAGCATCTTAGAAAGCTATATGATCTATCATATAGGGAGTTCATATCACTCCTCATATTCCTAGAGATAAACGGCTATATCCATGTTGAGAGCATAGGAGATGATCTAAGAGCTATAAACATAAACTACAGAGCCATAGCCCAGAGGAAGACGGAGGAGCAGGGCTAGCTATCAACACGCCTTGGTTTAGACACGGTCAGCGGTTCATTAAACAATCTAAGCCCTCACCATTATTTGAGGCCCCACACTCAGTTTTTGATATCGATAACAAATCTTGTTGTATTACCATATGCAGGTTTTTTATTAAAACCTTTGCTCAATATCTCTAGGTGGTTATTTGGTTACAAGGCCTGAGGAGTTCTTTGGGTTTAGGATTGGTGAGGATAGGAGGCTTGCTAGGTGGGATAGGATTGTTGAGTACTTCTACAGGGTTGCCTCTGAGAGTCCCAGGGTTAAGGTTGAGGAGCTTGGGAAAACACCTGGTGGTAATAGCTTTATTGTTGCATATATAACCAGCCCCGCTAATATGGCCAGGCTTGATAGGCTTAGGGATATCTCATGCAGGCTTGCCAATCCCGAGAAGCCATTGGATCCTGGGGAGGTTGAGGCTCTGGTTAGGGAGGGCAGGGCTGTTGTTGTTATAACAAACAGTATCCATGCGACAGAGGTTGGAGGCACCCAGATGAGTGTTGAGCTCCTCTACAGGCTCGCCTCTTCTAGCGATGAGGAGACCCTGAGGATCCTCGACAATGTTGTTACAATACTATTCCCATCCTTCAACCCCGATGGGCAGGTTATGGTTGTTGACTACTATAACAAGTACCTGGGCACTGAGTATGAGGGCACACCCCTCCCCTGGCTCTATCACAGCTATTGTGGGCATGATAATAATAGGGATGCCTATATGCTCAACCTTGCCGAGAGCAGGTTCTTTGCCAGGATAGCCTATCATGATTGGTGCCCACAGGTATATATAGATCACCACCAGATGGGGAGCTATGGTGCCAGGTTCTTCGTATCGCCCGAGATGGATCCGATATACCCCGATGTGGATCCAATAACGTGGAGGGAAGCCCAGTTCCTGGGAACATATGTTGCCACGAGGCTAGAGATGGAGGGTATAAGGGGCGTCGAGACAGGGGCTCCCTTCACCCCAGACTTCGTCTCAGCTTTCCAGACTATTGCGTATTTCATGAACATAGTAGGGATCCTAACCGAGTCTGCATCGGCCAAGATAGCCTCTCCAATCTATATACACCCACACCAGCTCAGGGGCTATGGTAGGGGTAGGGTTGCTGATAGACCATATATGAACTACCCGAACCCATGGCCAGGGGGTTGGTGGAGGCTTGGGGATATTGTGAGGCAGCAGCTCATATCATCGATAGCGATTCTAAATGCTGTAGCCCTCAACAAGGATATGTTCCTGAGGAATGCATATATAAAGGCTCTCAGGAATATTGAGAGGGGCTCTAAAGAGCCTCCATACGGGTTTATAATTCCCCCCGATGGGCATGATCCTCTAACCACTATTAAGCTCATAGACCTCCTCCTAAAGCTAGGGATCAAGGTATACAGAGCCCTAGAACCTGTGAGGATCGGGCCAGCTATATATCCAGAGGGAAGCTTCTTGGTGCCTCTCTCACAGTCCAGAAGACCCCTTGCCAAGAGGCTTCTCGAGAGATACCTATACCCAGATATAGATGTTACCAGGGATAAGGATGGCAAGCCCATAAGACCCTACGATATAGCGACAGACACTGTAGCAGATTTCATGGGCGTCGAGGCTATAGAGGCTAGCGAGCCTATAAGGGCTAGGCTTGAGAGGATAACATCGATAGCACCCCCAGCCTCTAGGGTCGAGAGGGCTAGAGGCTACCTAATAGATCCGAGGCTCAACGACTCATATAGGGTTATAAACATGCTCCTAGCAGAGGGTGTGAGGGTCTGGAGATTCAGGGTTGGGGTTGAGGCAGGGGGTCTCAGCACCCCGCCTGGAGGATTCTATGTTGAGCATAGTGAGAAGGTCTTTGAGATCCTTTTGAGAGCCTCTAGAGAGACAGGGGTTTCTCCAGCCCCTGTTTCAGAGGATCTGCTGGCAAGATATGGCGATCATTATGAGCTAAGGCAGCTCAGAATCGGTGTTTACCAGAGATACTATGGGGGCAATATGGAGGAGGGCTGGACAAGGTTTGTTCTCGACACCTATGGCTATAGCTACAGGGTTGTTAGGGATGACGATATAAAGGGCGGGAGGCTGGGCGATGCAGTGGATCTGGTGATATTCCCCGACGACGCTCTCCCAATGATGACTGGGGAGAATATAGAGGAGGAGATGAGTAAGAGGCTTAAGAGACCCTTCAAGCTCCCACCATATCCTCCAGAGTATAGGAGCGGCTTTGGTAAGGAGGGTATTCAGAGGATCAGGGAGTTTGTCGAGAAAGGAGGATCTATAGTGACCATGGGCTCGTCAGTAGAGCTGGCTTATAAGGGTCTCGGCCTTCCCATCAGAGATCTAACTGAGGAGATAACAGATCCCAGGCAGCTCTTCTGCCCAGGCTCCATGCTTAGGGCTATTGTCGATACAAGCCACCCTCTGGGTTATGGAATGCCTAGCACCGCCTATATAATGCTTGTCGATAAGCCCGTGCTGGAGATAATACCCAGCCATAATAATGATGACTATGTCTCTGTAGTAACATATCCTGAGAGGGATATTCTAAGGAGTGGGTGGCTTATTGGGGAGAGTATCCTTGCTAGAAAGCCTGCCCTGGTTGACTGCAGGCTTGGTAGTGGTAGGGTTGTTATATATGGCTTTAGACCTATATTCAGAGCCCAGACCCACGGTACTTTCAAGCTGTTCTTCAACGCCCTATATAATAGATGATCTTTTTCTTTCTAGATATAGCTAGGGATCTTATTAAGGCCAATGCCCGAGGTTTGTGTGCTGTTGAGATTTGGCGCTGCGTTTAGCATTATCAAGCTACATTGCCAGGTGTTTTAATATTATCTCCTTCCTCTCGGTTTCGTTATCTCATCCTCGACTCTTTTTCTCAGCTCCTCTCTGAGTTCTTTTGGCATCTCTATCACGGCCATGTTGTCTGTGATCTTGATTGATAGCCTTGCCCCTTCGGCCATGCCCTTGAGGATCTCTGAGATGATATATCTAATATCCCTGGCCCCCTCGACAGCTGGGTTTAGTATTGTTATCCTATCCTCATGTGCTATTGCTATCTTGTGCATTGTGCCTAGATACTCTATTATTGAGTATACATCTCCGCCTATCTCCTTTATCATCTCTCCAAGCCTTCTTCCATATGCCCTCACTTCTATGCGATCTGAATCTATACCTAGGGGTATATAGCCGAAGTTGAACATCTCGAGAATAATCTGGAGTCTTCTCTCCTTCAGGGCTCTTGGTGCGAAGAAGCCCATTCTCTCGATCTCTAAGGCTTCGTTGAGCAGCTTTCTGAGGTATGGGGCTATCCCCATACCCCTCTTTCTAGCAACCTCCTTGAACTTTTCCATTAAGTCCCTATCTAATCCAACCGTTCTTCTACTTTGAACCAAGGCTGAACACCACCGATATGATCCCGTTTGAGTTTGTTATGCTCAATATGGATCCACCCATAGAGCCTATTATACTGCTAACCACAGTCTCTAGGATCATTGAGAGCCTATCAATAACTCTGGGGCTGGAAGCTATATGGACAGGTGGGGATACGACTAGCTTGTAACTGCTTGGGGAGCCATCTGTGCTTGCAACATATACCTCTATATTTGGTAACCATATCTGGAGGGCTGTCTGTATATCCTCAATACTAGATCCTCTCTTAGCCTTGGCCACAACCCCATACCACGAGGCTGCTCTCCCAAGCTCCTCTAGGAGTTCTCTGAAGTCCTCTTCAGAGGCGTTCTCTAGGATCTTTCTAACCAGGTTTTGGGGGAGCATTACGCAGCCTATCCTCCTAAGATCCTCTAGCGCGTCCAGAGTGTGGATCACGTCTAGGAGGTTTGGTTTGTATCTCATGTAGCTAACCACCGTCTCGAGGATCTTCTCCATAAAGTCTCTTAGGGGTACGCCGTTTTTCTCAGAGATCCTCATAGCCTCCCTTATTATGTTCTCAGATACTGGGACGAATCTCTTGGTTCCTGATGACAAGGTTCCCATAGTATTCATCTATGCTGCCTAAAAATTCTTTCGTACACATCTGTGTACATAAATCTATCTGGGTAGTAGTAATACCAATCTATAGGCTCATGATGATCTATAGAGGAGGCCTGGGTTTTATTAGAGACATCTGTGGGTCCATATTACGGTGGTATTTCCAGATCCGCTTTTGGCGAAAGTTTTGCTAACCTCTATTGAATATATATCTCCTAGGGATCATCTTATGGGGAGCCCTTCTGGATAGTGCTAGGAGAATTATTGAGGAGACATTTATAAAACCCACTGTATTTAGGAGGAAGGAGGTTCTATACCCAGAGTATATACCCCCAAGGCTCCCCCACAGGGAGAGGCAGTTGAGGAGGCTTGCAGAGATCTTCAGGGTTCTTGTAACAAACCCTGGGGAGGCTAGTGTTAAAGCTGTTGTTGTTGGGGGTGTTGGTACTGGGAAGACCGTGACCACTAGGGTTTTTGGTGTTGAGCTCAGGTCTATTGCTAGGAGTAGGGGTGTTGATCTTAGGTATGTTCATGTTAACTGCCATAGGGATAGGAGCCTATATGAGGTTGTCTCCGAGATAGCGAGGCAGGCTGATGTCCCCATATCCCAGAGGGGCTTCTCGCCCCAGGAGGTTTTTGGATATGTTCACCAGTATATTGAGAGACAGAGGGCCTATCTCCTAGTAACCCTTGATGAGTTTGATTATTTTGTTGATGTTGCCGGTGGGGATGCCGTTTATTTCCTTATGAGACTATATGATGAGCACCCTGAGCTCTCTAAGAGGATAAGCTATATTCTCATCATGAGGAGCCTTTCCGGGCTTTCAAAGATTGATTCAGCCACCTATAGCTATGTTACTAGATATGTTATTGACTTCGACCCCTACAGATCTGGGGAGCTGAGGGATATACTGATCCAGAGGAGGGATGAGGCGTTCCACCCAGGCACTGTTAGCGATCAGGTTGTTGGATATATAGCCGATCTAGAGGGGGTGGATAGAGGAGGCTCTGGAAATGCTAGGGCAGCTATAGAGACCCTCCTACTCGCCGGAGAGGCAGCGGATTCAGAGGGATCCCAGCTTGTCTCTATAGAGCATGTTAGAAGGGCTAGAGGGCATGTATCACCTGATATAGTTACAATCTCAGATGCTCTCCACTACCTAAGCATACACGAGCTCCTAGCCCTCAAGGCCCTTATAAGGGGGCTTAGAAAGGCCCAGACGCCATATATAACCATGGGGCATGCTGAGAACGAGTACAGGGATCTCTGCAGGCTATATGGCGAGGAGCCCAGGAGGCATACCCAGTTCTACGAGTATATTGTTAACATGAAGAGAATGGGGATAATAGAGGCTAGACCCAGTGGGAAAGGTATGAGGGGGAGAACAACTATGATAGGGATTGGGGAAGCACCGCTAGACCCCCTCGAGGCGAAGGTCGACGAGCTGATAAGGGTGAGGCTCAACGGGAGAAAAGGCTGAGATAGAGAGGATCCTTGGCAGCAGGGCTAGAATAAGGATACTGAGATACCTACTAGAGGTGGGGGAGGCAAACATAACCAGGATAACAAAGAAGACCAGGACTAGCTACACAATGGCAAGAGAATATCTAGAGGAGCTAGCAAGGGCAGGGCTTGTTGAGGAGATAAAAATAGGGAGACAGAGGATCTACAGGATAGTATGGAGCGATACAAGAATAAGAATACTGAGAACACTAATAGAATCAGGTGGATAGAATGACAATGGTCGACATAACCAAGAAAATAGAAACATACAGAGAAGCAGAAGCAATAGGTAGACTAAGACTAAAAAGAGAAACAATAGAGAAAATAAAAAGAGGAGAGGTAAGAAAAGGAGACGTCATAACAACAGCAAAAATAGCAGGAATAATGGCAGCAAAAAGAACACCAGAAATAATACCACTAACACACCCAATACCGATAACAGGAGTAGAGATAGACATAGAAATAGGAGAAACAACAATAGAAGCAAGAGCAATGATAAAAACAACATACAAAACAGGAGTAGAGATAGAAGCGCTAACAGCAATAACAACAACACTAATAACAATATGGGACATGGTAAAAGAATACGAAAAAGACGAACAAGGACAATACCCAACAACAGCAATAGAAGAAATAAGAATAACCAAAAAGACAAAGGAAAAACAACACTAACAACAAAATAACCAAAACAAACAGTAATACATAAAAAAACATTCAAAACAACACGGAGATAAAAATGAGCCCAACATACACAACCAAGATAAACATAGAAAAGAAAATTAAAGAGAGGCTATATAGAATAAAATACTTCAGAAACCCAGATGATTGGTCAGTAGGTTAATATGATATAAATATTTTTATATTATTTTGGAAGTCGATCTTCAGGGATCCTTTCAACTTTCAAATACTTCTTTATAACCTTAGCCTTAGCTAAAGAAGAATGTACTACTGCTTCATCCAGATCATACCACCTTTTAGCGTTTCTAGCATATGTGATATAGGAAATAGTTCTTCTCTCATGATATCCCGGCATGTTTCTCTTAAATGTTATTAGATCCTTCAAGATGCTTACCCTGTGGCTACTTAGGATCTCATTAACTAGACTCATATCATGCTCATCGCAGTAGAATTGTATTAAGCAGATATTTTTATTGAAGTCACATAATGCTAAGGAATATGGTGTCTTGCTTAGTTTATATCCTATTTTCTTAGCATCTCTTCCTTTTACAATAGATATATATACTGTATCAAGTATTTCCGGGTTCGGCGGTCTTTGGAGGTATACTCCTAAGTAGTATCTGTTTTTTATGTGTTTTCTGAAGTGGTATCTAATGGTCTTTGCTCCTAGTCTTAGTCCTCCTCTTTTTCTGTATAGCCATATTGGTGTTACTGGGTATCTTTGTTCTAGGTATGACATTATTACTATATCTTCGATGTCTATTGGGTCGTCCCTTATTCCTATAGCTTCGCTGTAGTCGACACTAGTTTTTCTCTCTAGGGTTTTCCAGATTTCTTCTTTTGCTTCTGTCATTGTTTTTATAACTCCGTATTTTAGGTATCTTGAGAACTTCTCAGGCTTTGTGTAGTATGAGTAGTTTAGCTTGTATACCTCTATCTCTTCGTTTTTATCTATCTCTGGGTGGCTTTCTAGGAGGCCCACTATTTTATCTATAGGGCTTCCTGCTGGGATTGTGTATGTTAGCATGAGTGTTTTCTGTGGTATTGCCTGTATTCCTGCGTATCTTAGCCATGGGTTATATGGTAGTGAGAGTACTAGTTTTTCGAACTCCTCTCTCTCCCTCGGTTGTTCTTTTACCTTTGCGAATATTGTGTATCTATCTAGGTTCATTCTATATGTGCTGAATCTCATTATTAGGAAGTTCCTCTCTATGATTCTTCTTATCGTTAGGTCTAGGGTTACGTATTCCTTGCCTAGTGCTTTTGTAAGCCTTCTGATGTCGCCGAAGAAGTTGTTCTCTAGCAGGTATTCTGCTACCTTTATCATCTCCTTCCCTAGCCTTGTCTTCACTTCCTTTTTCTTGCTACTCATCATTTCACCTAATTATATTTAGGCCTTGAAGTATATATAAATATATTCTATTAACAGGCTTGGTTCTAGATTTGTTTTTATTTGTTTTCAGCTCTTTTTTACATCATCAATCAGTTCGCTCGTGCCTCATCAACCAGCTTATTATTCTAGCTGTTAGTCCCCATATATATTTACCACCGATTCCCGGTAATATATAGCATGGGGGCCTTGGTATATTTTCTGGGCATCCCATCTCCACCAGATCTTCTAGCCTTGCCCTTATAACCCTCATAACCTCTTCCCCTGGCTTTGTTTCCAGTCTCTTTGGTGATACGAATATGTGGGGTACTACTCTAACAATCCCCCTTGTGATCCACATGCCAGCTCCCCCCAGATGTATAGATCCTCCCAGGTCCGCCCCTATCTCCTCCATGACCTCTCTAGCAGCTGTTTCGTAGCTCCTCTCCCCAGGCTTTCTAAAGCCTCCTGGGAATGCTATATGCCCTGACCAAGGGTCTCCCTGTCTCTCTATTCTCTCAACCAGTATTATAGACTTGCTTGGTGTCTCGTATATCACCGCCACCGCTGCATCGTAGTCAGCTGGATCGCAGTCTCCATGCTGTGATCTGCTCACCCTCTCAATGAGCCATGATATGTCATAGCCTTCCATATGCCTCCCCCAGGATGTTGAAAACCTCACCCCTAGATCTTCCGAATATCTCTGCAGCCTTTTCAGCACTCTCCTCAACAAAGATCTTAACAGACACGCCTGAGCATCTACCCATAAGGTTTGTGCATACAAGCAGAGCCTTCGAGATCCTGGCTCCAAGCGCTTCTGAGAGTCTTCTAATAAGATCCCCTCTAACCTCTATAACCTCGAGATCACATGGAGCCTCTCTACCTGCACACAAGGTGGGCGGTATGTCGCTAGATATTATTGAAAGACCATCCTCAAATACCACCGAAGCCCAGTAGCCATCATCATATTCAAGGGTTACTGGCTCCCTATATATAGATCCTGAGCTCTGTGCCACAGTATGGGCACCTATAGTGCGTCTTTCTCGAGCATGCAGTGCAGAACCTAGCAATCCTCAAGCTCCCGCATTTTGGGCATATATATATCGCCGACTCCCCAACCACGAGGCTTGTGGAGCATATAGAGCACCTATAGCTCCTCCACCCATCATGCCCCTTAGCATTGGCACCGAGCATCATGAGCGGAATTCTATCCACCATCTATAGAGATACTCCTAGCCTTATAAGCTATAAACACAAATATGCTTCTCAAATATAGATGTTGGGGGGATTCTTGGCCATAGACATAGAGATCCTCGCTATTAGCGATGTGCACTCACCAAGATACCTCCCACTAGTTATATCAAGCCTAAAATCCCTGCTAGGCTATAAGCCAGACCTCATACTATTCGGCGGGGATATGATAGATAAGGGGGATGTGGGGGCCCTAAAACCCCTGAGGGACTTCATAGCCTCCAGATTCTCTGGAGCACCTATCGTTGCCGTGTTTGGCAATGAGGAGTATGTGGAGAAGATCCCCGTCCTCAGGGGTATGTATAGAGACATAGCATGGCTAGACGACGAGACATGGATCGGAGAGATAGGGGGAGTCAGGATATGTGTGTATGGAACTAGAGGATCTCTAGAGAAGCCCACAAACTGGCAGAGGAGGTATATGCCAAACATAACAGAGATCTTCGAGAAGAGGATAAGAATTGCAATGGAGAACCTAGCAAGGCTTAGAAGAGAGTGCAACCTAGTAGTGCTTCTAATGCACTACGCACCAACAACAAAAACCCTAAAGGGAGAGCCCGAGTCTATATACCCATATCTATGCCACAGAGGCTATGAGACCGTGATAGCTGAGACAAGACCCCACCTAGTAATCCACGGCCACTCACACGCATCAACAGTGCACGCAGCAGAAATAGACGGGATCCATATTTACAACGTTGCAATCCCAGCAGTTAAAGGTGTAACAAGAATAAGAGTCTCGATAGAGAAGAGTGTGAAGATCTCTAGGATATAGACCCCCCAACATCTGAGAACTTGGCAGAACTCCTGAGACCATCTCTCAAGAGAGCCAGTAGAACACTAGATAGCTCTTCTTACAACCTGAAAGCCCTGCCCTTTAGGGCGGGGATGGAGATTTATAAGCCGTATCCTCTGGTCTTTCTTGTGATAGTGATAATTCTTGTGAGTCTCGGGGGCCATTACCTAGCAATACGCTATAGACATGCTAAGCACACTAGACTAAACAAATGCCTCCGAGGCTATGATAAAAGCCATAACCCCGAGTCCCTCGAAGAGAAATAGGGGTAATGGGCCGGAGACCTCGGCAAAAAGATCTTCTATAGAATTGAAAGGAGAGGATGTCATAGAGTTGTTATGCCCACAAGATCTTTTGATAGAGGTTTTATCTCGACATTTAGCTCTCTTGCTGTCTCAATAGCCTCTGGGTCTATGAATCCTGAGACTATGACTAGTCTTGGTCTTATGCCTGTCCTCTCCTCATAGAGCCGGCCTATTCTGTAAAGCTCCGCAACATCGCCTCTAGATGTCCTCGACTTGATCTCTATCAGGACATGCTCCCTGTCTCTGACCAGAATATCTATGTCTATGTTCGCTGGATGCCCATACACAAGCCCCTTCTCATCGTAGATAGTTACTTTCTCAACTTTTGCAATCCCAAAGAGATCCTGCAAAACATACTTCATCGCCTCTCGGAAACCAGTCTCGCTTATGACACCAAATCTATGGGCTATGACTGTCAGTACTCTACGTGTTTCTCTCGCCTCCTCCTCAAGTCTCGTAACCCTCTCCTCAAGCTTGGCAACTCTTTCCTCTAACTTGGCGAATCTTTCCCCAAGCTCAGCGAATCTCTCCTCAAGCTTGAT
>Ga0209695_100061_pt1 | contig 44426 bp, 47 predicted proteins | sample DewCreD2012metaG_4_FD_184110 | JGI IMG/M metagenome (GOLD analysis project Ga0209695, IMG submission 184110) | Hot spring sediment bacterial and archeal communities from British Columbia, Canada, to study Microbial Dark Matter (Phase II) - Dewar... ...
AACAGCCAATATCCCCTTCTTGGCTAGGAAGTGCTGTGCAACGTCATCAATACCCTTCTGACAGATCACAACATTAGCACCAACAGCAGCGATCTTCTCCACATAGTTTCTCAATATGTTCTCCTCTTCCTCTAAGAATTTCTTCATCTGTAGAGGATCGCTTATCCTGATCTCAGCATCGATCTCAGGCTTCTCAATCTCTAGAGGAGCATCTAGAAGAGCTATCCTAGCGTTGGTAACCCTCTTAGGCATTCCTGGGTGCACAACCTCCTTGTCAAGAATTACTCCATACACTAGCTGAGAGTCAGCTATGCTTGCACCATGCTTCTTAACAACCTGGACATTGTCTAGATCTATATACCATCTCCCATTCCTATTCTCAGCAACAGTCTTCACAGCCTTCACAGAGATCTCTGCCAGATACTCCCTAGCGCCATGGACTGCTTTGCTTGTTAGCGCTGTTATCGCCACCCTCTTAAGCACATCTAGATCGTTTATATCTATTGGCTCTGCTATCTTGCTTAGATATTCCGAAGCAGCCTCCATAGCCCTCTTATATCCCGAGACGATAACAGTTGGGTGGATCTCCTTTAGAAGGAGCTCCTCAGCCTGCTTGAGAAGCTCGCCAGCGAATATAACAGCTGTTTTTGTGCCATCGCCAACCTCTTCATCCTGGCCCTTAGCTATCTGAACAAGCATTTTAGCGGCAGGGTGCTGGAGATCCATCTTATCTAGGATTGTAGCTCCGTCGTTTGTTATAGTTATATCTCCAAGGGAGTCTACAAGCATTTTATCCATCCCACGAGGTCCATATGCTGTTCTAAGCATGTCAGCAACCGCTATTGCTGCCATCATGTTTGTTCTAAGGGCATCTCTACCAACTGTTCTAGTACTCCCCTCCTTCAAAATTATCACGGGTATCCCAGCTGGCTCCATGTACTGGGCTGCCATCTTATAGCACCATAGATTAAATTGTAGGGGTTCTATATAAGCTTTTAAGTGTAACTCGATCCATATCAGAATATATACCCCATATTAACCTCTATTCTAGGGAACCCTGAGTGGGAAAGGTGAGACCAACGCTTGTAAAAAGGATCTCTAGAGATCTTCTCCAGAAGTACCCAGATCTATTCACAGGGGATTTCCAGAAGAACAAGGAGATTCTAAAAACACTCCTAGACGTAAAGAGTAAGAAGCTGAGAAACCAGATAGCTGGCTATATCACACATTTAAAGAAAATAATGGAGAGACCAGCTGAGGAGAGGGTTGAAGAGCCCCAGGAGTAGAAGGGGATCCATACTGTGAGGCATCTTAAAATAAGGCTTTTAGGTTCTCTCAAGGCTTACGCTGGCAGGGAGGAGATAGAGATGACTATTGAGGATAAGGTGAGACTTAGAGAGGTTCTGGCCAACCTGATAAAGATCGAGCCATCGCTCTCTAGAGCTATCGAGAGCGATGGAAGCCTAAAGCCAGGCTATCTAATATTCATAAACGACGCCGACTATATGGTATTCAATGGTTTGGAGACCCTTGTTGGCAGTGGCGATGTCATAACAATACTGCCAATAAGCCATGGGGGGCAAGGATCTGTATCCAGAGGATCTTAGGGGCTTCCTCGAGATCCTTGGGAGTGTTGAGAGGGAGTGCAGGGTTCTATATTATAGGATAGAGGATTGGAGAGAGGATCTGGTTCGGAGCATAGAGACAGAGATCTATAACCTGTGTGGGGATAAGGCATACTTTCAAATCTATGGAGACGGGATCCTGGTAACAACGAGGGTTGCTATGGCATCCATGGTTAGGCTTAGAAGGGCCATGGGGAGGGGGTATAGGATTGCTAGGAAGGAATCCATAGAGCTTCTCCTAAGAACCCTTGGGGTGAGGAGTATATCTCAGGCTGTTGATCTTGTGAGGGCCAGAGAGCCCGGGCTAAAGAACCTTGTTCTAATAACATGCGGAGACTGCGTTCCCAACGTTATCGGGGGTCTAGCGAAGAGATACGAGCCTAGCAGAGGGGAACTAATAGATGGTCTCAGAGGGCTTGTATCGATCTGTATTGGAGATAAGAGAGCTTTGGAGATCCTTGGAACCCTTGATCTAGAGGCTCTAGAGAAGATAGCCATAGAGTGCGGTGCTAAGATAGAGCTGGAGCTATGATAAAAATATATATTCTATTATTATCCAATAATTAGATGGGTAGGATAATGAGTGTAAAGAAGAAGAAGAGGGAGGGTCCTGGACCCGCAACTGCTGCTGGGCTTGTATCCTTCTATAAGGATGTTGAGCCAACTATACAGCTAAAACCCCTCCTAGTGATCCTTATATCATCAGCCTTTGTTATAGGTGTTTTTATACTTAGACTCTATATAAATCCCTTCGGATAGCTAAGGCTGGATATAATGTCCTCGCCCTATGAGATAATAGCAGAAGCCTTGAGGATAGCTAGGGAGGGGAATATAAAAAAGGCCCTCCAGATCATAACACCCCTCATACCCCCTGGAGAGGACTATGGTATAGAGCTCTCATCAACAGCTAATATATCCTACTATATAGATAGAGGAGGTCTTCTGGCAATAAGCAGGAGGCTTGAGGAGGGGATACCATATATGACATCAACCGCTCGAAAGATAGCATGGGATCTTCTTCCTAGCTGGATTGCTGAGGATCTCGACTTCTGCAGAGTTATAATAGATCTCGTTAGAGTTAATAGAGAGTGGCTCTCAAGAGAGGGGAGAAGGCATCCCTACGAGGCTATTGCTAGAAAGGTTGTTGAGATAGATGTAGAGAGAATGTGTGGATGATCTCCATGGCTGGGTGTAGGGTAATAGCTATTTCAGGCACCCCAGGCTCTGGAAAAACAAGTGTCTCAAAAGCCCTCTCCAGTATTCTGGGCACTGTGTCTATAGATCTATCAGAGCTTGTGGTTAAGGAGAAGCTATATGTTGACTATGACGAGGATAGGGGTAGCTATATTATAGACGAAGAACTTGTAAGGAGAAGGATAAGAGAGCTAGCAGAGATCTGTGGGGATCGTGGTAAGGGCTATCTAATAGTTGAGGGTCACTATGCAGAGATCGTTGAGGATCCCATACTAGAGGTTATAGTGGTTCTAAGAATAGACCCAAGGGAGCTTATAAAAAGGCTATGCATAAGAGAGTGGGGTTTTGAGAAGAGCCTTGAGAACGGAGAGGCAGAGTACGTCGGTGTATGCCTGGCCAATGCGCTCAACGAACATCCGGCTGAGAAGGTTTGTGAGATTAACGTTACTGATAAGGATCTGGGGAGTGTTGTTAGAGATATAGCTAGAGCCATTAGAGATCGATCTGTGTGTAATCCCACAATAGACTGGACAGAACATATAGAGCCCCAAGAGCTCCTAGAAACGGCTAGGAGATATTGTGGCTGATATTCATGGCTAGAAGATCTATAGGCGCTGAGGCAATTGAAGAGGCAGTCTATATATTACTAATGCTCATACCCTTAGGAAGAGTTACTACATACTCGTCGCTAGCAAGAACCCTGGGGATCAGTCCAAGAACAGTTGGGAGGATCCTGTCTAGGAACAGGAATATAGTGGTTATCCCATGCCATAGAGTTGTTATGAGAGATGGAAGGATAGGGGGCTACACACCCGGAGGGGTTGGGATTAAGAAGAGACTGCTTGAGCTAGAGGGTGTCAGGTTTAGAGGCGATAGGGTAGATCCTGGGTGTGTTATTGATATAGCTGAGATGCTTGGTGTGGGGAGAAGATCTAGGGCTCCCAATATCTAGTCCTAATGAAATTGTTGTTATATATTTGATATAGAAGTTGATATGGCTGGATAGCTCTATGGGGTTATGATTATAGTTGAAGGTAGTTAATGGCGCAAAAACTCGAAAAGTTATTAGCAAAAGGGTTAAGCACAACTATAATACAAGCAAACCCCAAAACAAACACAGAAAAACTAAAACCAGAGAATCCAAAACCTACCTAGACCTTTCAAGGCCCATATAGACTAAACCCCAAATAACACTCTAAATTCTCCTAAGAGAGAGAAATATTAGGAGAAGCCCTATAGCTGCACCAACAAAGTTTACGAGAAAATCCTCCGACTTCCCCAGCGGTGTGGGGATCCTGTAGAACCTGGTCCTGAGTGGATATAGGATAGCAATCCCCCTTCTAGTTAGCATATCCCCAGCTAAGTGTGAGACATAGCCTATAGAATAGCCTGCTGTTATAAACATGCTAGCATTGATCATCTCCGCTAGTATTAGCACTACTATTGATGATATAATGAGGGAGAATATATTATGAAGGGCCTTTCTATGCTTATACCTCACGTCGAGATCTGGAAAAATAGACCCCACACCCCCAGAGATCACTATTATAGGGAGTTCCGATACCCTAACATAACTTGACAGCATATATAGCGAGAGACCTACCCCCATGATTAGATGCGCATATCTCCTCAATAGACTGTTTGTCCCTGGATATGTATTCCAGATCTCCTTATATATGTTCATATCTAGGGACTTACACCCACCCAAAGATCATGAGCTATCACTCTTTTTCCCTAAGCCTCGCAAACACCAAGTAATCTACAAATCCCACTAGGTCTCACAGCTACTCAGGTAACATCATACCAAAAGAAATAGATAATCTCAAAGCATGGAGCTTTTCGAGTGTTTATCAATTTGGGACATAGAGATTTAGATCCATGGGGTTTAAAAGCATAACGATAGATCGCTAAAATCGCTTCAGGGCAGGCTACTCCCGATCCCCCAAATAGCTCATATTCCTTCTATGGATATAGATAGGGAGGTCTGCTGCTTGGTACACAAGCTGGGAATCGTTGGTGTCGGCAGGTGGGGATCAATAATTGCACAGAGGATCAGAGAAGCTGGTGTTGCAGAGATCTCTGTCATATATGATCTAGATCCCTCTAGGGCCTCATCCCTAGCCTCCCTAACTGGTGCCAGAGTTGCTAAGGATCTTGGGGATTTCGATAGGAGCAGAGACCTGGTTGGTGTCATAATAGCTACATCTATTGAGAGCCTAGCCAGCGCAGCCCAAGTGCTTATAGAGATGGGGCATAATGTCCTCATAGAGAAACCCGTTGCAGATAGTCTTGAGAAGGCGAGGCTTTTAAGAGAGCTTGCTGAGAGGAGGGGGGTTATAGCTATGCCTGGGTTTATCGTCAGATTCGATCCTGTGAGCATGTGGGTGAAGAACTATATAGAGAAGGAGAAAGAATCGCTGGGGGATCTGTATCTCTACAGGCTTAACAGAAGACCTCCCCATGCTAGGTCTAGCAGCATTCTCCTAGATCTATCAATACATGATATAGATCTCGCGCGGTTCTTCATTGGAGGGGATATTACTCCTATAAGCTGGTATATACATAACCTGGAGGTCGATGAGGGTCTCACACTTTATGCTAGACATGACAATGGGGTTGTTTATATCCACACAGATGGTTTCTTCAGGTATAAAGTTAGGAAGGCTATAGCTATGTTTGATAAGAGCTATGTTGAGGCAGACTATATATATAGTTATATTATACATAAGAAGGAGGGGGAGAAGGACTATATCTATAGATCTGTAAGAGGTGTGGAGGCTCTTATAAACGAGATCACCGCCTTCATAAACAAATGCCTTGGAAAAGAAGTAGATATACCAACACTCCGGGATGCTGAGAAAGCGCATGAGGTGATAGCCGCTATAATAAGTAAAACAGTGGTTAGTGATGTTACACATAAAAGACTCTGATCTCCTCCTAACCCTGAAGCTCTATATCCTTGCCTTGCTTGTAACCCCATTGCTTCTGGTGGAGCCCATTGTATTCCCACCAGGTCTGTTGGGTCATTGGCGGGTATTTATTGGGTTTTTTAGAACCTATGGCAGTCTTCGTTGCATGATGTCCTGAAGATCTGGAGAACTATTGCCTAAATCATATGTGGGGCCCCACCCCAGGCTTTCCTATGGAGGATTTGGATTAAAGGTATAGCTTTAATATCTGTTCTGCATCAGCATAAGAAGCGGGGGTTTTGACGCTAGAGGAGGCTATTGGTGATGCCATGCTTGATAGTATGAGAAAGATCTATAGGTATGCCAGAGCCCTTGAGTTTCTCGAAAAAAGACCTCTATACACTAGAGAGTTTCTTAGAACTATAAATAGCTGGGGCGATTCCTTTGAATTGCTTAAAGAATTACAACGCTGCGGCTTGATAGAGAGATATGTCGGCTTTTGTTATAATAGCAGAAGGAAGTGTATCTATAATAGAGTTTCTGAAAAAGGTAGGGAGTTCCTATCACTAATACGAAAGCTTGTTGCTATGATTAATGACCCTTATTTCGTTACCAAAATGCGGTAACGCAAACCCCTATATCTTGTGCTAAGAAGCTCCATAGGAAATAAAGGGGTGGGGGTTGACGTGTTTATAGAGACATGCTCATTATAGATATAACAGGTGCTGCATGTAGCTTGCTAATTAAATCCTCAGCCAGGATCTACTTGAGTAGTAGATATAACCCAAAGATCACAGATCTGGGCTCTTCTTATAATTTTTATAGATAGCTACTAAACCCCATTGCTTCAGGTGGAGACCACCCTATTCCCACTAGATTTTTTCAACACACTAACACCCCCATCTAGACCTCCAACCACAACCTCGTACCCCATGTATGTGAAGATCCCTGTAGCCACCACTCCATCTATGCTTCTCAACTTCCTATCAAGCTCTCCAGGATCCTCTATAGGCCCAGTCTTCACATCAACTATTATGTTCCCATTATCACTTATTATAGGCCCCAGTTTTTCTCTAGCCTCTCTATAGAATCCTCTATATCCGATCATGCTCAGTGCTCTCAGCACGTAGTTTAGTGCGAAGACCTCAACCTCTATTGGCACATCTCTCATGCTCCCCAAGCGATCTACTAGCTTGGTTTCATCAACAATAATGATCCTTCTTCTAGAGCTTAGCATCGCTATCTTCTCCCTAAATAGAGCCCCGCCTCCTCCCTTGAGTAGGTTAAGATCCCTATCGATCTCATCAGCACTATCTATATAGATATCAACATACTCTGGACAAAGCCCCGTCTCTATATGTCTGGCACCGGCCCTTCTAAGGTATATAGTGGTATCCAAGCTGGTTGATACATAGTAGTATCTATCAACAACCCCCCTCCTTGATAGCTCGTCTATAAAGACCTTCACTGTAGAACCACTACCCATAGCAACAACGCAGCCAACACACTCTTGAAGAGTATCTGCAACATAGATAGAGGCATTCCTCCTAGCACTAACTCTGGGATCCATCCACATCTCCACATAGATTGCAACATAAGGGATAAAAGCACCAAGCACAAAATCCAGGCTTAGTAGAAACCGCTTGTATCCAACTTTCACGGAGATAAGACCCACACCTGCCCGGAACTGGCTAAGGGCTCTAAGCGGTGATGCAGATCCCGTGAGGGCTTCATGAGGGTTAGATGTGAGTAGAGACTTCTGAGATCCCTGCGCCTCAGAGCTTTAAGCTTAGCAAAGGTACTATAATTACTCCTACGATCCGGAGATGACTAAATCCAGGACCATGTCTTGATATATGTCCTCAAGCTTTACAAAACCCTCCCGGCTATTAGTAGGTCTTAACAGCAGTTCTCTAAGCTCCTCCCTCACCTAGAGGGCAAGGCTTATTGCCGCTGTAACAGAAATCTTAGACGCTATTATCCCTGTGCGGCGGCTCCGCCCCAGACTATATGCGGTACTAAGGGATGAGCCCTCGCCCCGCACTCCACCCGGTGACCTGTGAACGCTTGCGCCGAGGGTTAGGTTGCTCCCTTCCGGGCCTGGCCTTTTTCCCCTCGTGAAGGCGGTTTAGCCCCCTCCTCCGAGGGGGCCCCCGCCACCACAAGCCCCACAGGGCGGGCTTCATAGCTGGGGAGAGGATCCCTTAGTGCCGCATACAGCCTGGAGCGGTTACTGGCCCCCGCCTTACGCCCATCTCGGGTTTGGGGGGTGGGCGAGACCCCCGGCCCTACCCGCCGTATTTTATTATGCTCTGGGTCTAAAAACTCTTTGCTTATAACCCATCATGCGATCTATTCTATGAGAGTAAGGTGTATGGATTTAGCTCTGGGTGTAAATGTGGAGGGCCTGGTTGAGTATCTGGAGAGTAGAAGAGCTGAGATAGAGACTAGGCTTGAGAGCGCTATTAAGGGCTATGAGGGGGAGGTTCTAGAGATTATCGACTATATGTCAAGGGGTGGGAAGAGGTTTAGGGGGATACTGGCTATCCTTATATGCGAGAGTCTAGGGGGTAGGGTTGAGGATGCTCTGGATGCTGCTGTAGCTATAGAGCTTGTGCACGCAGCCTCTCTTGCTCTTGATGATATAATAGATCTGGATACCATTAGGAGGGGCTCTCTAGCGTCTTGGATAAGGTATGGGATCTCCAAGACTGTTCTAATATCTAACATGCTTATTCCAAAGGCGCAGCTCATGATAGAGAAATACGGCTTCGACGCCCTTGTGAGGGTTATAGAGGCATGGCTCCATGCTACTAGCGGTGAGGTTATGGATATATTCGGCCCTGGATCCAATATAGCTGGCTATGAAACCCTTGCAAGGCTGAAAACAGGCTCTGTATTTAGAGCAGCAACATTCCTCGGAGCTAGGGCTGCTAGGGCTGGGAAGAACCTGGAGGATCTATCATCATCATTTGGCGAAACCCTAGGGGTTCTATACCAGATAGCCGATGATGTGGTTGATATCCTAACCAACAGGGTTGATAAGGGCTCATATGGTCTCAGAATGTTCATAGAATGGCTGGGGGGAGGGGATTCTGACGAGCTTGTTGCGAGAGCCACGGCTAGGATGGCTAGCCTAATAAGGAGGCTTGAGGCCATGGTGGATATGTTCCCAGAGAGCATCTATAGGGGATATCTAGCAATCATACCAAGGTATATGGTTTACACCATGCTGAGAGAGGCTGGTGAGAAGGGTGAGGAGATATATAGACAGGCTGTGAGGGTAAGCCAGCCATGATACACAGGATCTCTACTGGGATACATGATCTCGACACCATGATAGAGGGCGGAATACCTGAGGGTTTTTTCGTAGCAATCGTTGGAGAACCAGGCACTGGGAAGACTATATTGAGTCTCCACTTTATACACCAGGGCATAGTAGATGGTGATAGATGTATATATGTCACCTCTGAAGAGGATAGAGAGTCGATCTTGGATCAGGCTGCTAGGTTTGGGTGGGATTGGAGACCCTTCCTAGGCAGGAGATTGATCATTATAGATGCTCTAAAAACAGCCGAGGATCCATGGTCGATTCAGGAGATGGATATAGAAATCCTTATTAACAGGGTTATAGAGGCTAAGAAGGCACTCGGTTATGGCAGATCCAGGCTTGTGATAGACTCAATATCAGCATTCTGGCTCGAGAAACCGGCTATGGCTAGGAAATACAGCTATATGATCAAAAAGACCCTGGGTAGATGGGGGTTCACATCATATTTAGTATCACAATATGCAATAACAACGATGTTCGCATTCGGCTGGGGCCTCGAGCACATAGCTGATGGGATTATAAGGCTTAGGAGAAGGATCTCTAGAGGGCTTTTGAAGAGATTACTGATGGTTGAGAAAATGAGGAATACAAACCATGATAGAAGGATATATGAGATTGAGATAACGAATAAGGGGGTCTCGATAGTGGGGCCAGCTGACCTCGATATAAATGATCTGGTATCTCCGATGCAGGGCTAGTGATCATATAATAACAGGGGCCCATCTTGGATAGGCCTGGGAGACTTATTGAGATAATAATCCCAGGCTTTATTGCGATACTAGTTTCCATAATAGCCCACGACCCGGGGTTTCTGGGACAGTATACGGATTACATGACCATATACTTCAGAGACCCAGGGAGGGTTCTAAATGGTCTCCCCTATGTGGATTATGAGTTTGAATACACTCCCCCAATAGCTCTTATATGGCTCTTAGCCTCTAGAGCAGCTCTGCTGGCTTCACAGATCGGCATAGATCCGTTTCTTGCTATTTCGAGGACTGTTTTCTCCATAAATGTTCTCTTCTATATACTCTATATCTATGCTATATACAGGATCTCAAGGATCTCCTCATCCCCCTATCCCCCCCTCGCCCTGGCTATCCTATCCCCATCAATAGCTTATTATCTATACTATAACTGGGATATTATTGCATCATCCCTCATGGTCTCCGGGATCTATATGCTTACTAGGAGGAGGATCCATATATCGGCTGTCCTAATAGGTTTGGGGGCCTCCATCAAGATCTTCCCAGGGGTTGCCCTTATAGCTACGTCGCTGGCAATGAAATGTGTGGAGATTAGGAAAAGAATCTCCTTCCTCCTCCTAGGGGTCATGATAGCTGGCTCTCCATATGTCCTCCTCTGGCTACTCTATAGCCCCGGTGTTGAGTATATAATTAGATATCACTCAAACTGGTATTGCGAGAACTGCTTCTACGTATTGTTCACTGATGATATTTTTGATAGCGCGTTAAGAACAGTATCATCTATAGCCATGATAGCTATACCCCTCATCTATGTTGTATCATACCTCTCAAGACATGGAGACCTTAATAGGGGGGCTCAAGCAATCCTAGGAGCTTCTCTTTCCCCTGTTGCTCTCTCCATAAGTCTTTCATATGTCTACTCTCCACAGATGAACATAATGATCTCTCCATTATATATAGTGCTGAGGGGAAGGGCCATAGCATTGCTCCTTGCGCAGGATATTCTAAACACATTGATAATGATCCTCTGGTTTCATGAGAACACCATAGCCAGCGCGATTGGGATAGAGAGCAGGGGTCCTTGGCATAGGGAGAGCCCTATTCAGTGGATAGCATTCTTAAGAATACTCCTACTATGGATTGTATCCCTCTTTATCCTAAGAGACTCTAGACCCTAGCTTTCATGTTTAGAACACCGAGTTAGCGATCACCCTTATCATTTGGGGAGCTATCTCGAGCATATTTTCCCCGCGATTCGCTATATGGGCTCCTAAGGATCCTCACGATCTCCTGGGCCTTCCACTCTGAGAGACCCTCAATCCTGCTTAGCTCCAGAGCACTTGCGTTGAATACCCCAACAACGCTTCCAAACCTCTTAAGAAGCCTTCTAGCCAGTTTCGGGCCTATGTGGGGTAGGCTCTGGACTATATATACCTGCCACTCCTCTATAGATCCTAGCCTCGGCTTTTTATGAATAACAGGTATTTTTCCATAGCTATCCTGAGCCTTCTGGGCTATCGAGTGTATAATATAGGCAGCATCTTCCTCGTTCTCCGCAAAGACCATACCCACACTCCCTTCTAGGATTATCCGCGCTATAGACCCATAGACCGATGCCCACTTATCGGTTAGCATCCTTATATCCCCTGGAGAGCCCTGGACAAGGATCACAACCTTCTCATAGGCCTCAGATAGCCTTCTAACCTGGTCGAAGAGTCTTCCATCAAATATGCTCCTAACAAGATCGCTGGTCTTTTTCCTCTCAATAGCAATGCTATCAGCAACTATATAGTCGCCAACATCCAACATCTTATACACAACATGATCCCCAAGCCTTATAAGAATCTGGGGAACCCCAGAAATTCTCTCCCTCTCATCAACAATGATCTTTATCATAAAGCCCATCTATATATAGTGATAAGCCTGGAAGAAATATAGGCTTGCTCATAAAACAAAAACAAAGTGCCAGCTATGGAGGAACACTTTCGCCTAACCCAGAGGGGTTTTAAAAACATCCCATCCTTATGGGAGAGAGTATGGTTAGGAGATATAGAAGAGGATTGAGCGAGCTGGTTGTGATAATGATAGCAGTAGCTATAGCAATCCCGGTTATGTTCCTTCTGCAGACATGGCTAACAGGACAGATCAGCAAGATGCCGGAGCTAGATGCAGTTACAGCCAGCTATAGCGCTAAGGCTCTGAATAGTAACACAATCCTTGTAACCATAACGGTTAATAACAATGGCAACGAGCCTATAAGCCTGACTGGAGTGAGCATTATATATACATCGCAAACCTCACAAACGGCATCAATTAATGTGAGCTCACAATCCAACCTGCTATCGGGCAGCCTGCCTGCCAATATAGATCCAAAGTCCTCTGAAACCCTAGCAATTAAGGTTGATGGTGCTGTTAGAATAGACAGCGTTATAGTAACTGTAAAGTCCCTCAGCTCTAACGCAATAAAGACTATAAAGGCGTCTGGGATCTGAGCTAGCCTCGGCAGCCTGGCTTGGGGGTGATATAAATGCTCAGAGGTTTTGGTAAGATTAATATCTTTTTTAGCAAAAGAAGTCTCTACCCAAACCCTATTCATAGAAGATCTCTTAGTACTGGTTCTAGTAGTGACGAGAATCACGATCTAGCTGTTTTTGAGCCTGGTTCACTTAGCTTTGCTGCCGAGAATATTGTTTTTGAGTATGGTGTTGGGCCATATAGGATAGCTATTATTCTCTCAGATGGGGAGTACATCTATATCTCCGAACTTCTTCCAAAGCCTCCCAGGGAGCTCTCCCTTGCTATAGATAGGGCTTCTCGTGATCTCTTTAGATATGTTCCGGAGGATAGGGATCTTGATGATCACTATATAGCCGAGGTTCTTAGAAGCATATATAATATTCCGAGCGACTATATAGATGCTGCTGTCTATCTTGTTAAGGAGAGAACAAGGTATGGTAAGATCCAGGTTCTCCTTGACGATCCATATGTCGAGGATATAAGTATAAGCGGTCCAGGATCTGTGTGGGTTAGGCATAGAAGTGTTATTGAGAAAAGCCCCTGGGTTGATATGATCAGGACAAACATTATTATGAGCTATGATGAGATAGTGGCTCTCCAGAGATATATGGCCATGAGATCGAGATCCTATATATCTAGATCCAATCCTATAGTGGATCTCCAGCTCCCAGGCGGAGATGGTGGTCATAGGATCCATATGGTTGATCCAACTATAGCTGGTGATAGACCTGAGATCTCTATTAGGAAGAAGACCAGGGAGAGGATAACGATCTCCTGGCTCATAGATAGAGGTTCGATCACGAGATCTGCTGCTGAATACCTCAAACTGGTGCTATGGAGCAGGGGCTCTATAGTTATAGCAGGCCCTCCATCTAGTGGGAAGACAACCCTTCTAAGGGCTCTTCTAAATAGCTATGTTCCACCAAGCTGGAAGGTTGTTGTTATTGAGGATACTCCAGAGATAGATCTTCCCGAGAATAGCCCGTGGGTTAGGTATACAACATACGAGCTTGGAGCTATTCACATAGACCAGTTCATATTGGCTAAAGCAGCGCTCAGATCCTCTGTCAACAAGCTCCTAGTGGTTGGGGAGACAAGGGGCTCCGAGGCCCAGGTTCTTGCACAAGCACTCAACATGGGGATGGGGGCTATAACAACATTTCATGGTGGTTCCTCTGAGGAGGTTATAACAAGGCTCTTGTCCCCCCCAATAAGTCTCTCAAAACACCAGATCGGGAGTATATGGGTTATTGTCGTTATGACCACCGACTGCCCTGAGAGTGTTAGAGCTAGTAGGTGTGTGAAGGAGATAGATGAGATCGCTATGCAGGATGAGATAAGGGTTATAAATATATACAGGGCTGGAGAGACACCAGATGATCTAGAGTATATTATTAAGAGGAGCTTCAGGCTTAGAGATTCAGAAAGGCTGAGAATCCATTCCATCCTTGCAGAGACTAATAGGCTCTTGTAGGTTTGGGTTATGGGAATAGCATCATATCTAACAGAAAAGTATAGGGAGCTTCTAGAAATAGCTTTCTCGAGCTATAGGGATTATAGGGATTTAAGGAGGGATCATCTAGTTCTCATGGTAGGTATTTCCCTATCAATAGCTCTCTCCCTAATCATACAGAGGATCATGGGTCGCTATGGTTTCGAGCTAGGAGCTCTCATAGCGGTAGCAGGCTCTATTGCATCGGCGCACAGGGTTTTAACCAGGATCTCAGCATCTATGGAGAGGATAAGGGGAGCCTCCGAGGAGATGCCATATGCTGTATTCATGGCATCCGCCGCAGCTAGAACGGGCTTAGAGCTTGTTGATGCCATATACTTCATAGCCTCTAGAGAGGCTAGTGTCTTCAGATACCTTAGACCAATTGCTAGGAAAATTGTAAATATCGCTAGCTATATGGATATAGAGAGCTCTATAGAGGCTATACGCGGTGTTCCGAAGAATATAAAGAGGATCTTGATCTCATATCTAGCCAGCATAAGGCTTGGCACAGGGATTGAGAGCCTAGTATCCCTGGGTTTTGAGCTGATAAAGGAGGCATCTAGACAGGCCTCTAGATCTATAGTTCTCTCTGCACAGGCAGGTCTTTTAGCTGTGCTTGTGCTTACAACAACCCCGATCCTCATGTTGGGCTTATCACTAATAGCCGGAGGATATGTTGCCCTTCTATCGAGCCTCTCCATAGCCCTTACACTCCCTATGATCTTGTTGGCAATACCCCAGCCACCTCTCCCTCTAAGACCTATCTATATAAAACCCCCCCGGTATGTTAGTTTATCGCTCATAGCTGGACCTGTGTCTATGGCTGTGCTTGTTGTTGCTGTATATTTACCTCTATTCATAACCATAGATCTTAGGATCCTTAGGGAGGCTATCCTCATCCTCTCAGCACTAATGATTTTCTCCGGTCTCGCTGGGGCGCAACTCTTCACACAATATATCAAAAATATTGGGAGAGCTAGGGATATCCTATTCTCTGCAAGCCAGTATGTAAAGGTATATAGAACCCTTGGGGGTTTCAATATAGATCTAAGGATCCATAGCCTGGGGTTCTGCGCACCGTGGGTGCTATTCTACATAGCGCTCTCGCTGGAGTTCTTCATGGAGAGAGGGGATATAGAACCCCTTGTCTTTAACAGATTCTCTGAGGAGATGCAAGATCTTATTGCAAAGAATATGGGAAGAATACTCACATCTCTAATACCTCTGGCAGCCTCTCTCCTCCAACCATTCTTCCTTTCCGGGATCATGTATATGGGTGGATCCAGGGATCTCTATTCATACATCTTAGTTGCGGTATCATGCATAGCCTCGGCAGCAATATCATCCAAGGTAGTGTTTGGGACAGCTAGAAACACACTGATCCCGGGTTTATCTTTGCTACTCCTCCACATGCTACTCCCACAAATGGGGTGATTCTGGTGGTCTCTATAAGGACAAACTATAGGATTGAGGAGCTATATAGAATAGAGATCCCGGCCCCCAGCTGGGCCAGATACTCTCTCAAGCCCTCCAGGCTTAATAACGAGATCATTTACCCCTCAGCAGATGGGTGGGAGATTATTGCGAGACCCCTTATAACGATAAGGGGGCAGAGTCAGAGGCCTTGGGTGTATTATATTGGCACAAACAACCCCCAGATCTGTATTTCAAGGCTTTGCCACAAGACCCAGGGGTTTCTAAAGATAGCACCTCTAAGCGGGGGCTCCCTGGTTGCTGTGGATAGCAAGAGGGGTTATATAGTGGATCTTTTGAATGATGATATTAGGATGAGGAACATTGGCGTGAAGGATATTATAGGCTATGCACCGTATGTTGACAGATCTGTTGTATTTATAGAGGAGAGGAGTCTGAGGAGAAGGATAGCTGCACTAGACCAGGGGTTTATATACCCTATAACAAGCTTCTGCCTCGAGAGAAGGGAGGGGCATTCTCTTGCCGCATTCGAGTCAGGCAGCTATACGAGGATATACTATGGGGCGGACTATGGAGGCTATCTTCTATATGATATAAAGGGGAGCCCATTGATATGCGGGCTCGGCTATAAGGTTGCTAGCATAGTTATGAAAGATAGAGGTTCTCTATATATTGGGAGGAACCTCTATCTCGAGACTCTCTTGAGCTCCATAGCAATTTCATGGATCCCCGAGGAGAAGGTTCTTCTTCTATATGATGAGAAGAGCAGCTGGCTCCTTGAGAGCGATCTTAGGAGCTTTAGACCCATAGCCAGGCTTCCCGAGAGACCTATCTATATAGGTTATACTGGTGAGGCGCATGTAATAGAGATGAGGGGAGAGATATATGTTGTTAGGAATAACCTGCTGGTAAAGCCGGAGATAGGTTTTGAGGGCGTATCCATGGTCTCAGCAATCTCTGGAGGACTTGCCCTAGACACAGGGGATAGGGTTATCATAACATCAATCGATGGCAGGATCCTTAGAGAGGTTAGAAAACACAGGGAAACCACATGCTGGGGGTATAGGGATAGGGTGGCATGTATGGGAAGAGGTTATATAGGGATCATTGATCCGTGGAGGGATGATGAGATTGCTATAGAGGCTAGAGTTGAGAGCATGCCGAAAATATATATTAGGAGAGGAGGGCTCTTAACAGGATTCCATGTTGATGACTCGCTAGAAGTTGTTGAGGTTAAAAGAGATGCGGAGGATCTGATTATCACAGTCCTACCCAAAGCCATGCTAGGAGCAGTTTCTCCCCAGATAGAGATCGAAGATCTGCTGGGAAGATATAGTTCAAAAATCACTGTGGAAACCCCAACACCATCGATAAGGGTAGATAGCTATAGGGTTTTAATAGCTAGAGGAGGCATTAGCTTGAAATGTCTCTCACAAGGCCTCGCTAGCGTAAGACTTGTTCTAGCCGATAGAAACGGGTTGGGGGTTCTATATAGGTATAGGGCTAGGATCAGGTCGGGTGACAGGATCATTGGATATTCTGACTTCAACATCGATAGGGAGGGCATAGTGGATATAGATATATGCATAGACGAGACACCAGCTAGCAATAGGCTGGAGCTTGAGATAATAGGCTCTCGTGATAGTATTGATGGGGATCCCTTCTATAGGGACTATATAGATGCCGAGATCCTAGACCCCCATGTCGATGTTGAGGTTAGGCACACAGATGATTCTAGCGAGGTTAATGTTGAGGTTAGCAATATAGATGAGAGCGATATAGAAACTCTATCCCTTAGGGTGAGATGCTCCAACACGGTTTTCGAGAAATCTGCTGAGAGATCTAGAACTCTCAGCATAAGAGTAGGGGTGTGTGAATACCCTGCCAGAGCTTCTGTAGAGCTTGTGTCCAGAGGTTTTAAATGGATCCTGGTGGGGGATATTAGTGCAAGAGAGATAGAGGAGTGCATAGAGGAATACATAGCCAGAGGAGCTCTGGGAAGCGCTAGGTGTTCTCATGGAGGTTTCTTTAAACATGTTGAGCCCCGCTCAATAGAAGATAGATCACCATTGGATGCTGCATGGGTTACAAGCATACCAGGTAAAGGGGGTATTATAGCTCTAACCGCTAGGGAACCTATAAGCTATTCTCTTCTAAGCATTGGTGAATCCATATATAAGGAGGGCTCTCTAGATCCTGGTTTCAACATTATAGAGCTCGGAACAAGTCCTCCCATTTTCCCCATAAGGCTTTGCATATATAACGGGAGGGCTTATAGGGAGCTCCTCTTAGAGCCCCAGGCTATAGATGATCTTGTTAGGCTGGCTGTGGTAACGTCTTATAAGCTTATGGAGATTCTGGGGAGCATGCTGTGATCATAGATCTCAAGAGGATCCTTGGGATCAGGGGCAGAATTGCCAAGCTTCTCTATGGCTCAGAGGATCTAAGGCTTGTTGGTGGAAGAATCGTTAGCTGTGATAGTGGTGGATGCATTGCCAAGGGATACCTTGTTGTTAGAGAGTTCACAGAATCGCCAGAGGATCTAGGTGAGAGGGATGTTCAGAGAATACTGAATTCATATGTGAGAGTTCTATCCGAGAATGCTCCACTAGACCTCAGGATCATGGTTATCCCAACAAAGGCTGATGAGATCATAAGGAGGATAGATAGGATTATCCAGACAAAGCAGGTGATGTTAGAAGCCGATCCCGCTAATGAGAAATTGAGAACAGAGATCGAGAGGCTTAGGAAGATTAAGAAGAAAATAATGGATGGGGAGATGCCCTTCACAATAAACATGGTCTTTGGGGTAATAGCTTGGGGCTCTAGTGAGGAGGAAGCCATTGAGAGGCTTTCTAGAAGGATATCTATATTGAGGGAGGAGCTTAGAGGCATAGGGATCTATGCTGAGGATCTAAGAGGGCTAGGTGTTCTACCCATTATTAACGAGTTTTTTCGTGAGAGGGGGAGGGCTTCTAACGGGGATCATATCTAGGCTTGTGAACAGGGGGGTTGTTATAACATCACCTCACTCGATCTATATATCCCCTCTCATAAAGACAGCCCTCCACTCTAGGGGGATTCATAATGGTGGAATCCTTATAGGGAGGATCCTCAATAGTGAGAGGAATATATTCTGGAACCCCAACAAATCTATGAGCCCCCATGTTATAGTTGTTGGACCCACAGGTTCTGGGAAGACCGAGACCCTGATTAGCATAGCAACTAGGATGAATATGATCTTCTCCGTAACTGTTCTCATGATCGATATAAAGGGGGACATAGCTAGCAGGCTATCTAGAAGGGGGCATAGGTTTCACATGATAGATATATCGAGAACACCCCTTGGTTCTCTATATCCATTCTATGTTGAGCCATTAACGAGGGCTGGGCAGGTTTTTGAATCCATAGTCTCATCCTACGAGATAACTGATATGAGGATCCAGGCATCGATCTATAGGGCCCTCAGGGGAGCGTTTGAGAGAAAACCCCTACCAACATGGGGGCATGTGGCTAGCGAGGTGGCGAGGGAAGAGGATTCTGTGAGGACTATGGTATTTAGAATAGTCGATGAGATCTCCCAGCTGGATGGAGGTAGACAAGCTATTGGACATTACGAGATAAGGGAGAGGGAGGTCAATATAGTCTCGCTGGCAAGGATCTCTAAAGAGAGAGAGGAGATGCTAGGATATGCCATGAACATGGTATTCCAGGATATGATCAACTACATGTCTGCTAGAAACATAGATCCAGGGAGAGTTAGGGGGGCTTTGGTAATCGATGAGGCATGGATCCTGAGTAGGCATGGGAGGAGCGCTGGGAGAGTACTGAATCTAGTAAAGCTTAGCAGAGGCTATGGCCTCTCAGTACTTCTAGCTACACAGAGCTTCAGGGATCTGGGGGATATGTGGGATAGGATCTTAGAGAACTCGGGGCTTCTAATAGTGCTCAATAACCCTAGCAATAGGTTCTGGAGGGATGCATCTAACTTCCTAAAGATAGATAGGGGTGTTATAAGGGATCTAATGGTTGTGATGGGAAGAGGGGATGCAATTATAAGGATCCTTCCCGATCCCAGACCAATCCCAGTCTCTCTTGAGAATGAGGTTGAAAAAACAGCCGAACTGGATCTATAGCCATGTGCAGAATAATAGCCGGGATCGGCTGTCGTGATCAGCATATGCTATCTTAGATCTACATCTAACTCTAAAACATATATTCCAAAATAAGTATAAATACTAGAGCTCCGCCTAAGAGGGCGAGGCTTCAGGCTATAGGGTGGGTATAGGTTGAGGATCCTGTTGATCCATGCTGAGAGGTTTAGCTATAGGGTTAGAGAGCCAGCAATAGAGAGGCCTGAGGAGAATATAAAGAAGGAGGATAGCTGGAAGAATGTTCTAGTGGTATTCACAACAGTTGAGAGAGGGGACGAGAGGGATGAATCTATAGTTGAGAGGGCCTGCGATGACATCATAGATGTTCTTAAAAGGGTTGGGGCTGGGGGGGCTGTTATATATCCATATGCCCACTTATCGTCTGAGCTAGCACCCCACGAAGATGCTGTATCTATTCTCTCGAGGATGGAGAAGAGCCTTAGAGATAGGGGGGTAAATGTCTCGAGAGCCCCCTTTGGATGGTATAAGGAGTTTGAGCTAAAATGCTATGGTCACCCCCTAAGCGAGCTTTCCAGAAGCATAAGACCTGGGATGAGGCATAGAAGACCTGTTGAGAAGCTCTACTATATAATAGATATGGATGGAAACCTACACGATCCACAGGCCTTTGACTATAGCAGATACCCAGACCTCAGGGCCCTGGTTGAGAAGGAGGTTTTAAAGAAGGAGGGCGAGGTCTCAAGATCCAGAACTTCGGAGTATATAAGGAAATTCGGGTTCGAATGGGAGGAGTACTCAGATCCTGGGCATATGAGGTATAGCCCTCACGCAACAGCCATACTAGACAGCGTATCCCAATACTCATGGATGGTTGTGAGAAGTCTCGGAATACCTGTGTTCAGGGTTAAGGGCACCAACATGTTTGACCTCTCGGTTAGGGCTGTTAAGGAGCACGCCGAGCTCTTCGGTGACAGGCTATATGAGGTTGAGAGCGAGGGCTCGAGGCTTGTGATGAGATACGCTGCATGCCACCAACAATTCGCCATGCTGAAGGACTGGGTTCTCAGCTACAGGGATCTACCTATGGGTATGTTCGAGGTTGCTGATAGCTATAGGTATGAGCAGAGGGGAGAGCTGCTTCTGGGATTCAGGCTCAGAAGGTTCCACATGCCTGATATGCATATACTATGCAAGGATCTCGAGGAGGCTATGGAGCTAACACTAAAGATAAGGGATAAGATCTATGAGGAGGCTAGGAAGGTTGGGAGAGGCTATGTTGCTATAATAAACGCCACAAGGGGCTTTCTAGAGAACCACAGGGGCTATCTAGCAGAGCTTGTGAGAAGGGATGGGAAGCCAGCTCTCCTTGTTGTCTACCCTGATAACATATACTACTGGGTTGTTAATGTCGAGTATAATATTATAGATGTGACAAACAAGCCCAGAGAGATAGCGACCTTCCAGATAGATGTAGGTAATGCGGAGAGGTTCGGAATAAGCTATGTGGATCAGAATGGGAATAAGAGAAAACCCCCGATAATACATACAGCAATAATTGGGAGTGTCGAGAGGTATATATACATGCTATTCGACACAGCAGCCAAGATGGAGAAGGAGGGGAGAACCCCCTATCTCCCATTCTGGGTATCCCCGATACAAGTGAGGATCATACCTGTGAGGCAGGAGCACATGGGGTTTGCAGAGGAGATCTTTAGATCTATACATAGTAGAGGCTTCAGAGTCGATATAGATGATAGAGATGAGAGCCTCGCAAAGAAGCTTAGGGATGCTGGGATAGAGTGGGCATATTTTACTGTAATAATAGGAGATAGGGAGATCAAGACCGGAACACTTAGTGTGAGGGAGAGGGCTACAGGTGATCAAAGGACATATAAGCTTGAGGAGTTCCTAGAACTCCTTGAGAGTATATCGATGGGATACCCAAGGATAGAGCTCACGATGCCCAGCCTTGTTAGTAAGAGACCCTCCCTACCATATCTAAGAGAGCTGTAAAGAATCCAGTCAACCCCACCGTGCGCATGAGATCTTAAAAGGCCCAGGGCTTCTAAGGGATTCTAGAAGCTTTCTCCTAAGATCCTCTAGGTCTATGCAGAAAAATCTGCCTCCTGGGAGCATTTCGAGGGCTCTCGTTGCGAGTTCTCTGAACTCCTTCGCCCTATTCTCCTGGATCTTTATCATCGATGCTGCAGCCAATATCAATCCTTGGGCGATCCTGTTATTAGAGGATCTCCACAGGATCTCCATGACGCCATGAGCCTCCCAGAATCTCTCCTCGTTGAAGAGCTCAGCATATCTCACCACAATCTCCACAGGATCCTCCCTGTCTCGTTGGATCTCCTCATCAATCCTTATCACATCCAAAATCTCCCCCAGGCTTCTTCTGAGGATCTCGCCAGCAGCTAGAGGATCTGGATCCCATATCTCCACCTCAACATGCTTAGAAGCAATCCTTATGTTGGCGACCCTCATCACTGATCTGAGAGTCTTTAAAAGGGCATCCCTATCGTCTGGCCTATAGCCGTCTCTATTCTCAATTATGTATAGATATCTCATCAAGGATCACACCATGCTTTATCCCCTATCCTCAACTATCTCCAGAACCCCCTTATCCTCTCTAAAGAGAATCCTTAACCTAGTGTTGGAGATCATATGAACCTCCCTATTACCTATTTTCACAATGGACACGCTGGCATTTATTGTGAGGACCTTAATGCCAGATATCGTCTCCTCACCTGTTAAGACACCTGTTTGGCTATATGTTGCTATCCTAATCTCATAGCCATTTGAGGAGAGATCCCTGATCATGATCATTGAGAGCAAAGCCTCCACCTGGGTTAGCCAACCATAACATGATATCCCGCTGGGCTATTATATCTTAGAGGATGGGTTTGGATATTCGCAGGGAATTCTATATCCTCTACTCCCAGGATCACCCAGAGCTATCTATGGCTGAGGTATCGATCATCACAGGAGGTACTAGGGATCCTGTGAGTGTTATACATATCGAGCCTGGTCTTGTTATCACAAGAACCAAGGATCTCTCCGGGTTTGCTGGCTATAGTGCATCATATATTAAGGAGGCTGGCGAAGTTCTGCTTAGGAGCCATGTTTATGAGGGTTTCCACATATATAGAAAGATCAAAAGGCTTGGGAGTATTATGAAGCACTGTGGAAAGATAGATCTTAGAATATATAATCTTGGGAGGAGGAGAGCCAACATAGACTACCCGCTTTTCATCAGAGAGCTTAGAAGGATTGTGGGGAATAGAGGGGCTAAGGAGGATCTAGTGATATGTCCTATAACGGTGATCTTCGGGGATATAATAGTTATAGGAAGGCCCGTTATCAGGAGGAAGATTCTGAGGAGCGAAGCAAGCCGGGAGAGGGGGTATATGGGTGAAGAGGATCTAGGGTTTATAGCAAACACAGCATTATATCTAGGAAACCGTGGCGGGGTTTTCTATGATCCTTTCTGTGGATATGGTGGTATACTGGCTAGGATATGTGAGAGGAGCCAGGATCTAGTGGTGATCGGGAGCGATATAGACGTGAGGAAAGTATATAGCCTTAGAAGAGCAATAGCTATAAAGAGTGATAGGTGCTGTCTAGAAGTAATTGTTGCCAATGCCCTCTGGCCCCCTCTTAGAATGGCTTCTGTTAGCACTATAGCATCTGATCTACCATATGGGAGGAGAAGCAGGGTTGTTGGAGAGGAGATTCTAAAGATCCCTGCAAGCTTTCTTAGAAGGGCAAGGGAGATCCTGGCGGAAGGCTCTATAGTAGTGCTAGCCATCTCGCTAGATCAGTTGGAGCCCCTAATTAATGAGATCCAAAGAGAACCTGGGTATAATATTGTAGAGATCGCATCGCAATATGTTCATGGAAGCCTTACTAGGGTATATCTAGTTCTCAGATATAGCTACAAAGAAAAAATCAATAAGATCTGAGTTGGTGTAAAGGAATCTGGGATTACTCTCACAGAACCCCCGCCCTTTAGCGTAATACTTATAAGCCTAGATTCAAGATCAGATCTAGGTGGGATGTATGAGCAGCACCGAAAAGGTAATGAGCGTTCTAAGAAGCAAGGGCAAGGCATCGCCTAAGGAGATAAGCCAGTCTACTGGGCTTAATTACAACACAGTTAGAGGGGCTCTTAATAGGCTTCTAAAGAAAGGCCTTGTTAAGAGGCTTGAGAGGGGGGTTTACGCCCCAGCGTAGAGAATTGTTCAAACCCATGTTCTTTTTTAATTTAGCACAATAGACCCGCAGCCTTATATCCCCAGGATCCTTAGCAATATCTATGGGTTTAGATGACTAAATTCGATCTCCCAGGAGCTCCTGAATGGATCTACACAGCGGATCTAGAGCAGGCTATGGATGAGTTCCTGTCACAGCTGAGGGCTTCCGGGGCTAGTGAGAGGACTATTAGGAGTTATAGAGCAGCTATAATGGATCTCATAAGTATTATTGGGAATAAGAAAGTCTCTGAGCTGGATGAGAAGGATATCCAGCTCTGGAGGCTTGAGAGGCTGAGAAAGGGTTTTAAGAGGGGTAGGGGTAATTCAAGATCCTCCCAGACTACTCTCTATTATTATTCGCTCTTCATAAGATCCTTCATCAGATGGCTAGGGAGGGATATAGGTATGGGGAGTTTTAAAAAAAGCCCCAGGAGGCTTGTGGAGACTCTCAGGGTTCAGGAGATATACAGGCTGATTAATGCCTCTAAAGATATACTGGATCTGTTGATAGTCTCCCTTCTACTAGAGACAGGTTTGAGAGCCTTAGAGCTTCTCTCTATAAGATGGGAAGATGTGGATTTAGAGACCAGGGAGATCTATGTTAGGAACGCTAAATATGGTGAGGAGAGGGTTGTATTCATAGGAGATCTATCGAGAAGAGCTCTGGAGGAGTGGAGAAGATATAACACCCAGGGAGAGGGTAGGGTGGTGCCAATAACATATACAGCACTATATAAGAGGCTAAAGAAGCTGGCAGCAAGAGCCGGAATAGATCCTAGAAAGGTTAGGCCTCATATTATGAGACACACATTCGCAACAGAATCCCTAAAGAGAGGTCTACCGCTGCCGGCGCTGCAGAAAATACTGGGACATAGGGATATAAAGACCACCCAGGTGTATCTACACATGCTTAAAGAGGATATTAAGAATATGTATATGAAGATATACACCATCCAGAGCAGTATGGCTCTCAACACAATATCAGATTCCCAGGCAAGCCAGCAGGCTTAAGCCATAGATCTTCCATAAGATTCAACCTGTATCAAGTATACAAATAATAAGATCCCAACCCGCTGCTTCTAGTCTTAGAAGATCCACAAAACCCCAGGGCTATAGATCTAGAAAGCTTTAGTCTCAAACTCTATGCTATGTTGGTTATAAATATAAATCCATGCTCTCTAGAACGCGCTGAGGATCATTTGCTAAATCCAACCGTTCTTCTTCTTAGATGTCTCCCACTCATTCCCTTAAATCTCTCTTCCTCCCATACATTGCCCCTCTCGTGGTAGCCCCTTTCTTCCCAATAGCCATCTATATAGTGATCTATGAAGACTAGCTTTTCAACCCATTTAGCCCCCTTCCAGCCATATAGGTGGGGTATGAATATCCTTGCTGGGTATCCCTGCTCTATTGTTAGGGGTTTTCCATTGATCTCTATAGCTATTATAGCCTTAGGGTCTCTGGCATCCTCTATGGGCACAATAGCTGTGTAGCCATCGAGGCTAACTGTATAGAGCCATTTAGCCTCGCTTCTTACGTTGGCCATATCCATAAGCCTAGCTATAGGGACTCCTCTCCACCTGACGTTGGCAACACTCCACCCTGTAACACAGTGGAAGTCCGATATGTACTCCACATCAGCTAGCTTCTTTAATTCTTCATAGCTTAGGGAGAGACTCTTCCTAACAAGTCCCTCAACCTTGAGTCTATACTTCTCAATATCAACCTTAGGTATGCCGAACTCAGCGTATATTATAAACCTAGGCACAAGTCTCTGCCCAGGAGGCAGCTCTCTTGTCTCGGTCTGAACCATCTGAAGAGCACCTTCTCAATATTAAGCGATGCAGAGCTAATAAGTGGTACTAAATACGGTTCAAAGCATTCCAGATAGAATCCATGTCATAATGAACTAAGAAGCCTCCCCTTTAGGGCGGAGGTTTATTTAGCCTCTGAAAATCAGCTTTTATCCTTTAAAAAAGATATGCAAAACTTAAAAATCCCCTGGCCGAACCATGTTAGAGTTGGGTGTAGGCAAGCGCAGCAGGGGAGACCCACATATGTATAGAGCTAGAGAGGGCTTTGAGAGATAATGCATCCCCGCCATTAATTTTGGGGAAGATGCCAGCCTAGTGCAGGACTCGGGAGTTTATTATCATAGCTAAATGTATGTGGAGAATTAGTATAGATCCTAAGTTGGGCTATCAGGGATAATGCTGATCATCAAGTTGTCTCGTGAGGAAGTTCCGGATGATGCGAAATTATTCAAAATAATGTGAGCATCAACAGATCCTGGATCTAGTTTTTATAAGCTTTTCTGTATATATGGTGATTAGATGGGCATATTGTTTATAGAAAACGGTGCGGGACCAAGTTTTTCATCTAGATTTTTTGGATGGAAGGCATCCTGCACTATCAGCCAGCCTGTCTCCAGCTGGGCTATTGTCCTATTCCAAAAACGCGGGAGGGGCTATCTTGGCTAGGCATGCTGCTAGGCACCTAATAGATCTTCCGAGAACTATTCTTGTGGGATCTGGTATAAGGTTCGAGGTTCCCCAGAGGCTTAGGGATCTAAGTGTTGGGAGGAGGATTCTTATTGTAAGCGGTAGCGGTGGTACTAGGTTCTATGCTAAGGAGCTATCCGGCATACTCTCAGATAAGGGCTTCGAGGTGTCCAGGATAGAGGTTTCGTCATCAACTATAGAGAGTGTTGAGAAGGTTATAGAGGCCTCTAGGGAGTACGGCTCTGAGGTGTTTATAGGCCTTGGTGGTGGGAAGGCTATAGATGTGGCTAAATATGCTGCTAAAAAAGCTGGTAGGATATTTATAAGCTTTCCAACGGCACCATCGCATGATGGTATCGCATCGCCCTTTGCATCTATCAAGGGCATCGGCGAGGTGAGATCTGTTGAGGCTGTGACCCCTATGGCTATCTTTGTCGATATCGACTACATGATCAGATCTCCGAAGAGGCTCCTCCTAGCAGGTGTCGGGGATCTTATAGCTAAGTTCACAGCAACCCTGGATTGGAGGCTTGCACACATGCTCCACAATGAATACTATGCAGAATATGCAGCATCCCTAGCTCTTCACAGCGCAAAACATGTTATTAGATCTTGGAGGAGGATTAAGAGATGCACCCAGGACTCCCTGAGAGTAATTGTTGAGGGGCTTATTAGTAGTGGTGTTGCAATGTGCATAGCAGGCTCTACGAGACCCGCCAGCGGTTCTGAGCATCTATTTAGCCACGCACTAGACCTGGTAGCAGGATACCCAGCCCTCCATGGAGAACAGGTGGGTGTTGGAACTATAATGATGCTCCGCCTTCATGGGAAGAACTGGAGGAGGATAAGATATATATTGAGAAGGCTTGGAGCGCCAACAACCGCTAGAGAACTCGGGGTCTCTAGAGAGAAGGTGATAGAGGCCCTCACAATAGCCCACAAGATAAGGCCCGAGAGATACACTATCCTGGGCAGAGATGGGCTTACGCCAGAGGCTGCTGAGAATCTAGCAGTAGAAACAGGGGTTATTGAGTAGAGGATCCACGAATCCTCTCCCTAACTCTCAGGGCTATTCTTCTCAGAAGCCTTAGTTTCCGCACAGCCACCCTCTCTGGGAGAAACTCCATGCTAGCGTTGTGTGTTAGATATACATCCCCATAGTCTCTGCTCATCTTTATAAGCCTTAACACATTCTCAGCAGCATCTCTATAGCTCTCCAACTTGGTAGTCCTAGAATCTACTATCGCTAGCCCGATCCTGGTTCCCCTAACATGATCAGCTATATCGCTCCAAACCTTCTCACCAGCATCTACAAGGTCTATCATGAAAGCTAGATTCCCAGCATTCCTGGATATCCTTGCCAGCATGCTTGCAGCATCACCGTTATAGCCGAAATATGTTATAACCCATATTATAGCGCCTCTCAGCCTCCTAGCAAGGTCTAGATATATTTTTTCGAGAACCTCTAGAGGAGGATTTCTGGATATTGCTAGAGAGGGCTCGTGGAGATCTATATTCACCACCCCTAGCTTCATAGCCTCAAGAGCCTCTCTATAGATCACCTTATCAGCATAGTCGACCATGAAGTCATCTATATTATAGCTCCTAGCCTCTATTATAGAGTTCATAGCCATGGTATATGGTCCTGGGAGGGTTAGGGAGAGTCTCTCTATAGAGGCCCCGATCTCTCTCGCAATCTTGGCACTCTTCCCCAGGATCCCAGCAGCTATTGGAGATCCATATGAGATTTTATTCACAACAATGGGTTGTCTGAAGAAATAGTTGTTATCATAGAATCTTCTGAGCCCATTAACCCTCACACCCTCTATCCCCGATATGAGGGGATGGAATATATCATCCCACCTTAGCATGCCATCGCTGTATCTATCATAGCCGAGCCCCTCAACTAGTTTGAGGAATCTTACTGTGTATTTATCATAGATCCTATCAAGATCCTCCAGAGATATTTTTCCAGACCCATACCTAGAGATCGCCTTGGCGAGGCCTTGGGGCCTTGGGTATATTCCATGATTCATTATATAGATACCCATATCTCATCCCCTCAATCTAGTCTCTGTAAGACCTCGTCTTGCGAGATCCCTTCTAACGATATTAACACCAGCAATCATGACCTCAAGCTTTCTCCTAGCAATCTCTCTTGGGAGGAGCTTTAAACCGCAGTCCGGGTTTACATATATTCTCTCAGGCTTCACATAGCTCATAGCCTTCTCTATAGCTTTAGCAACATACTCGGGATCCTCTATACTCCTTCTATGGACATCAACAACCCCCAAGCCTATCTCCTTATCGCCTAGCTTGGAGAGAACACCCAGATCTCTGAAGCCCCTGTTAGCGAACTCAAGGGCTAGCTGGCTATATGATAGCCTATCGAAATACCTTGAGAGGAGCTCGTAATCGCTGTAACATACATGGAGCCCCAGCTTTATATTAACACCTCTAGCAACCTCATTGATAGCCTCGACAGCCCACTCCATCTCCTCCGGGTGGGTTGTTAGGGCTGGCTCGTCTACCTGTATGAAGAGGGCTCCCGCGTGCTGGAGCTCTATAACCTCTCTATTAATAATCTTTGCAAGCTCGAACACCAGCTCCTCCTTAGAGCTATAGTGCTCGTTAAAGCTCCAATCGGCTATTGTGTAGGGGCCTGTTATTGTTACCTTAACAACCCTCTTCCTACTCACCCCCCTGAGGAAGAGATACTCACTAAGAACCATCGAGCCTCTATATGATAGTCTCGATACAACGGCTGGCTTGTTGAAGAAATTATTCCCCCAAACCCTTACTGGGCCGTAGAATTTGAATCCATCTATCCTCTTGGCGAAGTACTCCACCATCTCATCTCTCCTCATCTCCCCATCGCTTGGTATATCGATCCCGACCTCCTCCTGCTCCCAAACAACGATTCTGACGGCGTCGTTGAAGGCCTCCTCAAGGGTTTTATCATCTATCCTCCCAGCAGCCCTCAGCCTGATCATATGCCTAAGCCATCTAGGCCTGGGATAGCTCCCAATAACACTTGTTGGGAGAGCTGGGAGGCTTATCCCGAGATCTCTCTGCATTCTGGGCCAACTATTGATAATAATCCTATACAATTTATAGGCTTTACCAGCATTTTTAATAGCTCTATAGTGTTAAATGCTATGGTGCGGGGCGAACATGGTGTCCACAGTATCTCACCCCCATATAAGGATAAAACTTGAGAGCTTTGAAGACATGGTTCTATTCATGCTCAGCAGAGTAGCGCCAGGCTTCCCCCTAGTAACGGTGACATGTGTTGAGACAGGGTGCTTTGCCCTATCACCCCTATCCGAGAGGGCTTTTGTCATCATAGAATCCCCCCTGCCTAAGAGTAGGGAGTGTAGATATTACTATATAGATGATACAGGGAGTGTTGCATGCTCCCAGAAGCCCATGATTGGAAGGCCTAACTTAACCACCATAAAGGTTCGGGAGTATAGCTTTAGCCTTTAGCGCCTATGAATGTCTTAGCTCTAGGAGATATTAGCCAGAAGGGTTGGGATAGTAATAAGCTGTATATGACCCCCTACCCGCCCTTAAGGGTGGGGCTTGTTATAAGTCCACAAGAATCATATATCCTAAGGGTGGATAGAATAGAGTTTAGCGATGCCGAATATAGATCTTTTGCATCTAGCTACCTAGCACTTGTTGAGAGAAACATATCAAGGCTCCTCTCGGGTAGGCCTGAGAGGCTCTACAGGGCCTCCTCGCATCTCATAATGGCTGGGGGTAAGAGGCTGAGACCTCTTATCCTTGGCCTTGTGGCTAGGGGCTATGGTGTTTCCCCCGATATATCCTCCGTAGCTGGGGCCTCTATAGAGATCCTTCATAACTTCACCCTTGTGCATGATGATATAATGGATAGGGATGAGTTTAGAAGAGGTGTTCCAACAACTCATAGGGTCTATGGGGATGAGATGGCCATACTTGCTGGTGATCTTCTGTTTGCCAAATCCTTCGAGGCTATATTGGAGTTGCAGGATAGGGGAGTTGATCCTGTTAGGGTGCTTAGGATGGCCAGGATCCTTAACTGGGCTTCAATCACAGTTGCCGAGGGGCAAGCTCTAGATCTTGAGCTCTCTAGCGCAAAGGCTTCAGAGATCTCTGAGGAGCAGTATATAGAGATGATCTCAAAGAAGACTGCTGCTCTATTCATGGCATCAGCATATATAGGAGCCCTCCTAGGGGCTGCTGGAGAGGAGGATCTTAGAAGAATATGGGAGGGCTTCAGATATGCTGGGATAGCTTTCCAGATTAGAGATGATCTTCTAGGGCTTATAGGAGATCCAAGTGTTACTGGGAAGCCTGTTCTTAACGATGTTAGGGAGGGTAAGAGGACTGCTATGGTGATCCACGCGATAAGGAGCCTTCCAGAGGATGGGAGGAGATATCTGCTATCGATCCTCGGTAATAGGAGCGCTTCTAGAGAGGAACTTGAGAAGGCCAGGGATCTGATCATAGAGGCTGGGGGTGTTAAATATGCTGAGAAGCTTATAGAGGGATATGTTGAGATAGCTATTAAGAACCTGGACAGCCTATCTGGCGCTGATAGAAGGGTGATAAGCTGGATAAAGGATCTAATATTGAGGCTGGCGTGGAGAGATAGATGATAAGGGGTTTCCCATATATAGCTCTCTCCCATAATTGCGGATCTATAGATCAATATCTGTTTGGGAAGAACAGATACTGTCTAGAGGAGCGCGGAGGAGAGCATATCGTGGCAAGAGGCTGTGGGGAGTCATGCTCCAACTGCTATGTAGAGATACCCTATGAGGAGGCTAGTGCGATGTTCCTAAAGGGAGGGGGTAGGAATCCGTGTAGCTTTATCATAATGTGGGAAGGCTCTGAAGAGGCTCTCCACATTTCGGAGGGAGTTGAGTTGGGGGTTATAGAGGTGGAGGGACACAAGGTTCACTGGCTAGTATCTGAGGGAGACTCTGTTAGGGTTGGAGATAGGGTTGCATATATAGCGACCTCAAAGGGTGAGGTTAGATCTGTTAGATCTAGTTTCTCGGGTGTTGTGGTATACATATCACAGCTACCAGCCTCAAAGCCTGAAAAGCTCTTATTCGTAATCGTTGGTGGGGAGAATGTTAGGAGAGCCAGGATCTCGTGAGTTTGGTGAGGATATAAAGAGGCTCATACTAAGGCACGCCCTTGATAATGCCCTGAGGCATGGGGGCAAGGCATCGCTAGGGCCTGTTATAAACAAGATTCTTGGCGAGAGACCAGAGCTTAGGGGGAGGGCAAGAGATCTTGCTGTGATCGCTAAGGAGATCATAGACCAGGTTAACAGTCTATCCCCAGAGGATCAGAGGAGAGTAGCTGAAGAGCTCCTCTCAGGCTGGGAGCGTGGGGAGACTAGGGAGGAGGCTAAAGAGCTACCCCCGCTACCTGGTGCTGAGAATGGTGTTGTGACGAGATTTGCCCCAAACCCTGATTTTGTGCTCCACCTGGGCAATGCTAGACCTGCTCTTCTTAGCTATATATATGCTAAGGAGATCTATAGGGGTAAGATGATCCTCAGGTTTGAGGACACAGATCCAAGGATCAAGACACCCCTTCCAGAGGCTTATTGGGCTATTAAGGAGGATCTCAGGTGGCTTGGCATCAGGTGGGATGAGGAGTATATACAGAGCATGAGGATGGAGATCTACTATGACACAGCTAAAAAGCTGATCTCAGTTGGGGGGGCATATGTTGATCTATGCAGCAGGGAGGAGATATCGAGGAACAGAACATCTAGAAAGGCTTGCAGGCATAGAACCCAGAGCCCTGAGGAGAACCTAGAGCTCTTCGATAAAATGCTCTCGGGAGCCTTTGGCGAGGGTGAGGCTGCTCTGAGGGTTAAGACGGATCTAGAGCATCCAGACCCCAGCGTCATTGACTGGATAGCTATGAGGATAATAGATACATCGAAGCATCTCCACCCACTTGTTGGGGATAAATATATTGTTTGGCCAACATATAACTTCGCGGCAGGTGTTGATGACCATCTAATGGGTGTTACACACATAATAAGGGGTAGGGAGCATGCTCAGAATACTACAAAGCAGAGCTATATATATAGGCACATGGGCTGGGACTACCCGCATGTAATCAATGTTGGGAGACTAAAGCTCGAGGGCTTTATACTCAGCAAGTCAAAGATAAGGAGCATGATAGAGAGACACCCAGGGAGATTCGATGGCTTCTCAGACCCCAGGTTCGGAACCCTAGCAGGGCTTAGATCTAGGGGTATTCTTAGGGAGACTATTGTGGAGACCATAAGAACCCTCGGTATAAAGCCGAGCGATGCAACGATCTCGTGGGATAATATAGCATCGCTTAATAGGAAGAAGCTAGACCCCCAGACAAGGAGGGTTATGTTTGTTCCAGATCCTGTGAGGCTATATATAGAGAGGCTTCCCGAGGATCTTGTGGAGGTTGAGATACCATACCACCCAGATAATAGAGACCTGGGATCGAGGGTTATCAGGATAGCAAGTAATAAGGAGGGCTTCTATGTATATATATCAAGATCAGACCTCGATCTAGCCTCGAAGGTCGGGCGATTCAGGCTTATGGAGCTCGCAAACCTCAAGATAGTGGATATCTTGAGAGATAGCGGCTCCGGGGAGACTATAGCTAGGGCCAGATATTATTCGAGGGATGTTAGGGAGGCTAGAAGACTAGGTCTCCAGATAATCCAATGGGTCTCTGGGAAACCTGTTAGGGCACTGCTCAGAGAGCCGGATGGTCTGAGGTATAGGAAATACAGGGGGCTTATTGAGGAGAGCATCTTAAGGCTCGGCGATGAGGTGTACCAACTCATGAGAATAGGTTTTGCAAAGATCTCTGAGATGTCTGGGAGTAGAGTAGAGCTCCTAAAGATCCACAGCTAGTAGAGGCAAGCCAGCATAAGACTATGGAGCCTTTATAAGACCTCTTCTTCTTAGAATATGGTATGCACCAGCTATATCGAGGGTTGATGTGCCAACAGATTTATATAGCTTTATATCTCCAAAGTTGCATGTCCTACCCCTAAGAGCTTCCCCCAACTCTACTAGCTCTATCCCCTTAGCATCATCGCTCTCCTCAATAACACCCTTCTCTGTATCCACCAGCGCGCAGGATGCCCTCCTAGCGGTTGTGTCATCTATCTCCCTAACTGGTTTGGGCGCTCCTACCGAGATCACTATTGTGCCCGGAGCTAGCAGGCTGCCCTTAACAACGGGGTCTTGAGAGTTTGTTGCCGCAATAATTGTCGTGGAGATCCTGTTAAGGTTATCGAGATCAATAGTATCAGCTCCAAAATCCCTAGCAAGCCTTGATGCTTTTTCCACGCTTCTCGAATTGATAACTATCCTATCTATTCTGAACAGCCTTGTGAAAACCCTTAAGTGATAGTAGGCCTGTGTCCCACTGCCTATGACCCCAAGAACCTCTATTTTCCTGCCACCCATTAGCTCGTGGGCTAGGGCTGAGGCGCAAGCTGTTCTCCAGCCTGTGAGGCTATAGCCATCTATTATTGCCCTCACATCTCCCCCAACATGGTCTATAACGATCACTATGCCCTTAACGCTAGGAGTAGATCTCGGGTATATCCCAACAATCTTAATAACAAGTCCCAGATCCTTATGAAAACCCCTCATAACACCGACCCAGGTATCTCCAAAGGTGAATGGGATCCTCTCTAGAGCGATATGCTCAGACAAATAGATCTTCCTTATATCCTCAACAAGCCCCCCAGGATCAACTATGCTATCCACATCCTCCCTACCCAACACCAGCATAGCCAGCCACCCACAGAACAGACCCTGTCATCTAGGGCAGAGCTATATATTTATACTCATCCTTCTATATATCTCTCTGCTATGTATTTGTGATAAACCGTTTGCCCCTAGAGGGTGGGGTTGTGATTGGAGTATCCTCTAGGGCTTTTATCTCACCCATAGGGATTAGAAATCCCCATGGCTCTTGGGTGGCTGTCGAGCTAATGACGAGGGTCTCCTATTTAAGAGGAGAAGTCCACATGGGCTTGGAGCTTTGCTCCCATTGCCTGGGGTCATCAATATGCTATAGGTTCTGGATCTATAAGCTTTTGAGAAGCATGATCTGCCAGCTAATCTAACTGTCTCAAAAGATCTCATGTTATTATAAATAATTATGAAGAAGGTTTCTGCCCTACTACAGATCTCTGAATGGCTCTATACAATAGTGGCAAGCTGTAGTTAACATTTGCTGCTAATAAATCTGACCTCCTCTTTGCCCTAAAGGGCGAGGCTTTTGGTTGTAACATCTCTAGCGGATCATATGTTTGGAACAATGCTTATTTGCCCAAGCACTCCTGCTAGTATATTTGATAGGGCTGTGCTTGTAACTATATATACAACATATCCCAGAGAGAGTAGAACCCCTATGTGGTATATGGATGCTGATAACCCTCCTGGGTACATTGCCCTCGACACAAGACCGTTAACTATTGAGAGGGCCATTATTACTGTGAGACTTATTCTGGATATGAATTCGCTCCCTAAAGGAGCTATTGTTAGAACACTCTGGCCTGGAAGGCTTGCTATTTGAGAGAATATGGATACAAGGGTTATTATAAGGCCCAATATGGCTGACACCAGGAGGTGGAGCATTAATATGGTGGACTCGAATGCCCTCGCCATCTGGGATCTCTTTTTTCTCAGATCACAAATAGATCCTATAACATCTCCCAAGAGCTTTCCAATACCTCTAACATCTCCCTGGAGTAGGAGTGTTTGTAGCAGGACTTTTCCCGAGAAGTAGCAGAGCCTGGAGCCCATTTCATCTAGCATCATTGACCAGGCCTTCTCAAGGGATACGCCCATGTAGAGTCTCCTTCTAAGCAGATCCACTTTCTTCTCTAGAACACCAAGAGATCCCCTCATAATAGCCCTGATGCTCTGTCTCATATCAGGCACAACATGTAGGAGGTGGCCAAGGCTTCTAACAAATACTGGGAATGTGTCGTCGTATTTAGATACTCTGGATTCAATCCTTATTATAAGCCTGCCAAACACTATTAACGGAATCGATAGAAGCGTGACTGGGATTATCATTAGATGAGGATATAGGGTATAGCCACATATGAATAAAGATATTCCGGTTATTATTGATAGTGCGAGATACCTTCTAACCCTCCTCTCAAGATCGGATCTGGATAGGATAATAGGATCCCTCGGGATCATTATAGTAACCATGAGGGCTAGAATAGCCAGCGATAGAAGAAGCCCTAGAGTAACCATTGATACAAAGGACTCTCCACCTCCTAGGAGCATTGATAATATTACCATGTTTGCTAGTAGAAAGACAGATGTGCTCATAGATGTTGAGAAAAGGCTGAAGAGAACCCTCACAGCCTCAAAGCTCTTGTCCATCTGGGATATGTATGATACCATGCTGCTCTCGATCTCGTTTCTAAGGAATGTTACAAGATCAGCGCCAGACCCTATAACCTGTGATAGGCGTTCAAAGAATTCCCTAGTATATGTCCTCCCAATCCTTCTAGACACTATCACGAGTGTTGACACCATGTCATAACCCCAGCCCCTAACTAGAGTATCTATGAATCTGAGAGCCCTATAGATCTGCTTGTAGATCCTCTCCTCCATAGAGATCGTATATATGGCATCCCTCCTTTCAGAGCCAGAGCTTATTAGGGCATATAGGTGGACCAGGAGGAATAGATCCTCAATATCAAGTGATCTGGATCTAAGGCTTGGAAGGACAAGCCTCAGCCTAGCTCTTCCCACCACTTCTCCCACCTTGTTGGCTCTCTATAAAAGAGAGATCCCCTCTCTCGAGTCTCAACACCAGCTCCTCAAATGGGTAGGCATATGTGGCCCTTATAGCCCTCCACACCTTCCAATAGCTAGTAACCTTGTTCCTAGCCAGAAGATCTAGGAATCTAGCCCTGAGCTCTAGCTCATCATAGATCTTCTTGATCTGGGCCCTCGATATACCCCTTCTAAGGGCTATCTTGTACTCTAGAATAAATGAGGAGCCCCTCCCCATATATATATGGGCATCCCTACCAGGGTCCCAGGTGAATACCGGGAGGTATGCAACCCTACCCTTATCAGGATCGTAGCCTATCATCTCATCAACCTCTATAACTCTTCTCATGAGCTTGCCCCTCTTATCATAGACAGCACTTTGGAAAATAGCGATATTCAGGTTATCTAGATATGAGGGGGGCACCTCTATAGGGCTTCCGGTTAGTCTCTGGATTAGCCTCTGTATATTTGCTGCATGGAAAGTGCTCATAACACCATGCCCCGTATTGTGGAGAAGTATTGGAGCACTTCCTCCTAGGAATGTCTCTTCGCCTGGGACTGATAGATCATATACATAGCCATCATAGTAGATCCTCTCTATAGATGCTACACTAACAACCCTTATACCTCTACCTAGTTCTATCCTCTCACCACCTGGTCCATTAAGAACTGGATCCTCGAGCTCGTCCAGCCTGTGGATCCTCTTTATCCACGAGACCATGCTTCCAATATCAACACCGCCTATCTTTTTATCATAGCATCTCTCCCCACAGAGATCTCTTATCGCCTTTAGGAAGCCATATGCGAAGGATCTAGACTCCGCTATATCTATGGGAAAAACCCCCTCAATGCATCTAAGAGCCTTGCCAGCCCTGCCCCCCTCATGTGCTGTGACCTCAACAGATCCTGGAGAGCCTCTGAAAATAAGCTGATCCCCAAGTAGTGATAGGATTCTAGTTATTCTTGAGGCCTTTTTACCAATCCTGATAATAATCCTGAGCCTCTCTCCATCCTCTAAGAGCTCTCCAGATGATATTGAGGCGCCGCATATATATCCAAGAGCCTCTGAGTATTCTATAGCCTCCTGCGAGACGCTTGCTGGGAGTGATGCTGTTAATAGCCAGTCACCCTCATAGAGATCAGATGGTCTGACCTCATATAGACCCTTCACAGGGCTGTATGCTATGAGCGAGTGGGAGGGTGTCACATCTACATAGCTTCCATCAGAGAGTTTTACTCTGTATAGCTCGCCCTTATATCTATGCCTTATAACTCTGCTTATAGGTGCAAACCCCACCCTCAGGCTTCTATATATTGTTAGAACCTCGTATCCCGAGATAGGTGCGATACCCTCCTCCACATCCTTGAAAAAGCTGTCGACAAAACCACCTATTGATCTTATCTCAACGCTATCCCCCCTTCTAATCATGATGGGAGTATACCAGGGAACGCTCTGCATAGCCTGGAATGCTATGTTCCCCTCCCTACCCCTTATCTCTCCAACAATGATGTAGTTAGGTCTCTGTCTAAGGGCTGCCCTGAGCAGATCAAACATTGTTATGCTAGACTCAGGAGATCCTGTATCCCTAGTGAGTTCCCTAACCCAGTTCTCGTGTGGAAGATTAACCTCGGCTGTGTCCTCGATTGATATGATCTTATACTCTGGCGGGATAAAGGCTGCTATAGCGTTAAGAGTGGTTGTCTTCCCACTAGCTGTTTCCCCGCATATGAATATATTCATCTGCTCCCTGAGAGCCATCCACAGGTATGCTGCCACTTCTGAGCTCATAGTGCCCCACCTGATTAGCTGTATAATAGATATGGGCTCCTTGGAGAACTTCCTAATTGTGAAGTTGCTCCCCTTTAGTGAGACGTCCTCACCATATACTATATTGATCCTAGAGCCATCTGGGAGAACAGCATCTACTATGGGTCTTGCTCTGGATATGGGCTTCCCAATCCTCTCGGAAAGCCTTACTATGAATCTATTGAGATCATCGTAGCTCTTGAAACAAACATTAGTCTCCATAGGCCCAAAGATCTTGTGCACCAGATACACACACCCAGCCCCTGGACATGAGATATCCTCTATATAGGGATCCCTAAGGAATGGCTCCAGAGTGCTTGTCCCTATCTTCTCCCTAAGCATGTAATACCTTATAGAATCTATATCTCTAGAAGAGGCCTCGATCTTATTTCTCCTAACCCTATAGTAGCCCCTCTCCCTATTTGTGGGTATTAGTATCCTATCAAGGATCTTCTCTATAAGCTCCCTCTTCTCATCAGGATCCTCAGGCGGCTCATAATCACCACTCTCTATGGCGAAAGCCTCCTCAACAGCGTCTAGAAGATCTCTAGATGGCTGTGGAGGCTCCACCACATAATATTTCCTCAGATGATTAGAGGACGAGTTCTCAGAATCCTGGGAGAATGCGTGGATAAATATAGGATCCCCTACTGGGTAAACTATGTTGAAGTTCTCAGCATATCTGAGATCATCGCTTGGGGCCTCGACAAACCTGGGGATCCTATCGAGAGATCCTAGCCTAGCCAGGTATTCAGCTAGGTGGGGGTTTCTATCAAGCACTTCTCTCCTATAGCCCCTCCTATATAGCTCCTCAATATATTCCTCAAAACTCATGATCCCACCTATAGGGTTGACAGGGAGATTGGTATGATTCTAAAACCGATCGATGGGTCTATATCAAACACTATAGAGGCCTCTGCAGGAACCTCTGTTCCATAGATCTTGCGCACCTGTATAACCTTATAGATCTTCCCCCCGAAGTCTATGAGATCTAGATAAAGGTATATATCCGAGGACGCTCTAAGTCTGAGAGCTAGATCCTCCTCAATAGCTCCTGGGTGTATTGTTAGGAGAAAAGTCTTTCCAAGCCTGGCCTCGCTCCTGAGAAATGCTAGAAAATCCATGATAGTGTTTCTAGAGGAATAGCTAGCGAGTATGGATAGAGAGTCTATGAACATTGCGTCAAACCTATCCATGTAGCTTGCGAAGAAGTTAGAGATCACCCTCAGCGAAATCCTGCCTATCTTCTCATCCCATCTAGCCCCTGCTATGTGCACAGAGAACAAAGTGAGACTCCCCCTTATGAACGCCCTCTTAAGAGCTTGGAAGCCTGCCGAGACAGCCTTCTGAATGAGCTCCTTAACAGTTGTCTCGGTGGTTATATAGAGAACCCTGAGCCCACTTTTCAACAGCGCAGAGGCTATTAGAAAGCTTAGAACAGTCTTTCCAGACCCATGTGTTCCCTCGAGGAGGATTAGGGATGGCACAGGGATTCCTCCTCCTATCTTGTTATCAAACTCCTCCAAACCGCTTGACAGGATCTTTATACCCTCGCTTCCAACATTCTTTTGGCTAGCCATATTAGATCCCTTCAGCACATACACCTCCTCCCTGCGTTGAAAAAACAATCCTTAGTGATGATATGTTAGATATATAGATGTTGCTGATCATATACTCTATAGAGAGTATCTCCCCAGGATCTGTTATGTTAGGATTAATAAGATCCCCATATATTGCCCTATTCAAAGAGCCTACAGAACTGCTATAGAGGAGCTTAGCCCCACTTGCTGTTCTGATCTCTACTATAACATAACTCTTTCCATAATCCCACCACTCTGTTGATCCATTGTTGCTTATGTTAACATACACCACAGAACCCCCCGAGGTGTTTAGCACAGATATCCCTGCTATAGAGCATAGATCATATGTGGCCCTTGCATCAATATCCCTGATATCCCTTAGAAGCTCTGAGACTCTCTCGATGGATCCTCCTGCGAATACTATAAAGACATTAATCATCACAACCAGCATTATGCCAGAGGCTATGGCATTTGAGAGACCCATGGTATCACCACGAGCACACGGAGTACTCGGATGCACCGTTTGGATAGATAACCCTGATGCTCACAACCCTACTCTGGATAGGTGTTGCCAGCGTTATGTTAATCACACCAAGCTCTCCCGGCTGGAGAGTTTTAGATCCGCTCAGTGTTTGGATAGCCATAGAACCCCCGAGAAGCCATAGAGGCGCTTCAGATCCTGGAGAGCCTAGGAGTAGATCTATTGCTGATAGATTAACCGGTGATAGCCCTGTGTTCTTTATGTATGCCACGAATGACGTGTTAGATATACATGCTACATATGTTAGTCTCAACCTGATCTGGGCGTTTATTCTCTCGAGAATCGATATCTGGGAGAGCATAGATTCTATACTATATACTTTAGATATAACAGCACCCGATAGGATGGAAGCTATAGTTATAGATGCCACGATCATTATGCCCTCAACCATTGGAGTGCTGACCATAGCAATCACCCCCCAGAGAGAGCTATAGAGAGGAACTCAGCCTCCCTATCAGATACCCCCATCGACTTAGCAAGTCTATAGAGCATTATGGCAAGACTCTTCGGTGGGAGCCGCGTCTCCTCTATAAGCGATATAACCCTCGCAACTAGGTGCATAGCCTCTCTAGGGAGCACCCCCGAGGATACCCCAAGCTCTACAAGCCCCACAAGCCCATCTCTCCCTAGCGTTTGGAGGTTCTCTCCAACAAAGAGGATTAGCCTCATTAGCCTTGATATAGAGACCTCGCCAGAGAAGATATCCTCCAGCTTCTCTTCAATTCTGCCGCTGTTGATCTCATAGTCACTGGTCTTTGAGATCCCTAACATGCCATGTAGCGAAGCACCTGAGCTAGCATTATCCTCTTCCCTATTCTTGGCCATATTCTCCTCTTGGATGATCCTCTGATTAGTATCTATCCCAAGCCCTTCTAGCTCTGTTTCTGGAGCGAATTTCCTCATATAGTTGAAAGGATTAGATATCTCTGAGAGAAGAGATCTTATATCCATTATCGCACTCTCTATAGAGGATCTCATATCATCTAGATCCTTTCTTATAGAGCCTACCTCGCTCGAGATCTTCCCAATTGTCTCAACAACCCCCGAGATAGCCTTTGAGACCTCGTCCTTCACTATATTTCTAACACCATCGATATCGATTTTAGTGGTGCTTAAACTCAGATCCTGAATTTCCAAAGCCCCGGATCTAGAAGATCCTTGAAAGCTCTGACTATTCTGAGAGGGGTTCTCAAGGCTTATAGAATCTCTGGGTTTCTCATCTATTGGGATGCTTTTAACCAGGCTATTGCTTGGAATATCCTCGGGCTTTTTATCACCAACACTATGGGCTTCTCTATTTCCTCTCCTTGTGGTTCTTAATAGTGGGATCCTAGCCCCTGTGGTTATGTCCATACTTGCTATAAGCATGGACAGCATTGCTATCATAACCCCTATAGGTAGGGCTAGTGATAAGATATAGAGGCTTGGAAAACCCGAGCCCAGGTTTCTCCAGCTATTTATAGCTATATATATTAGAACAGCTAGCGATGTTCCCATAATAGCTACTCCTGCCAGCATCTGTAGATCCCTCACTTTAGTTCTAGAGGTCTCCATATCTTCCACCCACCAACTGGGATCCTAAACCACATGTAGAGGTTTCAGCAAGCACAACATAAGCCGATCCAATCATGTTGGATCCCTATTCTATCTTAGCCGAATAAACTCTTCTTCGTTGCTAGATGTCGATGTATAATCTATGCTTCGACGATCCGGCGATTGATTGGGATCTTCTACGAATAGTCAGCAAGAAGTGATATCTAAGCAATATATCTCCTTTACCCCTCATTTACAGCTGAAAGTCTGTTATAAATGGTGGAAGGGGCTATGGTGATCTTCAAAGGGCAGTTTTCAGCTGTAATACTACTATAATACTATAGCTATGATTTAATTATTCGATGTTTATGGGGGTTCTTATATTTATAGATCCATGGTTGTCTTTATATGAGATGAGCTCTATAGATCCTTTTGTGGATCATGAGATAAAGAGGAGGATAGATCTATTTAGGGAGCTGGATTCCATGATAGATTTCTCTAAATCAAGCTATCAGCTGGATATAGTGGTCTTCATGGGGAGTGCTGGCGGTCCTGTTAGCATAGATGCTATAGTCTCTGCGTTGGGGGTTGATAGGAAACAGATCCTCGATGCTATTAGGAAGCTAAGGCTTAAGAACATAGTTGCTGTTGATAAGGGCTTCTGTGTGCTGACAGATATTGGTATGAGGTTCTATAAGGCTCTTGTTGGTGAACTCGCTGGTGATAAGGGAAATGGAGATGGGGATGTTGTTAGGATTATGAGGAGGATTAGAAGAATTGCTGTTGCTATTGATGTTATAAAGCTCCTGGGCATCTGGGGCAGGCCTTTGATGCTCTATAGGGTTGCCAGATCCCTCGGCCTCGGGGTTCCCGAGACGCTCGAGATCCTCAGCCCCTTTATAAGGGATATGGGCGGGGAGGATATTATAAGGATAGTGGATTGCAGGTATGGTATTCTATCTAGGAGATACTCTAAATGCATCTCCCTCTCTAGGGCCGGTATAGATATAGCTAGGGGGATTCCCGAGATAAGGAGGTATAGGGTTCTATACAGGCTCTTGGGGCTCATAACAGGCTCCGAGAGTCTGGATATAGCTGTTGAGAGAGCTATGATCTATATATTCTCTATAGCAACGCTAATGATAGTCCTACACCCAACCCAGCTGGCAAAGATATCTCTCGTTGCTGGATACTCTGCTATAACCTTCCTAGTATCTCTGTATATAATCTCTAGAAGGATCCTCAAGCTATACTCAAAACCCCACTAACAATGCAATCTCCACATATCCAGCATGTCACAGCAATGTTGTTTCTTAATAACCCTCTTAGGATTTCTATAGATGGTGATTCACTGGTGGGCTTTTCAGCCAAGGGCAGAGTTGGGCTATCGAAATCCATGGTTGCTGTTATCTTCGTTGTCCTCGTGATCCTTGCTGCGGCTGTATTCATAATATATAGCATGAACAGAGGGGCTGGGGTCGTGCCACAAACAAGCGCTGTAACAGCTGGTAAAGCTGTAAGCACTCCCCCAACCCAAGCTCCAGGGTAGCAGGCTAGTATAACTATCCTAGCAGCATCTGGCGATCCCACATTGGCACCATATCTCAACCTAGTTGCTAAGGAGTTTATGAGGGCAAACCCTGGGGTAAGGGTTGAGGTCCAGCTAGTTCCTTTTGCGCAGCTTGTCCAGACCGCTCTGACGGCCCTCCAGAATGGCAACCCATCCCCTGATGTGATTATCTTCTACCCCTCTCAGGCGCCTACTCCAGGGCCCTACTTGGTTGATATGAGGAAATACCTAGACTCAGGGGCTATAAATAGATCCGATATACCCTTCTCCTCGCTACTACCAGTATATCTCCTGGACGAGAATGGTAATCTTATTAAGATCTCTGGTGTTCCTATGCAGCAGGTTTTCGGCTATGTGATTGTGTATAGGAAGAGCGTTTTCGAGAACCCCCAGCTTGGGCAGGAGTTTAGGAGTAAGTATGGGTTTGATCTTAATCCTAATAGCTGGACTAGCTGGGATCAGATGATAAAGGCAGCGGAGTTTATACAATCTAAGAGAGACTCCCTTGGGGTTAAATACGCCCTCTTATTCCCCAATGGGCTTACCCAGTCTATATTTAATGGCTTTATCGGGATCTTCTACACATATGCCACACAAGACCCATGTACAGGCGTCCAGCCTGGAGTGTTGCTGGCTATTGGATGTACTTCAAGCAGGTTGATGGGAGGATAATCCCAACGCTGAACTGCACAGCAGGTATAAAGGCTCTTGAGACCTATAAGAAGCTTGTTCAGTTCCAGCCGCCAATTGATGTTCAGGCTATGGAGTATGATCAGCTGAGGGATCTATTCCTAACAGGCGATTATGCCATGGTCGCTGCGTGGACCTCTTTCATACCCATATGTAATAATGCGTCAGTCTCTAAAGTTGCTGGAGATATAGGGGTTGCCCCACTACCCGGGGGTGCTTCTGGCCAGGCTCCCACTTTTGCTGGTATTAATCCGTATTCTAGGAACCAGGATCTTGCTGCAAGGCTTATAGCATTCATGATATCTCCTGAGATGTATAGAAAGGGGGCCGAGTCTATAGGTTTTGTTCCTGCAACATATTCTGGGTTGAGAATAGCGTCGGAGATCCCCGGCACCTCCTGGGTTAAGCCCTTCATAGGGATCCTTGAGTTCCAGACTAGGGCTGATCTCAAGAGGATCACAATTGTTAATAGTATAAAGAACTTCTTCACAGACCTGAGGCCCATATTTATACAAAACGTGGCAGACTATCTTAGGGGTAAGCAGTCTGCTGAGGAGACTATGAACAAGATTGTTGATGCCTGGATAAGGCTTATGAAGACATAGCGTGCAAGGGATCTCTTTTGGCTAGGAGAGTGAGGGATAGATCTATATATTTTTTAGCGCTCCCACCTATTATCTATATTATATCCCTAACCCTATATCCGATTATTATGAATATATACATCAGCCTATCCACATATACAATAAGGGGCGATCTAGTGTGGGTTGGGGTTGAGAACTATAGATCTATAG
>Ga0209695_100095_pt1 | contig 37256 bp, 34 predicted proteins | sample DewCreD2012metaG_4_FD_184110 | JGI IMG/M metagenome (GOLD analysis project Ga0209695, IMG submission 184110) | Hot spring sediment bacterial and archeal communities from British Columbia, Canada, to study Microbial Dark Matter (Phase II) - Dewar... ...
AAGGCAACTTGAGCGGGTTCAAGGGTTGAAAGGGGAGCGACGGTCACTCCCGCCAAAGAGATGACTTTTCCTCGCCCAACAGGCTTGTTGGCGACCAACTATGTCATGGACTTAGCGCCACTACCTTTAAATAGCACACACACACACACCGCTGCGTCAATAGCGATTTTGAGCGAGTTTGTCGTCAGTTTCAAGGTTTTTGTTAAGGCGATCAATTAATGCGTGGATGATTACTCTTTCACCGCGTTCAATCTTTGCCGACCGAAGTAACGGCGGAAGGCTTCTTGAACGAGGCTCTCTTGCACGCTCCCGTCCCGCCGAACCCGAACGATGCCTCGGTTGCTGTAGTAGTGAAAGTGCCAACCGAAACGGTCAAAGATGCGGAAGTAGTCCAGCAGCAAGGTGATGGCGCAGCGGTTGGTGTAGATGTCCTCCTTCGTCTGCTCAAACGCCCCGAATTCGCCCAAGTGAATGGGCGCCCGATGGTCAATGCTGAAGCGAAAGGCAGGCAGCCAACGATCCAACAGCGTGCGGATGTCCACTTGCCCGTTGGGATAGCGGGGCATCAACCGCACCTCGTAATCGTGGAAACTGTAAACGGTCAGCGGGTCGCCTGTCGGCTCCAAGTTGGCGAACGCCGCTTCGGGATAAGGTTGGGCGTTCGGTCCCCAAGGGGCGATGACTTCGGCGTAAATGAGATGCGTCTTGTCCACCTTGCGGATGGCTTGGGTGATGCGCCGAAGCAAGGCGTTGTAAGCGCGAGGCTCGCGGGTTTCAGGCTCGTTGAGCAAATCGTAAGCAACGGCGTCGGGTGGGAAGTCTTTGCACAACTTCGCCAAAGTTCGGTAATGCTCCACGACATCCGAAAGCCACTTTTCGTCCACATTGAAAACATGCTGCAAACCTCGCTCGGCACACCAACGGACAAGTTGCATCGCTGCCTCATCGGTTCGGTTATGTTGCGGTCGGAAACTGTTAGCGCCCGTCCGCTGAATGAGTGCCAGTTCCGTCAAATTGCCCGGAACGCCGATGTCCGTCGGTCCAAAACAAAATGCGGTGAAGCCACCGAAGCGCTTGAAGGGATGAATGGGCACTCGGTAAACGATGACATCGTTGTTGACGACGGCAATGTGGTCACCCCAAACGCCCCACGAACCGAGCACTTTCGCATCGCTGAGAACTTGCAACTTCGGGTAACCTTTGAGCAAACCATAACTTGCCAACGGCGGCAGCGGCGCCAGTTTCAACGGCTCTGTGCCCCACGCATCCCGAAACTCACGGTAAGCGTAAGCGTTGGCAACGATCAAAGCGTTGGCGTCGTTCGGGTCAGGCACGAAAGTTTCGCTGAAACCGACGGGATAGTAGAGCACTGCCCGCGACCAAAGGCGGCATTGAGCAAGGTAAGGGGCGATGGCTTGTTCATCCAGCGGCGTTTGCGTCATCACTTGCGCCATCCGCAACAAGCCCCGCCATTCCTTCAGCGGTTTGAGGACAAAGAGTTGGGCGTTGGGTTTGTCAAACGAAAAGGTGACAGCTTGTGTGCCTTTCTCGCTCAGGCGGAAAGTGACCCGCACGGGCGGTTGCAAGCAGACAATTTGGACGGGCAACCCGCCGCCCCGTGAAAGGTCTGACACCAGCAACAGCCAATTTTCGCTTAACCGCCCGTGCCGCTCTCGTTCGTAAACGACGCCATCGGAGGACGGGCGCAAATTTTGCACCTTGCCGTCTATGACCGCCCAAAGGCAAACGGGCGTTGGGTTGGGTGGCTTCTGGTAAACCCGCCAAGGCTTTAGTTCGTCCCAACCCGTCAGCGTGAATTCCCGTCCCTCAACGGTGACCAGTGCAGCGGGCGAAAGGGGACTGGCGAACGCCAAAGCGGGCGTCGTAACCCGCAAGCCCCAACGGGTGATGTCGTTGTCCAAAAGCGCTGTCGTGTCAAACCAGCCAAACTTGTTCTCCAGACCACTGTTGAAATCGTTGATGACCAATGCCTTCGCCACACCTGCATCCCTCAGGGTTAGCAACTCCCGTCGCAAAGAAGTCAAGAGCGCCAGCGCTTCCGAAAGCCGTTGAAGCGTTTGGGGCGAACCCACATCGGCGGCGACGAGTTTCAGCAGCACTTCCGCCTTTTGCAGCATCGGGGCAAGTGCCTTAAACCGCTCGGCACATCGTTGGGAACGCTCCGACTGTCGCAACGCTTGCCACAAATCGGCGTGCAGGGCAAGGCTGGTCATCTCATCTCTTGCCCAAACGAACGACGAGAGGGCATCCGTCGCCAACACAATTGCCTCACTCATCGCCGTCTCCCGCAACAACTTATCGGCTGCCGTCAGCACCCATCCTGCGTTTCCCTCCCGCAATCGTCCCGCCCCGCCAAACCCGAAGGCTTCATCGTCCACGAGCACGATGCCTTTATCGCGCAGCAAGGTCAGTCGCCATCGTGCCTCTTCCCACCTTTGCTTTAAGCGCTCCTTTTGCGCTTGTCGGACAAAGGTGCGAAGTTCGTCGAACCGTTGGCTGGGCGGCGTTTCAAAAGCGCCAGCGACAACTTTCACGGGAAACCAAGTTCGGTCATCAAAGTCAGGGCGAAAAGAAGGCTCAAATTCCAAAACGGTCAAGGGCGGTAACTTCTGCACCCGCCAGCGATTCGGGTCGCTGACGAACCACTGCGTTAAACCATCCTCAAAAGCGATGACGCCTTCCAGTGAGAAACCGTCATCAGGAGCGCTAACGAGCAAAACGACAGCGCGCTTTTCGGGCGGGAAAGTTTCTGCCGCTTTGCGAAAGTAAGGTGTCAAGTCAGCGAGTAAGATGACCTCCGCTTCAGGATTTGCCTTTGATGCCTCCTCCGCAGCGATGGGTTCGCCAAGTGGGTCAAGGTCGGAAAAACGGTCAAAGCGGGTGGCGAACAGGTAAGCGTAACGGCGGGAACGAAGCCGCAGAGCAGCGAACTCTATCGGCTTGTCGGGCAGACAGATGACGGTGCGATAAACGACGGGGCAAGTCGGAAACTCGCGGATGCGCCAGAAAAGCGAACCTGGCTCAAAATTGGGCTCACGCCCTCGCCAATCGGGAGCGATAAGAGGCGCCGCCATGGCTTCAACGACGGAAAGCATGAGCCAAAGGATTTGCAAGGGGGCAAGCCATAACATCCGCTTCATTTTCCTTCACCTTTGCCCGACTGGCGATGGCGGCGTCACCCTTCCGTCATTGGCATCGGGAGTAACCGCAAAACAGGCAAAGGTCACAACCGCCCGTGTGAATGAGAGGTTCTCCGCAGTTGGGACAAAGGTCGCCCGTGTATTTCGCCCCGTTGGCTCTCAAAATTTGGGGCAGTTCCTCTCGGATGGACGACATCCCTACCTCGCTCGCATTGTCTTCCGATAACGACCGCAACAGCACCTCTGCCAACGCCGAACCTTTCGGCGGATTTTCGCCTTTCAGGAACATCTCCAATGCCTTGGCGACAGCATCGGGCACAGAAAAGACGATCGTCCCGTTTTCCTGCCGAGTTGCCGAACTGCTTTTGATGCCCGAAAGTTGGTCTACGATGGCGTCGGGCGAAACACCCGCCCGCAGTGCCAGCGAAATGAGCCGTCCGATGGCTTCCGTGAACGCCATCGCCGACGAGCCCGATTTGCCCAAACGAACGAACACCTCCTGTGGTCCTTCCGCGTCGGCGTTGACGGTCACATAGACATTGCCCATCTCTGTCCGTAGTTTGTAAGTCTTGCCGACCATGACCATCGGACGAGGTTTGGGCATCAATCGCCCTCGCCTCTGCTGAGCAAACTCCTCCGTGATGAGCACACCCTCACGGCTACCTTCTCGGTAAACCGTGATGCCCTTGCAACCCAACTTCCAAGCCAAGAAGTAAATCCGCTCAATCTCCTGCGGCGTGATGTCGTGGGGCAGGTTGATGGTGCTGCTTATGCTCTGGTCAATGTGTGACTGGATGATGGCTTGCATGCGGACACGCATTTCGGGAACGATTTGGTGAGCGGTGACGAAGAAATCGGGCAAGTCGCGCTCATCGTCAACGCCGAATTTTTCCATGTAGCGGCGAACGCACGGATGGAAAACTTTGAACTCGCCCTTGCTCAAAGACTCGCTCCGTCGGATGTAGGAAAGGGCAAAGATGGGTTCAATGCCGCTGGTCACACCCGCCATCGCTGCGCCCGAGCCGACAGGTGGAACTGTCAACACGCAAACATTTCTGATGCCGTGCTTTCGGATGCGCTCTTGCAACTCCCTCGGCAACCGTTCGCGAATGAAGCCCATCTGCAGGTGCTTTTCGGCGTCAAAGAGGGGGAACGGTCTGCGCTCAATGGCAAGGTTGACACTTTCATCGTAAGCCCAGCATTTGATTTTGTGGAAGAGTTCATCAACGAACTCAAGGGCATCGTCGGTGTCGTATTTGAGCCGCAGTTGCGCCAGCATGTCACCCAAGCCCGTGAAGCCGACGCCGATGCGTCGCTCCGCAGCACATCGTTCCTTCTGCTGCGGCAAGGGCAATCGGTCACCTTGCACAGCGTAAGTGATGACATTGTCCAAAAAGCGAACAGCGTAGCGAACGGCTCGCTCCAAATTCTCCCAATCAACCCTCGCCGCATCGGTGAACTCATCCAAAACGAACGCACTCAAGTTGATGTTGCCGAGGTTGCAGTTGCCGTAGGCTGGCAATGGCTCTTCACCACAATTCGCAACTGTCAAGCCGTTGGCGATGAAAGTGTGGCTGACGGCTTCCGTGAGGTCATAGACATCTTCAACGCCTTCTGGGACGACATCCACGACGGGCGTCGTGAATGTCTCCTTGTATGGACTTCGGGCATATGTTGCGACTATTTGCTCCAGTTTTTTCTGCTTGCTTGAGTCGGGCAGGAAGCCGATTTCTCGGTAGAAGCGGACGATGTTGTCCTTGCCGATGACGAGTTCGTGAACAGGTTGCGTGCCATACAACTTCACACCGCAACGCCCATCCGGCATCAACTTCGCCCCTTCGGGACGGCGGTTTTCGTAAATTCGGCTGGCAATCCCGAAATGAGCCAGCAGGATTTGCACATCTTTCACAAAACGCAGGTTGGTGGTGGTCAAACGGACGGAGAACCGACTTCCCGACGAGGATTGGACAGTTCCGTCAGCCGTGAACAAAGCCTGAAGGAAGCCCCTAACCATTGCCTCACTGCCCTGCCAAACCACCGTCGGGATTTTGTGTTTCTCTGCTGGGTCAAAGCCCAACTCAATCAGTTTCTCAAGCAAGGGGTGACTTCTGATGTGCACCCGTTCTTGACCTAGAATGGCTACGACGGAAGGCGCAGGATAACGCTGACTTGTGGGGATAACAGAGGCTACGCTTTGGGCGAAAGCGGGAGCGAGTTCTCGGTCTTGAGCGTAGAAGTCCAAAACAGCCCGATTGTCATGGTGGTTGACATGACCGTCCGCGACCAACCAACCCAAGATGCGCCCAAGGTGCTCGTCGCCATAGCGCCCAAATCCACCCTTTCGGTTCTGAATGAGCAACAAATCACCGGGTTGCAAGTCTTTGACTTGAACCCAACCTCGGTTTGCCGTGAGGATTTTGTGGTCAGCAGTTGCTCGCAGTTCGTAGCCCGCCCTCGTGACAACACGATAAACGGGTTTTCTCCCGCTCCACCAAGCCTTGATGATAGCGCCTGTGTGAAAATATGGTGAGACCCTACTGTCCAAAATTGCGTGGGGCAATCGGTTCCGTTTCGCCAACTCAGCGATAGGGATGAGCCCTTCATCTGTGCTGACAAGAGTGTCACCCGTCACACATGGGTTTGTTGAGATGACTTCCATACCGTTGTATTCGCTGGTGCTGTAGCGTTTGATGGTGGACCAGAAGAGACACCCAGGCTCAGCGGCAGCCCAGGCGTTTTGGATGAGTTTGTCCCAGATTTCGCGGGCATCAACGGTGCGGCGGATGGAAAAGTATTCGCCGTCAAAGCGTAACTCAAATTTGCCGTTCCTTTGGACGGCTTCCATCAACTCATCGCTGACACGCACGGAGATGTTGGCGTAGCGGACGCGGCGCCGTTCAGGGTCGTTCTTGATGTCAATGAACGCTAAGACATCAGGGTGGTTGTCGGCAATGGTGATCATCAACGCCCCTCGCCGACCATGTTGCCCGATGGTGCCCGTGACCAACGAGTAAAGTTCCATGAACGAGACAGCGCCCGTGGAGGTGCGGGCGGCATTGCGGACAGGGGCTCCAGCGGGACGCAGCACTGAGATGTCAATCCCCACGCCGCCACCCTGCGAATAAGTCCGTGCCATCTCCTTGGCGCACTCAAAGATGGCTTCCAGCGAATCATCTTTGATGGGCAAGACAAAACAGTTGTGGGCACAGGCGAATTCGGCGGTGAAGGAATGGTCATCTTCCACCGTCAAGTCGTAAACGACTTCCTGCCGCCGTTCCGTCAAGCACACCGACTTGACCTTGACAAACACTTCACCACCCTTGACGCGATAGAAGTAGTTCATCGGGGTTTCCGTCGGTGGCGCTTCAAAGTCAAAATCGCCAAAAATCCACCGTCGCAAGGCGTCAACGAAAGGACGGGAATGAATGCTCAGGCGCATCGTTGGATGTTGGGTATAGGGCGATGATGTTTCCCATCGCAAGGAAGCGAGCACGCCAAGCCGCAAAAGGATGAGCCAGACCTGTCGTATCAGGTCAGGATTGGCAAGGCAAAGGTCATAGCCGCTCTCTGCCTCCGTGCCGTCCCCCCGAAAGAGACCAGCGATGAAAGCGCGTTGCACCGACTTAGGCGCCATCAGAAACCATGACGGTAACCGCTTTTCATGGGCATGAACCCCGTCAGGGAAAAATTGGCGGAGGAAGGCTGCCAGCAGGTTGCTGTTCACCCAGACCCGTAGCCAATGCCCCTCTTGCCCTTCCCGCCACTGGACGTTTGCCGACACGCCGAAAAGGTCTTCGGTCAAAGCGGCAACCTCTTCGGCATAGCCAAGCTCATCCTTGCTGAAGGTGAAGTAAACGCTATGCTCAGTGGCGCCCCCTTCGGCGACGAAGTAACCCAGCCAAAGACCGAAGCGTTCATCTATGCTGATTTTTCGCCGCACCCGTTTGCTTTGGGCGACCCCCACCGCCCCGTTGCCACCGACATAGGTGACAGCCGTGTGGAGCCATTCGCCTTTGTCTTCCTCAATAGGCAAATGGCTCACGAACTCCGCAATGTCCAACTCCGCAAGGGGTAAGTCCTCGTCAATGCGCCCCAACTTGATGTAGTGGTGGGTCGTGATGGCAGCCGCTGGCATCCACTTCGCCCGTTCACCCTCAAGGCAGAGGAACAGGTGGTCTTGAGTGCATCGGATGGGGGCATCGTTGAGATACCATAACCGCAGTTCACAAAGTGGCTCGTTTATCTCGCGGGCGATGACATGGGTCACCTTGCGGAAGCGGTTGCGATGAGTGAGAACCTCATCGCCCGCTCGCACCGCTTCAATCGGTTTGAGACCGTCACGGGTCAGAACCTTTGTCCCTGCAGGAAAACAATTGAAAGGCGTGACTTTTCGCGGGTTGCCGACGGCATGCATGATGCGCCCGCCGGGGACGAAGCGGAAGTTGCTGAGCAGCCAGCGGAACTTTTCATACCACTCCTGTCGCTTCTCCTCGGTTTCTTCCACTTCCGCCAAGCCTTTGGCGATGCGCTCCCACATCTCCTCAGGCGTGAACTCTAAGGGTGTGCCATCTAAGTCTTGCAGGGCATACTTTTCAAAGAACACCCGCGCTCGCAGTTCGTCGCCCTCAAACCAATCCAGTGTCTTTCGGGGCAATTCCATCGTCTCCGCCACGACTTCCCACCTCCATCACCGTTTTTGTGCCCAGCACAACACCTTGGGGCGTGCGCCCAACGGCATCATTATGGCAACGACCTTTATCGGCAACCATCCTGACCGCCACAAGACCCGCCACAATATCTTGTGGTTTCTGAAGCGTCGTGGCTCAACATCTCGTGGCACTCCCATTATGCCCATGTAAGGCGGGAGCGTCAAGGTGAATTTTGGGCGATTTCGTCGGCATCTTCGCGGGCTTTTCCTCGCCACCATTCCCACTCGGAAGTCATCTAAAGTGACGGGCAAGAAGGAAGCGTCCTTTGTCGGTCAGCGCCCATACCCAAAGGCGCTCCCATCAGGGAGGGGAAGGTGAAAAGGCATGAAGAAGTGGCTCGCCGTTTTCGTCGGCGTTTTCGTTGCCTTTTACCTTTTCGTCCTTTGGCTCGCCCGACCGCCCTTCCGCTTGCACCGAAAACCCCTCGCCAAGTTGCCTTAGGCGCCTGATCGGTCGCTCATTACTGACCTTGACGACGATGGGCATCCTGAAGTGACGGCAATTTCCAGGGATAAGCCACCTATTTGGGTTCGCTTCCCGTTTGACAAACCTTCTCGCCTTCGCTTTGAAAACTGTCGGGCAATTTGGATGGAGGGTTGTCATTCTGTCCTAAAAGCCTTGCCTGTCCTAACGGCAGACAAATACCTGAGGTTGCTAAGATGGAAGGATGAAAGGGTAACTCTTGACCGTGTGCCCGCCCTCCCTGATATGCCAGAGGTGCCACAGGACATATTTGTCCGACAGGGAAAAGGCACGGGGGCAGTTCTCTTGCATGTTTACCGAGGTCTTGATGCTTGGGTGTTCACCCTGACGCCACAAGGGCATTGGAAGTTTGCATCTCGGTTCACTCGAAGATACGGGTTCTGGGAGTTTAGTGATCGGTATATAGCCGACCTTGCCGACTTGGACAGGGATGGCTTGTTAGACGCCCTTTGCCTTAATTTTTTGGTTACAGGGATGCTTGGGTTTGCTGGGGTGGGAAAGGAAGGGAAGGAAGGCTGAGGGGCATTGCCACTTCGTCAGCGTTAAGTTCCCCGCAACTTTTTGACTTGGATGGTGATAAGAAAGGAAATTGTGATGCAAGACCCCAAAGGGAATTGCTGGGTCTTTCAATGGCGGGATAAAAAGTTGAAGACGTGGCAAGGCAAAATGGGTCTTCGGGATTTGTTGATGAGTCAGGTAAAGTTTGGTGACCGATTGGGACTTTATGGCTATCAAGGTCGCTTTGTCTGGCTTTTTCTGCCCCGTATTTGGTTGGAAGGTAGGGAGTTGCGATGGCAGTTTGGGGAAGAAGTAAGTTTATGGTTCACCGTCTTTGCCTTACTTCCAAGGGGCAAGCAAGCCCTTTTTTCCTTCTCACTGGCGCATTCAGGAGGCACCTTTTCGCCTTATGTTTGCAGGTGACATAGACGGCGATGGGAGCGACGAAGTAATTGGTCACGATGGCAGGTGGCGTCGTTGGAGGGTTTACCGTGCAGAATTAATGAAGGCGGGGAAGTTGAGATGGCAGGATGTGGTGCTGGGTAGGGAGAAACCGAGCCCAACAGCATTTGCTTTGTTGGTTGACGGAAAGCCTCGTCGTTTGGTGGTAGGTTGGGAAGATGGCAGGTTGGAGTTGCTATCAACGGCAGCGAGTGGCGAGTGGGAAGACGGCGACACTTGTTGGAATGGCTATCAGCCACGACAGCAAAGCAGCCGCAGAAGGGAACGGCAGCGAAATAGTGGCTGGCGAATTGCTGGTCAAATGTTTTGTCCTGCCTTCAAGCGCTATAATTCTTAGTGACTGCCGGGGTGGCGGAAGTGGCAGACGCGCCAGACTTAAAATCTGGTGGGCTTTGAGCCCGTGCGGGTTCAAGTCCCGCCCCCGGCACCAGAAATTACCCTTGCCCTTGAATGACTTCCCCTAAGTGAACTCACCCCATTGGTCGCCTTCTCATTCTCCTCAATTCATGCATTTGGTGGAAGACTACTTCGGACTGGTAAAGGGAAGTTCGGCGACGCCAGAAGAAATCTGATAGGAAATTCAGCGTTGGCGTTGATCTTTCAGCAATTTGAGGAGTTAAAAAAGGTGCCTGCTGGCATTGAGCGTGTCATTAAGCCGCAAGTAAAGGAGCAGAAAGTGGGCATGGTAGCCGATAGGGTCTCTTTCTTCCCAAGACAGAGGCTTTGGCTTTTGCGGTTTGGGCGGTTGATAGGAGATGAGCTGGACTTCGGTCAACGCCAAAGCCAATTTATCGCACTGGGCGATGATGGCGGGTTGTCTTGTCAGCCACCAAACCGAAGGTGTTCTTTCCTTGTCCAAAATCAAGTCAAGTTCGGCAAGGGTTTTTTGGGGAGATTTTCTCGGCTTTGAGGGAAATGAGAACCTTCAAGAAACTCGCTAAGTCTTTGGTCCGCCTCTTTGACGGTCTCCACGGGTTTGCTTTTCTCCCGACGGATTTGAAGGCAGACCAAAAGAGAGGGGAGACGGGATTTGACAGAAGAAGCCAGCGCCTTTTCAGCGCCATCGTTAGCAAAAGAAGTGGTTGCTATCAAGAAAGGCGCAAAGAAACAAAGCCAGCGCATCGTCGTCCCTCCTTACCTGCAGACTTGTCGTGGCTAACAACCACTCCAACAGAACATCTGCCGACCTGCCGATTCAATTGTGTCGGCAAGGAGGGGATAAAAGCGACGCCTGGGCAATTGAGGATTCGCCTCAGAGCCGAAGGGAACGAAAAAGTTCAGGGGCGTTGGGGAGCATCCAAAGCGGTCTACACCGACGCTGTGTGAAAGGCTTTTTGAACATCCGTCCGTCCCGAAAAATTTGCCCAAGCCCGCCGTATTTTCCGACATCTTGAGGGCGATCAATTTGTTAAGTCATCCCTTTACAAATTCCAAAGGCTCGGTTATAATGTGGTCGGCTCAAAAGGTGGGGTGATTAGCGGCGGTCATGAAGTGGGTTGGTGGGCGAAGGAAAAAATGAGCCCAAAGAAGGAAGGCGAAACGATATGGCGAATTTAGGGCAACCGTTCAATTTATCGCCGACGAGGCTTGCTATCGTCAGGCTTTTGAAGGAGTGGGGTAAAGGGACAGTGAAACAACTCAGCGAGGCATTAGGCATAAGCCGAATTGCTGTCCATCAACACCTTAGTTGGCTCAAATCTATGGGGCTGGTTGAGAGCGAGGTGGAACGCCAAGGGCGCGGTCGTCCGTCGGAAGTATTCACTTTGACCGAATCGGCGCAGGAACATTTCTTCCCGCGCCGCTACGATTTGCTGGCACTCACTGTCCTTGACGAAGTTGCTTCGCAATTTGGCGAAGAGTTTTTGCTCCAGTTGTTCCGTCGTTACCGAGAACGGTTGGCAAAGCAGTTGGGTAGGCGGAAAGGGAGTTTGAGGGAGCGGGTTAAGTCGTTGGCAGATTTCCTTGCTGAAGAGGGCTACCTTGCCCGGTGGGAAGAGACAAGGGATGGCTTTATCCTTTCACTGCCCAACTGTCCTATCGCCCAGATTGCTAAGAGGTTTCAACAAGCATGCACCTCTGAGGTTGAGATGCTGAGGAAGGTTTTGGGGGCGCCTGTGACGAGGGAATGCCACCAAGTGGTTGGCGATAGTTGTTGCCGCTACTTTATCGCCAAACCCGGAAGCCGCAAAACCGAAAATCGCCGTCCCGACTTCTCAGGGACGAGAAAAAGTAAGGGGGTCTTGCGACGATGAGTGAAGTGTTGGAAATACGCAACTTGCGCGTCGCCGTTGAGGGGCGTGAAATTCTCAAGGGTGTCAACTTAGTGGTGCCCAAAGGTGAAGTCCATGCCATGATGGGTCCAAACGGTTCGGGCAAAAGCACCTTAGCCCAAACTTTGATGGGACATCCGCGCTACGAGGTCTTGGAAGGAGAAGTGCTTTGGAAAGGGCAGAACATTCTGGAGTTGTCGCCCGACGAACGGGCGAAGTTGGGGCTCTTTCTGGCGTTCCAGTATCCCGTGGAAATTCCCGGCGTCATTTTGGGCAACTTCCTGCACATCGCCTATCAAGCCGTCAAGGGCAAGGAAATCCCCATCGGGCAATTCAATCGCCTGTTGATGCAAAAGTTGCGCCTGTTGGACATGGACACCAGTTTCATTGGACGCAGCCTGAATGAAGGCTTTTCGGGTGGCGAGAAGAAGCGGTGCGAAATTCTCCAACTTGCCGTCTTGGAACCCGAATTTGCCGTCATGGATGAAACCGATTCTGGCTTAGACATTGACGCCGTGCGCATCGTCGCCAACGCCGTCAACGCCGTCTACGAACAATCGGGCAAACAGATGGGCTTTTTGATCATCACTCACTACTCTCGCATCCTGCGCTATATCAAGCCGCTGCACAAAGTCCATGTCATGATGGACGGGCGTGTCGTCCTTTCAGGCGGTCCTGAACTGGCGGAGGAACTGGAAGAGAAGGGTTACGATTGGTTGGAAGAAAAACTGAAAGCCGAAGGGGTGCTGGCATAGTGTTACGCGCTGTCATTCACCCCAAAGGAGGGAAAGACGATGGCAGAACAAGAGAAGGAACTGCGTGAGTTGGCGGTTTACAAATACGGCTTCCGCGACGAAGACGCCCGTTACGAGTTCGTCGTCCCAAAGGGCTTGAGCAAAGAGGTCGTAGAAGCCATTTCGCACTACAAAGGCGAACCCGATTGGATGCGAAAGATTCGCCTGCAAGCCTTAGAAATCTTCTTCCGAAAGCCATTGCCCACCTGGGGCGCTGACCTATCGGAGTTGAACTTTGACGAAATCACCTACTACGCCGCACCGACGAAAGCAAAATTCCGCTCATGGGACGAAGTGCCTGAATACATCAAGCGCACCTACGAGCGTTTGGGAATTCCCGAAGCAGAGCGGAAATTCCTTGCGGGCGTCGGTGCACAGTATGACTCAGAAGTGGTCTACCATCGTGTCCGTGAAGACTTGGAACGGTTGGGTGTCATCTTCTTGGACATGGACACAGCGGTTCGGGAGTATCCCGACCTCGTGAAGGAATACTTTGGCACCGTCATCCCGCCGACGGACAACAAGTTTGCTGCCCTCAACACAGCGGTCTGGTCGGGTGGTTCGTTTGTCTATGTGCCAGCAGGCGTTCATGTGGAGATGCCTTTGCAAGCCTACTTCCGCATCAACGCCGAAAACATCGGTCAGTTTGAACGCACCCTCATCATCGCCGAAGAAGGAAGTTTCGTGCATTACATTGAAGGTTGCACTGCCCCGATTTACTCCACCAACAGCCTGCACAGTGCCGTCGTGGAGTTGATCGCCAAGCCCGGTGCGACCATCCGCTACACGACGCTTCAGAACTGGTCGCACAATGTCTACAACTTGGTCACCAAACGAGGCGTCGCTTACGAGGACGCAAAAATCATCTGGGTGGATGCAAACATCGGCTCCAAGGTCACGATGAAGTATCCGTGCGTTTACATGGTGGGTAAGGGGGCTCGTGGCGAAGTTTTGTCTGTGGCATTCGCTTCCAACGGGCAACATCAAGATGCGGGTGCGAAGATGATTCACGCCGCTCCTTACACGACCAGCGTCATCACCAGCAAGTCCATCAGCGTCTTCGGCGGTCGGGCAACCTATCGGGGCATGGTCAAAGTCTACCCAGGCTGCAAAGGTGCAAAGGTCAATGTCCGCTGCGACGCCTTGCTGCTGGATGAAATTTCCCGCACTGACACCTATCCCGTCATGGAGATTGAGGAAGAGGAAGTGGAAGTCGCCCACGAAGCGACCGTCAGCAAAATCGGCGAGGAACAACTCTTCTACTTGCAATCGCGGGGCTTGACCGATGATCAAGCCGTCAAGATGATCGTCAACGGCTTCTTCCGCGACTTCGCCAAAGAACTGCCGATGGAATACGCCGTTGAGTTCACTCGCCTGATTGAGTTGCAGTTAGAAGGTTCTGTCGGTTAGTCTGACACCACCACCGCGCCTGCCAAGATGCGGGGCAGTGTCCTTTGATGGCACTGTCCCGCCCTTTGGTAGTAAGTTCCTTTGAGGAAACGATCCTCATCCCAAGCGAACATTTTGGAGGTTGAAGGACGATGGCAGAGTTAGTCGTTCCGACGCAAATTTCCCGCGAGGCGATGGCGTTTTTGGTGGAGCGAAACGGCGAACCCGATTGGGTGAGTTCATTGCGCCAACAAGCGTGGGGGGCTTTTGAGCAACTGCCAATGCCGACGCCCCGTGACGAAGGATGGCGGCGCACTGATTTGAAGGCTTTTCGCTTGAGCGATTACACTCCCATTTCGCTACCCAGTTACGATGGCGTCCCCTCCGTTGAGGCTCTGCCGGATGAACTTCAACGGTTTTTGCACCCTGGCGCTGAAGAAAACAATGTCGCTGGGTTGCTTGTCCATCACGGAGCGAAGGCTGTGTATCGCTGGCTGAGCGAGGAAGCCGAAGGTAAAGGCGTGATTTTCACCGACATGGCGACGGCTCTGCGAGAGCACGCCGATTTGCTGGACGGTCGCTTACACCAACTCATCCCGCCAAACGAGACGAAATTCGTCGCTTTGCATGCCGCATTGATGAACGCGGGTGCTTTCGTCTATGTCCCGCCAAAAGTTCGGCTGGAATTGCCGTTGCATCTTTTCTTCTGGCTTGATGCCGAGCGCAGTTCGCTTTTTGACCACCTGCTCGTCGTTGCCGACAAAGAGAGCGAAGTCGTCGTGATGGCGCATTACGCTTCACCGCAAGGCGAGTTTTCCGCCCTCAGCAGCGGAGCCGTTGAGATTTTCGCCGAGCCTGGTTCCCGAGTTTACTTCATCAGCCTACAGGAATGGGGCGAAAAGGTTTACGATTTTCATTTCGTCCGAGCCAACATCCGTCAAGACGCCTACATGCGTTGGGTCTTGACAGCCTTTGGCGGCAAACTCTGGCGCATTAACTGCCACAGCAAGTTGATTGAGCCCGGGGCGAGCACCGACATGCTGGGCATGAGTGTCGGCGCTGGCATCCAGCAGTTTGACCACCACACTTTCCAAGAGCATGTGGCGCCGCAGTGCAAAAGCGATTTGCTCTTTAAAGTTGTGCTGATGGACAGGGCTTCGTCCATCTATCGCGGCTTGATAAAAGTGCACAAAAACGCTCAGGGCACGGACGCTTACCAAGCGAACCGAAACCTGCTCTTGAGCCCAAAGGCGAAAGCCGATTCCATGCCGTTGCTGGAGATTGAAGCCAACGAAGTCCGCTGCACGCACGGAGCCACCATCGGTCGGGTTGACGAACTGCCGATGTTCTACCTGATGAGCCGAGGGCTTTCCCGCCGACAAGCCGAGAAAATCCTCGTGGATGGCTTCCTGCGACCTGTCATTGACAAAGTGCCTATCCAGTGGTTCGGCGACAAAATGCAAGCCTTGCTGGACGCCAAAATGCTGGCGGAAGCGAAACGATTGGGCTATGCGTGAGCATAAAGCATAAAAAGGACGGAGGGTTGGAAATTATGGGCGAGTGGATTAAGGTCGGCAAGAAGGACGAAATCCCAGTCAACGGGGCAAAGGTCGTGATGGTTGAAGACACGCCCATCGCCGTTTTTCGTGTCGGCGACGATGAGTTCTACGCCATTGAAGACACTTGCACCCACGATGAGGCATCGCTGTCTGAAGGTTGGTTTGCCGACCAGTATGTCATTGAGTGCCCAAGGCATGGCGCTTGGTTTGACATCCGAACGGGCAAAGCCCTTCGCATGCCCGCTGTCTATCCCGTCAAAACTTTCGCCGTCAAGATTGAGGGTGACGAAATCTTCGTGGAGTGGACACCACCTGAAGAAGAAGAGCGATGGGGCATCAAAGAGCAGGATTGACAACGCGCCGAGGTGCTCATTATGCGCCCTAAAGGCGCCGTCATCGTTGACGAAGAACGAATTGCCCAGGTGATGAAGGAGACACCTGAAGTCATCGCCGCCTACTTGTTCGGCTCGGCGGCAAGGGGCGAAACCGACCACTTTAGCGACCTTGATGTCGCCGTTTTGCTTGAGGACGATTTGCCCAAAGAACGGCGATGGGACATTGAAGGGCGGTTGCTTGACAAATTGTTCCGCATCGTCGGGCAGGATAAAGCCGATGTCGTGGATTTGCAAAGAGCGCCAACTTGGTTTCAAAAAGTGGTCATCAAGACAGGGCGAGTGATTTACGACCGAGACCCGCAAAAGCGAAAGGCTTATGAGGATCGGGTTATGAGCCAACAAGAGCCCGATGAAGGACGGTGGCACGGGAGGGAAGAGATGCGGTTGAGGTTGGAAGTTTTGGAGCGAAACTTAGAGCGCTTAGAACAGTTGGCTCGGCTAAGTTACGATGAATTCATGGCAGACTGGCGAAACTTGCACACAGCGGAGCGACTTTTGCAAACCTCCATTGAAGCGCTGGCGGATGTCTCCCGCCACATCATTCGCCGCTTGAGGTTGCGGATGCCCGACGAATACTGGCAAATTCCGCATGTTCTGGCAGAGGCAGGTTATTTGCCTTCGGAGGATGTCCTGACTTACGAAGCGATGGTTCGGTTTCGCAACCGACTCGTGCATCACTATCCCGATGTTTTGCCCGACGAAATTTACCGCATCGTCACGCAAGAACTCAATGACATCCGTCGCTGGCGTGACCAACTGGTTCAAATCCTTCAGGCACTTGGTTAACTTTTGGGCGAAAAATTTCGTTTCGTAGGTAGCGCCAACTAAGGAGGCGACAAGGATGCCACGAATGACGAAACCGAAAGGGAAACGAAAGCAGCGAGTTAGAAAAATCGTCACCAAATACACCGTCTTAATTGAGCGGGACGAGGAGACGGGGCAATATTGCGTGAGTGTGCCAGCGTTGCCTGGTTGCTTCACTTATGGAGACACCCTTGAGGAAGCCATTACCAATGCTGAAGAGTGCATCCGAGGCTTTCTGGAAGCCTCGCAGAAAGTCGGGCTCCCGATCCCGATAGAGATTGAGTTGCCAGTGGAGGCATTGGTGATTGATGAGTAAACTGCCACGAGTCACAGGACAACAAACTATACGGGCATTACAGCGTTTGGGGTTTCGGTTGAGCCATGTTCGCGGAAGTCACCATTACCTTTTCCATCCGCAGAAGCGTCTCATGGTTGCTGTCCCTGTTCACGCAGGGCGGGTTTTACCGCCAAAAACTTTGCTCAGCATCTTGAAACACGCTAAAGTCAATCGTGACGAGTTTGCCAAGGCGCTGAAGGAGTGACCGAAGATGATTACGAAGCCGACAGAGTTGGATGTTGAAGCCCTTCGGGAGCAGTTCCCAATTTTCCGCCGAACAGTTCGGGGCAAGCGGCTAATTTACCTTGACAGCGCCGCCACTTCTCAAAAGCCACAATGCGTCATTGATGCCGAAAGGGAGTTTTACGAGCGCTACAACGCCAATGTTCATCGGGGCGCTTACTTGATTGCTGAGGAAGCCACCGCTGCCTACGAAGGGGCGCGTGAGAAAGTTGCCAAGTTCATCAACGCTCCCAGCAAAGATTGCATCGTCTTCACTCGCGGGACGACAGAAGCCATCAACTTGGTGGCTTATTCGTGGGGTTGGGCGAACTTGAAAGAAGGCGATGAAATCTTGTTGACGGAGATGGAGCACCATAGCAACATCGTCCCTTGGCAACTCATTGCCGAACGGACAGGCGCGAAAATCAAGGTCGTGCCCATCACCGATGATGGCTTGCTGGACATGGAAGCGTTTGACCGCTTGCTGACCGAACGGGTGAAAATCGTCGCCGTCACCCATGTCAGCAATGTCTTGGGCACGATTAATCCCGTGCAGGAAATTTGCCGAAAGGCTCATGAAGTTGGAGCGGTCGTTTTGGTTGATGGTGCTCAAGCGGCACCGCATTTGCCTGTTGATGTCCAAGCCATTGACTGTGACTTTTACGCTTTGAGTGGGCACAAGATGTGTGGACCGACGGGAAGTGGAGCGCTCTACGGGCGCAAGGAGTTGCTGGAAGCGATGCCGCCGTTTCTGGGCGGTGGAGAGATGATTCGCACCGTCACCTTTGAGCGAACGACCTTCAACGATGTGCCCTACAAGTTTGAAGCGGGGACGCCCGCCATCGCTCAAGCCATCGGTTTAGGAGCAGCCGTTGACTACCTGACAAAAATCGGGGTGGAACGCATCAGGGCTCATGAAGTTGAACTGGTCGCTTATGCTTTGGAGCGGTTGCGGGAAATTAAGGGCATCACCATTTACGGGGTAGCACCACCTGAGCAACGAGGGGGAGTCATCGCTTTCAACATCGGCGACATTCACCCGCACGATTTAGCGACCTTTTTGGACGCTCACGGCATTTGCATCCGCGCTGGACACCATTGTGCCCAGCCTTTGATGCGTCGGTTTAATGTCGCTGCGACGGCGAGGGCAAGTTTCTACCTCTACAACACGCCCGGCGAAATTGATGCCCTCGCAGATGCCCTGCACAAAGCCCACCAATTTTTCGCCCGCTAAGTCCATCACCTTGTCGGTGACGTCCCTTAGGGCGCAAATGCAATGAGTAGACGCCTGACCATTCTGAAGGATCACACCATAGCCTTTTCCGTCAACGGTTGGGCAGAAATTGCCAAAGACTTTTGCTGAGCCACCAAAGGCTCGTCCCGCCGATGTCATCGTCCCACCCGTAGAAGCGGAAAGCGTCCACCAAAGCATTGTCTTTGCCGTCCCACTCAATTTTGTCTCCCGTCACTTGCCGAACCCGACGCAACAAGTGTCCCATTAGCGCCCCTGCATCGCCGATTAACTCCACCAGTGCCAGTTTGCTCCCAGAACACGCCAACTCAATAGGCTCTCCGCCTGCTAAATCACCGATGGCAAACTCCCGAAATTCACCCGCTCTTAAGTCGCCAACTTCTATCTGCCTGCTACCGACCCGAACGATGGCTTGTCGGGTGAAGGAAACGCCCTTGGGGGCAGGTGTGAAGAAGCCGCCTGTTTCGGGGAAAGCGAGCCCGATGAACTGAACTTGTCCTTCGCCTCCCTTCATCACCCTCAACCTCAACCGCAACTGGGTCGCTTGACGGGGTTTCCCTTCGGGATGGGGGGTGTCAACTTCTGCCTTCCCATTCACTCCCTCCCAACGCCAAAAGGATGCTTTCGGCTCGGCGAAAATGCTTTGAGCACCCAAGTAGATGTGACCGATGGCGGCTTGCAGTGCCATCATGTCGCCGTCACTTTGTCCTTCAACCCAATGGCGGCTTTCCGTCGTGCCGTCAGAAAGCGACGCATCAACTTCAAGGCGCAACTGCCATCCTTTCGGTGCTTTCACCAACGCTAAAACCGTCACTTGAGTGCCGTGACTAATCGTCCCAGCAATCCCTACTTTCTTCGGGTCGGTCTCAAACTTGACAGGAAAAGTCGTTTCCGCAAAGGGTTCATCGCTTTGAACGGGCGTTTGCCAGACTTTACTGATGCCCAGTTTCCGCCATTCCTCACCGCCATCAACGACTTGTAACCCGCTGCCATGCCATCCCTTCTCGTCAGTTTCGGGCAAAGGAAGCAATTGCTCCTGCTCAACGCCCCAAACCCGCAATTTCGTCCCCTTCAGCCAAAGGGCAGGGTTGAAGCGAACGCTTCTGTCGCTCATCAGGAACGCCATGTGCATCTTGCCCGTCGCCTTCTCATTGAGCGAGGTCGCAATCTTTCGTTTGTGCAACGACAAAAGTTCCTTCGTCGTTATCCTGCGTCGGAAAATGCGCAGGGCATCTTTTGCCAGTTCCACGACGACATACCAGTTGCCTTCGTAGGTCAACTTACCGCCATCCCTTTCGTTGCCTTCCACACCGACTTGCAAAGTGTTGCCGATGAGCCGAAAAGGGTGAGGGCTATGGATGTGGGCATCGCAGAACAAAACGACTTGCGGAAATTCACGGAGCAACTTTCGCAAGGCGTCTGCCGTTTCGCCCCGTTCGTCCAAAGTTCGGTGGGAAAGGATGACGGTTGTGCGCTGGCGGTGTTCGGTCAGAAGTTGCCTTAGCCAACGAAGTTGCCAATCATGCCAAACATGGTTTTTGCCGTTGTGGGTGACGACGAACAAAATGCCTCGTAAAGTGAATGCCCAACAAGTCGGTTGACCGGTCATCGCTTCAAAGCGAGGGATGGCGCCGCGCAAGAAGGCAAGCGGGTCAGGTGCTTCGCTGAGCAAAGGATGGCGTTGGCTGAGACGAACGAAATTTGTTCGTCCCCAATCGTTGAAAAACTCATGGTCACCCTTTTGCCAAAGGATAGGCAAAGGGCTTTCTTTGCTCAACCGCATCGGGTTTTCCTTCGTGCCATTGAAGTGGTCGCCGAGAAAGGCGAAGAAGGAGCAACCGATTTCTTTTGCGTCGGCGAGCAACTTTTGCAGGTAGGTCTTAGGGATGCGTCGGAAATTGTGGATGTCGCCTTGAATCGCAAAACGAAGGGGTGTTTGCTCTTCGTCAGCGAACTTCATGCCCATCAGCATTATCACCGCCATCATCCCACCCAAAAACCGACTTTGCCTACGCATCATCCTTCACCTCCTGCGAAATTATGGGCGCAGACATTCGTCTGCGCCCACAAAGTCAGCCGTTCTGGAAGCCTGTAACTCTTGACTTTACGGCAGGCAAGGAGTCCCTGCAGGCACGCCCGCAGGTGTGCCGTCAAAGGGATAAATGCTGCGGCACCATCGGATGCGCCCCTTGGCATATGCTGTGGAGTTGGAGAGGCAGGTTGTTGCCCGCGCTTTCTCGCGGGCGGTGCTGAACACGGGAAACAGAATCGCCGCCAGAATGGCGATGATCGCAATCACCACGAGCAACTCAATGAGGGTGAAGCCATGATTGACTGCGGGCTTGACTTGTCGCACCATCTTCATCGCCCTCCTTGTGCAAGGGTGTGCGCCGTCGCAAAGTAAGCGGCGGCAGGAAAACCTCGTCAAGGGAAAGAGCAAAAGTTCTGTCCCAATTTCCGATGGTGCGGAAAAATTGGCGATGAGGAAAGTTGATGGCACTTAAGGAGAAGGGAGCCGATGCGCTGATGCAACGGGCAGCGCCGTTGAGCGGGAGGGAACTTTATCGGGTGCTGCGGCTGCTTTACGAAACCCGTGCCGCATCGTCCCCGCGAAGTTTTGCATCGGTTGCAACAAATGTTGCCTTACTGCAATTGGTCGCAGCGACGGTTGCGTCGGTTGCTGGAACGAGCGTTGAAAGACCCTCGCGCCGATAGCCTGCTTTCTGTCACCATCGCACCACCGACCAATGAGAAATTGGCGGGGCAACTTCTTCAAGCCTTGCCCGAATTGCGGGAAGCCATCGTCATCCCGTCGCTGCAAACCATAGACCAACGCGCTGTCAACACTTACTTAGGGGTTGCGGCGGCGCAAGTTTTCACTCCTCGCTTCCGAGGTGGGCAAGGAATTGGTTTCTCGGGCGGCACATTTGCGCTTTGGTGCGTTGAAGCGCTGCCGCACCAATAAGGCAGTGGCACAACGCATCGGCATAAGCGAACGATGTGCCGGTCGGTTGTTAGAAGAAGTCCTTCACGGTGTCAAAGGCAACACTCCGCCGTTGGTCACCGTCAGCGTCCAGCCGCCAAGACCTGAACCTATTGGGCTGTTGGCGTTGGAAGCGGCTTTGATGGAGCGGTTGGGCTTGATGGAGGTGCGGGTCGTTCATCCGGTTCGGGACGAATGGGCATATCCCGCCATCGGTGCGGCAGCGGCGCAATGGTTGCAAGAGCGATGGCAAGGGATGGAGGAAATGTCCGTCGGCTTAGATGGTGGTCGGGCAATTCGGGCGCTTTTAGAAGCACTGAATTTGCCTTTTTGCCTGCGCCACCTCCCGAATCTGAAAAGGTTGCACCTGTTCGCTTTGCAAGCCCGTCAGCGGGAACGAGTGCTATGGGGTGGCGGACATCCCGATTTGCCGGACACCGTTGTCATGCGTTGTTGGGGGACGGTGGAGGGGCAAAAAGTCGTTTGCCATCCTTTTGCGGGAGATGAAGTCATTGAGTTGCTGGGTGTCGTGTTTGTCAGCATCAGCGCTTTTGAGACGGAGGACCGAGAAGTGTTGAAAGCGAGCGGGGTGACGATGGCGGAAGTGCAAGGGGTAGTGGGGACGATTTTGAGCCAACCCTTTGATGGAACAGGACGACCTTTGGGCGGAATTTGGGGGAGCGATTGCAAACCCTCTCGCTGCAACGGCTCAAAAAGGCGGTCAGTGACGGTGTGTCTGTTTTTGTGCTGGTGCGGGGCGCTGCTCGCGCTCAAGCGGCAGCCGCTGCCTTGCGCGGTGGGCTGTTCAACGGCTTGGTCATTGACCGTGTAGGTGCTGAAACTTTACTCGGCATGTCCACATGACAAACTCCTTGACGGCTCTGACGACAAACTTTTCAAGCGGGATGCAATGCATTGGGCGATGGCAGTTTGAAGGTGAGAGCGATGGAGGCGGCACAGCGATTGATCGTAGCGTTGGATGTGGACGACATGGCGACGGCATTGGCGCTCGTTGACCTCTTGGGCGATACCGTCAGCCGATACAAGGTCGGTTATCGTCTGTTTCTGGCGGCAGGATGGCAAATCGTGGAGGAATTGGAGGGACGGGGCAAATGGGTTTTTTGTGACCTGAAGTTGCACGACATTCCCGCAACGGTCGCAGGCGCTATCAGGACGATGGCGCACCAAAACATTGGCGCCGTCACACTCCACGCCTTTGGCGGCAGTGCGATGTTGCGGGCTGCCGTAGAAGCGGTTCACGGATTGGCGCATCGCCCGTTGCTTTGGGCAGTGACAGTGCTGACCAGTTTGGATGAAACGGCACTGCGGGACGAATTGATGGTCACCCTGCCGCTGAGCGATTACGCCGTCCATCTGGCACGATTGGCGCGTTTTTGCGGTTGCGATGGTGTGATTGCCTCAGGGCACGAAATTGAGCGCATCAAGGAAAGTTGCGGTGACGACTTCCAAGTCATCGTCCCTGCTGTCCGCCTTGTGGGCGCGGACGCCCACGACCAGCGGCGCATCATCACGCCCGACGAAGCCATCCGACGGGGCGCCGATTTCCTCGTCGTCGGGCGCGCCATTACCCAATCGGAAAACCCGCGGGATGCTTTCCTGCAAATCGCTGAAGCAGTGGGGCGAGCAAGGGTGTAGGTGGGCAGGAGGGAAAAAGGATGCAGACAACAACCGTTGAGGCGCTCAAGCGATTGGAGCAAGTTCGTTCGGGTTTGCAGTCTCTGTCCGTTGCCGACATCGCTACGGCGTTGGAGCGGGTCGCTCGCTATTGGCTCAATGAAGCGGCGCCAGAGCGAGAGCAAGTTTTGGCAGAGCTGCCACAACGCCTACCCTTCAGCCGTCCCGTCTGTGAGCGGGCATTGAACACTCTTTTTGAGCCGATGACCGCTGAGCGGTTGCTGCGCCTTTTGGACGAACAACTGGGTGACCATCGGGCATTAGACGCTTTCGTGCTGCGACCCAACGGCGTTCGGCGAAAAGCCTTCGGGGCAAATGTTGCCTTGTTGATTTTGGCAGGCAACATCATCGGTGTCGGCATTTGGGACATCGCCTTTTGTTTGCTGTGCAAGACGCCCGTTTTGGTCAAACCCTCGTCAGACGAACCGTTGTTACCTGCCCTGTTTGCCAAAAGTTTGGCTGCCATCGCCCCTGAACTTGCCGAGGCTATCGCCATCTTGCCTGCGACCGAAGTGGACATCAGCACTTTGATGAGTGACGCCGTTGAGGCAGTCATCGTTTACGGCACGGATGAAACGGTCACCGCCATCAAGCGCCAAGTGCCTGCGAAGGTGCGGGTCATAGAGCGGGGGCATCGGGTTAGTGTCGCCATCATCGCTGAGGAGTTCGCTGACGAGAGAACCGCTGAATTGCTGGCGTCGGACATCGCCCGCTTTGATCAACGGGGTTGTCTGTCACCGCAAATCTGCTTCGTCGTGGGACGAGGGATGAAGGAACGGGAATTTGGGGACAAGGTGGCAAAGGCGTTGGAGCGAATGAACGCTGAATTGCCGACAAATTTGCGGGAGGCTGAAAAAGCCCGTGTGGCGCAATTTCGCCTCACTTGTGAAATGTTGGGCGCAACGGTGTTGGCATCCAGGGATGCGAGTTGGACGGTGGCAGTCTGGGGCGAAGGGCAAGGGATGGAAGGCGGATGGCGGAAAGTTGCCTGCTCGGCAAGGGTCGCCCACATCGTCGCAATGCCGTCCCCTTCCGCCGTGTTGAACGCCTTGCGACCGATGGGCAAGTTTTTGCAGGGTGTTGCGTTGGCGATGGACGAAGCGACGGCGGAGCAATTGGCTGAAGCGTTAGGGCAACTGGGTGCCAGTCGGATTTGCTCCGCCGGTCAATTGCAAGTGCCTCCGATGGAATGGTCGCAGGATGGCAAACACCTGATTGCCGAATTAGTGCGCTGGTGCGATTTTGAACCCATCACTTTGCCGCCGAAGGAGAGCGGATGGGTGGAGGTATTTCGTGGCGAGGAAGGAAGGGCACTCCTTTTGCGCGCCGCTTTAGAAGAGCGGGGCATTCCCGTCAGCCTGCAAAGTGATGTTGACCCTGCCAATCCGACCGTGCCTTTGCAATGCCTCTTTGTTCCTGCCTCTTTTGCCATTGAAGCCCGGCGACTTTTAGAAACCCTGTTTTGTCCTTTGGCATCCAAAAGTTAGGGGTGCATTGCGATGAAGCCTGTCATCGGTTGGAGTCCTGTGCGATTGCTGACGCCTATGTTGGAGACGGGACGACCGAGTTTGACGACAGTGTTGGCGAAGGCGAAAGAGTTTGGCGTTACCGCCGTTGAACTTCACCATGCCATGCTGCCTCGTTACGACCGACGGGCTTTGGACGAACTTGCGGCGACGCTGAACAAGTATGGTCTCAAACTCTCCATGCTCACTTGCGCCCCCGATTTTACCCATCCCGACGCAAAGGAGCGGGAGCGACAGTTGGACGAGATGAAGACGAAAGTCGTGGCAGCGTGGGTGCTGGGAGCGGAAGGGGTTCGGGTGACGGTCGGTTGCGCCCATCCTGAGGTGTCAAGAGAACAAGGCATCGCTTGGGCGGTGGAGATGCTGACCCGTTTGGCAGAATTTGCGGCGCCACGCGGTGTCAAGTTGGGGCTGGAAAACCATTACAAAGACCGCTTGTGGCAACTTCCTGATTTCGCCTTTGAGCCCGAAGTTTTTCTGGAAGTCGTAGACCGCTTGAAAGGTCTCCCTGTTGGCATCAATTTTGATTGCGCCAACCCTGTGATGGTCGGCTACGACCCGATAGCAATTTTACGGGCAGTTGCTGACCGTGTCTGGCATGTGCATGTCTCCGACCGCAAAGTCGGCGATTACGCCCACCAAGTTTTGGGGGAAGGCGATGTGCCTTTGGAGGCGATTTTCCGAGAACTGGCGGGGAGGCAATTTCATGGCGTCTTGAGTTTGGAAGACGGGCAAGGACAAGGTGATGAAGGGACACGGCGGTCGTTGGCTTACCTGAACGCTTTGGTTCGTCAACATTGGCAAACGCATTGACTTTCAAGGAGGTGTAGCGATGGAGGTCATTGAACGCCCTGACGAAATGCAACGACGGGCATTGCGATGGTGGCGGGAAGGCAAAGTCATTGGGTTCGTCCCGACGATGGGTTACTTCCATGAAGGGCACCTTGCCCTGATGCGACGAGCCCGCCAAGAGTGCGATGTCGTCGTCGTCAGCATCTATGTCAACCCGTTGCAGTTTGGACCGAGGGAAGACTTCCAGCGTTATCCCCGCGATTTGCCCAGAGACCTTCGTCTGGCGGAATCGGTCGGCGTGGACATCGCTTTCGTCCCAAAGGACGAGGACATGTATCCCGAAGGCTTCCAGACTTTCGTGGAAGTGACGGAACTGACGAGAGGGTTGGAGGGTTTTTATCGCCCTGGGCATTTTCGGGGTGTGACGACGGTCGTGGCGAAACTGTTCAACATCGTCCTGCCCCATAAGGCGTATTTCGGGGAGAAGGATTTTCAGCAGTTGCGGGTTATTCAACGCATGGTGCGGGATTTGAACATGCCCGTTGAAATCGTCCCTTGCCCGACGGTGCGGGAAGAAGACGGGTTGGCGATGAGCAGCCGCAACACCTACCTGAATGCCGAGGAACGAAAAGCAGCCAGTGCTCTCTTTCGGGCATTGCAACGGGCGGATCAACTCTTTCGGGACGGTGAGCGGAGGGTGGCGATATTGAAGGCAGTGGTTTGGGATGTGTTGAGTGAGGAGCCGTTAGTGCATCCTCAGTATGTGGAAATCGTGGATGCCGAAACTTTGCAACCCATCTTCGTGATAGAGCGACCTGCCGTCATCTTGCTGGCAGCGTTCGTCGGGACGGCTCGGCTCATTGATGAATGGCTGCTCATCCCTTAAGGGGACGATGGATTTCTCTCCGCTCTTCCTTGCCTTTTAAGTCGGTCGTTGGCGGGATTTCGCTTCTTGCTTGAGGGCGGCATAGATAAACTCGTCCAAGTCACCGTCCAAGACGCTTTCCACATCGCTCGTCTCCACTTCGGTGCGCAAGTCTTTGACGAGTTTGTAGGGGTGCAAGACATAACTGCGGATTTGGTTGCCGAAACTAATTTCGGGCAGTTCGCCCCGCAGTCGCGCTAACTCCTCCTCCCGTTTGCGTCGCTCCAGTTCGTAAAGGCGAGCCCGCAGGATTTGGAGGGCTCGCATGCGATTGAGGTGCTGACTGCGTTCTGACTGGCAAGTCACGACGATGCCCGTCGGCTTATGCACGATGCGGACGGCGGTCTCGTTTTTTTGCATATGCTGTCCACCAGGTCCTGACGATCGGAAGGTTTCCACTTCCAAGTCCTCCTCGCGGATGTCCACCTTGATGTCCTCGCCGATTTCAGGGATGACATCCACGGCAGCGAAGGAGGTGTGGCGGCTTTTACTGGCATCAAAAGGGGAGATGCGCACCAAGCGATGGACGCCCCGCTCGGTTTTGAGCAACCCATAGGCGTATTCGCCCTTGACCAACGCCGTGAAACTTTTGATGCCCGCTTCCTTGCCCTCGGTGTAGTCCAAGACCTCAAAATCAAAGCCATGTCGTTCCGCCCAGCGGCGATACATGCGCGCCAGCATCTCTGCCCAGTCCTGTGCGTCGGTGCCGCCGGCGCCGGGCGTAATGGACAGGATAGCGTTGCTTCGGTCATGCTCACCAGAGAGGAGAGCGGCGATTTCTAATGCCCGAAACTCTCCTTCTGCTTTCCGCAGTTCTGCTTCCAACTCAGGGGTCAAACCTTCGTCGCCACTTTCCTGAGCCCATTGGGCAAGTTCGGCAATGGTTTGAAGGCGCTGACGCAAGTGTTCCCATCGCTCCAACTCGTCCCTCAACCGCCCCAACTCACGGGTCAGTTGGGCGGCTCGCTCAGGGTCTTCCCAGAGATGAGCGTCGTTGACGAGCCTCTCCCATTCCGCCAGCCGTGCCCGTTTCCCTGCTAAGTCAAAGGGCATCACCTAACTCTTGCAGGCGTTTCAACAACTCGGTAGCGCGTTCGTGGATGACACTGAGCATGGTCAATCCCTCCTGATAAGTTTTGTGGGCGACGCAATTATGTCAACGGCGAGCGACCCATTCAACGCTCTGGCGCAACTTGATCACGCTGTCAGGCGGATAATAGCCCCGCAAGGAAGTGAGGGGATAAGCGAGGGTGCGCGGACCGACGAGGGTGGCAGGGTTAAGGACAGCGTTGCAACCAATTTCGGCACAGTCGCCTAAGATAGCCCCGAACTTCCGCAACCCTGTCGGGTAGGTGCGGTCATCTATGCGGACGATGATTTCATCCCGCGTGACTTTCAAGTTGGAAACGATGACACCCGCACCAAGATGGGAGCGGAAGCCTAAGATGGAATCGCCGACATAGTTGAAGTGGGGGCATTGAGCGCCATCCATCAAGATGCAATTTTTAAACTCGCTGGCATGCCCCAAGACGCAACTGTCACCCACCAAAACCTCGCCTCGCACATAAGCGCCCGAACGAACGAGGCAATTTTTGCCGATGTAAGCGGGACCGAAAACGCACGCCCCCGGCTCCACGACTGTCCCTTCCCCGATGAAGACTTGCCCCGTTACGAAAGCACCATCCATCACCGTCCCACGAATTTCGGGTTGAACGATGGCTCGCAAGTAATCGCCGATGCGGGGGATGACTTCCCAGACCACTGTCACGCCCTCAAACAACGCCCGATGAGAAAATCGGGCGAGGTCAAAGTAGTGCTCAGGACGCAACCGTTCGTCCATCCGCGTCACCTCACTCAAAAATCTTTTTCACGCGGATTTTGAAGCCGGGGACGACATCCTCTCCGCTGAGGACATCGTTGCCCTTCAAAACCTGCTGTTCCCCGTTCGCCCGAACCACCGTCACCGTCTGAGTGTTGGGGTCAACAAGCCAAATCAACCGAACCCCCCAACTCAAATACTCGGCGATTTTCTCCTCGTAATCCGCTACCGTCTCGTCAGGCGCTAAAACTTCCACCGCTAAGTCGGGCGGGACGCGCAGGAAACCTTTGGGAGGCTTGCCACTTGGCAAGCGATCAAGACGGACGAAGGAGATGGCAGGGGAGCGAAGGTTTCCACGAATTCGGAAGCCTGTTTGGGCGTCAAAGACCCACCCCAATTTGTGGCGCCGAACATGGTTGTTCAGTCGCGTCGCCAAGTCCATGCTAATTGCCCCTTGTTCCGCCCCCGCAGGCGGCATCCAAATCACCTTCCCATTTACCAACTCCACCTTGCCCTCATGTTTGAGCCGAAGCAACTCCTCGTCAGTCCAAACCTTTTTCGCCGTGACGGTCATCGCAGTCTCACCCCTCGTTCAGCATCCGAAGGACTTTTTCGTGCAGTTGGGGCGTGCAAGTGCAAAGGACATCGTAGCGCCGGTGGAGGTCGGCGTCAAAGGAGACGGGGTTGCCCGAAAAATCGGTGACGACACAACCCGCCGATAAGGCGATGGGCAAGCCCGCAAAGATTTCAATCATCGGTTGCTGGACAGCGAGGTAAATGTCGCAGCGCCCTGCTGCCACATCGGCGAACCCGCACGGTCCTCCGTTGGGCAGGACAAATCTGACCTGCGAAAGAAGCGGCTTGTAGCGTTCCACCGTCGGATAGAGAAAGTGAGGCTTCATCAGGTAAGTCGCCAAGTAGGCATCTTTCAACTCGGTAGTGCGTTGGGGACGCAAAGGAACGCAAGCATCCCAATTGCCGACAGGCACCGCGGAAGCGCCGTCAGGCGTGCTGAATTCTACGCGGTTGCTCAAAAGGTCACCGACCGCAGCAGCGAGGGGGTTGCCTTGATGGTCGTAGAGGGCAAAGGCGGTGAACCAAAAAGCCCGAAGGCGACGACGATAAAGGGCGCTGCCGTCAAAAGGGTCACAGACGGCGAACAACGGCTCACCGTCGCCGGGCAATTCCACCCGCTGCAGTTCCTCGCTGAGTAAAGTGACCCGCCAACCCGTCTGTTGCAAAGCGCTCACATACAAGTTTTCCAGTTCACGGTCAATGCGGATGACTTCAGGGTCCCACTCCCGATAACCTGCTTGGCGGGTGGCGACAACTTCTGTCGCTGTCTCTCCTAACTCCCGCGCCCGACGGATAGCGGCAGCCACAGCGTGGACGACAAATTGGACAAACGCATCGCCCTCTCGGCTCATTTCTCTCTCACCCTCGCTTCTTGGACGACGAACAGCCTCGGAATGCCCAAAAGAAAAAACCGCCCCGACGCTTTAGCATCGGGACGGTTCATTGCCGACGAGTTTACCGCTTAGAAACTGGCAGTGGCAGCGACACCGAGGTATTGCTGCTCGACACCGACATTGCCGCTGCTCTTGTTGCCATAGAGGATGTCCAGAGCCAGTTTGTCCGCCAGTTTCCAGCCGCGGAAGCCAACGGTGTAGGTGCTGCCAAATTTACCGACACCAACCACATCCCCATTGAACCAACGCACGAAGAGGGGTCTTTCGCCGAAGAGTTTGATGTCCAAGCGGACATCAAAGACCTTGTCCAACAACACATTACCGCCATTGTCCACAGCACCAAAAGCAACGGGACGGCGGAACAGGGCTTCAGCAGGTGTCAAGAAGAAGGGGTTGTAGATCGCCACTGAATGGAGACTGAAACCACTGGTGGTGTCTGTCCAACTGGCGACAAGGGTGATGCGGTCAGTCTTGAAGACATCGGCGCCAACAAAGTAGAGGTTACCACTGTTAGAAAGGTTATTCATGTCTCGGTAGTTGCGGACCCATTCGGCACGAATTTCAGGCAGGATGTTGCCGCCAAACAGTTTCAACGCAAGGTCAACCCCATACGCCTTGTAGTCACCGGCACCTGTGTTGAGCCAACTGGCACCCAATTGCAATCGTTCGCCACCTAAGAAACCACGGGAAATTCGGAGGGCGAAGAGACCGTCACCATCTGCAATGGGAGGGAGAAATGGAGGGAGAAATCCAGCTAATCCAGCTAGAGGCGAAAGGTTGTAGTTAGCAAAGCCCCCGTTGGGGACATCAGCACCGATTAAAGTCCAGTTCAGTCCCAGACGATGGATGTCCACGCGTAAGCCGTCAATGGCTCCAAAGTTCGTGTCCAGCAAGAAGCCTTGACCGAATTTGACATACTGCCGACCAGCGGTAAGAGTGGACTCACCAAGCAAGGGCAGGTGAGCCTTGCCTTGCAGGTAAAGTTCGGTGACATCAATACCCGTTGTGTCACGACCCGTTGTGTCACGAGCGGGCGTTCCATTGACCCAGATGAGGCGAATTGAACCTTTCCAGTTCTCATCAATCTGCTTCTCCGTGGAAATGTCCACGCGATGGTAACCGAGGCGGTCACGCCATTGGAGGCTCGTCGGAGCGGGGGATCGGGTGCTGTCAATGTCTTGGACATAGGAGAGGCTCACATTCAAGGGAACGCCAGCAACGCTGACACCGAGTCCTGCCTTCTCTTCCAGCGCCTTAACCCGTTCTTCCAGTTCGTCCACACGAGCACCGAGGCGCTTCAGTTCGGGCTCAAACTCGCGAATCAAATCGCGCACGATTGCCTTGACACGATCTTCGTCAACCTTTCCGGGCGGACCAGGCGGACCTTGCGGACCAGCGGGACCCTGAGGACCTTGCGGACCAGGCGGACCGGGCGGACCAGGCGGACCAGCGGGACCCTGAGGACCTTGCGGACCCTGAGGACCTTGCGGACCGGCAGGACCACGGAGCAACTCGCGGATTTCAGGCTTTTCGCGGATGGCGTCCAGCAACCGTTTGACGGCGAGGGCGAACTCATAGCGCGTCATTGGCTGTCGCCCTTTGAAAGTGCCGTCGGGGTAGCCTTCCAAGACGCCGAGGCGATACAGTTCACGCACGGCGTCATACGCCCAGTGGGTGATAGGGACATCTTTGGGCGCTTCTTGGGCGGCAAGCCCTTTGGGCAAAAGCCCTAAGGCGCTCACCGTCACTGTCGCGCCCACGAGGAGGCGAAACCACGCTGCCTTCCTCATTGGTGCAACCCCTCCTTGCTCTGCCGCTTGCGCGGCGTTTTTTGCTCTCAAACCCGCACCGCCAGACCTCAACTTCGTGGCGGCGCTTTGATTTTGGCGCACGGTCAAAATTATGCCGTGCATCCAAGCCGTTAGACTTTTGCCACTTAGGAAAGTTTCGCCTCTCAAGGCAGTGAGCCATAATGGAGACGACGGTGGCGGCGCATTAAGGCGGATTCCCTTGCTCAGGGAGGCGATGTCTATGCCTCGGTTGGCGGCGCATCTTTTTGAGTTGTTGTATGAGCAAGGCGTTCGCCACGCCTTCGGCATCCCCGGTGATTTTGCCCTCACCCTCTTTGACGCCCTTGCCGAAAGTCCCTTGGAAATCGTCGTCATGACCCATGAACCGTGTGTCGGTTTCGCCGCTGACGCTTACTCTCGGGTTCGCGGTTTAGGCGTGGCTGTCGTCACTTATGGCGTTGGGGCGCTGAACATGGTCAACGCCGTCGCTCAAGCCTACGCCGAAAAATCACCCCTTGTCGTCATCAGCGGGGCGCCGGGCGTTCGGGAGCGACGGGAACATGAGTTGCTGCACCACAAAGTCAAAACTTTTGAAAGCCAATGGCGGGTCTATCAGGAAGTCACCGCTTATGCGACCATCTTGGACAACCCGCTGACGGCTGACGAGGAAATCCACAAAGCCCTTGACATCGCCCTCACTTTCAAGCGCCCCGTCTATTTGGAAATCCCCCGAGATATGGTGATGGCGGAGATAGAAGAGTTGCCTTACACGCCCCAACCGGTCAAGCGCACTGACCGAGGGGCATTGTTGGAAGCCGTCAGCGAAACGGTAAAGATGCTCAACGATGCCCAATCGCCTGTCCTTTTGGTGGATGTGGAAGTTCATCGTTTCGGGCTTCAAACGCAAGTCGTGGAATTAGCGGAGCGCTTGGGCATTCCCGTTTGCTCCACCTTGTTGGGCAAATCCGCTTTCCCTGAACATCATCCGCAATACATCGGTGTCTACAACGGAGAGGCGGGTGACCCCCGCGTCCGAGACCTCGTGGAAAATTCCGATTGCTTGTTGATGCTGGGGGCTTTCCTCACCGACATCAATTTGGGGATGTTTACTGCCCGTTTAGACCCTTGTCGCACCGTTTTGGCAAATTCAGAGCGAGTCCGCATCCGCCATCATGAATACAGCAATGTGGATTTTGTCGGGTTCGTCCAAGAGTTGAGGCAATCGCCTGACTTGATTGGGCGTGACCCTTCTTGGATTGTCCCGATGCAACCTCGCGTCCAACCTTGCGATGGGATGCTAACGATGAGCGGCGTCCTTTACGAACTCAATGCCTTCATTGACGACGAGACGCTGATGGTCACCGATGTGGGCGACCCGATGTTCGCCGCTACGGACATCAAGACCCATGAGGGCACTTCTTTCCTCTGCCCCGCTTATTACGCCAGCATGGGGTTTGCTATCCCAGGGGCTATCGGGGCGGCTTTGGGCGATCCCTTCCGACGGGTTGTCGTGTTGGTGGGCGATGGGGCGTTTCTGATGACGGGGATGGAACTTTTGACCATCAAGCGCTTAGGGCTCAATCCCATCATCCTCGTCCTGAACAATCGGGGCTACACCTCCCTAAGGACGATGGGGCATCAACAAGCGACTTATTTGCAACAGTTTCCCGAAGTGGACTTCGCCCAACTGGCGACGACTTTGGGCGGAGCGGGTTTCATCGTAGAAACCGCCGACCAACTGCGCCTCGCCCTCGCAAAAGCCAAAGAGTTGCCCGTTTTTAGCCTCCTTGACATTCGCTTGCGACCCGACGATGTTTCACCTGCCTTGCAACGCCTCGGTGACCTTTTCGCTCAACGGCTAAAAGGCTAAAGGCAGACGGAGGGGAAAGCCCAAACAAAGGCAACGCCTACCCCTTTCGCTTAATGCGCCGTTGGCTCAAAAGGGTTGAAGGAGACCGAGGATGAAGAGGGTTTGTCGCTTTTTTGTGCCCCCATCAAAGACCGCCGCATCGCTAAAATCGTGCCGAACTTCCAACCGCAACAAAGCGCCCCGTTGCCATAAAGCAGGCATCTCGTAAGTCAGGGTGATTTCCTTCGCCGTCTGAATTGCGCCTGTCGCAAAGCCGTCGGCATCTCGGAAAATTTCCGCCCGCAGGGTGAGGGCATGGTTGGCGTTCAATTGCCGTCGCCAGTAAACTGCCAAGCCATACCAAGTCGCCGATGCGGCGTTATCTCGTGCCCAATCGGCATTGAGCATCAGCGCATCTTTGGCGTTGAGCGGCTTGGTGAAAACGACATCCAGCAAATGGCGCAAGCGACTGCTGTTGGGCAACTCCGCTCCGCCTGTGTAATTGACCGTCAAGGCGTAGCCCTCCGCTGAACGCTGCCACATCAACCCAATGCTTTTGCTTCGGTTGTTGTCCTTGATGACATTCCAACCCTGATACAAGTGCAGACACACCTTGTCGCTTTTGCCCATCGGCAGCCAGTAGCGAATGCCTGCATGATAGTAAGGGATTGCCCACGCAAAGAGCAAACTGCGGCTGTAGTTCCAGTTGTCTTTGCTCTCAATGACTTCAGCGCCGTGATGGGTGACGAATTTGCCGAAGTCAAGGTAGCCCTTGCCCAAGGGCACGGAGACGAAGGCTTGTTGAACGAACGCCCAAGAGCGCCCGGCAGGCTCTGCTTGATGCACCCATTCGGTTGTCGTCCCTGCGTCCAAGTCCAGCCGAAAGCCAAAACGCTTTTCCGTCATCGGGCGTTCAAGGACGATTTCCGCCAACTGCAAGCGCGGTCGGCGGTTGCGAAAGGTGAAATTGTGCAGGGCGTTTTCCACCTTGAAGGTGTAGTTGGGTGATGCCACGACCATCGTCGCTGGGTTGCTCGTGTTGAAGGTGAAGTAGCCGTCCAAAAACCCGCTGATTTTCAGTTTGCCGCTCTCGTTGTCAGCGGCGAAGGCGTTACTTATCAATGCCATGCCGACCAACAAAGCCACCTTGACGATTTGCCACCGACGCAACATCTCGTCATCCCTCCTTGGCAGTGATTGGAAGGCATCGATGCGAAACGAAAAAGGCGTCCCCACAGCCGTTCCATCGGCTGAAAGGGACGCCTTCGTCCCCAAACGCGACTTTTGCTATCGGGATGTCAGCGCGCCAGGCTAAGAGAGGCTCAACGCATCAACGGCACGCTGACACCTTCGCGGTCTCGCGCTTTTGCGCTTATTGGCTATTGCTTTGAGCGGGCACGCTGAGCCGTTCCGCTAAGGTGTTGACGAGTTTTTGAGGGTCGGTGCCAGCAAATTGCAGCAACTCCCGCAAGACAGGGAGCACCGCTCCCGAACTGAGAATGGCTGTTAGAACCCGCTCTATCGTCCCGCCACCAGCGCTGCCGTTGCCGACAGCGCCCAAACCTTGAACATCCAAGATGCGGATGCTCTCAATCTTTTCGGCGGGCGCCATCAGTTCTTTGGCGATGGCGGGTGCTTGCTCAATGAGTTGCAGCAAGACATCCTTCCAGACCAACTTGTCGGCGATGGCGCTTTGGGCTTCCACCATCTTGCGATGGGCATCGGCTTTCGCTTCGCCCTCAAAGCGGGTCGCTTGCGCCAACCGTTCAATGGCTTCCGCCTTTCGTTGGGCGACTTCCCACTCGGTCAAGGCTTTGACCAAAGCGACTTGCCGCTCTCGCTCCACGGCAGCCAATTCGGCGGCGGTTTGGACTTCTTGCTCGGCTCGCTTGACTTCCGCTTCGGCACGCAACCTTGCCGCCTGCTTTTGGAAGACCATCATCTCGTGTTCGCTCAGTTCCACGCTGGTCAATCGCCTTGCGGCGTTGATGGCTCGTTCCCGCTCTTGCTCAGCGATGCGGACGACTTTCTCCCGCTCAATCTGCGCCAAGTCGGCTTCCCGTTCAATCTCAATGAGGTTGATTTGCTCGCGCAACTGCCGCTCTTTGATTTGCCGCTCCATCTCAATTTCCGCCTCACGAATGCGCCGTTGCTTTTCAATTTCGGAGAGGCGAACCAACTCTTCCTGCGTGAAGCGGAAGCGTTCCGTTTCGGCTCGTTGTTCGGCTTGGTGGGTTTCAATGGCGCGGCGCTGAGCGTGTTCGGCGAAGGCTCGCTCTTGCTCCAAAGCCAGCAAAGTTTTGTGGGTCTCCACATCTTTTTGCTTGATGGCAATTTCGGCGTTGCGCTCGTGTTCGTTCTTCAGGACGCGGGCTTTGGAAGTGAGCGCCGCAATTTGCTCCAAACCAGCGGCATCAAAGACATTGCTTGGGTCATACTGCTCGGCATCAGTTTGGTCAAGGGCGAAGATGGAGACGCTTTCCAGCACCAAGCCTTTTTGAGCCAATGATTGGCGGACTTGCTCGGCGACTTCTTTGGCAAATCCTTGTCGGTCTTCGTGCAGTTCCATGAGGGTTCGTTTGGCGGCGACGGCTCGCAGGGCGAAAGTTAGTTCATCTTCCAACAACTCCCGCAGGGCTTCCGGGTCAGTCGTGCGAGCGCCCAAACTTTGAGCGGCTCTCAAAACACTCTCTTCGTCCGAAGGAACTCGCACATAAAAATCCGCCCCGACATCCACGCGGAACTTGTCACGGGTGATCAGCGCATCACGGTTTGCCCGAACGATGCGGACTTTCGTGGAGGCTAAAGACACCCAAGTGATGTCGTGCCACCAAGGTAAGACGAACGCACCGCCTCCGATGACGACCTTCGGCTTCCCCCCGCCCGTTCGGACGAAGGCTCGGTCAGCGGTGGCGCGAACAAAGTAGAGGCGAGCAAACACCCACCAGACAAAGTAACCGACTGCCGCAACGGCGACGACTATCAGCAACGACGCAACGAGACTACCCATGCGTCACACCTCCTTTTGAGGTCTTTTGCCAGCCTAAAAGAGAAAAGGCGTGCGAGGGAGCGATGGCAAATTCCCCCGCTTCTCCTGCCCTTGCCCGCCAATGCCCCCACACTACAATTGCTTGGTGAGGTGAAAGAGCCATGACGGGACAAAAGCCCGAACCCATTGAGGAAATCCGAAAGCGCTTCAAGGACGAGTGGCTGCTCATCAAGGTGACGAAGCACGACAAAAACGGCTTCCCCATTGAAGGCATCTTGCTCCTTCACACGGCTGACAAGCAAGAACTTCACGAAGCAATTCTCAACTTGAGGGAGCAAGGCGAAATGGGCGAATTGATGAGTTGGTTTGAAGGTCCGCTTGTCCCAGAAGGTTGGGAGGTGATTTTGAGTGCCTTCAGTTCGCTTTGACCCCAAAGCGACCTTCGTGCGTGTTCCAGCCCGTATCGTGGGACCAAAAGGTGTTGAATGGCTTGGATTGGCTCTGGACACAGGCTCCAGCAGGACGGTGATCTCTGAGCATGTTGCCCTTCGCATAGGCTTTAACTTGCTTACTGCCCCTTCCGTTCGCATTGCAACGGCTTCAGGGATTGTGGAAGCCCGCGTTGTTACCCCCCGCCAAATCTTTGCTTTAGGTGAAACCGCAGACGAGTTCCAAGTTTTGGTGTTACCGCTGCCAGCCCAATTGCGTTCGGATGGCTTACTGGGCTTGGACTTTTTGCGGCGTCGCAACTTGTTTTGCAACTTTGGCGAGGGCATCTTGCTCACCCTTCCTTTCGCCCGAAACTTCCTGCATCGCTGTCAGTTAGTCACCCACTTGTTTGCTGCCCTCTAACTTTCCGCGCTTTGCTGTTCGCTTGCCTTCACACGCTCATTTCCACCGTCACCTTCGCCCCGACACCTAAGTAGCCCTCAAACAAACGCTCAACAGCTCTCCGCATCCTCTCTGGGTCACCGCCCCGAAAGACAAACTCCCGCCCGTCAAAACTGACCAGATGCCGATAGACCTCGTGGAACTCAGGAGGCGCTTGTTGAGGCTCGTGGCAAAGGCGCTCCCAACGACGCTT
>Ga0209695_100119_pt1 | contig 33983 bp, 45 predicted proteins | sample DewCreD2012metaG_4_FD_184110 | JGI IMG/M metagenome (GOLD analysis project Ga0209695, IMG submission 184110) | Hot spring sediment bacterial and archeal communities from British Columbia, Canada, to study Microbial Dark Matter (Phase II) - Dewar... ...
TTTCTTGTCGTGTTTAAGGACCCATACGGTTATAGCGTTGCGGGTAGGATGTTGCGGGAGGTGTTTGAATGGTTAAGCAACTTGTAAGTCTTAGGCTAAGGCTATCGGATAAGAAAAGGTTAAGGGATAAAGCTAAAGCAAGCGGAAAAACCTTAAGTGAGTTTCTTGATGAAAGAATTAGAAATGTAGAATTCTCCGAGGAGGATTTTTTAAAGCAGTCTACCTCTGTTGTACTTTCACAGGACACTATTGCTTTTGTGGAACAAGTTGCAGATACATACGGTGTTTATTTCAAAGAGGTATTAAATGTAGCAATAAGAAAAATTTTGGAGGAGGTTGAAAGATGAGAAAGAGTAAATTGTGGAAAGCATGGGAGAGGGAAGTTGCAGAGTGGTTTGGAACAAAGAGAAATCCTTTAAGCGGAGGAAATAACTACAACGATGATGGTGAAAAGCGAGTTGGGGACATATTGCTAAGAGATGTTGTTGTGGAAGTAAAGCTGAGGAGCAATCATAGTGTTGTGGCACGAGCGATGAAAACCGCTGAGAACGCAAATACTAAACCGTGGATACACATTGAAAGAGCGTCCGGGAACAAGAAGATAGTGGTAATTGCCCTACCTTTGGAAGATGCCAAAGCGGTGGTAAAGTACTGGTACGAAAAGGTAGTGCGGGGGGAAGGTGATGGCGAGGTTAGTGTGTAAAGTAGATGATGGGCTCTACAGGGAGCTTAAGAAGGGTGATGGCGAGGTTAGTGTGTAAAGTAGATGATGGGCTCTACAGGGAGCTTAAGAAGGTTGCGGACATGAACTCTGAAAAATTGTCCGACCTTGTTTCCTACATACTCAAAACTGCTTTGCTTGGGGAGTGTGTGTATATTGATAGCGAGCTGTACGAAAAGCTTGTAGAAAAATGCCATGGTCATGTAGATGTGATGATTACTGTAAACAAGTTATTAGAAGCTTTTGTTAACAATAAAGTCGTTATAAAGGAGGTTTTGTGATGATGGAGCAGTTTAGGCAAGAAATAGTAGCGGTAGAAGTACAACGGCAAAGTGATATCAAAGCTATTGTAAATGAGCTAAAGGGGTTGATGGCTCAGACAGAAAAAAACTTTTTGCGTATAGGCAAGCTTCTATACGAGGTGTATAAGAACGAGCTTTATTTGCAAGATGGGTATAAGGATTTTTGGGATTGGTTTGAAACGCAAGCTTTCAACTTTGAAACAAGGACTGCGAGAATGCTTATGAGGATTTGGAGTTATTGGGGGCAGGGTAATGCATACAGATTGTCTGAAGCAGTGCTGATTGAAATTGGTTATACCAAGGCTTATATGCTTACCACTTTATATGATTGTGGCGCAATTCGGAGCGAGGAAGATTTGAAACAGTTTATTGAATTTGCTAAAAACACAACAACAAGAGAATTTGCAAGACTTGTATCTCATCACTGCGGACAGCAAAAGAAAGAGGAGGAAGCATGGATAACATACAAGCTCCGCATACCACCTGATAGTGCTGATAGACTGGAGGAAATAGTGCGAGGAATAGCCTTTTTGGAGGGGATAGACGATGAAGAAGAGATAAAGAAGCGTGCTGGAGACCTTGTTCTAAAGGCTTTGGAAGACTGGTACGGTTATTTTATGCCTGTTTTGTATTCAAACAACCTTAGTTCTGAAGAAAGAAGACAGAAGTACATGAGTGTTATTGTCAAACAGCTTGAGGGAACCTTTGGGGTTAATGTGATAGTGCTTAAGGACGGTGAGAGAATTCTATGAGGGATAAGCGACTTCATAAGCGACTTCTTAACTGCTTGCGGGAGATACTTCCAGAAGATAACTTCAGGGTAAGAAGAGCGAGGAAGGATAATCAGGGCATTTACTATGTAGAAGCAGAGAGTGATGAATACATCTATAGGGTAAAGCTGAAAATGTGCTCTACACATTGTGTTCTGTTGAGCTACGACTATGACGAAAATCATAGAACGGGGTCTTGACAAATAACCAATAATGAGTTATATTTATACCTATAAAACTTGCAGGAGGTGTAAAGATGAAGCTGAAAGTTGGGGTAGTTGAGGAAGGCAGGGTGGTGGATGTGAGAATTTACTACTGCCCAAGGCGAGTTAGCGTGTACGAGCGCAACGGTGTTGTGGGCATTAGCATCATTTACGGAGATTTGCCCGACAACTGGGACAGTTTCGCTGTTAACGCTGAAAGCATTGCAGAGGTTGTTATTGCCGTTGAAAATGAAGAGATGTTGAGCGTGAGGGATTGGGAAGAAGTGCGGAAGGAGATAGTTAAAAAGAGGTTGGAGGAGATGGGAATATGATTGAGGCTTGGCAACTTGCGATAGAGAAAAAGGATATGCAAGCGCTTGCAAGGGAGTTGTTGCGCCTTGCGAAGCGCAAGGTAGAAATTGAGAATGCCTACCGAAGGAGGTTGATACAGAGTGTTGATTTTATGGATAGGAAATCTCTTGAAAAACAAGAGCTTGAACTGCTTAAAAGAGATGCGGAGGCACTCAGGCTAAAAGAGGAGCTTGAGATGGTTGGGGAGTTGTATAGGGCTTTACGCACCGTTTTGGAGGTTTTAGGGGACACTTCTGATGTGATTATTTATGGAGGTTTGCCCAATGAGGGTTAAAGATGGCTGGGAAATGACTATATCTATCATAGCTTTACTTAGTTCAATGGTTATCTTTTACATGGCTTTTCGGGAAAGGGACGAGTTGTTATCTGAGAATGCTTATCTCAAACACAATTTAAAGCTTGTGTGCGACTACATAGACAGTTTGCCTCGGAAGCATCGTGCAGTGTTTGATGCTTGTTTGAAATAAAAATTAGTGGAGGTTAAGCCATGTTAGCAAAGGTAGACAAGAAAATATCAGTAGAGAGCCTTGGTTTTGAGGGCTGGACAATACAAGATGTTGTCCTGCCTGTTTTGAAGATATGCCAGCCAACAAGTCGGGTAGTTGGCGTTAAGCCCGGTAGCTTTTACGATAGCCAAACCCTGCAGGCTTACGAGAAAGTACAGGGAGCTTTTGCAAAAGTTGCTATGGGGCGAGTTTTATTTGCGGAAAGTCTTGACGGGGGCGTTGTTTGTAAGTCGTTTAATAGAATAAGCCCATCTGCAAGTGTAGAAAAGCCCCCTGCACAGTATTGTGCAGAGTGCCCATTTAGTAAATGGGAAGGTGGTAAACCCCCAGCATGCAAAGAAACATTAAATACCGTGTTTTTGCTGTTGGATGGCAATATGGTATATCCGTACTTGTTTAGCGTTCATGGTGTAAATTATCAAAAACTTAAAGCCTTTTTCTCTATGTTTGTTGTTAGGAATATTCCCGTTTGGAGCAAAGTAGTTGAGTTGGTGCTTGAGGAGGAGATTGGACAGAAAGGTAGGTATTATGTTGTGAAGCCTGTTATAATTGAAGATGCCAATACTGAGCTACAGGAGCTTGCGCAACACTACTTCCAGATAACCAAAGCTGAGGTGATAGAGCAAAGTTTTGAGAAGGATAGGGAGCAGGACGGTGTTTTAGAAGATTTTGACTTTTAAAATAATGTTGGAGGTGGAAGCCATGTTTTACCTACACTTTGGTAAGATTGTAGTCATTGAAGAAAGCAGAAAGGAGGGCACAAGGGTAGCCTACTTTGGTGGCTACTTTGAAGACCAAGGCGTGGAGCTACCGGAGGACATAGAGATACCGGCGGAAGACTTCATAGTGGTAGATGAGGGCGACTACAGGTACTACATCAACCCAGACAAGATATGTTTTATGGACGAGGAAGATGGAATAGTTATTATAGCCTTAGAAGGCTTTTACTTTGATGATGAAGAGGAAGAGCTAAAGGGTGCACTCCTCATAGAAAACCCTCATGCCATCAAGAGACTGAAGGAGCTAAGCCTTCCGAGCTAAGGGTTGAGCCCCGCATTGGGGCGGAGCTTTTTAGACATGATGGAGTTTGATAGGCATAGAATAGAGATTTGGGGAATTGATAGGTTAAAGCCGTACGCCAATAATGTTAAAAAGCATCCAGAGGAGCAGATACGCAAACTTATGAATTCTATTCGTTCCTACGGTTATGTTCAGCCTATTGTTGTGCTTCCTGATGGTGAAATTGTCATTGGGCATGGTAGGTTTGAAGCTTTGCGGAGGCTTGGGTTTAAAAAGGTGCCCGTGATTGTAGCAGACTTGACTAAGGAGCAAGCAAAAGCTTTGCGCATTGCGGATAATAGATTAGCGGAGTTGGCAGTTTGGGATGAAGGTGCTTTGCGGGTTGAGCTTGAAGAATTATTGGATAGCGGGCATTTAGAAGAGCTTGAGGTTGGTTTTGATGAAAAGGAGATAGATAAATTACTTGAATGGGTAGAAGATTACGAAGAAAAGAGAAAGCCGGAGAGGGGGACAGGAGGAAGTTTCAAGACGATTACAGAGATAGGAGACATTTGGCTTTTGGATGAGCATAAGGTTATATGCGGAGATAGTACTGATGAAGGGGTTTATGCTAAGTTGCTTGGAGAGGAGAAGGTGGTAATGGTTTTTACAAGCCCTCCATACGCACTACAAAGAAAGAATGAGTACGGGGGCATATCCCCAGAGGATTACCCTAAGTGGTTTTCAAAAGTTATGGAAAGCGTAGGGGCTTACCTTGCTGAGGGGGGTAGTGTTTTTGTAAACATCAAGGAGCATACAGAGAAGGGAGAGAGGCAACTTTACTTTTACGAAACGCTATTTTTGCTCAAAGCACACGGATGGAAGTACATAGATAGATTTGTATGGTTAAATCCTGCTGTGCGTGGGAACTTTACGAACAGGCTTCCTGATGAGTTTGAAGATGTGCATTGGATAGCTAAAAGTCCGCAACTTTCTTTTGTTGTTAACTTTCTTGATGAAAATGTTTTGAGAGAGCTTGAGAACAGGGTTATTGAAGGTGAGCTTATTTTAGACCACTTTTCTGAAATTTTCCATTTGGCGAAACAAGTTGCTGTGCGCTTTTATCCAAGGCAGGTGGGGCGAATTGGTGAGAGCTTTACAGGAATTAGAGGGCTTAGAAAAAATAAAACTTCAACGGGCAATGTGAATGTCAACGGGACGTTCTACATTAAACGGGTCGGCGTGGTTCTACCAACTAATGTTATCAAGACAGGCGGAAGCAATGAAAATTGGGGACACCCTGCGTCTTTTCCAAAGGATTTGCCCGCCTTTTTTATTTCACTTACAACCAAAAAAGGAGATGTAGTCCTTGACCCTTTTAATGGCTCTGGTTCTACTCTTATTGCTTGTGCGGAACTTGGACGCATTTATCGTGGCATAGAAATACAGCCTTCCTATGTAGATGCTACAGTCCATCGCTATGTTGCTTGGAAAAAGAGTTCAGAAGGCGTTTATCTTTTGCGTAATGGGGAAAGGGTGCCCTACTCGGAAATTTTTGGAACAAGGTAAAAAGTCATACCTATTGAGTGGATAGGAAACAATCTAATAAAGCTAACTTCGGAAGGAGAAGAAAAATTCTTTCCTGTTTTTTATGAAGAGCGTTCTACTTGGACTTTCCGCACGGGAGCTTAGTGCAAGCGCTTGCAACGGAGAATATGGACATTATAATCTTATTCAAAGAAGTGTATAGCTTGCATAGGAAGAAGTAGGGAAGGAGAAAATTTATCGGAGGCTAAATATGAGGAAGAAAAAGAAACAGCTCACTGTGTATGAAAAGGAGGTTCTTGAGAAACTTAAACAAGAGGAAAGAGCCTTTTATAGAAGCTTAGGCATCAGACCGGGAAGGGTGCCTATACTCCATGAGAGCTTTTTACCAAAACATCTTAGGGCAAGCTTTGATGCTTGGATTTTGGTTGAGGCTCTTGAGAGAGCTCCTGATGCTGGCGGTTGTATAGATTGGGAGCGCTTGGAGGAAGGAAGTGTAAGCAGGATATGGGCTCATATAAAGAGCGGGAACGCCTGGGCTATACTTACTCCATGGAAGGGGGAACTTTCAAACAACGAAAACAGAAAAAGGCTACACGCCTTCTTTACCGACCTTAGAAAGTATCAGTTTGGGGCTATACCTATGCGTGGTGCCGGTCAAGAGGCTGGGGGTAAGGTAAGCTATGAGATGTCCTTCTTTATTCCAAAGCCTGTGGATATGGACGATAAGACTTTCCACAACATAATAAGAAGGCTTGCTAAGAAGTACGAGCAGTGGGGTTATGTCATATACGCTCCAGCGGAAGACGAGTATATACGCCTTTATGGCAATGGACCGGGCAACTATCAGCTTATAGACAAGTGGGACTATGTTAGCTTTACCTTTTCAGAGTTTGTAAAAGTAGGCAATGCCATATACTACTCGCAGAAAAGGGGCGTGCCCTTTCAATTCCAAAGCATGGCGCAAAGGCAGGCTATGGGTCTTCCTGTTGACCCAAGAGCAAAAGTAAAAAAGCCTCCTTCTGTTTATGAAGGGTTTGTAAGACACTGTTTTAGTTTTCTGGAAGGTTTGGCGGGACCTGAAAAGTCTATAAGGCACGCAAGGTATGCTTACATAGTCAGACCCTTCTTTACTGCGGGTGGCATAGAGCCTGAGGAGATTTGAATATGTTGTTTTCCAAGGCCTTAGAAATCGTAAAAAACTTTAACGACTATGGCACAAAGACCCTTGACTACATTCTTTCAACTTATATAACAGAAGGACAAGCCAAGGTCATAAAGGAGCTTCTTTCTATCCTTGAGCCTTACGATTATATGCTCATAGGTGGTTATGCAGTATCTTTCTACTACAAGGGAGCAAGACCTGTATCACCCGAAGACATAGACATCAAAATAGACCCCAATCAAGCGGAGGAGCTCTTAAAAGTTCTCCAGTCAAAGGGTTTTAAGATACTAAGGAAGAACTTTGACCCCGCAAGCCAGTCTCAGTGGGTAATAGTCAAGAAGGGAAGTCAACAAGCGGATATAGGTTTTGCAAGCAAGCCTTGGGAGTTTGAAGCCCTTAGCAAGCCAAAGGTCTTTTATTACTATGGTATTAAGGTAAAGGTCATACCGCCTGAGTACTCAATCATAACCAAGCTCTTTGCTGGAAGACAAAAAGACTTAAGGGATGTGGTCTTCTTGCTAAAGAGCGGTATGGTTGACTTTGAAAAGGTCAAAAAGCTCGTAAGAAAGTTCCTGCCATCTATGGACCTTGAAGAACTCCAAAACCTGTACTTCTATGCACAAAAATTTGATGATGAAAAGGTATGGAAAATCTTTGAGGGAAGTCCTTAGGGGGAGGTAATATGATAAAAATCATGGACAAATAACCAATTGTGAGTTATAATTAAAATATGTAAACAGGCAACAACCCCCGTAGTAAGGGGGAGTTAGCCTGAAGGAGGAGTAAGGCATGTTGAAGGTAGGCATGGAAGTCCAACTTCGCAAGGCAGATTTGAAACGGGCTTTGAAGGTTTTAAAGGAACTCAGGGCAAAGATGGCAAAGATAGAAGCAGGGGAAGACGGGGACTTATTGGTAAGAGCTTGGGGGGTCAAAGATAACTATGTGGCTTTGTCGGCGCCAGCTTATGTGGGTGGGGTAGGAAGCGCTGTTGTAGATGTGAAAATGTTTGAGAATGCGGTAAATAGTGCGGGTAAAGATATAAGCCTTTTAGTTAATGATGATGAGGTGAGGGTTTATTCAATCAACGAGCGCAGGGAGTTTGTTATTCCACAGCAACATTGGTTTGAGTTTCCTGAGCTATCTCCAGTTTTTACGGTGCGTACAGATGGTAAAGTTTTGAAGACTGCTATATTGAAAACCTACTTTGCTATGTCCAAAGAGGACGATACCTCTCTGAGCGGTTTGTATATTGCAAAGAGAGAGGACAAAGTGCACTTTGTGGCAACTGATGGTTATAGGCTTTCTTTTGTGTGGGATAGTATGGAATGGGAGCATGAAGTCTTGATTTCTCGTTGGGGTATCCTTGGTTTAAGGAGGTTTTTAGAGAATGCTGAATATGATGAAGTAGATGTTGGTGTAGGTGGCGGATACATTTACATGAAGTTCGGCTCCAATATTTTCGGTCTTAAGCTCATGGATTTTCAGTTTCCTGATTATATGGCGGTTATGCCAACGAGCTATCTGTATAAATTTGAAGTAAACAGGAAGGAGCTTTTGGACGCATTAAAAGCTTTGGTTCGTGGAAGGAAGGATAAAGTTCCTGTTAAGTTCAAGTTCACTTGGGACGACACGCTTGAGCTGATAACTGAGGACAAAAGAGGATATGCATGCCTTAAGGCTCTTTGCTACGGAGACGATTTTGCAGTTTGGTTGAATGCTCAGTTGCTTGTGGGCGCCCTTGAAGCGTTTGACTGCAGGAGATTGACTTTTCTACTAACCGCTAAGGATGGAGTGGTGAAGGTGGTGGATGCAGACAACGAAGAGCAGATGATTTATTTGATAATGCCCATGAATATAGAAGAGTGATTTCTATGCAAAATGTTTGGGGGGCTAAGCCCCCATTTTTTTGTTTATAAAGACATACAAAAGCAATAGCTTATAATTAGTAATATGCCCAACCGCCCAAAGAAGTTGCAAAAGGAAAGAGCTAAACAGATGTTCATCTACGGCGTAGAAAAAGATGGAGTAGTTGTTTACCCAACTCTTGATGAGATGGCAAAGGAGTTGGGGGTAAATAGAATAACGATATGGCGGTGGGCAAAAGAGGAAGGATGGCATAAGGAGAGGGAGGAAGTTCAAAGACAAAGGGAGCAGTCTTTGAAGGAAAGTTTGGCAAAGCATTTGCAGACAAAAGCAGACGAGCAAGCAGAAAGTATAGCGGAAAGGCTAATGAAAGCAAACGAGGCGGTATACCGCACCGCCTTGGCAGGCTTAATGGCGGTTGCAAATAGGATAAAGGTGCTTAAAGAAAACGCTGAGCAGGGAGAGAGGATTGGGGACGAGCTTAAAAAAAGCGCTGAAGCCCTTAGACATTTTTATGAGGTTCTCAGAGAAAGTCTTGGGGACAAGTCAGGTAGTGTTTGGAGCTTTGAGCAGTTTTTTGATGCTATAGAAGATGAGGAGGTTTATAGCACGCTTAAAGAAGCATTGAGGAGAATTGCTTACAGAAAGATGAGATATGAAGAATGAGATTAAACGCAGTTTAGTACAACTGTACGAGTATCCGCCAGTGGACATTATTACTTTCACTGAGGAAGTGCTTAATTTAAAAGGACAGGTTTATCCAAAGTTGTTGGAAAAGTTGTATGAGGTTTGGCACGATGGAGAGTATTGGCTCGTGGTTCTTGATGGGGCTACGGGTTGGGGGAAAACCACTTTTGTAAAAATTTCACTTCTGTACCTTTTTTACAATGCAATAGCTCTTAGAAACCCACAAAGGGCATTTGGATTTGCACGGGGAACTCAGTTGTCCATTTTGGGTGTTGGCAAAACCAAAGAACAAGCCAGAAATGTGCTTATGAATGATTTGAGAAATCATCTGCGTATGTCTAAGTTTTTTTCTCGCTTACGTGAAGAAAAAAAGATATTCTTTACAAGGACGGAGATAAGAGAGCCAAACAAAGGTGTTTATTTGATGATTTTCGGTTCGCTTGCTGAGGAAAATATCCTTGGACTTAACCTTTTGGGGGCAGTCATGGAAGAGGCTAACTTCTGGGGCATATTAATGCGGAGCAAAAGGGGGCATGATTACAATGTTGCCAGCGAGGTTTTTGAACAGTTGTTGATGAGATTTCAGTCCAGATATGCGGACATTACCAAAGCCTCTTCTAAGCTTCCATTTGTGCCGAAACTAATCATTGCATCTTCAAACTATCATGAGCAGGATTTGACATTACAACTGCGTGAAGAGTTTGCGGGTATGAAAGGTGTGTATTTTCAGAGTATGGCGACTTGGGATACTAAGCCGGTGTTTGTTCATTCAAAGCGATTTAAGGTTTGTGTGGGTGGGAGACTGCAACTACCACGCATTATTGACAGTGAAAAAGACTGCGAGAATTGTCTTTTAAAACCCGGGAAGACCTATAAGAACTGTAAACATAAGCTTGTGGATGTGCCTGAAGATTACAGGTTGGCTTTTGAGCGGGATATAGTTAAAGCTCTTAGAGACCTTGCTGGCATTCCTTTTTCCGTAATTGAGCCTTTTATTCTTTATCCTGAGAAAGTGAGGGCGTGCATAGACCCCAATTTGAAACATCCTTGGCTAAACGATAAAGGAGATGGGGTAGAGCTCATAAAATCAGGCAACTCATACGAGCTACCGCTTCCGCAGATTAGAACCTTCAACCAAAAACCACATTTTGCTCATGTAGACTTGGGGCTAAGGTACGACGCAACAGGTTTTGCGATGGGTTATATAGAAAGTGTAGAGCCTTATAAGATAGTAGGAAAAGATGGTTTTGAATTTGTGGAGTATAGACCTAAGATTGTGATAGATTTGATGGTGAGGATAAAGCCCCCTGAAGACGGTGAAATACCTATCTCAGAAGTTAGAAAGCTTATTTATTTTCTGAGGGATGAGTGCGGGGTTAGGTTTAAGCTTATTAGTTTTGACAGCTTTCAGTCGGTTGACAGTGTGCAAGCGCTTGCACAAAAGGGGTTCAATGTAGATTACCTTTCCGTGGACAGGACAGTGGAGCCTTATTATGCTCTTAGGGATGCCATATACGAGGGGCGTATTAGATTTTACAACTACAAAGCATTTTTAGACGAACTGCTACAGCTTGAAGAAAGATTTGATAGTGGGAGAATAGACCACCCACCGCATGGGTCAAAGGATGTGGCGGATGCGGTTGCAGGTGTAGTTTATCATTGTATTAGACATGCAAAGAGTAGCATGCCTGCAAGTATTTTTGTGGAGAAACGAGAAGAGAAACCATGGTGGGAAGACCTTATGTTTTCTTGAAGGAGAGTTGTTATGTGGAAAGAGTTTAGGCGTTTGACAAGGATGAAAAGGTTGCCAAAGCCCAACTTTAGAGAGTATGACCTAATGGACGAATATCCGTATGTTAGCGGAGCTCTCAGGGTTTATACACAAGAGACTTTGCAGGTAAATCCTGACACTAAGCGTTTTTACGATTATGAAATACTTGAGCCTGGGACTGCGGTTAGCCCAAAACTTGAAGAGATAGAAAATGCTTTTCTTCCCTTTTTGAACTTAGTTGTTTACAATGTCTACAAGTACGGCGAATTTCTTGTTTTGCTTGATGATGAACCGCTTAAGTTTGTTTTTGTCCCACCAACAGCATACGAGCTTGACGAAGAAGGTAATGTTCTTCTGAAAGCAGGTGTTTCACAAGCGGAAACTCTTTCGCCTAAGGATTATGTGCGTTTTGTTCTCCAAATAGATTTTAGAGATTTCCCCTACGGAACTTCTATCCTTAAACCAGCAAGGCGTGTATGGCTTAGGTTGAAGCTGATAGAAGACGCTATAACGCTTTACAGGCTTACGAGAGCAACTTCTCGCTATGTGTTTTATGTTTATACGGGTGATTTGTCTCCAGAGGAAGCCATGAAATATGTCTTCAGTATTAAAGAGCAAGTTAAAAAGAACAAGGTGCTTGACCCAAGAACAGGTGATTTGCGTGTGGATATGAACTTTTGGGATATTCACGATGACCTATGGATACCTGTTGGTTCTGATGAGAGAAGAGTACAAGTGGATGTGCTTCAAGGAGCACCAAACATTGCAGATATAGCGGACATGGAGTACTTTTTATCTCAGTTTTTCGGCGCTCTTTCTATTCCAAAAGCTTATATGGGCAATGAGTACGATGTGAATAGGGCAACACTGGTTATGCAAGACCTAAGGTTTGCGAGGGTGATAAAAAACCTTCAACCCTTCTTTGCTAAGGGTATAGCGGAGCTGTTGGAAAAAGCTCTCTTGAAATGGTACGGGGTAGAAAGCGTTATACGGGTAAGCATGTACATGCCCAATGTAGACGATATTGCAAGACTTGATTACTTGTTGCAGAAAGCCCAGCTTATACAACAGCTGGCAAGCATAGAGCTTTCAGACGGACAACCGTTAGTAAGTGCAGACGATTTACGAAAAATGTGGCAAGAGGGTTTACAAAGATGATTTTTCATCACGAGCATTTTTTAGATTTACCGATTTATGATTTCATAGAGTTTGACTATTTCTTGTTTGAAGCCAAAGCGATAGGGTATCATCGGAAAGACTTACGGGATGAGGACGGCGCTTATGAGATGCTTGCTTCTATTGTTAAACTTGGACCTAAGGCAAGGGAGCTGGGGAGGTTGGCAAGTAAAAAAGCAAGGGCTAAATACAATGCAATAAAAGAGCAGTTTAAGGAAGAAGGCTGGAATGTTATATTAAAGCTTATCAGTGGAGAGATTGATGCTGTGCAAGCGCTTGCACTACTCAAACCTATCTTCAAAAAGTATTACACTGATGCCTTCTTGCTCGGGTTTGAGAGCAGTGGTGTTGCTAATCTTGTTAGAAAGCCAAAGCTTGATTTTATAGACAAGAGCTTGAAGGAAGAGCTTAAGTACCTTAGAAAGTTCTTGGAAGATATACAGCAGGGGAAGGGCAAGATGGCTTATAAGCGTAGATGGGAGATGTATGTTAATACCTTAGACCATGTCTATTATGCGGGGAAAGTCTCAATGATACCTAAGACTTTTGTTATTGATTGGGTTGTGGACTGGAGTGCGGAAAGGTGTGAAGGATGCAGGTATCTTTATATGAACTCACCTTATACTATTGAAACTCTACCAACGACACCGAGAGCTGGTATGACGCCGTGTCTTTCAAACTGTAAGTGCAAGCTAAGGGTAAGACCTCCTAAAAGCATGGAAGAGTTTAACCTTGCAAGAAGTAAAAACAGACACTCCATGCTTGCAAAACTTCATCAAATTAAACTTGCAAAAGGGTAATTTATTGCCTATAATTAGTAATCTAATACCGTAGGAGGTATGAAAATGGTAAAACAATTGATTGAACATTATAAGAAGACTGGCAAGGTTGACAGAGGGCTTTTGCTTAAGCTTCTTGAACAAGTTGAAGGGGGAATAGATATAGAGGAGTTGAAAGCGAGGATACAAAACTTGCTTTCTCAACTTGAAGGTTTGGACTGTGAAGATGCGCAGAGAGTAATGGTAGATTTACAGGATGCTTTAGATTATCTTGAGCAAGCTACAGAACAAGAGTTGATGGATATACTTGCTTTTGTGGAAGAATTAGAGAAAGCAGACTTGTGCGCAGAAGAAGAGGAAGGCGAATAACCACTTGGAGGTGTTTGGATGTTTACTTATTTAACTCTTAGGAGCAGGCTTCGTTCCATGATTGAGGAGGCACGCAAAAAGACAAAAAAGACTTCTTCTAAAAAATCCAGCAGAAAGTCCAAGGGACCCTCTGCTAAGTTTGTAAGGAAAAGAAAGTATAAACCTCGTAGAAGGAAGAATACCACCCCTCCACAGAAAAAGGCTTATCTAAGGCAGTACTACAAAAAGAACAGGAAGAAACTCTTGGCGTATAAGAAGGACTATTACAGGAAGGTTGTCAAGAAAAAGAAACAAACAACTGGCAGGAAAAAAGCTTCTCGTAAAACTACTAAGAAGACCACAAGGTAAGGTGATATGCGTAGGGAGCTTATAGAAACTTTTGAATTTCAGGCGGAGTTAAAAAAGGATGCGAAGGACATTTGGAAGGCGGTGGTACAGCGGGCGGATATTGTGAACGCAAATAGGCGGGTGTATCCTTATGAGGTTTTGAAAAAAGCGGTGGAAGAATTTAAAAAACTCGTAGAAGCTGGAAGGGCAGTTGGCACTCTTGAGCATCCGGAGGATGGACGGACAAGAGTTTATGAAATATCTCATAAGATAGAAGACATATGGATGGAGGAGGATGGCACCGTATATGCTTACATTAGACCTTTGAATACAATAAACGGACAACAGCTTAGGGCGCTTTTGGAGGCTGGGGTTAAGGTAGGTTTGTCTACTCGTGGTGTTGGGTCAACCCGTCCAGCGACAGTGGAGGGCAAGGAAGTAGAAATTGTTGAGGACGATTACGAACTTCTTGCTATAGATGTTGTTTATTCGCCTTCTGTGCCCTCCGCTTATATTGTTGAAAGTCGGGAGGATATAGATATGGATATGGAAAAGTTTTTAAGTGAAAGCGTTAGAGCTATAAGAGCGTACTACTACAGAAAATTGATTGAAGAGAGGAGGTTTTACCACAGGTTGATTGGAGACCTGCTTAAGGAATTTTCAACGCTTGCGGACAGGAAAAAGTTAATTGCTTTGGAGGGTATCCTTCAGATAGTAAAGCCTTTGATGGGCAAAAATCCTAAGGTGGTTGTTGAGGCTACTCAAAATGGAGTAAGGGAGAAGGAAATGGAAGATTTGAAGTTGATGCTCAATAAACTAAGGCTTGAGAACTATAAGCTAAAGAAGGCATTAGAGGAAGGTGTAGAGTACGAATATTTGAGAGATGCAGAGAGTGAGAGGGAGGTAGACAGGCTTGTTAAACTCTACAAGGAAAAAGTTAAAAGGTCAGTTAAGGTAGAAGCAGTTAAGGAAGGAGAAGACGCAAGTTTAAAATGGGCGCAGAAGTTTCAAAGCTTTTCTTTCAGGAGGTAAAGTGATGGAAAGGTTGTTTGAACAAAAGCTACGACTTACTGAGAAAGGTGTAGAGGAAAGGATAAGGTTTGGGCATGATGTAGTTGAAGCATTCTTGCCGTTTTTTGAGGGAGCATCTTTGGCGCATCCTGCCTTTAGGTCTGTTTTGGCAGATAACTATAAAGCTGGTATTGCAGGCGTGCTATTTGCAAACGCCTTAGAAAGGGTTCATGAGGTTGTAGGATTACCAGTGAGTGAGATAGGCAAGCTCATACTTGAGGGTGAAAGTGTTTTAAGCTATCGTAGAAAAAAGCTTTTTGAGGCGAGCACTACTGCAGATGTTGGAGCGTGGGATGCCCAGTATCTTGGCATAAGTGCTTTCTTATTCCCCTCTCTACTTGCTACAAATATAGTGAGCGTGCAACCTCTTACCGCCCCCACGGGAGTAATTTTCTATAAGATTTATGAAACAGACGGTGCTCATAAAGGCATACCTTCTGGTAGTGTGCTTAATGTGGACACCATTAGTAAAATGCCTGCATCGGACATTGTAAGCACTTCCATTGGCACTGGCAATGGTGTAAATACAAACTTCTCAGGTACGCTGTCCCCTCTTCCTGTAATACCTAAGAGTGTGATTGTGCAGGCGGGTAGTGTAATGCTTTTTGATGATGGGAATGGGAACATAGTTGGTGAAGGAGGTTCAGGAACGGTAAATTACACAAATGGTAATATAGCGGTGAGCTTTACTTCTCCAGTGCCGAATGGTGTAGCGGTTGTAGTTCAGTACAGGTATGCACAAGAAGCAAATGTATTTGCTAAGGCTAAACTTAAGCTGGTAAGAGATACGGTGTCTGTGCAATCAAGAAAGCTTGGTTTTGAGTGGACTACCGAGTTAGCTCAAGACCTATACGCTTATCATCAAATAGCCATAGAGGACGAGGTAGCGGATACTTTGATAAGAGAGGTTGCTTCAGAAATAGACGCTTACATAATTAACGAAATGCGGAGAATAGCAATACAAAGTGGACCCGCTACCGTCTTTTGGTCTAAGACACCTCCTCTAAATGTTGCTTATGTAGACCACAAAACTACATTGATGAGCGAGATTAAAAAACTGTTTGCGAAGATTGTGGAAGGTATAGGTGCTGTGCCACCCGGTTCAACGATGGTGCTTCTCTGTGGGATGGAGGCTTGGGGCATTCTCCAAGATATGGCAAACTTTACACGAGAACCTAATAAAGTGATGTTAAGTGATGCTTTGTCTGGTGTTATTGACGGGTCTATCAATGTTTATGCTACGCCGTTCCTGCCAAGTAATGAAATCATTGTGAGACTTTACAATCCAGACCCAACCTTTACGGACTATATCTACGCTCCATATAGGGTTGAAGTGTCTCCTCCTGTCAACCGAGTTCTCAATACGGGTGCGGGTGTAAGCGTTGACCCCTTCTCTTGGGTTAAGGGTATTCTCTCAAGAGACGCTTTCAAACAGGTTAGGAACGGATTTAATGCAAGGATAGTGATAACTTCTTAATGGAGGTGAAGTATGGCAAGGGTGAGGAATGTTAGCAATCAACTTATTGTGGTTAGTTCGCCGAAGGGACGCATAGAGTTAAAACCCGGAGATGAAGCAGATTTGCCCGAGGAAATAGTTAAACAACTGCTTGGGCAAGTGGTGTTTGTGGAAAAGCCAACGGGCGTGAAGAAGACAAAGGATGACAACAGCACAGCTTAAAGACCTGTTGCTGGCACAACTGGGTAGTGGTGGAGTTGTAGTAGAGCTTGATGATAATTTCGTAGAATTTGCTATTAAACGAGCGTTGCTTTTTTTGTCTGTTTATGCGCCACGGAAGGGCAGTGTATTTGTGATTACTGAGCCCCACAGGAAAGTTTACGAACTTGATGGACTTCCTCAGGGTGCACAGGTAGTTGAAGTCAGAAGTTCGGCAAACACCTCCATACCTTTTAATCTCTGGACTGTGGGGCTTGTTGATGTTATGACAAGTAATCTTAGTATTGCGGACTTTGTTTATCTGCTGAACTGGGCAGGCACGGTCAAAAAAGTTTTGGGGGGCGAATTTACATGGGAGTTTAAAGACCGTGTGCTCTATATTAGCCCTGAACCTAAGAGCCAACAAGTTTTAGAAGTTTTGTATGTCATGCCCTATGAGCGGGTAGAGGATGTGGATTATAAGTATCTTGATGTATTGTTTTTGTTTGCTTTGGGAAGCGCTAAGGAAATGCTCGGGCGTATTCGTGGGAAGTATAGAGGGGTGCCTGCTCCTGAGGGGCAGGTAGAGCTTGATGCGGAACAGCTTCTTGAAGAAGCAAGACAGCATTTTGAAGAAGCACAGGACAAGATAAGAAGATTACAACCAGCACCAGCTTTTGTGGTTGGCTAACATGGATTACCAAGGTTATGTTCAAGAAGTTGTGAGAAAAACCTTGTTGCTAATGGAAGATGCATCTGCTTGTGCAAAGCGTTATGCGGTTGTTAAAGACGGGAAAATAGTGCACTTTAAGGGACCTTACGGTAAGGGGATACGCTTTCGTAATTGTGTCAAGTACTTTGTTAATTGTAAGGGGTATTCGGAAAAGCGAGCGAGGGCTATTTGCGGTTCAATAGCAAGAAAGAAGAAGGCACGCCGTGGCTTCTAAAACTTATTATATGTACAAAACAGGCAAATATGTTAGAGAAAAACTTGCCACAAAACATGGCTGTAAGGAATATAGAATTATTCCCGTTAAAAAGCGTGTCGGAAGGAAGCTGTTAATTTGTATAACTAACAAAGGGAAAACTAAAGCGGTTGCTTTGCTGAGGGCGGTTTGGACTACGAAAGGGAAAAGGTTGAAATACAAAGCCAAAGTTAAAAGGAGGAATAGTTATGAAGATTGAGCTAACCGTAGTTTCAGAAAGCGCTGGTGTTATTAGTGTTAAGTGCAGGCGCAATCAGGTGGGAGCATTGAAGAGGGATATAGACAAGTTAATTAAGGTTGTTTTTGCTGAGCTTGACAAGATGGTCAGTGAAGATAAAACTACATACGCTAAAAAGACGGTTAACCTTAATCCGATTAAACCTATTAAATGAGAATTGGCTTTGATGAAAGAGAACTTGCTAAGCTCGTGGGTTTCTATCATGAAATGTTGACCATGTTTGCCCCACGGGTGCAGGTTATTAGAAAGAATGCTCGGGCGAATGTTTGGGATGAAGAAGAGCAAGTAGAGGAGGTGCAATACGAGGTTTTGGCTTTTTACAAAATTGACCCGCCACAACAATTGTTGCAGAAATTCGGCATTCAAGAACGCATAGATGCTATGGTGTTTTTTGTAGATGATGTGGAAGTAGGGGACGAGGTAGTTTTACCTTCTGTGCAAGCGCTTGCACGCTACGAAATTGTCAATGTTTATGACTATGGGTTTTTGTTAAACTCTGGCAGAAGAGTTTTTAAGGTGGCTGTGTGCAAAAGGAAGGCTTTCAATGGTTAAACTGCAGGTAAACAAGCTTACTTACAGACCACTTAGTAAAACAGTGTTTAAGGGGAGATTATGGGGGTTTAGTAAGTTTGTAGCGGAAAAAATGGCGGAAAGGGTAAAGGCGCATATTGAAAAACAGGAGCCCAGATTGAAGTGGAAGCCTTTGAGTAAGGCTTACCTAAGAAGGAAAATAAGGCTTGGTTATGATAAACGCATACTTATAGCAAGTGGGCAGTATATAGACAGCATTTATGTCTATCGTTCGGATAAAGCGTATGTAGTTGGTGTAAGACCTCGGATACATATGGGGGCAAAAGGTTTATCGGAAGGTGGTATGAAGATGAGTTTGCTTGCCAAGTGGTTGGAGTTTGGAACTCGCAAAATGCCAGCAAGACCCCATTGGCGCCCAGCTTTCTTTTATGTCAGGAAAAACATAGCTAAGTATTTTCATGAATATATGAAGGCAAGATGGACCTAAGTCTTTCTGACATAGTAAATGCTGTAAAGAGACATATAGCTGATAGGGTAGGGATTGATGTAGTTTTTGCCCCGCCTTCACGGCTCGTTGCCCAAAAGAGCAACGATAAGGATGTGGTTGTAGCTTTGAGTATAGTGTCTCAGCAAGAGAGGGGTTTAATAAGAATGCCGTATGGCTATGTGGACGACACGAAAAGAGAAGTAAAAATTAGAGATTACATTATTTACGAGCTTTCTTTTCAGATTGATATAGTTGGTAAAGGCAGGGAAGCGGTAAAAAGGGTTGAAGAGCTGTACAAAAAGCTTATGTGCTCTATACCACCTTCTAAAGTGCATGGATTTATTACTGGCAGGCTTTTTGGTGTTATAGAAGTAATGTCGCATGTCTTCCCCTTGTTTCTTGAAGCGGTGGAAGATTTGACCGATTTAGAGCCTCAAGATGAGCTCCGTATTGCAAGGAAAACTATGACTATTACATGTCAGTGTGCCATAGCCTACACACAAGTGGTTAAATCGGTGCTTACGCCACAATTGGATTTAGGTTTGCAATAGAGCTTTTTATTGGTTATATTTATTCCTTATGAGGTACAAGTTGGTAAACGGACTTAGCGTAAGCATTGTTTTGGTTAATGATAAGCAGGTTATTTTATCACCCCTTGAAACCATAGAAGTGGAAGGGGATGTAAAAGTTGTAAGCGGTAATGGGAAAGTTGAGGTTATAGAAGAGGGGAAGAAAGAAGAGAGGAAGAAATAAGGAGGTAAACAATGGCTTTTATAGAAAGTGTGCAGTATTCTCCCGGTGTAAAAGTACGGGAGATTGACCTTTCTGCATATGCTCCTTTGTATGCTCCTGTATTCATTGGCATAGTGGGGACCGCAAAGAAGGGGTTTACTGATAAGTTGAACTTTGTCGGTAATGTTTATCAGATGTTTGAAACGCTGGGTAAGCCAAGACCTGCAGACTACGGTTTGTGGGCTACTTATTATGCGCTTCGGGCTGGCGCTTCTGTGTACTTTGCGAGGGTTGTAGGTGCGGGGGCACACAAAGCACAGGCGGTTGCGGTTGATGAAAATAACGAGCCGTGTTTAACACTGTCCGCTGTATCAGAAGGTGATTGGGGGAATGAGTTAAGTGTTGTTATCAGTAAGCTTTCAGACACATCTTACAGATTGAAAGTTCTTTACGATAATCGTGTAGTCCATAGCTACGATTATGTCTCCACGGATGTGAATTCTCCGTATCATCTTAGTAAACTTCTTGAGAACTCCGAATATGTAAGGGTGGTTAGTGCTACAGGGCAAGCGCCAAAGTCTCAAACCGTAGCATTCACAGGTGGAGCGGACGGCGCAACACCCACATCTACCGATGTATTAAATGCGTTAAGGCTCTTTTCCAATAGAGAGGAGGTGGATGTAGATACAATTACGGCGCCCGGTTGGTTTACAGATGATGTGGTGTCTCAACTTATAACAATTGTAGAAACAAGGAAGGACAGCATTGCTATAATTGACCCTCCACCGAGCCTAAGCCCCCTTCAGGTTAAAGATTGGGTTAACGGTGTTGGTCTTTCAAGACCAGCGCTGAATACCTCTTACGGAGCACTTTATTACCCGTGGCTTAAGATAGTTGACGAGTTTGGCGGTGGGAGTATTTGGGTGCCACCTTCTGTTGGTGTTCTATACGCAATTACAAACAATGATTTTTATGGAAGCCATTTTGCACCTGCGGGTTTAAAGCGTGGCAAACTTCCTTTTGTGATAGGAGTTGAGCGCAAGTTAACCCTTGGGGACAGAGAACTTTTACAGTCTCCAGATGCAAGGGTAAATCCGATTATTGACAACCCTAAGTTTGGGGCGGTTGTATGGGGGCAAAAAACTTTACAGGTAGCCCCAACTGCCCTTGATAGACTTAATGTGCGTAGGTATCTAATACAGCTTGAAAAATCCCTTGCAAGCCTTGCTATGAACTTTATTTTTGAACCTAACACACCTTCAACGAGGAAGCTTTTCGTGCAAGAAGCGATAAAAATCCTTGAGTATTCAAAGCAAATAGAGGCTATTAGTTCTTACACTATTCAGTGCGACGAGCAGGTCAACCCGCCTACACTCGTGGACAACAACATAATGAGAGCGGTAATTACAGTTGTGCCTGTTAAAAGTGCGGAGCGTATATGGATAGATGTAGTGCTCACTGGCTCTCAGGGAGTGCAGTTTAATGTTTCCGCCTAAACTAAAGAGGAGGTGGAAAGATGGCTGAAATCAGACCTGTAAGATACGACCCAAAAACAAGGAATTTGTATGTTTTTGAGATACCCGGCATACCGCCTTTTGCGATAGTGAATGGTAAAAGACCCTCGTGGTCTTTTGACGAGCAAGAGCTTCATGTGTTCAATGGGAAGGTCCCCTATCCGGGCAAGCGCACAATAGACACGATGGATATAACCATTAACGATGTGATAGATAGAACGATTGTTCAAGAATTGTGGAACTGGAGTAAGCAGGTATATGACCCTGAAACGGGGCAAAGGGGTTATAGGTTTGAGTATGTGAGAAATATTACTTTGACTATCCTCGGATATAAAGGAGAAGAGCTGGAAGTATGGCTTCTTGAAGAATGTTATCCTCAAAGCATACAGGGTGGAGACTTAGATATGTCTTCAACCGAGCCTTTGCAAATTACTATTACACTGAAAATTACAAATGTTAGGTTGCTGAGAGCCAACGGAGTAAGCGTTGGTGTGGGTGGTGGAACTTCTATTATTGTCTAATTTGCAAGCGCTTGCACAAGATGGAGGAGAATAAATGAAGGTGGCAGTAGCAGACTATTACTACGAAAAAGTAGAGCTACCATCACGTGGTAGGTTCTACGAAAACTTAAAAGAGGTTCACTTAAGACCGATGACGGGAGTTGAGCAGGACATATTGACTACGGAGAGGCTGATAAAAGAAGGGAAAGCGTTGGATATGGTTTTATCAAACTGTTTGCGTGAGAAGGTGGATATAGAAGAGTTGCTTGTAGCGGACTATATGTATCTACTTTTCAAGTTAAGGGTTCTTACTTATGGCGATGAGTATAGGTTTGAGATGAAATGCCCTCAATGTGGTGCTATAAACGATGTAGAAATTGTGCTTAATGTAGAAGAAGGGGTGAGAGAGGGTGATATAGAAAGTGAACCTGTAGAAGTTCCTCTACCGAATGGTTTAGCAATGATTGTTTTACCAAGGGTGAAGCATCAGAAGGCAGTGGAGAAAAACAGCAAGATTGTTGGAGCAAAGGTGCAGAAACTCATTAGCGAAACGGAAACTCTGTTTCTAAACGAGATTATTTTAGATTTGAAGCTTTCTTACATTAAGGATGACATACCCAAGAAGGAAAAAGTAAAACTGATGCTTGCAAAAGACAGAGTTGCCATAAAGAAGTTTTTGATTGAGCACGCACCGTCTTTTGCCCCTGTTTTTCCTTTTGAATGTGGGCATTGTGGATATACAAAAGAACTGGATGTGCCCATAACTGCTACTTTCTTTTTTCCTGAATTGGAGGGATGAGTTTATAAAAATGCTTGCAGGCGGATATACGAATGAGGTTTTGTGGAAGGAAATAAGCTGGTGTGTGTATGTAGGAAGATTAGGAGTGGAGGAGGTTTTACAACTACCAGTAGCTTGTAGGCTTGCTTTAATAAATCAGCTTGTGTTTTGGATAGAACAAGAGAAACGAGCTGTGGAGAAGGCTTGATGGACCCTTTTGGGCTTGAGTTTCACTTCAAGCTTAGGGAAAGTGGGCTTAATATCTTAGACAAGCTGAATAGAAAACTTTTGCTTGGCAAAGAGGCGTTAAAGGGCTTTTTTGAAAAGGGGGTGAATTTAGGTTTTGAACAGCTAAGACAAAGTTTTGAAAGGTTGTATGAAGGTATAAAAGAACATGCAAGATTTGAAAGTTTATCAAAAACCGACCTTATAGCAGGGACTATAACAGGGGGTGCTACAGCTTTAGCTTTAAAAGAGGTAGACGATGCCTCAGAGCAAATCATACGCAGGATGGTGCAGTTGGGTTATACAGCAAAACAAGCGAGGGAAAGTTTTAAGGAATGGGAAAGGTTTAAAGCCAGCGCCCAAGTTTATGAAGGATTTGACGAAGCTCTTTACTATCTACTTGAATATGGCGTTGGGGTTGACAGGTTTGGTAAAAACTTAGACGAGCTAAGACAGAAGCTCGGTGCATTAGCAAGCCTTTCTGCAAAAGTCGGAACTGTTTTTATGGAAGACAGTAAAGCAGTGGCGGAACTGAACTATAACTTACAGAGAGCTGGTATAGATGTCTTTGATGTTAGAGGGCTTGAACAGCTTTACTCTGGCTTACTTGCACTAAAAAAGGAAGGTTTTAACATTACCTTTAGGGAGCTTAGCGAAAGCTTAAGAGATTTTCAAGACATTGCTTTAAAAGTTTCTCCTAATGTAAGAAGGGATTTCATCTTTACAATGGCGACGGTGGAAGCACAATTGCAGAGCTTATTTACTTCTATGAAAGAAACAGGCATAGAAGACATGATGAAGGGTCTTATAAAAGCAGAAGACAAAGCTATAGAAAGGTATATGACTTTACAAGCGTACGCAAGGATGGCTGGAGTGGGCTTGAGGTCATGGGAAGAGATGCGGAGAGCACTGCTTGAGGGGAGTTTTGAGGAGCAGGCTAAGGCTATGAACGAGCTTTTGATAGCTTCTAAAGAGGCTGTGAAGTTTGCGGAAAGGCGAGGTCCTATAGCTATGAGAAGCATGCTTGAACAATTAGGATTGAGCACCGAAGTAGCTATTAAGCTTGTCGGATTTGATGAGAAAGAGTTTGCAAATAGAATTAAGCGAGCGCATAAGGAAATGGAGCGAGGCGTTGCTATAACATCCGCTTATGAGGAAGCTACAAAAACTTTAGGCTATCAATGGAGCAGGTTTACAACACTTGTTGGTAGATTTTTGAAAAGTTTTCTCGTTCCTGTTTTGGAAACTTTTGTGTTTGTGCTTGATAAGGTGAACGATGTTTTATCTTTTATAGCTGGTGCTATAGATAATCTACCTTCGCCCCTGCGTCAAGCTACTGAATTTCTTTTTAGCATGTTTGTTGTTGGTGGGCTTTTGTATGGAAAGTTTGTAGCAATTAGTAGGGTAATATCCTTGTTTGGGAAGGGGTTGGGTGCTGTGATAGGTTCTGTTGGTTTTCTTGGGAGGGTGCAATCCGCATTGACTTTTATCAAGTCGCTTGCTGGGTTTACAGTTATACAGGAGATTTTCTCCTTTATACTTAGGGCGCTTCCTGCTGTTGCATCGGCGATAGGTGTTATTGGAAGAGGGCTGTTGTTTATCCTGACGAAAGCAAACCCCGTATTGCTTGTAATTTCTACTATCGCTACTGTTGGCTACTTAGTTTACAAGAATTGGGACAAGGTAAAAGCTTTCTTCTCTGGTCTTTGGGATTTTCTTAAATCTGTTGGGAATGAGATATGGAGCTTCCTTTCTGGCATTATAGATGGGCTTTCTAACTTATTGTCAAGAGCAATAGATTGGGTAAAGGAACTTTTTTCAAAAATGCTTTCTCCGTTGATTGGTATTTACAACAAAATAGCTGGCGTGCTTAACCTTCCTAAGATTGAAACAAGCGAGGAGCAAGTTTCTACATTTGCTTCAAGCCAACCCTCTGCCACAACCATAACACCTGTCATAACTGGAGAAGGGAATAAAACTGCTGTACTTGCCCCAGACCAAATGAACCTTTTAATTACTTTGCTTTCTGAACAAAACATGCTGTTAAGACAGATTGCTGGTAGCCTTGGTAAGGGGACAGTAGATTTTAATAAGAGTGATTGGATTAGCGACCTTATGGGAATTAGAAGATGGTGATTAAGCCTGTCGGTTATTTGCTTGTAGTAGCCAGAAGAGATGTGGAAGTTTTACCATTGTATTCTATAGAAAGCTATACCGACAGCAAGCCTGTTGAGTATAACTACATAGCGGTGCTGGGGAGAAAGTCTCCGCTTGTAGTTTGGACCTCAGGAGGGGCAAGAAAAGTAAATCTAACGGTGAAGTTTTTTGCTCAAAAATCTGCGAAAGAGGAGGTATTGGATAAAATCAAAAGGCTTAAACAATTAACAGAGCCTTCGGGCGCTCAAGGTGTGGTTTACCCTCCACCGAGAGTTAAAGTTAAGTTCTACGCTTATGAGATAGAAGGAGTGATTGAGAATTTATCTGTTGGCGGTGGAGATGTGCCGATTGTGTCAGACGAGCTTATTCCACATATAGAGACGGTGCAGATTGATATAGTTGAGGTCGTTGACGATGCGGTACAACGGAAGTAAAAGAAGAAAAGATGGATTGTTAGAAACTGCTTACTATTTTCATGACCTGCAATTGCAAGATAGCGGGCTCAAGCATCTTATAAAGTCATGGGAGAGGTACAGACCCGACCTTGTTTCTTACGATTACTATGGCACTGCGGAGTTTTACTGGCTTATTCTTGTGTTTAATCGTATGTCCATTTTTGACTTTGTGGAAGGTAAGGTTATAAGCCTGCCTAAGCTACTATGATTAGGACAAACCCAGCAACCCCTGTTGTGCTTGTATCTATCGGTGGGCAGTATATTACGGATATGCAAAGAGTTTATGTGGAGGATTTAGTGCTAACAGAAAAACTTGGGGATGTTTTGTCTGGAACCCTTACTTTGGTAGACAAAGATTTTGAAAGCGTGGATAAACATGTAATTATTCCTATGTTTGCAGACCCACTTTCGGAAAACCGAGAAATGTCTATAACTTTTGGATGGGCATACTGGGATAGAACGGTTGAGTGGTTGAGAGGAACTTGGAGGAAGGTTTTCCCGAGGAGGTTTGAAGTGAACATTTCGGACGTTTATAAGGTTTCAATTGAATTTTTTGGTCTTTACGATAGAGCAAGTGTTCAAGGTGTAAGGAAAAACCTCAAAGGCACTCCTAAGAAAATCATTGAAGAGCTTGCAAGTTTGGTAGGGTACCAAGTTGAGTTTAGAGAACCGCCACAGGAAACACAAGAAGAAATTGTGTGGGCTACAGAAGGGCGCAGTGTAGATAAAGAAATAGAGGCAATCCTTTCTAAGGGGTTGCTTAAACCAGCAAGCGGGAAAGGTTTTTACATCTTGACTGTTGATGATACACAAAAAAAGCTGATATTAGATGTTTATAGCAAAGAGAAAATAGCAAAAGCTAAGCCTGAAAGAGTGTATGTTTACAGGGGCGGTAAAGATGTTTTGTCTATAAACATACAAACCGACTTTGTTTATTTGAATTTTGGCGCTGGCGGTGTGAAAGAAACAAGGATAGACCTTCTAAATAAGACCTATACAGAGCGTGATATAAACTACATCAATAAGGCAAATATACCGATGGATGCAAACAAAGCAAATCGGTTTGTGAGGACTTATGATAATAGCGCTTTGGCAAATAGGTTGTATGAGGGCTACAAGGGGCAAATTGTAAAGCTTGAGTTAACAGTTGTCGGCGACCCGCAGATAAAGCCCGGGGCTGTTGTAGAAGTAAAAATACCGACCGCCAAAGGCACACTACACTGGCTTTCTGGTAAATATATGGTCTTTGAGTGCACTCATGCGATTACATCAGGAGGATACCAAACCACCATGCAACTAATGACTTTTCCTGAGGAGAGTGGCTCATGAGTTTGCCATCGCCTAAAAAGAAACTCGCTGGTTATGAGTTTGATACAGATAAGAGGGTTTTTAAAGGCAAAATGCCAGCGATTGTAGTAAGCAACCGAGACCCTTTGTATGTTGGCAGAGTTAGAGTGCGCATACCCGGGCTTCATGAAGAAGGTCTGAGTGAAGAACACTACCCGTGGGCTTATCCCAATATACCCGTTTATTCGGGTATAGGGGTATGGTGTGTGCCTCAACCCGGCAGTTGGGTCTGGGTTTCCTTTCTTGAGGACGATGAAATTCTGATTTACGAAGGAACTTGGTTAAAACCCGGTGAAGGCTCTTTGCTTACTGGTAATGTAGACACTGTGGTGATTTACAAAGATGGGGCGTTTATTTATGTAGATAGCAATCACATAAGGATAAGCGCAGGTGGGGCTACCATAGGTTTATGCAGTGGGAGAGTTCATATCTTTGGAGATTTGGTTGTGCATGGGCAAATATACGGACCAAAACCTATTGGGGGTGGTCCGTCAATGGATTGTACGATAAAAACAAACCCTTCTTATGAAGCGGTTGTTAGTAGTGGCACTTACGAAGCATTTAAAGAAGGTGAGCCCATTGAAGAAGATTATTCTGCCCCCGGTTGTCAAAAATTCTTGGACAGAAATATCCCGCCACCTACATGTGATAATAGAGTGTTTGAGCATTTAACAGAAGAACAAATGCTTGCTTTAACCCTGTGGGGTGAGGCAGGCTATGAACCTATAGAAGGTATCATTGCGGTTGGATTTGTAATTTTGAACAGAAAAAAACTTGGTCTTTGGGGCAATACGATAAAACATGTTGTATTGGCACCTAAGCAGTTTAGTATGTACAACTGCACCTTACCGCAGGCAAGAGCAAGAGCTGAACAAATAGCACGCCACTTTGATGAGTTTCTTGAGTGCAACAAGCGCTTTAGGTTGATTTATCAAATAGCAAAAGACCTTCTGGAAGGTAAAATTACTCAAGACCCATCAAAGGGTGCAACCCACTACCACGCAGACTATGTATCACCAAGGTGGGCAAATCCTGATAAATTGACCGCAAAGATTGGCAGGCATATTTTTTATAAGTTAATATGAACGGCGTAGGCTTCCCCCTTCAAAAAGGTGTAAATGGATATTGGGAGTTTAAAGAAGACCGCTCGTTAATTCTTAGCGATATTCTTTCTTTGCTTTACACAGTGCCCGGTGAAATTCCTATGTATCCTGAAATTGGCAACCTGCTTTTAAGACTTGTGCACGAACAAAATACTGAGTTGTTAAGAGAAATTGCTAAAGATTTGGCGAAATACACGCTTGAGTTTGCGAAAGAGGACAGGGTTGAGGTTTTAGATGTGTCGGTTAACGGAGAGCATGACACGCTTAAAGTGGTGTATCATTTAAGGGTAAAAGACACTAAGGAAGAGCTTTTTGCAGAGGTAGAGCTGTGATTTATGGTCGTGATTTTCATACGCTTGAGGAGCAAGTAAAGGAAAAACTTAAAGAAAAGTTTCCAGAAAGCTGGCAGGATTTTTATAAACACAATGCAGGTAATATTATCATTAACGCTTTCTTGTGGCTTGTAGACAATCTTCACCTTTATTTAGACAAGCAGGCTTTAGAGACCTATTTGTACACTGCTAAGGAACTGAGGAATATTTGGAATTTAGCTTGGCAAGTAGGTTATCAACCAAAAATCAACTCTTCAGCGGTAGGGACTTTAACGCTTTACGGTCCGGATATAAGCTTGCAGAAAGATACACAGTTGACTATGGATGGTATTCCTGTTTTGCTTGAAGAAGACTTGGTTGTAGTGGGTGGTGTGGGGACAGCTGTTGTTTCTCAACAGGCTATGGCGGTTTATGAGGGTCCAGTGCAAGCGCTTGCACTGTTTGATAACGCAAGCGATGTGCGTAAGGTGGTTGTGGATGGGGTGGAGCTTGAAAGGAAGGAACTACTTTTAGGAGAAGTTTCGGGGTATAAGTTTTGGAAGCGTTGGGATGGGAAGGGTGTTTTGGAAGTTAAAGCAAGCGGAGAAAGAATGAGAGTTGAGTATTTGACTACTCTTGGGGCACGAGGTAATGGAACTAAGAGGGGGTATGTGCAGATAGGAGACCTTAGTTATGAGTATAAACTTGAGCTTGAAGGTGGGGTAGATGTGGAGCCTATTGAAAACATAAAACAAAATGCCATAAGGAGCTTTTTTGCCCAGCATAGGTTGGTAAGTGTCCAAGACTTTAAGCATTTTGTTTTGTCTCTTCCGGGAGTGAGTAAGTGTAAAGTTGTGGATGCTTATGAAGTTGATGGAGTGCGTTATTTAGAAGTTCAAATTATTGTAGATAATGGCGATGTGGATTTTATAAAACGGAAAGTTAATGAAAGAAAAATAGCGGACACCTTTGTTGTGGTAAGACTTGCAAGAAGAGTGCCTGTTGATGTGAAAGTTAAAGTGTATGGCTCAGTGGATAGGGGGGTGGTGAGAGATGCGATAGTAGATTACATAAGCAAGCTTGATATTGGGGAGGCTTTTGTCCCCGACTTTTTTGTTGCGCATGTGGCGAGTGTCTTAAAGGTGGGTCTTTGGGTGGAGGCTCCTCGTGAGCCAGTAAGGGTAAACTACGACGAATTGATTGTGGCTGGCAACCTTGAGGTGGTTTGATGCTAAAAGAGTTTGTTCCTGAACAACTGCTTGAGCGTTCAGAAGGGTTAGAAGAGTTTCTTGATGCTTTGTGGGAGGTTTTAGAAGATGTAAAACAACGCATAGACGACTTTCCTAAGCTTATAGACATTGAAGAAATTCAGGAGCCCTTTTTAACATTTCTTGCTCTTTCTTACAATCTGCAGGTTTATCCACAAGAAAAGTGGAGAGAACTATTAAGAGAGGCGGTAGCTCTTCTTAGGGAAAGAGGGGAGCTTGAAAGCTTTAAGCGTTTGTTTTCTCTACATGGTTATAACGCAGAGGCAAGAGAGCTTTACCACGAAGTTATGAGCTTAGGGAGTGGTTTAATAGGGGAGCATAGGCTTGGGGGTAAAAAGTACTCAAGGGGCTCTATACTGTTGGTAAATTATTCAAATTTTGACGATTTGAGAGAAATAGCTTACGAGTATAAACCAGCTGGGCGAGTTTGTTGGGTTGAATATAAAAAGGTTGACGCACTTTCGGAAGTTGTTAGGGAGGCACACGCTGATATAAGCTTTGTATGGTATGCTTGTGTTGCAGAAAGACCTGCGCATGGCATCTTTGCAGTAGGTCAAAGCATCATTGGTGGTGAGGATGTCATAGGTTGGGACACAAGCGCTGGCGCATGGAATGTAGTAAAGAGCCTCATGGCTTTAACAATGAACGCAACTACCGATTTCCCCATCAGTGTTGATAAATTTGGAAACGAGCATGCTTACTACATCTATCCAACCGAACCACCTCTATTTGGTGCAGAAATTACTTACATTGGTCGCAATGCTTTTGCTGAATAATTTACCAACTATGAGTTATATTAATTAACATGGCGTATGTTGGTGTCATCACCGAGCAAGGTAGAATTCTAAGAGCCAAACAAGTACTTAACGCTATAACCCACATTGCAGTTGGAGAAGGTTTAGAAAGTTGGGGGAATAATCCACCTGAGCCTTCCGTAAATCAAACTCAGCTTATAAAAGAGATTGCACGAAAGCGGTATTACATGAAAACATTTCTTAAGCCCGACCCAAATGGGAGCGTAAGCATAAGTATAGACCCAGATAACCCGAGTAATATCAGGCGCTTTAGCCCTACAGACAGGGAAACAAGGTTTATAGCTATCTTTTTTCGGTTTGAAGAGTTTGAAATAGTGAATGCGACAATTCGTGAATACGGTTTCTTTGGTGATAATGTTCAGTATGTGGAAGGTGTGGATGGTCCGTTGGCTTTAAACGGTGTTTATGACCCTGTTAATAACCCAAATGGTCAGGTGCTCAACCCCGGCAAGCTATACAGAGTTGTCAATATTCCTCCAAAAGTAAAGACATCAGTAGACAGTTTGGAAATTATTTTCTTTGAGGAGTTTTAAACATGGGCAAGCTTAGGGATTTTTACAACGAGAACGACAACTATCTGTTTGTTGATTTTAACTATGACAGAAGATTGCCCGAATATGACCTAAACGACTTACAAAAAGCTATTTACACAGTTATTAAAAGGCTTAGTGGTGTGGTATTAAAAGAAGGGGCGATTTTTAATGCGGGGGCGACGATAACCCAATACGATGACACGAGTTTAACTGTGTTTGTATCGGCGGGTTTGGTGAACTGGGAAGGTAAGCTAATTCCTTTTGAAGGAGCTTCCTTTGTGCTACAAAGGGGTAATGGGGTTCAAGTTATCTTTGTTGAGTGTGTCAAAAGATTAATCACCGCAACTCAAGATGGAAGGTTAACCCTTCCTACTACAGGGGAAGCTACAGCGGATAGGCATAAGTACTCTGCAAGTCTTACCTTATCTCCGTCGTCAAGCTACAGTGCGGATGTTTTGGAATTTGCAGTTTACCCTGCCTTTAAGGTAGATACGGATAACCTTCTTGTAGAGCCCGCAGTAATGAGGCGGTCAAATCTACACTTGGATTGGCTTGAAGGGCTCTTACCTATGTCAAGAGTTGCAGGGATAGACAGTATTATGAGGGAAGTGGAGGAGAGGTTTTATAACAGTTTTGGCTCTTACATAGTCAGTGGTTTTGATGTAGTTGTTGAAGATGTAGATGAGGTTAATGGTGAAGCTATTATTGGTGTTAGTCCGGGTGTTTGTTATGTGCTTGGCAAAAAGGTGGCAGTTGACCAAAAGAAGGTTTTCAGAATTCCCCTTGGCATTCACACAAAAACAGTAAACGGCGAGATAAAAGTTTACACGACAGGGCAAAGAGCTTACAAGATTAACAACTCGCCTGTTAAAAGAATAATTGTACTTTATGCGACAGTAGAGAGGACAGATACAATTACAAGAGGCTCAAGCCCGGGTGGGCAGGACTTGCTTCCATATACGCCTGTAGTTCAAGTTGTGTCTGTTTCTCAAGGAACTACAACTTTTAGATATGGCGCTGATTATGTACTTAGTGGGAATGCTATAGATTGGTCTCCTGCGGGGCTTGAGCCAAACCCCGGAACAACCTACACTGTGGTGTATAGATACAGAAAGCCCATGGTGCTTGATGCAGACTATACTCTAAATGGATGGTTTGGGAAGAGTGGGGGGAGAAATACAGGGATTTATTACTACTTTGTATCTGCCGTAAATGCAAGCAACAATGAAACCGCATTTAACCCAAACAGGATAAAGGCTATAACAGTTGAACGAGGAGATATCGTAAAGATAGACTGGGATAGTGTCAGTGGTGCTGTTAAGTACAGAGTTTATGTAGCTTACAACCCAAGCGACCCGACGGATAGAACTCAGTACAAGCTGTTAGATGAAGTAGTTAGTACGGAGTACATAGATTATGGTATAAAAACACCGCAAACCGATACACCTGTTGAAACTTCAAGCTTTAATGAGAGTAGCCCTGTTATTCTGCTTGAAAAGCTGGAAGGAGACTGCATCGTCTTTGGAAATGGTGATTTACCAGTTGCAAATACAGAATTTCAGTACGACTATGAGTACTATGTGCCGAGGTACGACTTGATGTATGTAAGCCTTGAGGGGGTAAAGAGAGTTGAAGGAGCGCCTGCGGACAGCCCTAAACCTCCTACTCCTTATGTGGATACTGTTCCTATCGGCTTAGTTTATTTCCCAGCAGGTTTGAAAAAGCCTGTGGTTGTAAAAACACCCCTGCGTGCAGTGCATTTTGATGAGCTTTTGAAGAAATTTGAAGAACTAAACGATTTAAAGTACAATGTGGGGCTAACTATAGCGGAATTGGACCTGTACAGAAAGGCAAGCGGTCTTGTGAAAGGACTTATTTTTGAGGATTTTAGCGGTGATGTGTGGGCAGATACGAACCACCCAGATTTTAGAAGCTTGGTTGATGTAGAAAGTCAAATTGCTACACACGAAACAGATATAAAGGTTGGAGTATACGATATTCATGGGTTTGTTAAACATACTGCAGGCTACATATTGCCATACACAGAAAGAGTGTGGTTTGTACAAGACAAGTGGACACGCTCTATTGATGTAAATCCCTTTAAGGCTATAAAACCTCCATCTCCAAAACTTTTCCTTAGTTGTAGTGTTGCTACTCAAGAGGCTGTTAGAAATCGTTTGGTTAGTGTTTTAAGAGGCAGTGCGGTAGGGTTTGTGCAGTTTTCTCCAGAGCTTGTAGTAATAGGGAGTGGATTTAACCCTGATGCGGATGTGGTGATTTCTGTTGAACAGGGCGGTAGAAGTATAAGTTTGGGTGTAGTAAAAGCTGATTGGAATGGGAACTTTAGATATACCACAGTTTCCCCAAACGATATAAGCGGTGTTGTGCTGGTGCGTGCAAGAGATAACGGAACTATACCAGCAGAAGCGGAAGGAACAATAAGGATATCAGAAGTTGTTGCTACTGTTGCTTGGGCAGGTTGGAGACCACTTACTTTAAGTACAGGAGATAGAACGCTTAGGTTTGATTTGAATGCGATTAATCAAATAACCAATGAGGGAAGATGTATTAGGGGCGTAAGAGTGCAAGTGGTAGACCCTGTTGCGTACAGCTTTTTTGTAAGTTCTCCTATATGGATAACATCGGTCGGTCTGTACTTTACACAAAAGGATGCGAGTATTCCAGTTTATGTGCAAATAAAGCCTATCGTTGGAGGTTTGCCCGGTGATACAGTTATTGCGGAAGCAAGCGTATTTCCTAACAACATCAGGCTAAACGAAGAAACCAAAATTACATTTAAAGAGCCAGTCAGATTACAACCGGGCTGGTATTGTATAGTGGTCCTCTCAGAGAGCGACCAATACAAGGTGCAAGCGAGCAAACTTGGGGAGATTGATATGGTAAGCGGTCAGCGTGTTTTGACAAATCCTTCTGATGGTGTGCTTTTTGTGTCTGCGAACGGTGTGTCATGGAGTATTTATCAAGATATGGATTTAAGGTGTAAGATTTATGTTGCGGAATTTCAACAAAGCGGTGAATACATAGCGGAAATAAACGAGTACTTTACACATGCGGTAGTGAGGCAGATGGATACAGTTTTTGATGGAGTTAGTGTGGAGTATTACTATAAGACTGACACAACGGAAGATTGGCAGGTTTTAGGCAGTTTTATAGATGTAGATAGAAAGAGCAGGCTTATAGTAAAAGTAAGAGCAAATGCAAGTGCAGATAGGCTTGATAGTCCGGTTCTTGCTCCTCTTTCTGTTCTGCTTTTTGATAGAAAGCTCAGCGGAGTATATGTTAGCAGAGCTTATGAATTTACAAAAGATGTATCATCTATTGAGCTATATGTTTCCCACACAACGCATCAAGGAACATCGCTGACGGTAAAGGCGAGCAATGACGATGGTAGAACATGGATTACTCTAACGAGAGACACGAATTATTCCAAGCTTGTAGATGGGAATTTAGGCGTGTACGAGTATAAGTACACTGGTACATTTCCCACATCGGGCAATCGTGTAAGAATAAGGTTTGAGATGAGCTCTGCTTTGTATTCTCGGGCTGTTGTAATAAGAAGATACGGTGGCATAGTTTACAATTGATGACTTATAATTAGTAATTATACGCCGAGTGAGAAATTCAGAAAGTCTGTGATAATAACAGCTCCCTTATGTAGTTATTCAGGTGGTCATTCCCCACATAAAAACTCCTGCTCTTGAA
>Ga0209695_100156_pt1 | contig 28674 bp, 29 predicted proteins | sample DewCreD2012metaG_4_FD_184110 | JGI IMG/M metagenome (GOLD analysis project Ga0209695, IMG submission 184110) | Hot spring sediment bacterial and archeal communities from British Columbia, Canada, to study Microbial Dark Matter (Phase II) - Dewar... ...
TTTCAATAGCTATATCGACACAGGATCCTTATTCTACACTCTATCTCTTCTAGACCCTAATATATCGTGATTAATTTTTATGTACTATTAGCTTCATGCATCTTCCCAGCTCTGAAGAGAGAGGTTTACCCAGATTTCATCAAGACTACATGGACTCTGCCTTGTTTTTTAAGTTGTCTGCAACGTAAAGGGTTTAAGAAGCATGACTTGTTTAAACCCTGCATCTATTGCCATTCTGACAAAGTGCTCCGCTCTTGGCAGTAGAAGTGTGCCCTGAGATCTAATGGCTGGCTTGTCTCCACACTTTTGTTCTAGCATCTCGATATAGCGATCTTCTTGGGCTGACTCGATTTTATGCCTTGCCAAACACTCCATGCCCATGTATATAGCGATCCACTCGTCACATATACCTGTGCATGGAGGCTCTTCCAAAACTAGATCTACTATGTAGACATCACCATCTCTGAGCACTCTATATGCTTCTGAGATGTGCTTAGCTAGATCGCTAAGGGAGTTCAGATGGTTTATTGTTGCTAGTAGACTATAAGCAATATCTATAGAGTTATTCCTAAGGGGCATGGCAAGCATATCTGCATTAATACTCATGGCTCTAGAGCTATCTCTGCCAATTAATAGCATTTCAAGCGATATATCTAGACATATAACACTACCCACATGCCAAGATAGCTTTCTGGCTATCCTATCTGTCCCACATCCAATGTCTAAGAATATAGAGCTTTTGGCGTCTATGGAGGACTGTTTTTTTCAATAGATATAATATATTCAACTTCCGCAGTAGGATCCCACGAGAACATCGCCTCATAAGCCTCAGCACGGCTATATAGATCTCGATGCGCATGCCCCCTCGATCCCACAAGGTTAGCTACATCCTCTCTGCGAGGGTTTAGCCCTGGATCCGTCTTAGACGCGTTACCCCTATCCCACTCCTCGAGGGACTCAGGGTTATAGCCTTTATCACAGCCTCGGAGGCGTAGGTTTAGTCTAGTGTGCTTAGCATGCATACCAAGTATTGCGAGGAGGTGCCCCCGAGGCTTCCATGCATCATCATCGAGAGTACTAGAAGATATAGGGCTTATAGATACTATCCCCGTTTAAAGGACCAAGGCTTTCGCTTAGTAAAAATTAGTGAGAAAAGTGTCGGAGGTTTTGTTATAAAAAACTAGAATTCTATCCTATGCATTGTTGAGCCATATATTCTTGATTCAATGTGCAATTAATTCTCTTAATGTCGTATCTATATAGGTAATAGGTGATATTACCATTTATGATTTTCGTATAACTCTCGGGATTAAGCGGATATCCAAACACGAACTTTCCATATATTACATTATCTAATATTTCGACAAGCTTAGTGAAGCCTCTAATATTATTAACTATGTCTGCCTGCAGATGCCCCCTTACCAATGTATTTTTAATAATTATTGGAGAGGCCGATACTATGATTCCCCACTGGGTATTAACACTAGTCTCAGCACCTGATAGTATTTTTGATGATTCGATTGTTACGTTATACCCATCTATCATTATGTTAGATCTACTGTTAGATAAAATGTACAGGTTCTTGAGAAGGGCGTTTGAAACAGTTATTGAGATTCCATCAAGCCCGTTCTTCCAAGCACTAAAGTTGCTAAAGACATTGATAATTCTCTCTCTATTCATATCGATTCTATATATGAAGAGACCATTGAGTTTATTGCTGTGGGCCTCATTACTTGAAAACTCCAGGATGTATGATCTTCTTGGGTATGTTATTATATCAGGGGTTATGGTTTTAATAGCCTCCTCATCAAACGGAACCACATCGGGAGCCCTCTCAGGTATCGCATACTCAAACCCGCTACCATAGGACGATACTGCTATATCTCCAACAAGCCTGTTCCTAGGATTCTGGATCCAGAAGCCGGCAGGCCTTGCATCATCAGGCCTTATTCTTCCAGGTAGAGTCAATATTGAAATACAGCTTTCAAAGATATTATCTATTTCTGTTCCATCTTCTAGAAAGAACCCATGTCCTATAGATCTATACCCAACCACGTTGCTAACAACTATGCCATTAGTCCTATGGATACTTATAAATCTATTCCCAGAATCCCATATTGAAACACCATTAACTAGAAAGCCCCTCATAGTGTCTCCTGCCATGTGGAAGTGAAGCGGGTATTTACCTAGCATTCCTCTAGCCCCTAGATGTCTTAATTCTGCGAAGGAAACTCCTCCTGAAGATCCATAGTAGAAATTGATGCCTGATGCACGGGAGCTGATGTTATAGCTCTCTATGATTATATTCCGGCTTAGATCAGCTACTTCGCCAGCATATTCAGATGTTGCCTGGTGAGTATATCTGAGAGGTTTTGCTAGTATAATTTTATTACCCATAACCCCTATATCTTGATTCTCTTCAGTCTCATTAGGGTCTGTTGATGTAGATGTTATGACAATCATATCTCCTACTTTCCAGCTAACATTATCTCTCAAGATCAAAACTCTATCCCCTTTAAAAGCTGTTGAAGCCAGCTTCGTAAATACGGGTGAGATAGGATGCCCGTGTATCTCTAGTTGTCCATAAACATGGATTCCAGAACCACCCTCGCTATCAGCATATAGCTTAATCAAGATTCTCACATTTGGGGGTACTGGGTTCTCTCTTGAGCCTATTTCAACATAGCCATTCATAAATATAGTCATGTTGGAAAACGTTATAGAGCTATTCCTATCAATACTAAATATGAGGGATCCCTCAACGTATATGTTACCTATTATTGGTGATTCAACTAGGTCGTATATCACCGTAGTATTTCGCGATATGATAACGTTCTCGTGATCCCTTGGCAATCTATTCTTATCCCATATACGTGGATCCGACCAGTAGCCGCTGGATATGCTCCTTACCGCATTATTGAAATCGGTACCAACACCAGCCATAATAACATCGCTAGAATGTGGGTTAATGGCGGGGTATGATCTACCTATCCATATCATATACCCAGCTATGGAGGTCAGAAATGCTAAGGCAATAGCTATATATCCAACATATCTATATCTTTTACTATTATGTCTATTCATGGTCCACCTTCAAATAACGATAATCAGCGCAATTATATAAGGGTCTGATGTTCCACTGTTTCTTTCACAAGAAACCACATCCTAGAGAGCTACAATGTTAAAGATCTATAACAAAGGTTGCACTATATAAACCCCTCCTCGCCCCCTAAGATGGAGAGGATATTAGATTAGCAGGGGCTTAGAATGCCGTTGAATTTGAGGTTCGGGTTTCATTGGGCTTGGTGTTTACCAAGCCCTCTTCCCTTGGCTTCACAGTCCTCAGGATCTCTCTTCATCGAGATCCATATCGCTGGGCTCCACCCGCTTTGGGTGACCCCAGCCCATAGCTCCACCTTCATAGAGGTCTCTGGTTCATTGCTGTGGGGGAACCCCCGCATCTTGGTTTATATATTGCACGTGAGCCCCTCTTGGGTATCCACCCACAACGCAGGGCTCCACAGAGAAATATGCTAATAAACCTCAATAAATCAACATGAAATCTGGAACAGCCCATGAAGGCATGGTCACAGTTCTCTACGACCCAAAGGGCTGTGGGAAGAGCACATTCTTCAAGGTGCTCTCATAATCAAAGGATCCTTAGGTAGATAGAGTCCTCATAGCGGTTGTATCGATGGAGATAGAAAAGATCATATGATCGAAGATCAAAAAGAGATCCGGTGGGAAGAAGATTCCAAGGGATTATCCTAGAAGATCCAATGATGATCTAGATCAAAAGTTTTGAGTCTAATAAGCATTGTGGTCATCAAAAACAAGGATCAAAAGCTAGATCCACGTTCAAATACCCCTAAATATGTTAATAAATAAAGCGAGGCTGATCTACTATAGAACTAGATAAAACAAAAACAAATAGGCCGGAGATGATCTACTATAGAATTGAAAGTCTTAGCCGGAACCTGCTATCTTATCTATATATTCTCTCCTGGAAACAACTATGACCTTTACAGATTTCTCCACATTTTGTGCAGTTTGAAAGGCCTTCTCAACATCTCCTAGCTCGAATATGTGGGTGACTATCCTTTTAACTGGTATCCTCTTCGCGGCCAGGATCCTCATTGAGGTCTCTATATCTTTCTCAGAGGCTGAGTAGGAAGGTGTTAGTCTAACCTCATCGTAGAAGATCCTAGATATAGGGATCTCCACTGTTGATCCTGGTGGTGGGGCGCCGAACAAGAGAACCTCGCCTCCCTTTCTAACTAGCTTTAAGGCTGTTGGAATTGCCCTTGTAGATCCAGTTGAAAGGACAACTAGATCATATCTCCTCAGCTCGTCAACCTCTGCGGGCGAAATACATGCGTCGCCTCCTAGGCTTGTTGCTAGGGAGCATCTCATCTTGGAAAGATCTACTGCTAGTATCTCTGAAGCGCCTAGGGATCTCAGCATCATGATGAATAGGAGACCCATAGGGCCTGACCCGACGATGGCAATGCTATAGCCAGGCCTATACGAGCTCCTAGATATAGCCCTCAAAACTGTTGCAAGGGGCTCTATAAATGTTCCCTCAACCCAGTCTATGGAATCCGGTAAAACGTGCACAGCGCCTCTCTCCACATTGATCCTTGGCACGAGGAAATATTCAGAGAATCCTCCAGGATATATGTTGGTTTCCTTGAAAAGGGGGCAGGAGGTTTCGGAGCCTGTGTAGCAGTACCAGCACTTCCCGCATGAGATATGGTGGTGGGCGAAAACCCTTAAACCCGGCTTAAGCCCCTCAACACCTTTACCTACATCCTCCACTATACCTACTACCTCGTGGCCTAGCACTGGAGGCGTTTCTGTTCCCTCTCTTATTTTCTCGAGATCTGTTCCGCATATACCGCAGGCTACCATTCTAACCAGGATCTCTCCCTCTCCTGGTCTTGGTACCTCGAGATCCGCTATCTCTAGCCCCCCTCCCTTCCTCACAAGGACTGCCTTCAATATGCCCCCTTATTAGGATTCTACCGGAGATATATAGGCGATCTTTTTAAAGGCAGTCTGTATTATATATCCCAGGCGATCTTAATAATACAGGATATAGAGCATTCAAAGATTAGGATGAAGTCGATAATAACTAGGGTTCTCCTGAAGCTCACATTTGGAACATATGCTAAGCTATATAGAAAAAGACATCCTTTTATCGAGCTACCTAATGTGATTAGCCCTAATTTGGGGGATTATCAAGCTTGTGGGATGCCTGGGGATCTCAGATGCAAGGTATTAGTGAGCATGAACATTTCTTCATGTGGCGATCGCTTCCACTGTAGAATGAGTAGGAAGAACCTGTGTGATAGACTCGGTGAAACCATAATAGGCTTCACAATGCCTGGACGAATGCTTAGATGATCGAAGTCCATGAGAGAATCTGGAACTATAATTCTACCAGTTGTCTCCAGGGCTATATCCTGTGAAGGCCCCTTTCTAAAGCCCCTATCAACTGTTTAAATTGCCAGATGATCCTCAGAGATGTATAGGATGAGTCTTTCAATTCTATAGAAGATCTCTTTGCTAAAGTCTCCGGCCCGCTACCCCTATCCCCTCTTGGAGGGCTCGGGGCTATGGACTTTATCACCGCCTCGGAGGCATAGGTTTAGTCTTATGCGTCCAGCATGTCTATCACGTGCCGCTAGAAGGAGGTTTCCGAGGCTCATATGCGTCATCATCGTCGAGAAGGCTAGAGGATGCAGAGCTTATAAATCTCCATCCCCACCCTAAAGGGCAGGGCTTTCAGGTTGTAACGTGGTCCTATTTTAAATAGGATCTTAATATAAATCCCATGCCGTTCATCTGAAAGCGGTTGTTTCCACCCTCGAGCTCTTCGCGGTATCTCCAGGCTCCTCACCGCGGTTCAGCCACAGATCTCGGAAATCCGGGGTCATCAATAGGCTTGCTAGATCTCGAGGTTTATACTACGAACTACTACTTATCAACACACCCCAATAACCCTAAGGATTAAAACAACCATAAAACACCATAAACAACGTTTCTATCTCAAACCCCGCTCCTTGATCTTATCCTCTATACATTTATAATCTATATAATATATAATCAATATATATTTAAATATGGATGACTTGTCATAATCAATGTGGAAGACAATAGTGAAAAATCCTCTTCATCCTCTCTATTCTTCTTTAAGGAGCTCTTTTATAGCCCTTGTTATACTCCACATCTTTATAATGCTGGTTTTAGCTATCCTATTGAAGTCCTTATCGTTCGTTATAAGTATAGCGTTTGCTTTTAAGCATGTTGCTGCATGGTATAGATCAGCGTACTCCTCTTCTGAGAAAAAGGTTTTCAATGCTCTATGTGGTTGCGATCTGGTTCAACTAGAACCGCTTTACTTATGATTAATTCATAGAGAACCTCTGCTTGCTCTTTTATACCTGGTAATCTCTCCGAAGTTTATTTAGCCAAGACTATACTCGTCGATAAGAACGCTATTAACAACTAACTCTATGTTAGGATCACTAAGAAGTTTTAGGATAAGACGTGTAGTCTTCGTGTAGCCTGATTAAAAGCAGCTATAAATACATTAGTGTCTAGTAGAAATCTTCTCTTTTGCAACTCTATTAGCCTCTTCCTCAACTTCTCTAGCAAGCTCTTCTAGATCTAGCTTGGCTCTAGCAATTTCTCTAGCAATATCTCTTAATAGCTTCTCAACATCAATTTTCTTAAGAACCAGGGTGTCATCCTTAATACTTAGAATAAGCAGCTTATCTCCACCCTTTAAATCAAGCTCCCTTCTTACACGGCTAGGAATAACAATCCTACCCTTCTTATCAACGGCCACTATCTCCACAAATCCCACCTCTCCCACTGTAATATAGCGAGGTACAGACTATAAAACCTCATATACCCAAGGTTGTAAGTATTCTCACTCTTATCTTTGCAAACCTATCTATATCGTTCTCTAAGTATCTTCTCTACCTCCTCAATATATCTATGGGTTTTTTCAAGCTCGAACTTCACATCCTCAACATCAACTATACCCTCGTAAAAAACTAGTTCATGTAGATAGCGTTCTCTAGCTGCATACCTATCTCTAAAACCGAACTCCGCCAGGCTAGGATCTTTTTCGATCTCTCTCAAGAGCCTCCTTCTCTCCCAGTGACTCGAAGGCACCTTACCAACAAGCTTTAGCAAGAGAGCATTAGTTGACTGAACAATAGAATTCCAAGCCTTTTCAGCAGCATCTCTAATCCTAATAACATCACCACTTCTCACACCTTCCTCAAACTCTCTCAGAGCTTCCTCAAGAAACCTCTTAGCATCCTCAAGATACACCTTAATTCTCTCCTCAGCATTCAAAGCCGCCACCACAACCACAAAAATCCTATTCAACACATTATTAATACATTACCGTGGAATGCCCAACTCATTCAAAACCTATCCAAGCGATCACAAACTACAATCTCTCTTAGCTCAGCATCTTCAAACCCATAACATTACTAACCCGGGTCAAGGGTTACGGCTTCATTGCGGTTCGTATTAGTTAATATCACCACTCGCCTCATACCCTATCTAGCTTCCGTACCCGCTCATCGGGAGCCTATCTCCCTCGAGCGAGTACGGAGTCTCATCGGGTTCGTCCTTCCCCTCACAACTGCTCATAGAGATCATAGTAGCACCCTTAATAATCATTACATAACAGAAAAACTTATAATCATTAGGTTATGATAAAGAAGATTTGATAAACACATGACATCATAACTTTTTGCTATGAAGCCTTTGGAAGGAATGAGTCTCTACTTAACCCTTTCTAATGAGATCTTAGCCCAGCGGTTTGAATTTATATTAGTGGGGGGTGTACTCATAATATGTGGGAAGTTGGAGTTTATATTAAAGGTTGATGGTAAAGGTAGGATCCTTATTCCAAAGGAAATCAGATCAATACTTAATATAGGAAGTGTTGTTAGTGCCAGAGTTGATGATGGGAAATTAATTATCGAGCCGCTTAGAGATCCTATAGATCTTCTTACATCATCAGTCATACGTGGGACAGTAGATGTTGAGAATGAGATTAAAGAGTTGAGAAAAGCCGCATTAAAAGAGGCTGAGACAAGGGTCAGGGAGAGATGGCAATAATTGAGACCGATGTAATTCTAGCTCTAGTCTCTAGAAGCGATAAACATCATCGCGAAGCGATTGAGATTATTAAAAGCGTTAAGCCCTTAAAAGTGTCGCCATATGCCCTTATAGAGCTTGATCTTCTAATAATGTCCGGAAGGCTAGAGGTTGAAATACCATCATTCTATGAGGCATTTGGCAAGATGCTATCATATTACGATATAGAGGTGGTCAAGCAAGATCCTAAACATCTAGCGAAGGGGTGGGAGCTGAGAGAAAAAATAGTTTAACATACTTTGATAGTTTACATGCTTCAACAGCCGTTATTGAGAATGAAACGTTGATAAGCTATGATAAAAAATACTCAAGTGTGAAAGGGCTTAGATATCTCACACCACAAGAAGCATTGAGACTTTTTACAAAGATCTAAACTAATCTTCGTTTCTAAACAAATCTCCTCCATCATTCGATCCCCTCTAATATACACCTCACCTGCTGTGACAGAAAGTCTAATACCTTATAGCATCTCATCGGTTCCGTTTCTCCCTACCTTGCTCTGTTTAGCGGTGAGGAGTTCCACATTGTTCACAGGGATCTTGGTACCCCTATGGGCTCATGGGTAGCTGTTAAGCCCAGCGGCACGGGGCCCCCATTGCCTAGGCAGGCTCTATAAAGAGATAGAAATATTTAAGATTTTCTGTTTCCTCCCAGCCCTGAAGGATGGGATTTTGCTGGGGGTCCGTAGGAGCTTAAAAACCTAGCCCCGCCTTAAAGGGCGGGGTTTGCTAATTGTTTATCAATGTTGTGGGTAAGTAGTTATGTGGCAATCGGGGTTGTTGGTGGATAGCGGGGTTTTGATGCTGGCTAGCAGGATGCTTGAGAGGTATCCTCTCTGCGATAGATGTCTTGGGAGGTTCTTTGCAGGGCTTGGCATGGGTCTTTCGAATTTTGAGAGGGGTAGGTCTATAAAGGTTCTAATGGCTATGGAGCTTCATGCGGGGACTTCCAGGGATCCACAGGCTTTTAAGGATAAGATATATCTCTACTCTTTAAATGCTGGCGAGCCCTTTTCAAGTTTCTATAAACATATATATGGTCTAGATCCTCCGAAGCAGTCTCCATGCTATGTATGTGGCGGTAGGATAGAGTCGATTATAGATGAGTGGGTTTAAAGGGTTGGCGAGGCTCTGAGGGCTATGGGGTTTAGGAGATTTATACTCGGTGCCAAGCCTCCTGAGGGCTCTTTAGAGGCTGAGGAGGAGATAGCTAGGGAATTCTCGCTACAACATTGGGAGTCGATTAAGAACTAGCTTAAAAGGGAGATTGGCAAGGGTGTTTCGAGATCCTATGGTTTTGAGCCTGACTTCAGCGATCCCGAGATAATGCTTATCCTAGACATATCCAGAGGATCTATAGAGGCTGTGATACCCTCTCTAATAGTTAGTTCCAGAGTTGTGAAGCTTGTGAGGGGTGTTAGCTTTAAGAAGAGGCCGGGGAAGAGATCTTTGGAGGATATTGTTGAAAGGGCCGCGGAAGATCTGGGAGAGGGTGTTAGGATCTCAATACCCGTGAGGGATACATCTAGATATAGAATTCTTGACGATGGCTTCTACTCAATACTCGAAATCAGATCCCCCAAGCCTGGAAGGAGAAGCCTAGAAGCAATATCCAGGTAATCAATAGGAGACAGGAAATATACATAATAAATATAATTGGAAAGGAGAGAAGAAAAGATATAGAGGATCTAGCGAGTAGAGTAAAGAGAATAACCTATAGAATATATATACTCAAGCAAGAAGCTCGGAGATATAGAGATAGAGAAGCTGAAAAGCCAAAGCCCCATAACACTTGAGCAGAGAACACCAAAGAGAATAGTGGAAAGGGGAGGGGTTGAGAGAGTATACAAAGGAGATCTGAAGATCGAAGCAATCCACAGAATATCTGAAAAGACATTCGAGATCATAGCATCGACATCAAGCAAAATATACATCGAAGAAGCCATAACAGGAGATGAGGGTAGAACATCCCCCAGCTTATCATCAATACTAAGCACAGATCTAAAGCCTCTGGAAATAGATGTGATCAGGATAGAACTATAGCTATATATCTATTTACAACCTGAAAGCCTCGCCCTTTTAGGGCGGGGAGGAGGTCAGGCGGTTAAGGCTAAAACCTAGTTAAGAATATGCTATACATTGCTAGCTACTAAATGAATATATAGTCATGCTTGGTCAAGAACTAGAGGATTTAGTCATAACCATTTATTAGAGAGAATAAACTTATACACCATTACGCTCTATCAATATAGATAGGGCTGGAAAGGGTTAGTAGATCCTCAGTGCATAGAGCTAAAGAGCTTCTCTAAGCTGTTTTAAGGTGTGAGGATTCTTGTGAAGTAGAGGCTCTGCATTTGAATACTGTTATCTATAGAGAGATATTCTCGAGGGAGAGCTCTGCTTTGAAGGCTAAGATATGATGGCTATTGGTATGAGGAATCCTCTCCTTTGGATTGTGGGAAATGGCTTATGGGGTATATGCATCGAGATATAAAGATCTAGGCTAGGGAATGAACTGAGGAGCTTGTATTGCGGTAGAGGGATTGGTGCATTTCTCGATGTATAGGTATATCTAGGGGCGCATCTGTATATACCTTGATGTAGGGTGTATATATAGTTTGTATATTATAAATTTAACACTTCGAGTAATACTTTCATGATAGGATCTGCACCAATTATTTTCATGATATGTAGCACGTAAAAACCAAAGATCTGGGATCTCTTTATAGATGGTATTACGCATAATGATCGCTGTATAGTTAACCTGTAAATATACCGAGCGATGTAGTGATGCATGGGTAGATACGGTGATTGACTATCTCACCGCATGCATGGGAGAGTGATAATTATACTTGGACTCAGGTGTGTGGGTTAATAGATATGCTTGATAACCCCAGGTGGAACGTCGAGGCGTTGGAGCTCTATGAAGCTCTACCTGGTAATACCTCCATTATGTTGATCATGGATCATGGGGCAGCGTGATAAGGCCCATATGTCTATTGATCATGGGATCATATATCTATAGGTACTACTCTGGGATATTTTTTAATATTTTTAGAGATTATACTCATTGTTGGGTTCTCCGCGGCATGGTAGGATCCATAGATCTCTATTGATTCTCGGGATCATAGTGCCCCGTAGATCTTTGGTTAAAATTAACCTGGTTTTGTTAAGTGGTAGTTAAAAACACCATAGCATAGGAGAAGGGGATCTGGATCGATCATGCGGCTCACGATCCCAAAGATCCCAGAGAATCTATTGAGATCTAGGTGAGATCTAGGAGGGAATAGAGATCCCGAGAGAGTTGGAGGATCTGGGGTATATATATCATAATTACTGTTTGAATCATATAGCGGCACTCTCTATTTATCTCTAGATCGGTAAGAGATCATAGCATGCTTCGGATATTTTGTCGAATCCTTATGAAGATTTTAAACCCCGGATAGAGCATAATATAAGCCTGATCAACTCAAGACTGGTGAAAACCCTAGAGGGATCCCGAACTACCTGGATGAGGGGAATAACCTCTAGATAGTGCGTCTGTTGCTGGTATTAGAGTAGCTATAGCCCTTCCCTAACGATCCTGGTGGTGAGCACTGTGCTATTGGGCACATAGACTATTTTTCCGTTCTCGTTAACACCTATTGTGAATAGGAGGGTTATCTCTATAACCTTTATAGGATCCCAGCTGCCGATCACTATTGTATCACCAATCCTGAAGGGCCTTGTAGCAAGGATCACGAGACCGGCTACAGCTTGGCTTAGAACCTGCTGTGTTGCTAAACCTGCGACAACGCCTATGAAGCCCCCTATAGCTAGACCTGCCTGTGGGTTTGTAAGGATCCCTGCTGCGCCTGCTAGGAGAACACCTATTCCCAGGATCCTTATAGCGCTTCTCACACTAGAGGCTGCTATCTCTCCAGATGTTCTGAGAACAACCCTATATACTGCCCTCGATAGGAGGCTCACCACTATGTATCCACCAACAAGCATTATCAGGGCATCGATGAGGGCTCCTATATCTATAGGCAAGCCCGCTGATGCGGCGGTTATGGCTATCTTTGCTAGGTACCATATTATGGCTGAGATAATAATGGTCACCATGATCTCTAGGATGAGCTTTGCAGTCTCGCTATCCCTATTCAAACGACAGCCCCGAATCCTAGATAGGAACAAGCATCTTATCTAGCAAACCAGATCCTCAGAGGCATTTTGAGGAGCGATAACCAGAAGACGTCTAGCATCCTCAACCCTGGCTTGCCAGGGAGAGTATCTTCTCCGCTTTAGCCGGGTCTGAGAGTATCTTCTTCAAAGCATCGCCTAGCCCTCTAACACCTGTTAGGATCTCTGCCGAGCTAGCAATAAGATCCTCGTCTATGTAGATCATCCTCTTTGTCATGCCACCATCAATAACTATATTAACACCAGTTATCCACCTAGCCTCGTCAGAGGCTAGAAAAGATACCAGGGACGCTATATCCTCTGGAAGCCCAACCCTTCCAGCAGGGTGCTGAACGTGATCCAGACTAGAGAGCCTTGACATCCTGGGTGGGTATGACCACATGCTAGTATCAACCCAGCCTGGTGATACCGCCACAACCCTTATCCCATACTTCGAGAGGCTCACAGCCAGGGAGTGTGTCAATGCTACAAGCCCTCCCTTAGATGCTGAGTACGGCTCTGTGTTTGGCTCCGACTGGAGTGCTCTAGTGCTTGCTATATTGATGATAACTCCTCCACCTCTTTCAGCCATGATCTTTGCTGTGTATCTTGCAAATAGATAGGGGCCTGTGAGGTTCACAGCTATTACTCTCTCCCACTCTGATAGATCCTGATCGAATAAATGCCTACCAGAGGATCCTATGCCAGCGTTGTTAACAAGGATATCAACGCCGCCATAGAGCTTAACAGCCTCGTCAACACATCTAGCAACATTGTCCTCTCTCGCCACATCCCCTTCTATAAAGACAGCATCCACACCTCTTGAGACAAGATCCTTGAGCCTATAGAGCCCTGCCTCCCGATCTATATCGAATATAACAACCCTAGCACCTTCAGAACCTAGCCTGGTTGAGATCGCGGCCCCAATACCCCTAGCACCTCCGGTAACTATAGCGACCTTTCCATCATGTCTGACGATAGGGGCCCCACCAGTTATCCTAGCCCTCGCCCCATATATAGCTAGCCTTCTTGGTTGCTTTCTATGCTATTTAAGCTATTATGATTCAGAGGGCTGGATCTCTATGTTACGCACGCCATCTAGCGGCTAGTTCACCAATCAATGCATTGGTGTACTAATGCTCTGATCCCATGGTGTCAAGTGCTTTTAACATGCTGTTAAAGCTATATAGTTATACCCTGCTCTCCGGACTATTCTTTGGTGTGTTTATATGTCTACGGGTTGCCTTGAGAAGCCTGTGGATATAGGCCTACTAGGTTTTTCCAAAAGAGATCCTCTGAGAATCCTAGAGGAATTCTCGCGCATGTCGCCCAAAATATATGTGGGGGTGCCTCGGGTTGAGTACTGGTAGGGGTTATATGAGTCGTTCTAGTGCTTTTCTATTTATAGCTATAGCTGTTGCCATGATGATCTCTATAGCATATGCACTGAATAGCCTTGTTGGAAGCATAAATATTGTGGGAACAATAGCTATTGGTAAGAATATCGAGATGATCCCACAGAGGGTTGATATAGATCTAGGGGTTATAAACGCCAGCGAAGGGTCCAAAACATACAGCGGAATAGCAAAGCTTGTTGTGAGAAACGACACGGAGATCCAGGTTAGGGTGAGAACCTCTACACAGCCAAGAGGTAATATATCGATATCGATCTCAGGGCTATTGGTAATAGAGGGCGGAGGGAAGAGGTATGAGATTAACATGCCCTGCCTATATAGCACTGGAGCATGTGTGAGGATATTGCTCCTCATACCAGGATACGATGCCCCAATGAGAATAGAGAAGGGAGAGTACAACATATCCCTAATAGTAAGCTGGGTCGTCGAGGGCTCAGGAGAGGGAAGGATCTCTCTATCCCTCGATATAATTGAGGCGCGAGAGGCTAGATAGCTCTAGAGGAATTAATATAATCCACCACCCCATTTATATGGGGATCACATGCCAAAACCTTTGAGGGAGCTTATTTTAGCAGCATCCTCCACCATTATCCTGATCATCATATTAGTGTCTCTCGAAAGACCTGCATCCCTTCTAAGCCCCTACGGTGGCGTGTGGAGCGAGGTAGGCAGAGGCTTTTTTAGAGGAGAGCTCTCAATCTCGGCACAGGGGCTTGGTAGCCCTGTGGATGTCGTTATAGATAGAAACAGTGTTCCCCATATATTTGCACAGAGCTATAGGGACGCCGCATACGCCTTGGGATATCTCCACGCATATCACAGGCTATGGCAGATGGATATCCAGAGAAGGCTCGCCGAGGGCAGGCTATCAGAGGTTGTTGGAAGATCTGCGCTTAAACAGGATATATATATGAGGATAGTTGGTCTACACAGATCAGCTGAGAATACTGTAGCATGGATCGAGAAAAACTATCCAGAGGTCTATGCGATCCTTGAGAGCTACTCAGCCGGAGTTAATAGGGCTATAGACGAGATGAAAGCCGGGAACATGCTTCCCTTGATGTTCAAGCTACTAGAATATACCCCAGATCCATGGAGACCTGTTGACAGCATAGCCTGGGCAAAATATATGGCGTGGAGCCTTACGAACTTCTGGAAGCCCCTGGTTATAACATATCTAGCCATAAAGCTGGGCCCAAGCGATGTTAACACTCTATTCCCAGTACACCCTTACTATGGTGATAACATAACAGTGGTGCCCGGCTTGGGCGATATTGGTGGGAAGTCTATAGCTATAGATCCAGGCTATCTTAGAAGACTTGACTGGCTCGGGAGCTGGGCTACTGGAGTGGATCTAGGCGATCGCAGGCAATCCCAGGAGATAGCGGAGGCCATAGAATCCATACTAGAGCTCTCCGGAGAACTGCCCAGGGAAATAGGAAGCAACAACTGGGTAATAGGCCCACAAAGATCGAGCGTCAACGCCCCAATCCTAGCAGATGATCCCCACCTGCTTCTAAGCATGCCAGCAATCTGGTATGAGGCCCACATATCAACTCCAGAGACAAATGTGAGAGGGGTAACCCTACCCGGAATACCATTCATAATAATAGGCTATAATGAGAACATAGCCTGGGGTCTAACAAATACCCAGATAGGGGTTATGGACTTCTACCTAGAGCGGGTGTCCGGGGATAAATATCTATACAGAGGATCCTGGAAGCCCCTGAGAACCATAGAGGAGAGGATAAGTATCAAGGGCGAGGGCGTGTACATACTTAGGGTTAACATAACAGATCAAGGCCCCATAATAAGCCAGAGGGGAGCTGCGATATCCTTCAGATGGACAGGCAATGCTGGGTACCTTAACGATGGGGGAGGCGTTACCAGGGAGGCTATAGCGATCTACCTTGTTAACAAGGCGAGAAGCTATAGGGATCTTGTGGAGGCCCTCAGATACTGGGACGTCCCATCCCAGAACTGGGCTTTCATAGATAGATATGGCAACTATGGGATAATAATCCCAGGCCTATTCCCCTACAGGGTGGTCAGGCTACCATCTGGAGAGGCTATCAAGGTTATAGGGTCGAGATCACTGCTAAATGGAAGCGGTGGATATGAGTGGGAGGGCTATGTTCCATACGAGGATATACCTAGAACAATAAATCCTGAGAGGGGGTGGGCTGCTGCTCCAAACCAGATGAGCATTGGACCTCTATATCCCTACTTCATACTAGGGGGCTGGTGGGATCCTGGTGCAAGGGCTCAGAGAATATTCCAGCTCCTATCATCTAAGGAGAGACACTCTCCCGAGGATTTCATGTCATACCAATCGGACACCTATCTATGGTATGCGGCTTCAACAACGCCAAAGCTTGTTTCCCTCCTGAGTGGTAGGCAGGGTCTATCCAATCTTGAAAGAAAAGCCCTGGAGATATTGTCTCGCTGGAATTATACTATGAAGAGGGATCTAGCGGCGCCGACCATATGGTGGGCCTGGTTCTCAGCATTATATGACGAGGTCTTCGGATCATATTATAGAGCCCATGGAGTTAAATATAGGCTCTACCCGTCTGAGGACACAATGGCGTGGCTTATAAACAACATGCCAGAGTCAAAGTGGTTCGGCGGAGACATGGGATCTACATTTAAGAGAGCCCTTTCAAGGGCTGTAGAGAGCCTATCCAAGAACCTAGGCGGAGATCCAGAATCATGGGTATGGGGCAGGGTTCATAGGCTATATTTAGAACACCTCAGCGGGCTCGCACCACTCTCAATAGGACCGGTGCCAGAGGATGGGGCATCAGCAACGCTTATGAATGCAGGATTCCCATACGATCTCTCAGCCCTCGAAAAGCCTGTATATGTGAGAACAGGGCCCAGCTGGAGGATGATAGTGTACTTCAGAGATGGGGTGCCGGTAGCATATGGAGTATACCCAGGGGGACAGCTTGAGAACCCTGTGAGTGGTTTTTACAGTGACTCATTTGATCTTTGGTATAGCTATAAATATAGAGAGCTGGATCTGCCTAGAAGCCCCCAGGACATAGGATCCCAGATGGCTTTTATAAGGATAAAACCAGGGTGATATTCATGGGGGCCCGCTCGACTCTTAATAACTATCTAGTACCCATAGCTGTTGCATCAGCTGGAGGCATTGTGGCGGGGTATATAGCCTCTGAGTGGCTTGCTGCATCAATAGTAGCCAGCATCCTGGTGGCTATGCTAACACCCTCTAGACTCTCAAGGCTTGTGTTGAACTCTATATCATCCTCGCTAGCTGTTTTCACACTCCCCGCGCTTCTCACAATGCTATCTAGAGGATCCCTAGAGCTTCTCGACATCCTGGCCAGGGCATCAGGGATCCAGGGCTCGGTGCTCATAGCAATATCCCAGGCTGGGTATGTATTGATAACCCTCCTGATATCGATAGCTATCTTCTCCATCAGATCAGCGATAATTGTGATCATAAGGCGCAGAGGTTCACTACTATAGGTTTAAAAACTACTTTTAACATTATAAATTAAAGCCACTGAGGATCAAATATAAAATATGTTTATATCTCTATATATAAATATGTAATTGGTGGTATAATGCCCATGGGAACAGCCGCTTCACTAGACTTGGGCGACATGATTGGATCCTCCATGGCTTCTCTATTATATGCTTTACTCATCACCTCTTCAGATCTATGGTCTTAAGCTTCCATACACACACTATATGGTATGCGGGAGTGGTGTTTTGGCTAGAGCCTCTGTTGAGGCTATGGGTCTTGTTAAGAGGTATCTCACAAAGAGGAGGACTGGTCTTCTTAGGAGTGAGAAGCTTGTTATAGAGGCTCTGAGGGGTATTAGCTTCTCCTTTGATAGGGGCTCTATATTTGGACTTCTGGGGCCTAATGGTGCTGGTAAGACTACAACTGTTAAGATCCTATCCACGGTTCTTCTGCCCGATGGTGGTGATGCATATATCGAAGGGTTCTCTGTTATTAAAGAGCCCGGCAAGGTTAGGAAGGTTCTTGGTGTTGTCTTTTCAGTTGATCGTGGGTTCTACTCCAGACTGACTGGCTTTGAGAACCTAGTCTACTATGGCATGCTATATGGTCTCTCAAGGGGCGATGCTGTCAGGAGGGCCTCGGAGCTTTTAGATCTGGTGGATCTAGGTGATTCTAGGCATAGGCTGTATGAGGAGTATAGCCTGGGCATGAGGGCCAGGCTAGCCCTTGCTAAGGCACTAATACACGATCCAAGCGTTGTTATCCTAGACGAGCCCACAATAGGTCTGGATCCGGTATCGTCTAGAAGGATAAGAGAGGTTCTCAAGAGGCTTGCCAGGGATGGGAAGGCTATCATGGTAACAACCCATAACATGTGGGAAGCTGAGATGATGTGCAACAGGGTTGCTATAATATATGGTGGAAGGATAGCAGCCACAGGATCCCCTGAGGATCTTAAGAGACTTGCAAAGGCCTCAAGATATGTGGAGATAGAGGTTCCAGAGGTTCAGGGTGATCTCGGTATAGAGGGCGCTGAGATAGCTAGGGGTGATGGTGATAGGCTTATAATAAGGCTGAGGGCTTCGAGCAATATAGCTAGATCTGTTGAGGATATACTAGCACTAGCCAGGGATAGAGGCCTCAGGATCCTCTCGATAAGGGTTAGAGAGCCAAGCCTTGAGGATGTCTTTGTAGAGGTGGTCGGGGATAAATCGAAGATCTAGGATCTCTCCATTAATAGCCGTCATAGAGGCTGAGTTTAAGGAATTCATACTAAGGGATCTCACATCAATACTAGCGGTTATACTGCTAACCTATGTCTTCACATCATTCCTAGCAGTGGCTGGGCTAGCTGTTGGTAGGGATGAGGAGGGGTTTTATAAGCTAACAGGCTATTGGGATCCTGTAGCATACCAGGCAATAGGGTCATCAATAATAGTTATATCCATGCTCATAGTATCATCGATAGGGCAGTATATAAACTCAGCATCACTGAGCGGGAGGCTTGAAATGCTCCTAGCATCTCCAGCAAGGCTCTCTGTGGTTCTTATCTCCACATCGATACCAATGATGATCTTTGGACTGGTGGTGTTCACACTAACAACAGCCCCTCTAATGTATGTCGCCACACATACCCACGGGCCGTATGTTGCTATTATCAGCACAGCTGTGCTCTCGATAGGCATGATTCCCCTATTCATAATGGCAGTCCTTGTTGGGTTAGTTATAGCAAGGATAAGATCCCCCATTCTTCTCAACCTAGTCCAGGCTCTTGTCTTCACATTCTCGGGGGCTCTTTATCCGCTAACAATACTTCCAGAGATCCTGAGGATATTCTCCCAGGCTCTTCCTATAGTTTATATAGTTGATCCCATGAGATCCCTCCTAATAACTGGAGATCTAGGGATCATAGGTTTGAAAATCCCCGCACTACTTATTATTGCCTTAGCATATGGATCCATAGGGGCTATTCTATATAGAAGATTCTCCAGTGCCCTCAGAAGAGGTGGCTTGAATGTATAGAGCGAGAATAGCGAGGCTGATCTCCACAGAGCTTTGGAGAGGAGTTCTCTCAGAGCTTAGAGGGGTGTCAGCACTTATAGAGATCCTGGCATCCCCAATATGGATCCTAGGACTCGTGCTGGCAATAAGCATCCAGAACCCAGCATCCCTGAAAGATCCTATATCGCTCAAGAACCTCTGCTGGGGTATAGTGGTTTTTATAATGATCTCCGATAAACTCTGGCTAGTGGGGCACCATTTAGAGAGAGAGAAGAGGCTAGGGATACTGGAGCAGATACTAGCAACGAACACACCAATAGCTCTCCACGCTATATCGGCATCACTAACAGCAATGATCTGGACAATGGCCTCTGCATCCATCTCCATAGCCCTCGTATTCCCAATACTAGGGGTAGATCCAAGGCCTGCGAACCCCGCACTACTGGTTGTAGGATATATCCTCTCAGATATGATGGCATCAGGCATAGCCCTTCTATATAGCAACGCGGTGCTCGTAATGAGAAGACCATGGATAGCTACAAACCTATTCCAGTTCACACTACCGGTAGTGTCGGGCCTGCTACCATATAACCTATCCCCAGAGGCTATCAAGAGGATCATAGAGGTGAACCCCCTATCATACCCGGTAGAGATACTCAGAAGAGGGGCGACAGGGCATCAGAGCCTCCCAGCAGATCTATACATGGCACTCGCAATGTCAATAGCATCAATCCTAGCCCTATACTCGTTGGGCATAGCATTGATAGCGATCCTGAGAAAATCTATGCTTAAAAAAGGACTCTGAAGATCTAAATACATAGAAGTTAAAAACCCTGGGAAAGCTTGCAATAGATGCAAGCCCTTGCCCTCTAGGCTAGGACGAGCTGCTCAGGGCTGGCTAGCGGGCTTATAGATCAAATCGGGCTCTAGGCTCCGCACACGGGGTCTCTGGATCTTGCTATAAAGATAAACAGCACAAAGACTTCTATCTCTAGGCTGCCTCTCGATGCTATAGAAGAAGAGGGTGGGGTTATGGATAGATAACAAGATCTTCTCTGAGACTGAAAGCTGGCTGGGTGTTAGATTTTTCTGGTCCTAAGATCCTCTATAGGGTTGAGGGACTTTATCACTATTAGTGTGTTTGCTATTGATACTATTAGGAGTGCTATTGATGCTGATATCTCTATGGCTCCTCCATAGAGTAGCGATCCTGTGAGGATTAAGGAGCTTGATGTGATCCCGAGGGCTATTGATGCTATTGGTGATATTAGTGCTATTAGTATGTTTAGAGCTGAGAACACCCCCGCCAATAGTGTTATTAGCAGTGCTAATAGATCCCCTGGCCCTCCCGATAGAAGCGCTATGTCTAGGAGTATTAGTGATATTGAGAGCCCTGCCATCATGGTCAAGAACCCCCTAGCTCTTCTATCTATCACTCTCTTTGTGCTCTCTAGAATATCTATTGCCCGCTTAACCTCTAGATATATAGATCCATAAGCCTCCTCAGCAGCGCCTCCTACTTCCTGGATTTCTCTGCATATTTCCACAGATCTCTCTATACTTCTCAGAGTCTCGTTGATCTTAAGCCCCAGATCCCTCCCATAGGCTTTATATCTTCTACACACAGCCTCCAGTAGGCTATAGTCTATTCTGAGGTATCTAAGGCAGTTGTTCTTCTCAATATATGCCAGACCCCTCGCTAGATCTTGGCATGGGTTTTCTCTAGGCTGTTGCAACTCAACCACCTGTCATATATTCTCCCTTATAATCCTTATCAAGTCCTTCTCAGTAACGATCCCTAGGGGGTTCTCTGGGGATCCTACTAGAACGCACTTAGATCTGGTTCCTAGGAGCTTCTTGGCGAGAGCTCTAACCCCCGTGTTCTCTGGGATGAATAGGGGCCCCTCATAGCCTATACCCCCTATTGAGCTTCCGAGGAGGATCTCCTCAGGATCCCCTCTAATATGGCTCTCGGAAACCCTGTGTATTATGTCAAGCATGGTTATAACTCCGGCAACTCTATCCTGGCTTGTTATTACAAGCCTCCTAAATCCCCTCTGGATCATGACTCCTATAGCCTCTATGAGAGGAGCGTCTAGATCTATTATCTCTATAGGCTTCGAAGCTATATCCTCAGCCCTCATATCCTCTGGAATAGCCCTTAGAAGAACCCTTATCAGGCTATCCTCTGTAACAACCCCCAGAGGAGTCTGGTCGCCCCTAACAATCTCAACACAATCGCTATTATAGACGCCATCAACAATACCAGAGATCCCTGATGTGTCTAAAACCATACTAATCTTAAGTGAGATCTCAACAACCCTCCTATCAAGACCCCACGAGATCCTGCCCCTCTCAACAAGCACGATACCCTCTTCAGATAGCTCGAAAACCTCCTCAGCAACCTTCCTAGCCGTGAGGTAGAGCCCCATATCACCAGAGGGATCTCTTATGAATATAACAGCACAAGGCCTCCTAACCCTCCCCATCTTCACAGCGGCCTCCCAAACCCTAGAATCTGCTGGAACAGCTGGTGCAAAGGGGTCTATGAGATCCACAGGGTCTATTCCAAGTCCAGACATCGCTATAACCCCAACCACACCTTAGTGATCTGGAGGACTATATATAGTTCTTAATAGATAAGCGAAGCCTGTGTTAACAGTTTCTTATAAGTTGTGAAGTTTTTATATATATTTTGTATACAAAACTAACTATGACCCCGCACCTAAATCCAATGAAGCCCAAACTCCACCATCTGGGCTTCTCATTTTATCCTAACCGTCTGTTCTCCTGCAAGTTTCCACAAGCCCTATTTAGGCTTGATAACAAAGATAACAAGCCTGCCCTTTAGGGTGGGGAAGGGTCACACCCATGATCCAGCCTCCCAAACTTGTCAAATCTATCGCGAGCCCTGGATCTCACTAAGCATAGAGACACTAGCTTGCCGAATCTCTTTAAAGCATTCTCCCTTAATAATGTAGCCTCGGCATATATTAGTGAAAGCCTCATAGATTGCTAATAGAATAACACACCAAAGCTCGGAAGTGGTATCTTATATAGAAGAACACATGTGGCGATCTACATAGAGCCTACCTTAGATATGTCCTAAAAAGACTAGGCTGGCTATAGGTTTTAAATTTTACCAGGTGGTGCGGGGGGTGGGATTTGAACCCACGCAGGCCTACGCCATCGGGTCCTCAGCCCGACCCCTTTGACCTGGCTCGGGCACCCCCGCCCAATAATATTAATAAAAGGAGGGCTTATAGACATTACGCTCTCCAGAGGCATTTGTAGCCTACGCATCTCGTCTCATTAATGTGGAGAGCTTGAGCTCTATTTATGGCTCTTAGACAATATTATCGTGGGTTGTCTGCACAGCAGGTTGTGAAATCAACCGAGAGGCTTGCCTCTGTTTTGCTCGTAGCTGCGGTTCTCATCTCAATAGGCTCGTTCCCCGGCTATATACTAGGCTATCCAGCCGATGCCGAGAGAGTCTTCCTGGTATCTGGTGTTTTTCTTATTCTACTATCGCTTGCTATGATGAGCTATGCTGGCTTTGTGCTCAACATGGTCACCAGATCCGGCGTTGAGGTGTCCGTGGATAGGGGTTTTGAGGGCGATATTCTTGGCGTATCCTATAGACTGTGCAATGAATCCATAGTTCCCCTAGGCTTTGTAGAGACCCTGTTGAGATACCCAGGTCATCTCAGGCTTGCGAAAGGCTCTAGAAGGGCTCTGATTGTGATCCCACCAAAGGGGTGTGTTGTCTATCGAGCATGGTTTGAGGGTAGGGTTGGTAGGCATGCTATAGGGCCTCTAAGGGTTGTTGTTAGAGATCCTCTGGGGCTCTTCAGAAGCGATGAGATCGATATAGGGGGTATTGCTGAGCTTAGGGTGTTCCCAAGGATAGCTATAGAGGCCTACAGAGAGAGCACAGCTCTCTCAAGGGCTATAGGGATTGCTAGGACAAGAATGGCTGGAAGTGGGACAGAGTTTCTAAGCACCAGAGAGTATAGAGAGGGGGACGAGCCTAGGAGGATTGTTTGGAGACACACATCTAGATGGGGTAGGTTGATTGTTAAAGAGACCGAGAGGGAGTCTTCTCTAAACATCGAAATAGTCCTCCCAATAGATGGCGAATCCTTCAGGGGCCCATATAGGGAGACGCCATTCGAGATATCTGCCAGGATTATAGCAACCCTATCCAGATATATAGCCCATAGGGGTGATAATATAGCTATGCTCATATTATCAAGAGAATCCCTTGAGATTATAGAGCCAGTAAAGGGTGTGGGGGGCTATAGAAGGGTTATAAGAGCTCTATCCGGTGTGTATTTCTCACCAGATATGGGGGCTCTCGGGGTTGAAAGCTATAGGAGAACCCTCAGAATCCTTGGATCAATGATCTCTAGCGAGGATCTAGTCCTGCTATTCATACCACCATCCCCAAATATTAGAGAAGCCATATCTATTATTGATACAATATCGAGGGTTGTGGCTATAAAGAGAGGATCACTTTTAGTAGTAGCCCCAATGCCAGAGACTAGGGGGAATGGAGATTTAGGGGTTCTAACGAGGGTTAAAAGGCTCTCAATGATCAGAAACGCCCTTGAGATCGTGGGCGAGGCTAGGAGAAGGGGGGTGCCCGCTATAGCTGTGACAGAGAGGGGGGTTATAAGGATAGTGAGGACTATAGAGGCTCTAGCCAGATAGGGGCAGAAGCATCTATTATAATCGGCTGGAAGTCTTATAGCTGGCTGGTGAGGGCTAGGATCCCAGGAACTGTTCCAGGGTATTTTGGGCGGTGTATGATAGCGTTATAGCTATGATATAGAGAACCGCTGTTATAGCTGTGAATAGCCTCAATGCTCTATGTATGTCAGCACTACGCGGAAGGGGTCCCTCGCCTAGAACATAGGATCCTATCTTCTCAAGTCTCACCCCAAGTGCTCCTGCAGCCGCAGCCATCGGATGGCCAGAGTTTTTGCTCTCAGTCCTCTTTCTATATACTTTATAGATCCTATATGTTCTCCCAATACTTCCGCCTGCTAGTGGTGATAGGATCACTATGAGGATAGCTGTGAGCCTGGCTGGGATATAGTTTATAGCTGTATCAGCTCTGGCCGATAGCCAGCCTGCCTCTATGTACTCGGGCGTTTTATAGCCCAGAGCGCTATCTAAGGTATTTATTATCCTCTGTGATAGACCTGCTATTGGTCCTAGTAGAGCTGTGTATAGTAGGGGTGATGCTATCCCATCTACAGTGCTTTCGAAGAGGGATTCTATGGATGCTGATGCCACATACCCCTCGCCCAGGCTCCTAGTATCTCTTCTAACTATCCAGGATGTTTTTCTCCTGGCACATTCTATATCACCTATGTCGAGGCATTTAGCTACCCCGCTAACTATGTCTCTGAGAAGCCTTACGGGAATCGAGACCTTCACTATATACGAGCAGGCTAGGATCCACAGGATCTCGCTCACACTATATGAGATATAGAGTATAGAGCCGTAAACAGCTGTGTGGGAGAAGACCACGGCTAGCCATGCTATAGAGCCTCTAAGCCTGCTAGAACCCGGCGGAGAGATCCAGAGGGCCATCTTATAGCTAGTATATACGGGGTGTATTTTTAGCATAAATCCGCTGTGAAGCGGGTATGCTAAATCCATTAAAAGCCCTATGAGTATCACCACAACCCTCTCCACAGGGTCTCTGGGGATCAGGAACCCCGGGTCAATCATGTGAGGGCCCACGCGAGCATGTAGGATAGGTAGCATATCTCGCCGGAGAAGCCTGCGACATCCCCATTGGCATAGCCGAGCGTTCTGTTAGCTATTATAGATACTATGAGTGGTGATAGAATCCCCAGGGCTAGTGGGTAGTGATTCAGCGGGAGAGCAGCTATATATAATAATATATAATGTATAGATGCCGCCATAGCTATGGATGCCACAACCCTCGGAGTGCTCAGCCTCTCCCTAAAGACCCTTCCAAGCCCATTATAGGGCTCAGCCCTCCCAGCCCATAGGGTTACAACCATCGCGGCCCCATGTAGAGACTCGCCGACTATCGCTATAACTGCAAGGGTTTTTGGCTCTATCGAGAGGGCTGATGAGTATAGCATAACAACATATGTCGCCATAACAGCTATCCCATAGGATCCTCTATGCCTATCCTTAATAACCTCGCCAGGGTTCCTACCAAACCTGTGGGCTAGCAGGGCCTCGCCGAAGTCTACCAGCCCGTCTATGTGTAGAAACCCCTGAACGATCATGTGGAGGGCCACCAGAACCCCTGATAGGAGGGCCTGCGAATGGCTAGGTGCTAGGAGATATAATGCTAGAAATACCGGCATGCCTCTCAGAACCCCGGCTAATGGTGCTAGGTGGAATGCCTCTGAGGCATCATATATAGATCTGCTCACACCAGGTGTTGGATAGACTGTTAGAAAGGATATGAGGGATATGAACCACTTAAGGATCTTCATGGAGACCCCTTGGATCCCTAGGACTGTCTCTTGGCGAGGAAACCCCTTATTCTCTCTCTAGTCTCGCTCCTAAGAGCGGATTCTGCTATGAGTCTAAAGCCCTCCTCAATCCCCCTTATCCTCTCACGGGAGACTATCCTTTTTATAGTTGCAATGGCCTGTGGCTCTGAGGCGCTGATCTCCTTAACAACCATCCTAGCCCTCTCCTCGAGCATATCATGGTCAATCACCTCATCCACCAGCCCTATCATGAGGGCATTGTCTGGGGATATCGTAGATCCGCTTATTGCTAGATAGCACGCCCTCCTCACCCCTATGTTTCTCCACCCTATAGTTGGAGAGAGGGGTGGCACCAGCCCCAGCCTCGCCCCTGTTATTGCAAAGCTAGCCCTTCTAGAGGCTAGCACATAGTCAACCATGTGGAGGAGCTCCACCGAGATCCCATATGCTGGGCCATTTACCGCTGCTACCACAGGCTTCTCAAGCAGGGCTATTGCTTCGAAGGCTCTCCTAGCTTTTTCGAAGATCTCATAGATCTTGTCTCTACCATCTGCATCTAAGATCTCCCTGAGATCAACTCCAGATGAAAAGTAATCTCCATCACCAGTGATTATAACCCCTATAACACCAGGATCTCCAGAGATCTTTGATATAAGCTCGAATATAGACACAGACACCTCAGAGCTCCAAGCATTCCTCCTCTCAGGCCTGCTAATCCTGATCCAAGCAATACCATCTCGATCAACAGAGAACCTAACAGCCATAGAGAACCCTCGATAGAGGATTAGCGAGATAGGCTAAAAACAATACTAGAGTATATTCACACTAATATGTCCATAAAAATAGCGAATCTAGGGATAATATGGGAAGCATATGCCTAGAACCAATAGGCTTTGTAAAAACCGAGTACCAGGATGATGTTGTGAGAAGCAGCATAGCAGGAGTTAAGGGCTATATAGAGGTGATGCCAAGATATAGAGAAGCCCTCAAAGGGCTAGAGGGCTTCTCCCACATAATAGTCATAGCATACCTCCACAAGATCGGAGAGGGTGAGAGGCTTAGGCTCAGGGTTAGACCTAGAAAATGGGCTAAGCTCGGCATCCCCGAGGATGAGATCCCCGAGGTGGGCGTGTTCTCAACGGACTCCCCATATAGACCCAACCCAATAGCTATATCCATATTAAAGCTCATAGAGATAAAAGATCTCAAGCTCTATGTCGACAACTTAGATTTATTCGACGGAACCCCAGTCCTGGATATAAAGCCATACACATTCTCAAGAAGAATCGATAGCATAAGGGTTCCACAGTGGTATGCAGAGCTTCTCAATAAGATAAGAAGAAGAAACCAAGAGGTCACAGAGATCTAATAGGCATAACTCCATAGAATGTTGAACTGGGGTGCAGAGTTTTATCATAAGGTCTTGGCAGCGATGGGGATACCTAAAAAGTTTAAGGCTAGTGTTGTTTTGTTTATCTTTAATAGATCTATCTAGACTTCATTCAAGCTTATTATCCTCCGTGTGTTAATTATAATCTGACTATATGGTGGATAGTGTATATGGTGGGTGGAAGGGGTAGCCCTTTCGTATTCCTCTTCTCTATTGCGCTTAATAGCCTGCAGGCTGCTCTCAAGTTTCTAGCCTTTATAATGACCGGCTCTCTTGCTGTATATGCTGAGATGCTTCACTCTGTGAGTGATAGTGTTAATAGCTCTGTTCTCTATATGGGTGCTGTTCTTGTTAATAGGAAGCCCTCTACTAAGTATCCATTCGGATTTGTTAGATTTCCCTATATTGCTAGCATAATATCCCTCTCGATACTTGTTGGTGCTATAGCTAATAATATATTAGTTCAGGCTTATGAGAGGATGGCTAGCGATCCTGCAGTGTTTGGAAATACGTACTATGGCTCGATCCTCATAGGTATTGCGATAGCTATAGATCTGGCGATCCTGTTCTCAGTCTATAGGATGAGGAGTGTGTGGAGAGACTCTTCATCAAAGCTAAGACCTGTTTTTCTAGCACTAATAATTGAGGATCTGTTCTCTCTAAGTGGTAATGGTGCGGCGGTAGTCTCTCTACATCTATCAAGCATATACCCCCTCGCAGACGCCTTCTCCTCGATAGCTATAACAGGGATAATCCTTGCTGCTTCTGGCTATGTTATATACAATAATATAGAGATACTTGTTGGAAGATCCGCTCCAAAGGATCTAATGATCAAGGTTCTTAACAAGCTCTCAAGCTATAAAGAGATAGTGGATATTGATGATCTCAAGAGCTATGCATTGACGCCAGATAACATATTCATAATAGTGACACTAGGAGTAGACCCGAGAAAAAATGTCCAGGATCTAGACACGCTTAGGGAGAAGATAACAAGAGAAATACTAAGCATAGATACAAGGATAAAGAGGGTAATCATAGAATTCTCAGGAGAGCCTGTAGATGATAGAGATAGAGAGAAAATATATAGAGAGATAGGCTCTATGGGGGAGTAAACTCAGCTAGGATACAGATCCAATAGATCATAATATTACTATGAATAGAGCTCCATCTCAATGGATAGAAAAAATTAACCCCTCTGAAGAGAATAATAGATTTGGTGTGCAGCAAATAGAAAGTATAGAGATAAAGAGCAAGATCATAAAAATGCTAAAGGAGGATGAAGAGTTTAGATACTTAATAGCAGGCCTGTTAGGACTAGAGGATCTAAGGGAATCAATAAGAAGGCTCATAACAGCTGTTGCCAAGAACACCGAACAGATCGCTGATCTTCGTGCAGCTGTCTCCGATCTCAAGAACGCTGTAGCAGATCTCAAGGGAGCTGTTGAGGTTCATTCTAAGCAGATCGCTGATCTTCGTGATTCTGTTTCTGATCTTAAGAATGCTGTGGCCGAGCTGAGGAGTACTGTTGAGGTTCATT
>Ga0209695_100172_pt1 | contig 26867 bp, 21 predicted proteins | sample DewCreD2012metaG_4_FD_184110 | JGI IMG/M metagenome (GOLD analysis project Ga0209695, IMG submission 184110) | Hot spring sediment bacterial and archeal communities from British Columbia, Canada, to study Microbial Dark Matter (Phase II) - Dewar... ...
CGGCAAGGGCCGCTTCCGAGGGACAGACGAAGGCGTCCAGGCCGATCGCCGGACGGAGCACGATCGCACCCGTGAGAAGGTAACGGAGCCAAAGAAGGAGATTGCGGAAGATCTCCTCAAGCAGGAGGATGATGTTCGCGTAGACGACGAGGGCGAAGAATTTCTTCACCGGAGCCAGACGCGCGCTTTCTCCCTCGGCGCGAGTGGCCGGACCGAGCACAAGCAGCCCCATGCCGAAGAGCAGCGCTGCCGTGAACGCCCACTTGAGAAGCAACGCGAGCGGGGAGAGGAGAATTTGAATCGGGCGCATGATTCGCGCCGTCCGCTCCAGTTGCAGGAGCATATCCGGACTCAATCCGACGGGCGCCATCTGGGGGACCGCGCGAAGAAAGAGCGGGAGGGCGAGGAAGTCCATCAGCATGAGCGCGCCGATGATCGTCAGGGCCGGAAGAGACCAGCGTGCGCGCCCCTCCTCAATGGCGGAAGCCAAATCGCGCGGCGCCCAAAGCGCCTGAGCGAAAAGCCGCGCGAACGACGATGTCGCTGATTCACCCACGTTCGACCTCCCTCATTGCACGAACTCACGCACGCGCGCGAGCGTGTACTCCTGGCTTCGCTCCCCAGCACGCCGATCGTGGATCATCCCCTGCTCGGTGATGAGGAACACGAGCGGAACGGCCACGAGCCAATCTCGATGCTGCTCGGCGAACGCCGAGTCCACGCTCACGGCGATCGTCAGGCGGCGGAAAGTCTGCGTGCGACTCCAAGCGTAGGTCTGCTCCTCCGAACTCAAGGAGAGGGCCATGCAGTCGAGTTTCTCCGCGGGGACCTCCGCGCACACGCGCTCCAACCGCGCCAGTTCACTCTCGCACTGTGGGCAGTCGGGTCGAAAGAGGACGAGGAGCATCCTCCGTCCCGAAGGCACGCGCTGCAGCTCGAACGAGCGATTGAGCGCGCGCACGGTGATCGAAGGGAAAGGATGGCCTCGACCGAGAGCGCGCTCCCGCTCGAGCGAATGGCGCAGGAAGACGAGAAGCGCTGCGAGAAGCCCAAAGGCCATCCCGATGGCGAGCAGCGCCAGCAGCCGTCGCGGGCTCATCCCCTCACGCTCTCCTCAAAAGGCGGTTCATCGCTCGCTGCCGGAGCTGCCTCGACCGGCGCGCGTTCGCGCGGGGGTTGCGCGGCGAGCGCGCGGCTCCGATTGCTCACCGTTTGGATCGCTCCGTAGGGAACCAGATGCACCGTGCCGTCCTCATCGCGCAACTTCACCATGCGCATCCCCATCTCGATCACTTCACCGGTGACGCCCGCAATGGTGACACGATCGCCAATGGTGAACGCATCCTCGATGAGCAAAGCGATGCCCGTGAAGAAATCGCGAACGAGATTCTGCGCGCCGAAGGTCACGGCGAGGCCGGCGATCGCCCCTCCCGTGAGCAGGGATCCGGGCGAGACCCCCAGTCTCCCGAGGATGATGAGGAACGCCACGACCACGATGACGTACTTGATCAAACTCTGCAGCATCGCCAAGAGCGTGTGCGCGCGACGCTTCGCCGCTTCGCTGGCGAGCACCCGTCCCCCCATCGGTTGGAGCGCCCGCGCCAGGATCCTCCGGCTGAGCAAAAGCGCGAGCCACGCCAAGGCAAGGATCAGCGCGATCTCCAGGAGCTTGGCGGTCGCCCGAAGCCACAGCTCGACGGAGAAGAGCCGCTCCCACAGAAGCTCGATCACGCTCATCTCCTCGGTTCCACTTCGGCGGGGGCGACGCCCGGGACGAAGCATCTTCGACACCGCGGCTCATAGATGCCCGCTGCGCCGACGAGCACGCGCTCATCGCTGGGAACCAGCCGCTGCGAGTAGTTGGCCGGATTGCCGCACCGAACGCAGATGGCGAGCGTCTTGGTCACATACTCAGCGATGGCCAGAAGCTGCGGCATCGGCTCGAAGGGATGCCCGCGATAGTCCTGATCCAACCCGGCGACGATCACCCGCTTGCCGCGATTGGCCAGCTCGTTGCAGACATCCACGAGATCGAGGTCGAAAAACTGTCCCTCGTCAATGCCCACGACTTCGGTATCCGCGTGCACGCGCTCGAGGATCTCGCGCGCGGAGCCGACGACCTCGGCCTCCAGCCGCCATTGACTGTGCGAGACGATCTCATTCTCACTGTAGCGCGCGTCCACGCGCGGCTTGAAGACTTGAACCTTCTGGCGCGCGATCTGCGCCCGCCGCAATCGGCGAATCAGCTCTTCGCTCTTGCCGCTGAACATCCCCCCGCAGATCACCTCGATCCATCCCACATCGCCTCGGACGATGTGCATAGCTCATCCCCCCTCCCTGGCCTGAATTCTATCACACCGCGCGCGCCTCACGGTCGCTCATAGACGATCCGACCATCCACGAGGGTGAGGTCCACCTCCGTCCGCAGGATCTCCGCCGGAGGGATCGTCATGATGTCTTTGGAGAGGACGACGAGATCGGCCAACTTCCCCGGCTCCAGCGAGCCCCTCAGATGCTCCTCGAACGCCGCATACGCGGCATCGAGCGTGAAGGAGCGCAGCGCCTCTTCGCGCGTCATGCGCTGATCAGGAAACCAACCGCCCGGCGGATTCCCCCGCTCATCCTGCCGCGTGATCGCCGCGTAGAAGCCGAGCAGCGGATTCAGCGGCTCGACCGGAGCATCCGATCCGTTGGCGATCCGCGCGCCGCTCTGCAAGAGCTTCCGCCAGACATAGGCGCCTTCGCGCGTGCGCGCCTCGCCCAACCGCGCGGGCACCCACGGCATGTCCGACGTCGCGTGAATCGCTTGCATCGAGGCGATCACGCCCAGCCGAGCGAAGCGCGGGATGTCAGCCTCATCCAGGATCTGCGCGTGCTCGATCCGAAACCGAGGATCCCGCACGTTCGGGAATTCGCGAAAGGCGCGCTCGTAGGCATTGAGCACGATGCGGTTGGCCCGATCCCCGATGGCGTGCGTGTTGACCTGAAACCCGGCGGCGAGCGCGCGTCGGGCGATCTGATAGATCTCCTCCTCCGAGAGGATGAGCAGCCCCGACTGCGTGGGCTCATCCGCATAAGGCTCCAAGAGCGCCGCGCCGCGCGAGCCGAGCGCGCCATCGGCGACGAGCTTGATCGCCCGAATCGTCAGATGATGCTCGCCGAGCCCGATCTCCGGCCCGCGCTCCAAGTACTCGCGGAGGAGCGCCTCGTCTCGTCCACTGATCATGACATAGAGGCGAAGCCGCAACGCCCCTTCCCGAAGCAACTCCTTGTACAGCTCGATCGCTTCGCGACTCGCCCCCGCATCATGAAAGCTCGTGATCCCCGAGCGCAGACACTCTTCGATGGCCAGCAGCAACGCCCGCTTATTCTCCTCCCGGTTGCGGGGCGGGATCAGGCGGGCCACCAGATTCATCGCGCGGTCAATGAGCACACCCGTCGGACGTCCCTCGGCATCGCGGATGAGGCGACCGCCCGGCGGATCCGCCGTCTCCTGCGTGATCCCCGCCAGCTCCAACGCGCGCCGATTCACCCACGCGGCGTGCCCGTCCACGCGCGTCAAATACACGGGATGCTGCGGCGCGACCCGATCGAGAACCTCATGCGTGGGAAAGTCCTTCCGTGGCCATTCATTCTGATCCCATCCTCGACCGAGGATCCATTCTCCGGGCTTCGCCTCCCTCACCTTTCGCGCGACCCGTTCGGCCACCTCCTCGGCGCTCCGTGTCCCCCGCAGATCGAGAATCAACCGGCTCTGCCCGAGCCCGAGTAAATGCCCGTGCGATTCGATGAATCCCGGGACGACGAGCCGCCCCCGCAACTCGATGACGCGCGTGTGGGGGCCGATCATCTCCTCGATCTCTCGATCGCTCCCGACGCGCGCGATCCGCCGCCCGACGATCGCGATCGCTTCCGCCTGCGGCTGCTTCGGATTCATCGTCACGATCTTCCCCCCGCGCAGGACGAGATCCGCCCGCTCCTGCGCGCGCGGCGATGTCCACGCGCTCATGAGCGCGAGGACAAGAAGGACGACCCACCCGCCCTTTCGATCTCTCATCGCTCCATTCTCCCCTCCCGAATTTCCCCCATCGCTCTCGGGGTATTCCCGTCCATGAGGAGAGAGACACTACCAAAACTCGCGCCCTCGGACAACCGCGCCGAAGGCCTCGCGCGCATCGGATCATGCGCAACATCCCGACGCATCTGCCGCCTCTCCCCAGAAGAGATCGCGATAGGTCTTCGAGGCCTTCAACCGGCTCTCGGCCAGGCGCTGGGCCACCACATTCGTCGGCACGCGCTCGCGCTCGGCCACGGTCAGGATCTCGCGCATCCGGTCGCGAATTCGTCGCACGTCGGCTTCGTTCTCCCGCTTCCCTCTCAGATAGAGGTTCGCTCCGTGAATGAGCGCGCCCGCATTGATCACGAAATCCGGCGCATAGAGAATCCCTCGCTCCCTGAGCGTCCATCCGAGCGCCTCATCGGCGAGCACATTGTTGGCCGAACCGGCGACGATGCGCGCCCGCAGGAGCGCGATCGTTCGTTCGGTGAGGACGCCCCCCAGGGCGCACGGACAGAAGACATCGGCCGGCGCCTCATAGATCTCCTCAGGGGCGACGACCCGGGCGCCGAACGCGCGCTCGACCGCGCGCGCCCGCCGCTCGTCCACGTCGGCGACGATCAGGCGCGCCCCCGCCTCATGAAGACGCCGCGCGATCGCCCGGCCCACATGCCCCACCCCTTGCACGGCGACCGTGAGTCCGGCGAAAGGTTGCCCTGAAGAGTCCCGTCCCACGAGATGCTCCACGCAGGCTCGCATCCCTTCGATCACGCCGAGCGCCGTGTACTCGTCGGACTCCGCACCTTCGCATCCGATGTACCGCGTCTCTTCGCGCAGAAGACGCACGTCCTCCTCCGTCAGGCCGAGATCGCGTCCCGTCTGAAATCGTCCGCGCAAGCTCTCGATGAACCGCCCGAGCGTGCGCATGGCTAACGCGCGATCCCATTCCGGATGCTCGATCACCACGGCCTTCCCCCCTCCACACGGGAGATCAGCGATCGCCGCTTTGTAGCTCATCGCGCGCGCCAGCCGAAGGCCATCCTCGAGCGCTTCCGCCTCACTCGCATACGGACGAACGCGAATCCCCCCCAAAGCCGGCCCTCGCGTCGTGTCGTGAATGACGATGAACCCCCGCAACCCCGACGCGTTGTTGTTGAGAGCAATGACTTGCTCATAGTCATGCGCTTGCATGACGTTCAAGAGAGTCATATGCTTCTCCTTTCCGAATCTCACCCTGGCGTGAACCTCACTCGGCTCGACGCTCAAGCCGCAAAAGCCGAACACGCGGATCGGACGAAGGGAAGACGCGATCCGACGCGACCCTCCATCCCTCGCGCTCCACATCCAGCGGTTCCATATCGGCGAAGACCGGCGACCGATAGTCGAGCACGACCCACACGCGCGCGCTCCGAACGTCCCGAAGCTGATCGCGCAGCGACGGCAGCGGGAGATCCGCCGAAGGGAGCGCTCGAGGCACCGGTGTCCCCCGCAATTCGTACCGCAAGCACCGGTCCAGATACCCGGGATCCACGAGAATCCGATCGCCTTCGCGCCACTCCTGCCGCAGGACTGCTGCCACCGGCCGATAGTCGCTGTCGAACGAGGGCGCCCGATAATGCGCCTTCAAGCCGAGCAGCATCGGGAGAATCAAGAGCCCGATCGCGGCTCCGCGCTTCCACGCCGCATCCAGGGTCATCACGCCCGCCGCTACGAGCAGGAAGTAATACGGCGCGATCATCATGAGATAGCGCCCGAAATCCATGTACTGCCGAATGACCAGAAGAACGCCGCAGATCAAAACGAGGGGGAGAAAGAAGAGGGCCTGAAGGAGGCCGCCTCGTGCCGCTCGCACCCCTCTCCCGAGGAGGAACACGCCCAGCCCGATGGCGAGGGGATAAAGCGACAGATGCTCCACCGCCCGCAGGAGCATCTCAGCATTCCAGCGATACTCGACGAGATTCTTCATCGCATAGTAGACCCCCTGCGGATAGACGAACGACCCCACCGACATCTTCCCGAAAAAGAGGAACAGTTCTCCCATCAGACGAACGCCCTCCAAAGGGGGACGCCACCCTTGCCGAGGACGGGAGAAGATTTGATAGATGAACGTCGTCACCCACGGCGCGTAAAGAAGGAGCACGCCGAGCTGCCACATCATCCATCGCCGCACGAGTGACCGGGCGGAGGTCAGCAGCTCGCGCCGACGCGCACGATGCCAGAGCAGTCCGAAGAAATGAAGATTCACCGCCGCCAGCACGAGCGCGCTGAAGACGTGCGTGTAAAGCGCCAGCGCGCCCGCCAGCATGTATCCCAGAGCCCCGCGCACGTCCGCCCGCTTCCCTTCCCGCGAATGAATCGAAACCCGCTCGTCGCGCCCTCGCCCGAGATCGGTCGGCGCGCGCAGCAGCCCCTCTCGGCGAAGGAAGCGAACATAGGCGAGGACGGCTCCGAGCACAAGCGCACTCATCAAGGCGTACATCCGCGCTTCCTGCGCATAGAAGACCTGATGCGGAGAAAGCGCCAGAAGCCCGGCGGCCAGAAGCGCCGCCTGTCGCGAGAGCACCCACCGCCCCAACCCGTACGCTCCGACGACAATACCCGTGCTGGCCAACACCGAAGGCATCCGCAAGGCCGCGAGACCGTCGCCGAAAAGCGCCGTCCAGAGCTTCAACACGATGTGCAAAAACGGAGGATGAATATTGCTCCGCCCCTCCTCGAGAATGAATCGCAGCGGCTGCTGCGAGACGTACCACGACCACGCTTCATCGAACCAGAGGTTGCGCGCTCCGAGATGGCTCGCCCGCAGTCCCACCGCCAAAAGAAGAATGAGCCCGAACCCCAGGACCGACACATCGAACCGTCTCTCCACGCCCTCTTCGACGCGCGTCAGAACGTTCCTCATCCTCCCCTCTCCCGATTCCGCCGCATTCGCACGTCCGCATTATGTCCGCCACCTCCTCGACTTTTCAAGACAGGCCGATTGAGCCATCAACCGGGGCCATCCACGCGCTCCGAGAACAAGACCAGCCCCCCACACGGGCACCGCTAACGAGGACAACGGGAGCATCGTGGGGCATGATCAAGGATTTACCGGAAGCTGAAGAGCAGCAAGAAGGGGTTCATCACGCGGAGGACGGGAGAGTAAAATAGGTTTGCAGGACGATTCGAACGTGGAGCGGGAAGCCTTAAAAGCGGTCATCAAGAAATACGTCCTTTATGATCACTTCTTTCGACGCGCCTATCTTGTCCTTGTAGCACAGATGAGCGCGATTCTTCTGGTCTTCACTGCGCTCTTTATTGTTAAGAAGCTGCCCGCCGCATATCTCCTCCTGATCTCTACCGGGGTTTGGCTCGGGGTGGGTCTCGCTGCGTCCCTCATGGTTGCCGGCGCGATTCAACGCGAGAAAGCCGAGGGATCATTTCGCACGCTCCGCGCTTTACCCCTGAGAGCTGAGACTCTCTTTCTGGGGACCATCCTCAGCGGTGTCATAGCCTCCATACTGGCCCTTGTTCCACCCTATCTAATCACAACGATAGGATTGATTGTCCTACGGGGCTGGGACCTCATGCTCCTGCAAATCCGGGCGGGGTGGGCGGTTCTTCTCATTTCTTTCCTCTTTGCATCCGCTGGCCTGACCGTGGCATTATGTGTGAACTCTCCGGCAGTGATCCTCAACGTGATTGTCGGATTTTCTACTCTTGTGACTTTGCTGGCCCTGTCCCGGACTCTTCTCGATCTCAGGCCATTTTCGGAAGAAGAGCTTCTTCGCTTCGCTCGCTTTCTCCTCTCGCTCGAGGGGCAAGCTCTCATATCGGCAATTGTGATCGTCCTTTCCGGTGCGATCCTTTATTTGGGAAGTCGAATCTTTTCGCGTCAGAAATCCTATGTCTGACACGATTGTGCTCGAGGTGGAGGAATTAGAGAAGCGCTACAGGGACTTCTCTTTAAGAGTGAGCTTCCGTCTCGCTTCGGGCGAAGTGCTGGGCGTGGTGGGGCCAAATGGAGCGGGGAAGACGACACTCATCCACTGCGTGCTGGGCATTGTGAAGCGCGATAGAGGTCGGGTTCGGTTCTTCGGCCTGGACGTGGATCAACACGAAGTGGAGATCAAGCAACGGGTGGGGTTTTTTCTCGAAGAGGCGCCGCTCTTCAGGCGGATGCGAGCAAGCGATGTGTTGAAGTTTTTCGCCAGCTTTTATCCTCGCTGGGATTGGAGGTTGGCCAACAAGATGATTCAGCAGTTTGAGCTGGAGGTGGGCAAGAAGGTCGGCGAGCTCTCTAAAGGGATGAGGGCGAAGCTGGGATTGGTCACAGCGTTCAGTCACCGGCCGGAGTTGGTGATTCTCGATGAACCGACGGCGGGGCTTGATCCGGGGATGCGGCGGGAGTTAGTTCAGATCGTCCGCGAGCTGCGAAGGGATTTCCACCCCACGATTCTTCTGACCTCTCATATCATGGCCGACATCGAGGACTTGGCCGACAGGATCGCTTTTCTGCGGGAAGGGGAAGTCGCTTTGATCGAAAGTAAGACCCAACTGCTCCACCGCTGGCGTCGCCTCCGCGGGAGATGCCGAGATGTACGACGGCTCGACCCTGGTGACTGGGTGGCGGTCGAACACGATCAAGCCAGCGGCGAGGTTCACGTGGTGACGAACCGGTGGAGTCCCGCCCTTATGGATCGAGTGCGAGAGGCCGGACTCGCGGACCCAGAGGTATGCGCGTTGAATCTAGAGGAGATCTACGGCTACGTGATCGGTGCGCGTGGGCGAGAATTCGAAGCCTCGCCAGCAATCCGCACCGAGAGCGCGAGCGAATGGGTGGCCAATCACCGGGAGTCACACCGGTGAAACTCGCTCGGAGACTCAAGGGCACGGTGCCGGGATCGGAGATATCGCAGAGGATGAGTGGCCCGAGGGTGAAATGAGTATGAGAGGAGCTGTTGTCCTGGTGCTCATGCTTGGGGCTGCTCCGCTGCCTTCAGGGGCCCATCCGGGGGGGTGTCAGGAACTGCAGGATGTCTCGGATCGGCAAACGTGGGCGATCGTGCTGCTCGACCAGGCCGAACGCACGCTCCGAGAGGAGCGTCAACCCCTTCGGTTCGCTCATGGCGCCCTTGTCCTCGCGCAAATACTGAGGGAGACCGAGCCGGAGCGAGCCAATCGGTTGGTGCGCGCGGCCGCTCAAGCGCTCGCTCAGGTGGACTTCGAGACGTTCGCCGAGCGCCTGGTGAGGCTCAAGCAGCGCGCGGGGTTTCGCACCCCCTATGATGTGGATCTGCTGTGGGAGCGCGTGCTGGAGCACAGTGCGGCTTCGGATGCGGAATTTCTGAAGGAGGCGCTGGAGGGACTGAAAGCCGATGAGGTATGGAAAGCCGATGCCCTCGCTCGATTGGCTCGCTCCTTGGAGGATGACCGAAAGATGGGCGAGCTGATCACGCTGAGCCTGACATATGGAGTGACCCGCTCGCTGGTTGATCTCCTCTTCCACCTGAGAGGGAAGAATCCGCCCTTGGCGGACGCGCTCTTTCGCTCGGCCGTGCACCGTGCCGTGGCGCGGAAAGACCTGGATGGGTTGTATTGGCTGGGCGCTTATGCGATCCCAGGGGTGAATCTCCCCAATCGGCTCGCTCTTGCCGATCCCCCGCCGCCGGATCCTCGTCTGGCGCGATTTTATTTGAATGTCCTGGTCGAACAACTCGCTCATGTTGCTTTCTCAGCCTCCCGTATACCTGCTCACATTTACTGGGCCCTCATGAACATTCATCCTCAGGCGGAACGATTTGCCCCTGAGCTGCTCGGACGGATTGAAAGCCTGTTGACCTTTGTGACCAGCCGGCTGCCGGCTTCGGCGATCGCCTATATCGAACGGCGCGAAGAGGAGCGCCGGACGCTCCCGGAGACGAAGGCGGAGGACCTGATCATCGAGGCGCGCACGGCTCGTGACGATCGGACGCATGATGCCCTGATGGCCCGCGCTGCTCATCTCCTCTCCTGGCGGCGCGATTTCACGGAAGCGCTTTCGATCGCATCCAAGATCCGGGATCGGACGGTCCGTCAGGAGATGAGCGATCTCATCCGTTGTGAGGCCGTCGCTCACTTCCTTCAAGAAGGGGCTCTTGAGGACGCCGAGACGCACGCCCTGGCCCTGGAGAATGCCGAAAGGAGCGTGATCGCCGCCGCGCGTGTCCTCGAGAAGATGAAGGAGGCGGAACGTCGAACCGGGCTCCTCGAGCGCGCGCAGAGCCGATTCGCACAGATCACGGCCGAGGACGGAAAGGCGCGCGCCGCCCTGTATTTGGCAGCAGCTCTGCTGCCGAATGATCCGGCTCAAGGGGAGATGGCGTTGATTCGCGCCATTGACCTGTTCAACACAGCCCGCCTCGATCTGAATGGAGCAATAGGAGCAGGCATCACTGTCGAAGTCCAAGACTTCGCTGCCGTGTGCGCGGTTGGGTCCTTCGACCTCGCCCCCGTCGTCATTCAGGTCTTCGAACGGCTCGCCCGTCAGGAGCCGGATCCTTCGCGCCTGACCGCTCTGGCGTCGAGCTGGACGAGCGCGGAGATCCGCGCGATCGCCCAGGCCGCTCTGGCAGTCACGACGCTGCATCGCGAGAGGCGCGACCGCGAAGAGCATCGAAAAGAAAGTGCCCAAGAGAGGCCGACGACTTCTTAAAAGAGGGCGCAGTCATTGGAGCCGGCTGCTGTTCATCCTGCTTCCCCTCACCTTGCTCGGAAGGCCCGATAGGGGGATTTCTGCGGTTCAAGCGCCGGGGGCCCGGCGCGCGCAAGGCGAGGTGGGAGGCGCGCTTGTGGCAACAATTGGAGTGGACACTCAAGCACCGGACGTTCCAATCGGCCCGCCAGACATTCGCCGACCGCTATCAAGAACAGCAGCATGGCATCGCCAAAAGCTATCGCAGCATTCGGAGCGCGAGAGTCGCCGGACCTCAGATCCCGACTCATTGGAGATAGACGGCCTTCCGCGACCGACATTTACGCTGCCTCCTCTTTCTCAGAGAATAGCAAGCGTCTCCTTCTTCTCGATCCTTATTGCGCTCCAGGGAGCAGTGAGTCTTCTCGGGCTGCTGGCCATTCAGCGTTAGCGCTGATTATCGTTCTCTTGACGAAACGCGATTCCCGCGAGAAGATCCTCAAAGGATGAGGAGGCCGTAGCGTGCAGGTGGCATTGCGAATCCTCCGTGTTCGGTGGCTTTGCGGAAAACCTGCGGCAATGACCGATCGCGCGATTCGCGTCCGCCTCTTGCCTGTATCTTGATGGGCATAAGGACAGCTTATGCCGGTATTTTTTTTTAATTTGACACCTCAGGGGGGCCTCATAAAATAAGACGGCAAAGGAGGTGGAAGATGCGACGGTCGTGGTGCATCTTGATGTTGTTGCTTCTGGCCCCTCCGGAAGAACCGCGCTCTCTTGGAAGAGCTCCAACCGGATCGGGCGAAGTCCTGGTCTCTACAAGCACCTTACAGGATAAGGGCGTGGGCGCTTGCATTCTGCCAGGAGCCCACGGAACCATCTGGAACTGTGACGGGGCTCGAATAGAATACTACTGGTGTGAGGCATGTCTTGCACCGCTGCCTCTGTGTCAAGGCTGGTGCATCCTTTGGTGCGCATGCAGATGGACACCAGGATTTTATTGTGACACTTTCACTTGGTGCCCCTATGGGGAGCATTGCACCCCGTTTCGTGAATAAGGAGCATATCCCATCGAAGGAGGAGGGGCGATGGCGAAGAGATGGTTCTCGATGGCGCTTTGGGTGTTGGGCGCCGGCGTGATCATCGGCTGGATATTCTCAGCGGACTCCGCTTCGGAGGAATCCGACCGAAACGCCAAAGCGCCGGCCCAGACGTTGGAGCCGGCCTTCCCGACGAACTTCACTCACAGTGTTGAAGTGAAATCGGCGTCGAAGAATACGGCCATAGTTGCAGCGGCGTCTGACCAGCACGGCAACATGTACCTGTTACGATGGGATTACTCTGCTCCAAAGGGGATGGGAGCGTGCCTCCAGAAGTTCGCCCCTGATGGAACGCTCGTGAACACGATCAGCTTAACGCAGGAGTTCTGGGAACCGCCGGTGGAGGCGTCCGATCTCGCGGTCGGGAAGGAGGGGACGCTCTATGTGGCGGTGAGCTGGCCGATTCGACGAGGGGGGCTCATCGCTCTGGACGAGGGCGGACATCCGCTCGTCAAATTGGCGTTCCGGGATTTCATCCCCCTCAAATTGGCTGTGGACGACCGGGGATACGTCTGGGTTCTGGGAGAGGAGATTGATCCCATAAAGGCCTTCTTGGAGCGCGGCTACATTCCCGTCAATCCCAAAGAAGGGGAACAACTGCGAGTCTACAGCCCTGACCTCAAACACTGGGTTGCTCTCGTGCGCGGAGAGAGAGATGGCCTATTCCCTTCCACGCTTACAAGCAATGGGGATGAAGTCGTCTATTACGCGAGTGGGACAAAGGTGATTCGGGTGTTTCGTCAGGATCGGCTGGTGCGGAAACTGATGCTGCCGAAGCTGACGCCCCTCGCGCCTCCGGCGGGAGTGTCGCCCGATCGGTTTAAGAAGACGCGACTCATAACGGGAGTCTATAAGATTGGCGATCGGTTCCTCGTGACAGGGGTCTATCACTACAGGCCGATGGCCGGCAGCGGTGGCCTTGGGATCGCGCAGAATTTCATCGCCCTCGTGAGGGCGGATGGCGAGGCGGCTTCCCCTGAGTTCGAACCGCCCGAGAACGCGGCGATCTGGGACTACGCGGACGGGCATCTCATAGCCTTCTCGAGCTCCCGGACAAAGGGGACGACCATCATGAAGCTGAAGCCGACGCTCTGATCGAATCTCGTGCGGAGAAAGGGCATCTCCTCCGCCCGCAGTGGATGAGCTCTGCCTTCACCTCCGCACTCTGCGAGCATCCCCGACCGCCTTTCCAGGCAGGGAGAATGCGGTGGCGACTTTTTGCCCCTACGGACCGAATACGGCTCGATCACCGTAAAAGTCGCTTATACTGGCATTTTTTAATTTGACATCCCGAGCGAGCCCCACTATTAATACGGCCAGGAGGAAATGAGGGTATGCGGCAAGGCGTGAGTGCGACACAAGCCTATCTCATCGTTTGCGCGCTTCTGCTGTGGGGAGGTCCACCGACCTTTAAGAAGGAGTCACCTGTGATTCCCCTGCAGAGCTGTCTCGCTGAAACGATCAGTCCTGCCGAAACCGTGGAGTGGCCCCCTCTTCTGAACGCCTCCCCTCAACGGGGGCCACGGGAATGTCCGTGTAACCCCTATTGCTGCCGCACGGGGCCTGTCCTCTGGGGTTATCGGTGTGTAGGAGGCATCTACAGTTATTGCGAAGGCGGATACAGTCGCGATTGGGGGTGCGTTCCGACCACGTGTGGCTGCGTGGAACCGTGCGGCTGCGAGGAATGCGTTTTGAAACAGGAGGACGTTATGCGAGCGAGAACGATCCTCGTAGCCTCTTTGGTCCTCGGGCTCGGCATCCTGCTTGGAGCCAGTGATCGCGATCAGGCGGTCTCGTCAGATGAGCGGGTTCAAACCCCTCGGGCGATGATCGGGGTTATCGGGAATATGGTCTTCCTGGTCCAGCGGGTGGAGCCCGGGTCGCCGGCGGAACAGGCCGGCTTACGACCAGACGATCTCATTCATGAAGATCAATGGGCGACCGGTCAATTCCGTTGAAGATATGCGCGAGATCACGCAGAGTCCGCCCGGGCGACCGATCGAGGTCGTCTTCTTGCGATATGATCCTGCGACCCAGCAATACAGAGGCTACCACACGACCCTGACGTCAGCGCCCTGGAGAGCGCCGAGCCCATGATGAGGACGGTCTTCTCACAATAGTCCCTCGATTGTGCTCGAAACTGGCGTTGCGGGAGCGCTGCGGGGGCCTCTCGCGTTCACTCCCACTCCCATAAGGGGAATTTAGATCGGGTTAAAAACTTTCAATTTGCGTTCGTGCGCATTTCGTGTAAACTTTCGAATGTCCGATGCGAGGCCGGATGGGGACACAGCAGATGTGGGCGCGACGCCGGATGAGGGCTTGGGGCGTCGAAGGCCCTGATTACGCGCTTCCCCTCGCCATGATTATTCGCCTCATTATACTGCCCGCGTCGGGCAGCGGGTGATGGCTCGGCCATCACGAGACGGATGCGGGCCATTATCCGCTGCCAACGGATAATGGCCCGTTTGATTTTTCAGAGGTCGCGTTCACTCTCGAATCAGGAGGGCATGATGAGGAAGATCGAGATTTACGACACGACGTTGCGCGATGGGACGCAAGGAGAGGACGTGTGCTTCTCGGTCGAGGACAAGATGATGATCGCGCGCACGCTCGATGAGCTGGGGATTGACTATATCGAAGGCGGGTGGCCGGGGTCGAATCCGCGCGATGCGGCGTTCTTCAAGCGCGCGCGTCATCTGCGTCTGCATCATGCGCGGCTTGTGGCCTTTGGCAGCACGTGTCATCCGCGCCATCGCGCGGAGGAAGATCCGAATCTTCGCGCGCTCGTGGAGGCGGAGACGCCGACGGTCACCATCTTCGGCAAGAGTTGGGACCGACATGTCACGACGGCGCTCGGCACGACGCTCGAGCGGAATTTGGAACTGATCGGCGACTCCATCGCCTACTTGAAGGCGGCCGGGCGGGAGGTCATCTTCGATGCCGAGCACTTCTTCGACGGCTTTCGCGCGAATCCCGAGTACGCGCTGGCGACGCTTCTGGCCGCCGAACGCGCCGGTGCCGATGTGATCGTCCTCTGCGATACGAACGGCGGCACGCTTCCTCATCGCCTTGTCGAGATGATTGATGCCGTGCGCCCGCGTCTCCGAACCCGGCTGGGGATTCACGCGCACAACGATTCGGACCTGGCCGTCGCTAACTCGATCGCCGCCGTCGAACATGGTATCACCCACGTGCAGGGGACGATCAATGGCTACGGCGAACGCTGCGGAAACGCGAACCTCTGCTCGATCATCCCCATCTTGGAGTTGAAGATGGGATACACGGCGATCGGGGCGGAGCGGCTCGCGCGGCTCACGTCGGTCGCGCACTTCGTGAGCGAGCTGGCGAATCTGCCGCCGCGTCCCAATCAACCGTTCGTGGGCAAGAGCGCCTTCGCGCACAAAGGGGGCGTGCATGTGAGCGCCGTGCTCAAAGACGCTTCGACCTACGAACACATCCCTCCGGAGGCCGTGGGCAACATGCGGCGCGTCCTGGTCTCCGATCTCTCGGGGAAGAGCAATCTCCTCTACAAGGCGGCGGAGATGGGGATTGATCTCGGCGCCGATGGCGAGCGGCTCCGGGCGCTCCTGGAGCGACTGAAGGCGCTCGAATATGCGGGGTATCAGTTCGAAGGGGCGGACGGCTCGCTCCGGTTGCTGCTCGAAGAAGCGGCGCGCGGGGAGTGCGAGTTCTTCCATGTGGAGACGTTTCGCGTCGTGAGCGAGCGCGCGGGCGATGGGCGGCTCCGCTCGGTCGCCACCGTGCGCGTGCGTGTCGGAGAGAAGATCGAAGAGGCGATGGCGCAGGGGAAGGGGCCGGTGCTCGCGCTGGATCGCGCGCTGCGCAAGGCATTGCGCGCTTTCTTCCGATGCGTGGATGATCTGCGGCTCACCGACTACAAGGTCCGCGTGCTCGATGCCGAGCGCGGCACGGCGGCCAAGGTGCGCGTCCTCATTCAGACGAGCGATGGCGAGGAGAGCTGGAGCACGGTCGGCGTCTCCGAGAACATTCTGGAGGCGAGCTATCAAGCGCTCGTGGATGCTGTCCGCTACAAGCTGCTCAAGGAATACGGCCACCCTCAGGCGCGCGCGGCTCGCCGAGAGAGGGCCCCGGAATATGAGCAGCAGTACGGCTGGGGTGTATGAAGGAGGGAACGCATGGTGCCGAAGGAGCTCCTCATGAAGATGTTCTACTACCTGCGCCTGACGCGGGAGGCGGAATATCGCATCGAGCGCGTTCTGTACCGGCAGGGGAAGATCGTCGGCGGTGTGTATGTCGGGCGCGGGCAGGAAGCCATCGGTGTGGGAAGCGCCATTCAGCTCCGACCGGATGATGTCGTCGCTCCGAGCCATCGCGATATGAGCGTCTTCCTCATCCGCGGGATTCCGCTCAAGCAGATCATGGCCCAGTACATGGGTCGGAAGACGGGCGTGACCGGCGGCAAGGACGGCAATATGCACATGGGGGATATGCGGCGGCACGTCATCGCCTTCCCCAGCCACATGGCGGATACGGTTCCGGTCGCCGCCGGATGCGCTCTGGCCTTCAAGCTGCGAGGGGAAGACCGGGTGGCCGTGTGCTATTTCGGGGATGGAGCGACGAGCCGCGCCGATTGGCACGAGGGGTTGAACTTCGCCGCCGTTCACCGACTGCCGATCGTCTACATCTGCAACAACAACCAGTACGCCTACTCGACGCCGCTCTGGCGGCAGATGGCCGTACCCCATGTTGCCGATCGGGCCGTCAACTACGGGATTCCGGGGGAGATCGTGGACGGCAACGATGTGCTGGCCGTCTATGAGGCGACGGCGCGCGCAGTGGAGCGGGCTCGGCGGGGGGAAGGGCCGACGCTGCTGGAGTGCAAGACCTTTCGGATGACGGGGCATTCGGCGCATGATGACGCGTTCTACGTCCCCAAAGAGCTCTTCGAGGAATGGGCGGCGAAGGATCCGATCGCGCGTCTGGCCGAGTACCTCACGACGCGAGGGATTGCGACCGAAGCCGAGCTGCGGGACGTGGAGGCGCGTGTCACGCGCGAAGTGGACGAGGCGGTCAGGTGGGCCGAGCAGAGTCCGTATCCGGATCCGGAAGCGTGTCTCGACGACGTGTACGCCTCCCCCCTATGAGCGAGGGGGGAGCCCACTCCTCGCCGGGGTGACGCCATGCTCTGAGCGCCCGACATCGGGGGGATTGCACGAGCACCTTCGGCGCGATCCCCCCGTGGCACCTCAGAAGTATTTCTCCCCGAAGCTCGGCGGCTGTTCGGCGATGTGAACGTTGACGCAGGCGGGCTTCCCGCACTCCCGCATGCGTCGGAGAGCGGGCGCGATCTCTTCGGGCCGCTGGACGAACTCACCGTATCCGCCCAAGGCCTCGACCACGCGCTCGTAGCGGGTGAGTTGAAGGCGCGTCGCCACGGCCCGTTCTTCCCCATAGAGGGCGATCTGCGGACGGCGAATTTGCCCCCACGCCGCGTCGTTCCCGACGACGGCCATGATCGGGAGCTGAAACCGCACGGCCGTATCGAACTCGAAGCCGTTGAACCCGAAGGATCCATCGCCGAAGAGGACGAGCACGCGCTTCTCCGGGTGCGCCAGTTGTGCGGCGATGGCGAAGGGCAGACCGATCCCCAGGCAGCCAAATGGTCCCGGATCCATCCACTGTCCCGGCCAAGAGACGGGGAGCACCTTCGCGGCCAGCGAGACAATATCCCCTCCATCTCCGATGACGATCGTCTCCGGATCCACGAATTCGGCCAGCTCGCGACACAATCGGAGCGGATCAATGGGCACGGCGTTGGAGTGAAGGCGTGGCTCCAACGCGCGCTGCTCGTCCATCTCGATCTCGCGCAGGCGATCGCGCCAGGCGGTGAAGCGCAACGTGGGATATTCGGCCACGACGGCCTCCAGCAACAACTCGAAGAGCGCGCGCAGATCGCCGACCAATCCCACGTCGGCCGACCGATTGTGCCCGATGACCGTGTGGTCGAGGTCCATCTGAATGATCTTCGCCTCGGCCTGCAGCTCGCGGCCGAAGTTGAGGCGGAAGTCCAGGGGGGTTCCGGCGAGGATGAGCACATCGGCGTGTCGCAGCGCCTGGCGCCGCGCGTGGACGAAGAGTTGGGGCGCATCCGGGGGGAGCGCACCACGCCCCATACCGTTGGTGAAGGTCGGCAGATCAAGCCGTTCGACGAAACGCGTGAGCACGCGATGCGCCTCAGACCATCGCACACCGCTTCCGGCGATGAGGACAGGCCGTTCGGCCTGCGCCAGCAGGGCGAGCGCCTGCCGGATCGCCTCCGGGCGCGGGCGCAGCCCCAACGGCTCTCGCTGCATACGAGGGAATCGCACCGACTTCTCCGAGACCTGGTTCATCAACACGTCCACCGGGATCTCCAAGAAGACCGGCCCGGGAATGCCCGACACGGCATGGCGCAACGCGACTTCGATCAGTTCGGGGATACGATCGGTCTGCAGCGCCTGTCCCGCCCATTTCGTGATCGGGCGCATCATGCTGACATGATCCATCTCCTGCAGCGAGCCCTGACCGAGCTGAAACGAAGGCGCCTGCCCTCCGATGACCAAGACGGGACTCTGGGCCCGGAACGCGTTGGCCACGCCGGTGACGCTATCGGTCACGCCTGGCCCGGCCGTCACGACGGCGACGCCCGGTCGTCCTGTGCACCGCGCCCACGCATCGGCGGCGTGCACGGCCGCTTGCTCATGGCGCAGGTCAATGACGCGAAGGCCCTCGTCCACGCACCCGTCGTAGATCGGCAGGATATGGCCCCCGCAGAGCGTGAAGACGACATCCACTCCCGCCGCTTTCAACGTTCGGGCGACCAGTTGCCCTCCGTGAAGATTCATCCCCTTCCCCCCGTGAACGCGTCTGTCTGCCTGCGCCATTCTACTACGATCCCCGCCCGTTCTCAAAATGCGGCCTCCCGTTCACGAAGCGGGCGAGCCCATCCGGTCAGCGGCGCGCGAAAAATCCGGCGTTCACCGTATTGACCGAGCGCATCATGTGTCGTACTCTCCCAGCGGATTAAAATCCGTCGTAGCTGATGTCAGCATAGATGGAGCGGGAGAAGAGCGCGATGGCTGTGCCGAAAGTCGTCTTCACGCTCAAGGAAGTGGCGGAGTACCTCAATGTGCATCCGGATACGATCCGCCGCTATGTGAAGCGCGGGGAGCTACCGGCCTTCAAGATCGGCACGGATTGGCGTTTCAACAAAGAGTCCATTGATCGGTGGCGAAAGGCGCAAGAGGAGCGGTGCCGCCGCGCGCTTCGGTCCAGACGGCATCCGCCGACGGCCGATGCTCAAAAACCGAAGAAGCGTCCGACGAGCCGATGAGGAGACCGATGGGAGGAGGCCGAAGACCGTATGCGCGAGTGAGATGGCGCCTCTGCGGGAGCGCGGCAGGGGAGCATCGCCGGTGCGGGCGGGTGAGGAGATGTCTGGCGGCTGGCCTCGTCAGCCTCATGAACTTGGCGTTGCCGGTGGCGGCCGAGCAGTACTACTTCCGCCGGTACTCCGCGGCCGAAGGGCTCTCGCAGGCCGTCGTGCAAGCATTGTATCAGGATCGCGCGGGGTACCTCTGGATCGGGACGCAGGCCGGGCTGAATCGGTACGACGGCGTTTCCTTCACCACCTACGGTCCGGCCCGTGGGCTCGCCCAGGATTGGGTCAACGCCATTTTGGAGGACACGCGCGGGGACCTGTGGATCGCCACACTGGGCGGGGTGTTTGTCTGGAACGGGCGAGGATTTCGCGCGTATACGAGCGCCGATGGGCTGGCCGATGATCGAGTGACGTCCTTGGCGCGCGACCGCGAGGGGGGAATATGGTGTGGGACACCGCGCGGCGTCAGCCGCTATGACGGTCAGCGATGGCGAACGTATGCCGTGGCGGATGGGCTTCCGGATCCGCGCGTCAATGTCCTCTTTGTGGACGCGCGAGGCCGGCTCTGGGCGGGAACGGAAGCGGGGCTCGCCGTTTGGACGGGCGCGCGGTTCGTCACGTTCGATCCAGAAGGACTGCGGGGCCAGAGCGTGCGCGCGCTCGCCGAGGATCGCGCGCATCGGCTCTGGGTGGGGACGACCGCAGGGGTGCGGATGTACGAGAGGGGGCGGTTGATGACGAGATATGCGACGGGTCAGCCCGTCGTCGCCCTCTGCGCCGATCGCTTCGGCATCGTATGGGCGGGGACGCCACAAGGGCTCATCAAGATCGAGAACGGGCATCTCACCGTCCTCACGGCCTCGCACGGCCTCGCGTACACCGACGTGCGCGCGCTCTTGGAGGATCGCGAGGGTATTCTCTGGATCGGCGTCGTAGGGGGACTGTACAAGTTCCACAGCCGCGCGTTCACGATCTATCGCGCGAGCGATGGCCTCGGCTCCAACGTCGTGCGCCCTATCGTGCGGGATCGGCGCGGATGGCTCTGGGTGGGCACCAGTGGAGGACTCAGCCGCTTCGACGGCCGTCAGTGGCGGACCTTCACGACGCGGGATGGATTGACCGATGACTACGTCTTCGCTCTGCTGGAGGACCGCCAGGGATGGCTCTGGATCGGCACGCGCGTGGGCATCACGCTCTTTGATGGCGCGCGCTTTCGCCGGGATCGCACGTTGTCCCGCCTGGGTCTCATCGTCGCTTTGGCCGAGGATCGAGCGGGCGCGATCTGGATCGCCGTCATGTCCAAAGGCATCTTTCGGTGGACGGGATCGCGCCTGGAGCCTGTGCGGGTCGAAGGGCAGACGTTCTCCAATGCGCGCTTCCTTGTGGATCGGCGCGGGTGGGTGTGGATCTCCGGAGATCGCGGCCTCTCGCGCTGGGATGGTCGAAGCTGGCGCACGTACACGGTGCGCGACGGATTGGCCAGTGATCAGCCGTATTTTCTCTGCGAGGACGCGCACGGGCACATCTGGTTCGGGTATCACTCCTCGCACGGCGTGACGCGCTTCGATGGGCGGACGTTCCGACATTACACGACGCGCGACGGCTTGACGAACGACGCCGTCTACTCGCTCGGTGTGGATCGGCAGGGGGACCTTTGGATCGGCACGGCGCGTGGCGTGGATCGCTTCGACGGAACGACCTTCGTCAACTATGGCGTGGAAGAAGGATACGCGGATCCGGAATCAAACGCCGGGGGATTCTGGCGGGACGCCGATGGCACACTCTGGTTCGGGACGATGGGAGGATTGAGCCGCTACGACCCGCGATTCGATCTGACGCGCGGGGCTCCGCCCGTCGTCCTCCTCCAGGACGTGCGACTCGGCGCGCGAGCCTTTCATCCGATGGACGCGTCGAGCGCGCGCGATCATGAGGTCGGCCCGAAGGACAATACCCTGATCGCGCGGATCGCTGTCCTGTCGTTCCTCAACGAGCGTCAGGTGCAGGTGGAATATCGGGTGAGCGGATTCCAAGAAGACTGGACCCCCCTGGAGGGTCGAGAGCTGCGCCTCTCGCATCTGCCGCCAGGCGCTTATGTCCTGCATGTGCGGGCTCGGAAATATCGAGGGGCGTGGTCATCGCCCGTCTCCTTCGCGTTCAGAATTCGCGCGCCACTTTGGCAGCGATGGTGGTTCTGGGGGCTTGTGGGGATCGGGATCCTGGGCCTCTTCTACGCCGGACATCGCTGGCGCACGAATCGGATTCGGCGCCGAGCGGAGGAGCTGGAGCAGAAGGTCGCCGAGCGCACGCGCCAGCTCGCGGAGAAGGCCGAGGAGCTGGAATCCTTCATCTACACGGTCTCGCATGATCTGAAGGCTCCGGTCATCTCCCTGCAAGGGCTCGCGAACTTGCTGCGGATGGAGCTCGGGGAGAGCCTCTCGCCGAACGCGGCCTTCTACCTGGAGCGCATTCACGCCAATGCGGAACAGATGCAGCGGCTCATCGCCGAGCTGCTGGAGCTCTCGCGCATCGGGCGGATGCGCGAGCCCCGACGCCCGGTCTCGATGCGAGAGTTGGTCGAGGAGGTGCTCGCCGAGCTGCACGGGGAGATCGCGCTCAAGCGCGCGCGAATCCGCGTGGATGAGGCACTGCCGACGGTCGTGGGCGAGCGCACGCGGCTCCGACAGGTCTGGGCGAATCTCGTCTCCAACGCGCTGCGTTTCTCTCGCCCGCATGTCCCTCCGGAGATCGAGATCGGCGCGCGACAGGAGTCGCAGGACGTCGTCGCCTTCTTCGTCCGCGATAACGGCATCGGCATCGCGCCCGAACATCGGGAGAAGATCTTCGAGATCTTCTATCGCGTCGAGGGCAAATATCAAGGCGATGAAGGCACGGGCATCGGCTTGGCCATTGTGAAACGTATCATCCAGGCGCACGGTGGACGCGTCTGGGTCGAATCCGAAGGGCTTGGGAGGGGGAGCACGTTCTGGTTCACCCTCCCCTTGGAGTCGGCGTCGCACCCGACGGCGCCTGTGGTTTCTGCAGAAGCGCACGCGGTACGCAGATCGTCACCGGAAGGGGGGAACCGATGAAGCCGATCCTCATCTTGCTCGTCGAGGATAATCCCGACCACGTCCTGATCATCAAGCGCGCTCTGGAGATGAACAACGTCCTCAACGAAGTGCGCGTCGTCGAGGATGGTCAGGAGGCGCTGGACTACCTCTATCGCCAGGGCAAATATGCGGATCCGGATGCGGCTCCGCGCCCGGGGCTCATCTTGCTGGACATCAAGCTGCCGAAGGTGGACGGGTTCGAAGTCCTGAAACGGATCAAGAACGATGCGGTGCTCAAGATGATCCCTATCATCATGCTGACGAGTTCCGAACAAGAGGCCGACATCGTGAAGAGCTATTTGAATGGGGCGAACTCCTACATCGTGAAGCCGATCCGGTTCGACGACTTCATCGAGAAGGTGCGCGAGTTGAAGCTCTACTGGATCCTAGTCAACACGCTGCCGCCGGAGTCGGCGCTTCACGGGCCGACGCCCTAAGCCCGCTGAAGTGAGAGAGCGGCGCTTCGCCCGAACGCGAGGTCGGCGAGGTGCAGACGCATACGGCGTGGAGGAATCGGCATGGCCGAGGAGACCGTCGCATTCACAGCAGGAGAGGTTCCAACTCGGGAGCCACCGCCGGGGTATCGCATCCTCCTGATCGAAGATGATCCCGATCATCGGATGCTCGCGATGCGCGCTCTGAAGGAGCAGTTGGGACCGGCGACCACCGTCGTCCCGGTGGCGACGGCAGTCGAGGGGTTGGAGGCGTTAGAGCATGAGACCTTCGATCTCGCGTTGGCCGACTACCGTATGCCCGGCATGGATGGCGTGGAGTTCCTCCGCGCGCTGAGGGCTCGCAGGATCGAAGTCCCGGTGATCCTCGTGACGGCCCTCGGCAATGAACGCGTGGCCGTTGAAGCCTTGAAGCTCGGAGCCGCCGATTACGTCATCAAGGAGGCCGGATATTGGCGACTGCTCCCGCCGATCGTCGAACGCGCGATTCGCACGGCGCAGATGAAGCGTCGCGTTGAGGAAGCGCGCCGCCGCACAACGCTTCTTCACGAACTGGCACAGGCGCTGAATCGCACGCTTGATGTGCACGAACAGCTCCAGATCCTCGTCCGAAAGAGCGCCGAGATCTTTCGCGCGGAGCGGGCCACCGTGTACCTGCCGGATCGGGACCTGGAGACGATCGCCGATGTGGTGACCTATGACGTGGACCCCCAACGCGCCGATTTGCTCCAATCCTTGAAGGGGAGACGGATCGCGGAACTCCCCATCGGGCTGAAGCTGCAGGAGGCTTCCGAGCCGCTCATCATCCCCGATGCGGCGCGCAGCGAACTCGTTCCCCATGAACTCGTCCGAGCCCTCGGCATCCGCTCCATCCTCGGCGTCCCTATTTGTGCCAAGGAGAAGCCGATCGCCGCTCTCTTTCTGGGCACACGAGGATCGCGCGTGTTCACTCAGGAAGATGCGATGTTCGCTCGAGTGATCGCCGAGCAGGCGGCCATCGCGCTGGAGAACGCGCGCCTTTATCAGGAAGCTCGACAGCGGCTCTTCGAGCTAAACGGATTGTACGAGATCGCCTGCCTCCTCGGCTGGGTTCGAAATCCGCGCGACATCTACGGCGAGCTGACGACTGTGATCGCGCGCTTGATCGGCGCGACCCGCTGCGTCATCGCCATCTATGATCCGCGGACGCGCGAGCTGCGCGCCGAGCCTCCCGGATATGGCGTCGAGGAGGCGCTGGTGAGAGCCGCCGCTTATGTCGTGACCGAAGAGCTGAGGGCGTTCTGGAACCTGCGGACGCGCGGCCCCTTCATCGCCAATCGCCCCGAAGAGATCCCCGCTCCCTTGCAGCGGCTCGCCTCGGATTTCAACGTCGAAAATCTCCTGGCCGTCGCCATGCTCGCCGAAGGACAGACCGTGGGCGTCATCTACGCCATGGATAAGCCCGAAGGGTTCACCCTCGAAGACGCACACCTGCTCGGCATCTTCGCCCATCAAGCTGCTCGGGTCATCCAAAGCGCGCGCCTGTACGAAGAGATCGCCCGATCCGAGGCGAAGTACCGAAACATCTTCGAGAGCACCATCATCGGGATCTATCGGAGCACGCCTGATGGGCGAGTCCTGATGGCGAATCCCACGCTGGCGCGACTCCTGGAGTATCCGAACGTGGAGGCGCTCTTGGCCGTTCCCGCTCATGAGATCTGGGCTCACCCGCAAGAGCGCGAGCAGTGGCGACAGCAACTCGAGCAGCAGGGGATTCTCGAACACGAACATCTGGTTCGGACGCGCACGGGACGGATGCTGTGGGTGCACGATGTCGCGCGCGTCGTTCGCGATGAGCGAGGGCGCGTGCTCTATTACGAAGGTGGGCTTGTGGACATCACCGAGCAGAAGCGCGCGGAGGCCGAGCGCGAGGCGATGTTGGAGATCACGCAGGGGGCCACGGCGATCGCCGAGCTCGATGAGTTGTTCCCTCTGATCCATCGCGCCTTGAAAAGGGTGATCCCGGCGGAGAACTGTTTCATCGCGCTCTATGATGCGACGACCGGATATTTCCACTTCCCCTATTTCGTGGATCAGTACGATCCTCCGCCTCCGCCCCTGCGTCTGGAGAAGACGGCCACGGCCTACGTCCTTCGGACCGGGCGGCCACAACGGCTCACGCGGGAACGGTGCCGGCAATTGACCGAGCAGGGCGAGATCGAACCGGTGGGGACGCCCTCGGCCTGTTGGTTGGGCGTGCCCTTGCGCACGCCGAGGGAGACGATCGGGGTGCTGGTTGTCCAGGATTATGAGGATGAACAGGCGTACACGGACCGCGATCTGGAATTCCTCGCCTCCGTGGGGAACCATATCGCGGTGATCATCGAGCGCAAGCGCGCGGAAGAAGCGCTGCGCCGTTCGCAACACCGATACCAGCACCTGGTCGAATCGGTCACCGATTTGGTGATGGCGCTCGATCGCGAGGGGAGGATCACTTACGTCAATCCGGCGGTGCGACAGGTCCTCGGCTACGCGCCCGAGGAACTCGTGGGGGAATCGGTCAGCATCCTGATCCATCCGGAGGATCGGCCTTCGGCCGAAGCATTGTGCGAGCTGTGGCGGCACGGACACACGGCCTCCGTCCGCTACGAAGGCCGTCTCCTGGCGAGAGATGGAGCAGTACGATACGTTCAAGGTCTGGTGCGCCTGGGCGCCTCAGAAGAAGAGGGCGCCGATTTGGTCGCCACCTTGCGCGACGTGACCGAAGAGCGGCGCGCTCGAGAACGCCTGGCGCATGTCCATGACATCGTCACGCGGTTCCGGGGCCAGGAGCTGTTCGATCGTGCGGCTCAGGTGCTCGCCCAGCTCTTCGATGTCGAATACGCGCTGCTCGGCGTCCTGGAGGACGGAGGCGCGCGCGTGCGCGCCCTGGCCTTCTACAGCGAGGGGGAGTTGCGACGCGACTTCTCCTACACCCTTCGCGGCACCCCGTGCGAGAACGTCATGGTTCGGGCCGTATGGTGCGCGTACTCGCCACGCGCTTGGGAGATGTTCCCGGAGGATGAGATCCTGGCGGCCCTCCGCATCGAATCCTATATCGGCGCGCCGATTCTCGCCAGCAGTGGGGAGGTCCTCGGGGTGATCAACGCCTTCGGGAAATCCCCGCGGACGTTCACCGAGGCCGATGCGCATCTGCTGCAGATCATCGGCCAACGCGTGGGTGTTGAGCTGGAACGGCTGCGCGAGGAGGAAGCCCGGCTGAAACTGCAAGAGCAGCTCTATCACGCGCAGAAGATGGAATCGGTGGGCACGCTCGCCGGAGGAGTGGCGCATGATTTCAATAACATCCTCACCGGCATGGTCGGATTCGCCGAACTGGCCCTCATGGAATTAGGCCCGCAGCACGGCGCCGCCGAATATCTCCGTCACATCCTCTCGCTCGGCGCGCGAGCGCGCGATCTGGTGCGGCAGCTTCTGCTCTTCAGTCGTCCCTCCACGGGCGAGAAAGAGGCGTGCGATCTCCACGCGTTCCTCGGTGACGTCGTCGCGTTGCTCGGGCGCACGCTGCCGGAGAACATCGAGATCGAGTTGGATCTTCCGTCCGAAGCGCTCATCGTCGCAGCTAATCCGACTCAGCTTGAGCAAGTACTCCTCAACATCGCCATCAACGCGCGCGATGCCATGCCTGGCGGCGGGCGGCTGCGCATCGCAGCCCGGCTCGTGGATGTGGAGACGCCCGGTGCTCCGCACGCCCAACCGGGACGTTTCGTGCGGCTGACGATCAGTGACACCGGACACGGCATCCCCGCCCATATCCTGCCGCGCATCTTCGAACCGTTCTTCACCACGAAAGAGGTCGGCCGGGGGACGGGCCTCGGCCTCTCCGTCGCCTATGGGATCGTGAAAGCGCACGGGGGGTGGATTGACGTCGAGAGCGAAGTGGGTCGCGGAACCCGATTCCATCTCTACGTGCCCGCCCTCCCGTCGCGATCGGAACCGCGCGGCGCGCCTCGCGAAGAAGAGATTCGCGGTGGAGAGGAGACGATCCTGCTCATCGAAGACGAGGCGGTCGTTCTGGAGCTCGGACGAGAGATGCTGCAATCCCTCGGCTATCA
>Ga0209695_100208_pt1 | contig 24715 bp, 26 predicted proteins | sample DewCreD2012metaG_4_FD_184110 | JGI IMG/M metagenome (GOLD analysis project Ga0209695, IMG submission 184110) | Hot spring sediment bacterial and archeal communities from British Columbia, Canada, to study Microbial Dark Matter (Phase II) - Dewar... ...
ATCTAATTTTGTTTTCAAATCATTATATTTACTTTGTATTTCTTGAAATTGTTTTTCCAATTCATTTTTTTCATTTTCTATCTTGATCTTATTTTCATCCAATATTTTTAATTGTTTTTCAAGTTCTTTAATCTCTTTTTTAATAGCTTCTTCCTTTTCAATTTCGATATTCATTTGTTCAAGTCTTCCTTTAATATTTTGAATTTCTTCCTTAATTTTTTCTCTCAGCTCTCCAGCTTTCTCTTTTTCTTTCTTGAAATCCAAGTTAAGAAGTTTTAAAAATATCTCTCTTCTTTCAGAAGGACTCGCTTCTAGAAGTGATACTACATCACCTTGTCTAATTGTAATGCTATTAAGAAAAATATCATAATCCATATTGAGCACGTTTTCTACAAAGTTTTGGACTTCTTTTGTTCCTATTGCTTTGTTTCGCCATTCGTTTTCTATTCTTTCTAGAAGAAGTACTTTAGAGGTTGCATCTTTATAGACTTCTCTTATGATTTTATATCTTTTGTCATCAATACTGAATTCTATTTCAGCCTTTGCTTTTCCTTGATTAGGTCTTATTACTCTTTTACCTGAGCTTATTTCATCTTCTCCATATGCTTTTCCAAAAAGACAAAAAGAAATCGAATCTACGAGCAAAGTGGTTTTCCCTGCTCCTGTTGAACCAAAAACGTTTATCATGTTGCCTAACTCGTCGATATTTAAAGATTCCTTATTGTAACTTGCAAAATTTTCGAGAGAAATTTTATGAATCCTCATTTTTTAATTCTCACTTCTTCAATAATTTTATTAGCTTCCTCGATTACGCTTTTTATCCACTCTTCAGATTTCTTATATTTGGTTCTCAAATAATTTTCAAGATATTCATTAAAACTTGATGCCTTAACTGCGATCTTCATTTCTTCTATTTTCTTTCTTGTTATTTCAATTTTATACCCTGCAAGCTTGAAATTCTCTCTTATAATTTTGTCGATATAAGAGGATGAAATATTTGAGGTCTTTGATAGTTCTATTCTTAATCTTATTATAGAGTTCTCTTCAATTTTAAGTGATTTAATCTTATCACCTATTTCATTAATAGATACATTTTCGAAATCTAGATAAAAAGTCTTCATTGGTCTTAACTTTAAAGGAATTCGCTTAAATTCCAATTTGCTTCCTAAACTTATGTCTAAGAAACTTTTTTCTTCATTTTCTTCTCCGAAATCTATTCTTTCTATCGAACCTGAATATAAGATATTATTATCTAATTCTTGAGGTGTATGAAGATGACCTAAACATGCAACATCTACATTATTAAATAGTCTCTTAGGTATGGGATGATCTCTTAATGAAGCAATTCTTTGTTCAGAACCAATCTTACCTCCTTCAACAAATATATGACCTATTACTATCGTGTAATCTGCAGCCTCATTTATTTTCAATTCTTGGAATTTCTTTTCGAAAAAGTCAACGAAGTCTCGATATGAATAAGCAGATTGGAAATGAGGATATGGCAATCCAATTAATTTAACTTTCTCACCATTATGCAGAGCTAAAATCTTCTTGCTTGCAGTATCGAAAAGAATAAAACGCTCTAGGCCAACATTAACATAACTCTTTAAATAGCTCAAAGCCTCTCTAGTTTTGCTACTATCGTGATTTCCTAGCGTTACAACTACTTGAATTTCGTTTTTTAACAATTCTCCTATAACCTTTGAGAAAGCATTAAAGGCTTCTATTGAAGGTCTTGGATTATGGAAAATATCTCCTGCAATTATGAATAAGTCTGCTTTGTTTTTTATTGCATAATCTTTTATGTACTCAAAATTTTGGAGGAAATCTTGGAATCTAAGATTCTCAAATGAAGGGGAATTTGAGATGCTTGAGAAGCTTATGCCTAAATGAAGATCTGCGGTATGAATTATCCTCAACATCAATGAACAATTATGAGAAGATTTATAAGGTTTTCATTTTAGCAAGGAATTCTTTTATGCTCTTATACGTCTCAATGCCTATCATAGGCAAAGAAATTATCTCTTCTTCCTTAGCTTTGCTTAGCTTTTCGATATCTCTAAAGCCTGCATTGTATAAAATTCTAGCTCTTATTCTTCCAATCTTAGGTATTCTAACTAATTCTAAAAGTTCTTCTCTTACACCATTTTCAATTCTCTCTTCTAGCTTGCTCAATTTATTATAAGCTTCTTGCTGACCAAGCAATTTTGAAATTTCCTTTGCTGCATGGCAAATCCAACTAGCAATTTGAATTAGATTATACAAATCACCTAAACCAATGCTGTATTTATCTGCAATCTCATCTTCTCTTTCTTCATCTACCCAGCTCTTCAACATCTTCGCTGTTTTAATTATCGAGAGAGAATCTTCATCATATATATCGAATTTGAAAGGATATTTCTTGTTAATCATTTCCAATTCATCTCTCAAGATATCTATTTCGCTTTTAAATACGGATAATCTTTGCATGTCTTCTGTTGAAGATATCAATAAAAGATAATAGAAATCATCGTAGAGGTATTCAATTGATAAATTCTTCAATCCTTTTACTATTTGCTCAGCTGTTAAGGGATCTATATATAATTCAGAAACTCTTTTGCCTAAAGGAGTAGCAATATAATTATTTTTAACAACTATGAAAGATGCACGTTGTAAATAATTGATTACTTTATTTGCAATCCTTTCTAGAAATAAAATACCAACTTGCTTTGAAGCAAATGTTTCATGTAAAATATTTTTCAATTCTTCTTCATTTGTAACTATTTCATTCGCTATAAGCGATAAAATATGGGAACGCAGACTTTTTTCATCTTTTATTTGTGAAAAAATAGGTTCACCTTCTCCTTTGATGTAATTTTCAAGCAATATATCAACATCATATTTCCCCTTTGCTACAATTATTGCTTCTCCATAAACATCATATCTAGGTCTTCCTGCTCTTCCTGCAAGTTGTTTATATTCATTTACAGTCATGATCTCCGCATAACCAAGACCTGCGGAATATCTTGATATTTCATTTATTATAACTCTACGCGCTGGAACGTTTATGCCTGCTCCTAGTGTAGTCGTAGAAGATACTACTTTAATAAGAGAATTCCTAAAACCTTCTTCAACAATTCTTCTTGCATTATAAGATAACCCTGCATGATGGAATGCAACTCCGTTAATTATTTGATCTTTAAGCGTTGAAGATAACCAATCATTTTCTTCAACTTTCTCAGCAAGAGCTTTTAGTTCCTTTAATTCATCTCTAGTCAAATATCTTCGAACAAAATCTTTCAATCTTTCAGAATTCTTCATAGAGTTTGCTCTTGTTGAATTAAATATTAAAGCTTGACCTCCTTCGTCTAAGATATCAAGCGCTAAATCGATGAAAGCAACACCGCTTCGAATAGGTATTTTCTTAATAGAACCATCTTTATAATGTATCACTCCATTTCTATAGACTCCTTCTTTTAAAGGAACAGGTCTCCAATTACTTATTATTGCTTCTGCAGACAACCATTCAGCTAACTCTTTAGCGTTTATAGCAGTTGCGCTTAATGCTATGAACTGAGCATCTTTAATTTGTTTCCTTAATCTAGCTATGAGAAATTCAAGTGTAGGCCCGCGATCGCTATCAAGCATATGTATTTCATCTATTACTACTAATGATACATCGCTTATCCATGGAGCCTTATGCCTCAATAGGCTATCTGCTTTTTCGTATGTGCTTATGATTACATCGTAATTCCTTAACCATGGATCTTCACTATCATAGTCACCTATCGATAATGCAATCTTGAATTCAATTAGATTTTTGAATTCTTCATATTTTTCCGAAGCAAGAGCTCTTAAAGGGCATAAGTACAGAACTTTTCCCCCATTAAGTAAATGCTTTATACTCGCTAATATTGCAACAAAGGTTTTTCCTGAAGCTGTAGGAGTAGCTAATAATACATTTCTAAAATCAAGTACTCCTTTTTCTATCGCTAAAACTTGAGGAGGATATAGATTAATATAGCCGTTCTCTTTTAGCTTCTTTATATATTCATGAGGAATCCCAAATTTTTCTAATTCTGAAATATTCAATTTTAAGAAGGAGTTTTCTTAATGAAACCTTTTTTAGGCTCAAAAATATCACCTTCGTTTTTCATCTTTTCGATTATTTTCCTCGCTTCTTCACTAGCTATCCCTTCTCTTTCAGCTCTTTGCAAAACTTCTTGTACATCGACAGCTTCCTTTTCATAATTTAATTCCTTCAATATATCCCTAATTTTTACGAACTTATCCCTTTGTGATTTAGGTAATCCTGACATTAAAATATCTACGTCAACTTTTCTAGTTGCATAGTCTATCATGGTGGTATCCATCATATATTTCATCAAATTTATAGCTTCTCTAGCATCTTCACTTGTAGCCTCATTTCTTAGATTCATTCTAGCGTGTGCTTCTGTTAATCTTACCAACGCTTCTAGTTGTCTAGGTGTTATAGCAACAGGTCCTTCTGTTGAGATTTCTCTCATTTTTAGATAGAAATCGAAAATTTCCTTTTGAGCATCTTGGGATAATTTTGGATGAATTGTCTTTCTCGCATATATCACATATTTTCTAAGAAGCTCAGGCGGGATGATATTCTTGAATGGTTCTTCACTATTTGTATGAATAGCTAAGATATGCGAAGCAAGTTTAGCATCGCTTTCTTTGCTTGGAATATCTATAATAGGAAATATCAAATCGAACCTCGAAAGAAGAGTAATAGGTAAATCTATGTTTTCTGCTATTGTTTTATTTCTCTCAAACCTACCTAATGAAGGATTTGCAGCTGCAAGTATAGCACAACGAGCATTTAGGGTTGCTACAATTCCTGCTTTTGCAATGCTTACTGTTTGCTGTTCCATTGCTTCATGCATAGCTACTCTATCTTCATTCCTCATTTTGTCAACTTCATCTATTGCAGCCAATCCTTGATCAGCCAAAACTAATGCACCAGCTTCTAAATAGAATTCTCCTGAAGATTTGTCTCTTACAACAGCAGCCGTTAAACCTGCAGCTGAAACTCCTTTGCCAGTAGTATAGATTCCTTTCGGTGCTAATTGAACCATGTAGCGAAGAAGTTGTGTTTTTGCAGTACCTGGATCTCCAACTAAACAAATATGTATGTCTCCTCTTATTCTAACACCATCTGGCATCAATTTTGAGACGCCGCCGAATAACTGAAGCGCTAAAGCTTTCTTTATATGCTTCAAGCCGTGTATCGAGGGAGCAATTGAATCAACTATTGCATCTCCTATGTTTCGATAACTAGATTTCAGCTTTTCTATCGCTTCTATGTCTTCTTGTGTCAATTCTTCTTCTTCAAATCCTTTTTCTTTCACTTCCAGATTAATCGCATGAATGTAAGATGAGAAAGTAAGTTCATCTTGAGAAGAAACTCTTTTCTCTTTTAATATACCTGTGACAGTAACATGATTTCCTGGGTATGCTAAATCTACAATGTCTCCTTCAAGATATACTTCAATAGTTCTAGGTATTTGACCTGCAGGTACTTCTTCTAAAGGTTCTTGGACTATTATTCTTTGAACATCTATGAAATTCTTTTCTAATATCTTCGATACTTTTGAACCACAGTTAATGCAACGAATTGCATCTATTTTCTTAATCGAAGCTAAGTCTGTACCAAATATACTACCACAACTATCGCACAAGAACTTTCCGCTTATGAGCTTATGCCTAATAGCGCTGCTTTTCGTTACTACTCCTCTAATTTCTATTAAGCAACCTATGTAATTTGCACGAATGTTTCTTATTTTTTGCCTGTATTCATCTAAGTAAATGTCTTTAACTCTTACGAAAATCTTCTTCGCTTTTTCTAGAAACTCCTCATCCTTTTCAATTATAATCTCTTTTAAAGCCTCTTCAGCAAAATATAATTGTTCTTCAGGATTTCTAAGAAGCAAGTCGCCCAATTCTTTATCAAAGAAGAATAGATGTTTATGAGAAATTGTCAATGATCTACTGTTCAAGAAAATCATTTCTCCTATCTTAGATAAATAAATAGGTTTATCCTGTTCAGTATATTCTTTAAAAAATTTTTTATAAAGCTGTTTGTAATCCTTTATTCCTTTTTCCATTAGAGTTTCCTCAAGATAGCATTATTCAATACATCATCTAACCATGTTCTAATTATTTCTCTTAGCGATGAAAAAAGGTATCTTTCTTCATAAGTCAGAAGCTGTGTTATTTTATTGAAATCTTCAACGTATAAAATCCCCTTCATCATTTTCTCCAACCTCACTAGACATATTTCATTTATTAGCTGTTTTATTTCTTTAGGATTCTCGTTTATTATTTTTCTTTCTGCAAGAAATATTAAATCTTTAGCTTGTAAATAAAAATCTTCTTCTAGTTTTTTCAGCTCGTGCTTAGCGAGTTTTTCCTGATGATGCTTTTTCCTTATGTCATCGAAAGTAATTTGAGGATAAGGATATTCTGTTATTCCTTCACTCGCTAAAATTCTAGCTAAGGCTCTAGGTAATTCTATTTCCTTACCTTTGATAAAAGGTCCATAAACATTACCTAAGAAAGTTACTTCGCTATGATCCTTCAAAACCTTAACTTTAACTTTAGATGTTTCATAATTGAAATAATTCTCAATCAATAACTCCTCCATCTAATTATAACTTTCTTTTTAGATAAAAAATCATATCATGGAAAATAAAAGAGTAGGAAAATTAAGAATGGAAGAAATACGAGAGAGAATTTTGAATAAAGTAAAAATCCTTAGTGAAAATGTTTTATTAGGTCCTAAGATAGGTGCAGATTCTGCGATTTTGAAAACAAAAGAAGTTATAGCTCTTCATTGTGACCCTATAACAGGAGCAAAGAAAAATATTGGAAAACTTGCGATAATTATCGCAAGCAATGATATAGTAGCAATAGGTGCTAAACCGAAGTTTGCCACACTATGCATAATTTTACCACAAAGCTCTTCAATAGATGATGCTGAAGAAATACAAGAACAGGCAAGCAACAAAGCTAGAGAAATGAATATTTCAATTGTTGGAGGACATATAGAATTCAGTCCTCTCGTTAATAATCCTCTGGTGGTAACAACGATGATTGGAGAAATGTTAGAAGATTATGAAGAAAGATTTAAAGAATTTAAAAGAATAAAAGAAAAGCCAGAGGAATATTTGATAGCCCAAATTAAGCCCTTAGCTCTTGAAGCAACTGCAATATTGGCTCATGATTACGAAGATAAGCTTTCCGGTAAAATTAATAAAAAAGAAATAGAAGAAGCTAAGAAACTAATTGAAGAGCTTTCAATATATGACGTAGGCTTAAGAATATTTGAAAATAAATTGGTAATTTATGCGCATGATCCTACAGAAGGAGGAATGATCGTAGCATTAAAGGAATTAGCTGAATTTTTAGAAGTAGGATTTAAAGCTTATGAAGAAAAAATGGTAGTTTTAGATTTAACTGAAAAAATATTAAAAGAATTTAACCTCAATCCATTGAAGTCTTTAAGTTCAGGTTGCATGGTTTGCGTAATAAAAAAGAATAAAAAAGATGAATTCGAAGAGTTTATGAAAAGAAATAAAATAGTACATTCAATCATAGGTGAACTGAAAAAATCCGGTTGTGAAATAATAAGCAAAGAAGGAAAAATAATCGACGTAGAGAAAGAGAGCGAGGAAGAAGAGCTATGGAAATTATTTAGTTTTTAATTTCAAATCAATATTTGAAGAAAGATTTTTCAGATAATCAGCCAGTTCGTCGCTTAACTCATACTTCTTAATGAATTCATTCGCAAATTTTTCATTTTTAAACATTACAGGCAGATACCAAAATATCTCATTCAAAGCTTTGGATTTTGATAGATGATTTTTCTTAGAAATTTTCTCTAAAAATGAATCTCTTACCTCTCTAATTCTTTTTTGGCCGGATAATACTTTCAACGTTTGAGGAAATTGCATTTTCGCATAGGTTGGTTTTTGTGATTTTGACAATGCAACACCTGCAGTAATTAAATCAGAGAAGTACAATAAGAAGCGCCAATATCGCTCCCTATTAGCCCTAGCTCTGTATATATCTGCTTTAGATAATTTATCGTATGCCAAAGCCAAATCTTTAGGATTTGTATAAAATCTAAATAAGTTCTCCTCAATCCATAGCAATAAAGTATCTTGATCGTAAGGGAACTCATCTAATACGCTTTTTGCAGAGAATAAATTAGTTGCGTAGATTAACTTCCTTATAGAATTGAAAACATCGCTTTGTCTATCTTTAGGAGATAACAAATTTACTTCTCTTATACCTATTCTTCCATAAATCGAACAAAACTGCAAATCTAATATTGCGCTTCTCATATCTCCTTCAGATCTTTCTGCAATAATCTTCAATGCCTCTTCATCATACTTCAGGTTTTCTTTTTTGCATATATTTGCTAAATAATTCACTATCGATCTTGTTGAAAGTTTTTTCATCTCAATCATCAAACATAAGTTTCTAATTTGGAATAAGTTTGGCTTCCATCCATCATTTGCAATAAAAACAACAGGATATCTCGATTCTTTAATCAAATCAATAAGCATAGATAAAACATAATTAGCCTTAGGTCCTTCAATGCTATCCAGCTCATCAACCAAAATCAATTTAGTTTTATTGACAAAGCTTGTCTCTTTACTCGTTGCTAAAGCAGTTTTCTTGACGAATTCTAAACTATAAATATCACCAGCATTTATCTCTATCAATTCTAAATTGAATTGCAAAGCTGCTGTTTCTGCTAATAATGTCTTGCCTATACCAGGCGGACCGTATAAGAGGACTGCTTTCTTTACTGGAACTTTACCTTTGAGCCATATGTTTAACCAATCAAGAAAAGCTTTTTTTGCTTCCTCATTACCTATGATATCCTCAATCCTTCTTGGTTTATGCTTAATAGTCCATATTTCTTCCCTTCTAATGCTCATTTAGAATAATTCCTCAATATTAATTGCATTCGTGCAAGCATAGAATTTAATTGGATTTCTTCGCTGGACCCTTCGAGAATTCGGTATTCGTATTCTCCAAGAATCTCTATTAATTGTAATTTACATTCGTCAGGTACGTTTAATCTATATGTTTCACGATATAAATGATATATTATCTCTGAACCTGATATTCCATCATTGAACAACATTTTGAGAATAGAATTCCTAGCACTTTCGAAATCTCCTTTCATTAGGCTCTCAAATATTGACCTTACTTCTCTAGGTTTAACTGCACCTGCTACTTTATAAACTATTTCAGGTGTGACTTCTCCAAAAAGCGAAGAGCTCTGAAGTAGATTAATTGCTCTCCTCAAATCCCCTCCGCTTAAGTCGTAAATAACTTCTAATGCTTCGTTACTTACCTTAACTTTCTCATTTTGGGCAATAAAAAGAAGCCTCTTTATTACATGTTCTTTCTCAAGAGGAGAAAATCTCAATACAACAGTTCTTGATTGAATAGGTTCTATTATCCTATTGCTGTAATTGCATGTCAAAATGAAACGTATATTCTTAGCATATATTTCCATTATCCTTCTCAATGCTGTCTGGGCTTCGCTTGTCATAGCATCACTTTCATCTAAGATAACTATTTTAAAAGGAATATCGCCTAAAGGTAATGTTTTAGCAAACCTTTCTCTAATCTTCTCTCTTATAGTATCTATTCCTCTTTCATCGCTTGCATTGAGCTCAAGCACATTGTTTCTCCACTCTTCACCGTATAAGTCTCGAACAAATGCTAATGCTGTAGCAGTCTTACCTACACCAGGTGGACCAGTAAATAATAAATGGGGCATGTTTTTTTCTTCTATCAATTTTTTCAAACTCCTTACTATATCCTCTTGATTTACAATATCATCTAACCTTTTAGGACGGTATTTTTCTATCCAAAGTAATTCTTCGCTCATTCCTCCTAATTAATTCCTCTTAAATTGAAATAAACTTTCTAGCTTTTATCTAATATCTCAAGTAATCTTTTCAACAAGACATAAGTTTCTGAATTTTGATTTATTACAACTATCCTAACTTTTCCAAATCTTTTTTCTTTAACCATACCCAGTTCTTTCAAAAATTCTAAATATTCGGTAGCGTTTTTAAAAAAAGAACGTGAACGTTTAACTAGAGCGCTTATATTGATTTCTCCTTCATTTATTAACTCTCTTATCAATCTTATTTTCCACTTACTTCCTAATAATTCCTCTGAAATGCTATACTTTGACATTTTCAAGGAGTTTACTTTCCAATGTATCCAAGGGTACATCGATTGAAATATAGCTCCTCCTACCTCTTCTCTCATTTACCACTGTTACGTTTATCAAATTCTTGTTCTTTAAGCTTTGTATATAGCTCCAAAATTGGGTATATTTTTTAGGAATTCGCTTTAGTCTTTCACATATTAATTCATAATGTTCTCTTACTCTTTTTATATTAGTATAAGAATTATTTTCTTCTTTTAAAGCTTTACAAATAGATAATAAAATCAATTTTTCTTCATCAAGAAGAGTTTCAAATATTTCTATAGATAAACCAGGATATATTTCACTCATGGCTTTTCTTAAATGTTCAATTTTTACTTTATTCGAATTTTCAATCTCAGCTATTTTACCAGCCCTCCATAATAATTCTAGAGCAAATCTTGCATCGCCTTTACCTCCTTTATCTATTCCAGATTTCATAGCAATCATTTCTATTACGTTTTCATCAACTACATTAGCAACGAAAGCTTCTTGAACTCTTTCTTTAATTATTTCTTTAATTTCAAAATAAGTATATGGATTGAATTGATTAATATTTCTTTGCAAAGTACTTAAAATACTTTCATCTAATGAATATAAGTTTGAAATATTTCTTAATATTAAAAGCAAATTCATCCTAATTTTATTAATTCCTAATTCAGGTATTCGCGTCAAATCATATAGGAGTTCAGGATCATTCCTAATTATGTAATCGGCTTCATCTAGACATAACATAAGCTTTGCATTTTCTTCTTCTAGATAGTCTAAAATCCATGTTAAATACTGCTTAGGAGAAAAACCTCTCTTAGGTATGCCTGGGATTAAATGCTCTGCTATTTTGCTAACTACCATAAAGTACGTTCTTTCTAAATGGCAATTAACATGAACAAAATAAAGCTTAAGGCCTCTTTTTCTAGCTTCATCGCTTATTAATTTTCCGAAAAATTTTGCAACAGCAGTTTTACCTGTACCAGCCGGTCCATGACAAATTGCTCTATAGAAAGAGAAATTATCCAGTTCTAAAATGCCTTTAAAAAATATAGCTAACCTTTTTATTTGTTCTTCTCTAAAAGGTAAATAGGAAGGAACATATTCAGGAAATAACTTACTTTCATCTTTGAATAATGTTGAACCTTTGAAATATTCTTCGAAATTCATTTTCGATTATCTATGAAATATTTATTCTAAATGATTTATAATAATTTCCTACCTGTCAAAATTTTGTACTGGAAAAAAGTTAAAAATGAAATATAAAAATCGCCTTTAACTGGTTCAATGACAATTACATAATCTGGATTTTCTAAGTTTATTTTTAATCCTCTATTTTTTGCAATTTCACCTAACTTTCTTTCTATCTCGCCTGCACTGATTCCAAATCTGCTCCTACATCTAATAGCTAAGCTTTTACTTTCTTCAATCAAATTGAACAATTTAGAAATTTCTTCTATGTTATTAGTTATTAAATCAATTGGAAAAACTTTATAAATATAAGATCTCCGATACTTGAGTAAGACTTTTACTATATCTTCTTTCTTCGCCTGTGTTTCGACAGAGAACAAACCGGGCTTTATTTGAATATCATCTAATTTTGAAGAAGGATCGAATTGGAATAGTAGGCTCAATATTTCTTCAAGTGCCTTAATTTCTTTGTAAGGCTTACAAGTGACTAATATTTTCAAGGTTTCAGCAATATCTTACCGAAGTGCAAGCCTTTTTCCATTCTCAAATGGGCTAGCGGAGCTTCTTCCAATTTAAAAATAGAATCTATGATCGGTTTGATTTTATTACCGTTGAAAAGCTTAAGGATTTCATTAAAATCACTTTTACTTCCTAGATAAGAACCTATAATCGAAATTTGTTTTCTATAAGGTGGTCTAATGCTGAAACTTACTTGATCACCGCTCGTAGCTCCAAAAAATATAACTTTTCCACCTTTTTTGCATATTTTCAAGCTAGTTTCAAAAGTATATGATCCAACACTATCAATGACTAAATCAACACCTTTATAATTTGTGAAATCATTAACCTTGCTTAATATGTCTTCGATTTTATAATTTATTACGAGATCGCACCCAAGTTTATATGCTTTTTCAATTTTTTCTTCATTCCCTGCAGTCGATATAACTTTACAACCTATTAACTTTAACAATTCAATGAGCATGATACCAGTACCGCTACTTGCGCCCCAAACAAAAGCAATGTCGCTTGGCTTTGGATTGGCTTTCCTGAAAACAATCCTCCATGCAGTCGTCCCTGTAACAGGTATAGAAGCTGCTTCTTCAAAAGTTCTATCAGGATTGATTTTATAAACGATATCTACAGGTGCAAGTATATATTCACGATATCCTCCATCTATAAGATGCCCCAAGATTTTTAAATCATCGCATAAAGAATGTTCACCAGCAACGCAATATTCACAGTTATTACATGTAATTGCAGGATACAAAACTACTCTGTCATTCTTTTTGAATTTTTCAACATTTTCACCTACTTCTTCTATAATGCCAGCTATATCGCTACCTAATATTATTGGGAATGGTATTTTAACACCAGGATAGCCAATCCTTGTCCAAATGTCCAGTCTGTTCAAAGAGCAAGCAATTATCTTTATCAAAACATGATTTGGCTTGATTTTAGGTATCTCTTCTTCTTCTAACTTAAGATTTTCTATACTTCCATGTCCGTAAAGCCTTATTACTCTCATTGATAAATTATCATTATTGAATTTAAATGGCTAAAATGAAATGCAGATGCGGAAATGATCTTGAATTTGAAATTAAATCGGAGAAGTTCGTTGTGTTTTGTAATTCATGCTATACTAATTATGTAATGAAAAGGGAAGGAAATAATTTCAAAATAGAATTAGTATACTACTTTCCAGACGATTGATCAGCACTCAAGATCCTAATCATCCCTAAGTCATAGGGGCTTTTTCATCATTTCATCAATCTTTTAACTATCCTTTGAGCAACTTGAATTGGTATATCCAAAATTTTAGCTATTTCTTCATATGTCAAACTAGGATCTACCTTTAATAAGGCAGCAACTTTATCATCTATTTCTTCTTCTTTATTTTCTTTTTCGAAAAAGTTAATTTGCGCAACCGCTACACCGCTAATATAAATGCTTGGAATTCTCCTATTCTTCTCGATCGCTTTTTCAAGCAAAATACTTCCATCTTCAGGATTGAATGAAGCCAACTTACCTATTATTATCCTATCATCGATCGTTCTAACTTCAACAAGCGTTCCTATTTTTTCTTTTATTTTTTTATATAAAGAACCAATTTCGTCCTTCACTATATTCAATCTTCTCATGAATAGTTATAAACTTTTCTATGCGACCGCCGGGATTTGAACCCGGGTCCTCGGCTCGGAAAGCCGATGTCCTAGTCCTGGCTAGACTACGGTCGCCTAATGAAAAATTATTTAAAAGGAACTTAAATTTTTGAATCCCCCGGGCCGGATTTGAACCAGCGATCTTCCGGTTTCTGCCTTGATATAGGCTCATCGGCGGTCATAGACCTCCTTGCCTATACGGGGAACCCTACAGCCGGATGCGTTACCAGGCTACGCTACCGGGGGCTATATTATTCATATTATCAGGAAATATATAGATTTTAATAAAAATGCTCCGGGCCGGATTTGAACCAGCGACCTCCCGGTTTCCGAAAACTTCTTCAGCCGGGCGCTCTCCCTGCTGAGCTACCGGAGCTATTTTATATTTGTCTTGTTTTTATAAAAAATTTTAAGCCAAGCCCTTATACCAGATAGCATAAGCATCATGCGAATGTATTGATTCCATAGCTTTGGCTATTATTTTATTTGCATTCGTAAATCTTTTCAAAGCTTCTCTAACGACATCTTCAACAAATTTTGCATTTTCTTGAGATACCAATATAAGCTTTGCTTCATCAGGTCTTTTCAAGTATTCTGCAGGAGTTACTGAGAAGCATTCAGCCATTTTGCTAGCTACTTCGTTGAAATCTAAAATAGATTCGCTTTCTATCTCTATTATTAACCATGCTCTTTGCATATGACCAATTCCTGTCATTTCTTTACTACATGGACATGCAGTTATTCCAAGTCTTTTGAAAAGATATTTAATGGGTGCATTCCTTTGAATTTCAACTCTAACTTTCATGAATTGATCAGAATTTTTAATAGGATAATCGAATTTTGCTATGATTTTACATCCAGAATTATGAGATTTATTTACTTCATCGCAGATTTTTAAAAGTATGTTTTCAATGTAATCATCATCTGCTGATACATCTTTAACTGCTTTTATCAATCTGCTCATATGAACACCTCTTTTAGAAGTCGGAATAAGAATTGTAAGAGTTACTGGCAATTTCATATCTCTTAACTTCATTAAAACTCTTAGATTCGATATTCCTGCAAATACAGTGGTATCGCTATCTTCCTCATGAATATCCTTTATTTTAGATAGATCTAAGTTCATAGCCTATTTAATGAGTGAAGAACTTGCATTTATCTCTTACGTTTAATTTCATCAAAAATTTCAAGAAAATACTTGCGTTGAATGCATCCTCTACACTTTCCGCATTGCATTTCAGTTAATTCATAACAGCTCCATGTATATTGTAAAGGAACTTCATGCTTCAATGCTAGCTCAGCAAGATCTAGCTTTTTTAAATTCAAAAAAGGCATTTTTAACTCGAGTCTTTTATTTCTACCTAAATAAGTGCTATGCTTAAATATCTCATTGAAAAGACTTATGAACCTTTCATTCACATCAGGCAATATCTCTGAATCATCTTTAACATGACCCGTAAATATGAAACTTGCACCCAACGACTCAGCATAATAAGCTGCTATCGAGATGAAAATCATATTTCGAGCAGGTATGTAATAAGTTGGCAAATTTGAAACTATTTCTTTCATAATATTGTTTTGTAATTCTTCCCATAATGTTATGCTTTCTTTTAAAAAATTTAAATCTACAATAATAAAATTATCAGGTTTAGCTAAATCAATTATCTTTTTGCATGCTTCTAATTCTTTAGGATTTCTTCCATTATAATTTATTGTTAATATATTTATTTTATAATTTAGTTTTTTCAATAAAAACAATAATATAGTTGAATCTATTCCTCCAGAAAAAAGCAAAATACAAGATTTATCTTCTCCTGATTGTAAAAGCTCCCTTTCTATTTCCTTCATATATTCTAACCTCAATAATCTCTATATTTGAAGGAAGATTTTCGAGCAACGATTTGCTTAGTTCTTCGCTTAAATTTTCGCTAGTTACCTCATTTTCTAGCATGTAAACATTTTCTAAAGGGATGAACAATCTGAATTTGTTATACTCTATTTCAACTAAACCGTTTTGTATTGCTTTAACATACTTTTTTGATGCAATCAATTTATGATCAAAGTTTGAAATAACCTTTTTACAAATATTCTTCAATTCACCAAAGTCTAATATCATATCAAATGCTTCCTTTCTTCCGTACAATTTAATTTCGACCTTAGCAGTATGACCATGCAAAGGATAGCACTTTGGATGATTGGGTATGAAATGAGCATAATCGAAATTTTCTTCTATGAATATACCTGTAGCTTCGTTAGCCATAGTAGAGAAGTAAAAATTAATGTATATAAGCTTTTGTTAAATCATCTTAAAATTTTAAAATCATTATAATCTCCTTTATATTCTTCCCATATTATTTCTATATTTGTAACAATAGCCCCTGGTGGCCCATGCTTGCAAAATTCTATTACTTTGTTAACGCTTTCTTCTTCACCTTCCAATAAAGCTTCAACTCTACCATCTGGTAAATTTCTCACAAATCCCTTTACTCCATATTTATCAGCTACACTTTTAGTATATGCTCTAAAGAAAACTCCTTGCACTAATCCTTCAATGAATATATGTGCACGTACAAGCTTGCCCATCGATATATTCAAGTAATGATTTCTGGGAATTTAATTTAATTTCACTACTTGATAAGAAAGGAAAACCGTAATGCAATCCAAGTTTTTTGCATTTTTCAACTATGAAATCTGTGATTTCTTGGCAATATTCTTCTTTTGCAAAATAATAATAGCCTATTTTCCTAGGTTCTTCGAAGTAGATCTTTTCATATATACGAATTATGTCTTTTTTACCTTCTGCTTCAAAGAATTTTTTAATCCTTTGCCATATATCTTCTCTTAGCCTTAATATTCCAGATGAAACAAATGAACAATCAGCTTCTTTTGCTTTCAACAACAATTCAGAAAGCATTTCTTTATCATCATTTAGACAAGGCATTATTGGATCGATGTTTATTCCGCATAAAATTCCATTTTTTCTCATTATTTTCATTGCCTCAAATATTTTATTTGCAGATGCTGCGAAAGGTTCAATTTTCCTCTTTATTTCCTCATCGATCGTGGTTAGAGACCAAATGATGAAACACTTATCTTTATATCTTGCATGCAAATCTAAATCTCTTAATACTGCAGTTGATTTTGTAAATATATAATAGGTAACTTGATATTTTTGCAATACTTCAACGATTCTTCTCGTAATTTTGAATTTCAATTCAACAGGCTGATATGAATCGGTAGAGGTACCTATCATTATTGGAGTACTAGTTCCATGTAAAGGTAACTCAACTTTGAGAATTCTATCTGCATTATCTTTCACATATATTTTATCATAAAAATCTTTAGCCCATTCATATGTAGCATAACAATACAAGCATCTATGTTGACAGCCAACATAAGGATTAATAGCTAATCCATAATCTACGAGTTCAACGGTTTTAAACTCATGCAAAATTGCTTTAGCTTTCTTAATCTCAACTATAGGAAAATTGTTTTTCCACCACTTATATTCTTGCACATTAAATATTATTTTTAGGTATTAAAATTTCAAATTTTCTTTTAATATCTTTTCAATGAGTTTGTTTAATTCATCAGCAGTATGAACAGGAGGATAGCACAACGTTCCTTTGCATACATAAATTCCTTCTTTATTGTATTCTTGCTTCGCTTTTTCAGAATTGAAATCTATATACTTTATATAAACAAAAGGATTGAGAATTAGCTTATTTTCTTTGACTATATTTTTAGCCATGTCTTTATTGCTGAATACAAGCCTTATTTCAATAGGATCTAATAAGAATAATAAGGAATTTGCAAAAGAGGAAGCAAATAAGCTATAGCTTACGTAATTAGCAGATAGAATTGAAGTTATTTCTTTTGAAATCTTTTTTAAATTCTCATCGCCTATAAGTTCTCCAAGTATGTAAAGATCTTTCGCAGCGAGTGAATTTTCATTAAGAGGATGATAGGGCTCTTTTAACAAACCTAAAGAATCTTCGCTTGGTATTCTATCTTTTAGCAAACCATTAAAATCAACATATTCCTTTACTATTATGTCTGCGATAATTTTTGCTTTTTCTAAATATTCTTGATCTAAATAATAATTATAAAGGTTGATTAATAAATCTAGAAATAGTACATTATCATCTAAATAAGATATACCTAAATTTTTTGAGTGCAAAATTCCTTCTTTTGTCAAATATTCATTATATAATCTTTTTGAAACTTCCAATGCTATATTAATATAATCTTCATTGTTTAATAAAATCCCTGTTTTTAAGAAAGAAATTGCACAAAGAGCATTTTTACATGAATATATGTTTTTATCAATGTAAGGAGGATTTCTTTTCATTCTTTCTTCTAAATTCAATGAATAATAAATTTCATCAGCGTCCTGGCTGCTATAGAACAATCCAGTATCTTTATCTCTTAAGTTTTTCAACAAATAGTTAGCAGTTTTATCAACGACTTCTTTATATTTTATCTCGCCGCTTAGAAAATAGTAATAGGAATAACATAGTAGCAAATTAGCATTCGTTTCCAGCATTTTTTCATAATGAGGATTTTTCCAATCTCTTGTAACACTATATCTAAAGAAACCTCCTTCGATTTCGTCATAAATTCCATTCAACATGCCATCAAGAGTCTTCTTAATCATTACATTGAAGCCATTTTTCTTGGTAATGCCATACATGTTTTCTAAGAATAACATAGCATCAGGAAAAGGAAACTTTGGTTCTATTCCAAAGCCCCCATAACCTTCATCAAAATAAGAAATGAGTATATCAACTACATCCCATATGATTTTTTCATTCGGATTTCCCTTTCTTATTTCGCTTTTCTTCGAAACTGAAGAAGCGATCAAATCTTTAATATCTCCTTTCTTACTCAATTCTATAATCTCTTTAAGTATTTCCTTGAATTGAGCAGGCGGAACATATGTGCCTCCAGTTATTACATCACCTTCATATGTTAAAAATGCAAAAGTAGGGAAGCCTCCGAAGTTGTATCTCTCGCTAATATCAGGCCTTTCATCAACATCAACTCTTATCGGTATGAAGTTTTCGTTTATTAAGTTTATTATTTCTTCATCAGAATATGTCGTTTCATCCATTACATGACACCAATGACACCAAACACCGGCTAAGCTCAGTAGCACTAGCTTATTTTCTTGCTTTGCTCTTTCGAAAGCTTTTTTGCTCCACGTATTCCATTTTATTTTCCATGCATTACCTCGAATTCTTTCACTCATTGAGAAGACTTATTAGACAAAATGTATAAACTTATCTAAATTTTCTGGAGCTTAAAAATCGCATATCCAGGGGTATCTTCTTTATAAGGATTGAAAATATGAATTGTCTCTTTTTCATCAGTGAATTTTAAAGGTAAAGCTTCCATTTTTAATTCTTCTATAGCATAATTGTAAATTTCATAAGTCTCTTCATGACTTACTGTACATACGCTATAACAAAGAATACCTCCTTTTTTCAATACGTTATATGCAGCCTTAAGTAATTGTTTTTGAAATTCTGAGTAATCTTTTGGATTTTTCTTAGGAACATTTAACGTAATTCTTGGCCTCAGTCCTAAGTCTGAACAAGAAGGATCCAGCGTGATTTTATCTGCTATTTCTTTACCTAAAATCAAATCAAGATATCTAGAATCGCATTTCAATAGAACTGGCGCAGGAAAACCTAAGCGCGACAATGTGTCTTTGATTTTGTTAATCTTAGAATAAGACTTGTCGCATGCTATTATTTTAGCTTTGCCTCTAGTTATTTGAATTATATGTGATAGCTTGCCACCAGGAGAAGAACACATGTCGACGATTGTTTCATTCTCTCTTGGATCTAATTCGTGGATTGTTAAAATTGAAGGATAGGATTGGGGATATATAATTCCTTGTTGGAATACTTTTAAATTCTGTATCGAAGGCCTTTTAAACTTAGGCTGGATATTTTTCACCACTACTCCTTTCTTTGAATTCTTAAATTCTTTCTCGTCCATCATCAATATCCCTTCAGCTGCTACAGCTAAATCTGGAGTTACGACGCTTACTTTGGAGCCCTTTTCAGCATTTTTAATTGAAATAGCACCAGGTCTATATAGGTCTGCTCCTTCAGAAGTGCTCTCTGCAGCATCTATTTTAGCTATTACTAAAGATTCTAGAAGGAGAGGATTTAGCTCTTCATATCCCTCAATATAAACCGCATCTTTTATCAAATCATCTTTTATAGCAATTATGCCTTCATCTTTGAGAAGTTTGATAACTTCATCGATATCACTTCTTAAAGAATTGACCCTTAAATAATACTTCCAAGTAGGTTTTAGAATACTTTTTAATACTTCAACATATTCCTCATTAAATGATTTTCTAAAGATCTCAACTAGCCATTGCGGTGCTTTAATTTGATGAAGGTTTTCTGGTGACATCTTCACTTCCGCAATAAATACATGTGCTTGCTGAATATGGTAATTTTTTTCCGCAAACCTTGCAATACAATTCCCATTTTATTCTCTTCTTAATAATTTTCTTTGATATGCCCTTACATTTTATGTTTAAATATTTACAAATATTTTGTATTGAATAATCATCGCTTAATATTACTACGTTTTTTGATTTTGAAAGAGCAAGAGCTATTGCCAAAATCTCAATATCGACTTGAGATAAAGAAATTTCACCATAATTTTTGACAATTTCCTTTATCTTTTTTATTGATTCATTAGAAGGCCTATGAAGAATTATAAAAGGATAAAAGGCTTCAAACCTTAACTTAGCCTTTAGACTTTTCAATTCTTTAATTACGCTCTCTGCAGTATGGATTTCTTTTATTTTTATATTATGGTCTTCGATGAAAAAACTTGAATCTACAATGAAGATTGTTTCAGACATCGAGTATTGCTCTTTTTCTTACTTTTTCGTAAAAGCTTTTTCTGAAACGAACAAATTTGAGCTGTTCATTCGATCCTTTAACATTTACTGTTTCATGCTTTTTACATGGTTTAACAATATTCCCATCGATGATCAAGTTATAATCTTTTTCAGCAATTATTTCAAGCGACGAATCAAATGGTAATACCATAAATCTCGAACCCCATTTTAAAGGATTTACAGGATCAAGGATCAAAACATCTAAGGATGGATCTACTATAGGGCCTCCACGACTTGCTATATATGCTGTTGAACCAAGGCTTGTAGCAACGATTACCCCATCACATTTTCCTTTAAATATTTCTACTCCTTCTTTCACTACTACAAATTTTGATGTTTTTCCTATTTCTAAGTTCGATACAAAAACTTCATTCAACGCAAAATATACTTCTTTATCATGAGATATTTCTAGCAATTTCCTATTCTCGAGAAAATACTTCCCCTCAAATAATAAGCTAAGCGATTGATCAATTTCCTCAGGACTTGTTTCGCATAAAAAACCTACACCGCCTGTTTTTATACCTAAAAGAATTGCTCCGAATTTTTTTATTTTATTTACATATTTCAGAAGAGTTCCATCGCCTCCAATCCATATTATTAAATCAAGATGATCAGCATGATCGAGAACTTCTCTTTTATTGAGTAAAGCAGCCAACTCTTCATCAAAATAAATTGTATGACCTTTAAGTAATTCTATTAATTTATTTACACTTGAAAGTGAATTGTTATCTTTTTTTGATATTAGACCTATTTGCATGCCCAATTATGTTTTCTATTTGAAATAAAATAATTTATATAAATTTCAATTCAATCTATAGCATATGAGCGTTAAAATAGCTGAGGCAGGTTCAATAAAAGAGGGTTCATATATAGTTATTGAAGATACTCCTTGTAGAGTTGTAGAAGTTGAAAAATCTAAAACAGGAAAGCATGGTTCTACTAAAGTAAGAATTGTTGGAGTCAGCATTATAGATAACACGAAGAAAGTATTAACCGTTCCTTCAGATGCTCAAGTTAACATCCCAATAATAGATAAAAAATTTGCACAAGTAATAAACGTTGGAAAAGATACAGTTCAACTGATGGATTTGAAAACGTATGAATTTTATGAGGTCAGTAAACCACAAGAATTAGCAGACAAGCTTACTGCAGGCATGGAAGTTGAAGTATGGGAAGTAATGGGGTATAAATTTATATCTAGAATAAAATAAAAAATTTATTTATTTATAAGGCTAAAATTACTTTTACAATAAACGTTATAAAGAATATTAATACTGCGATTGATGCAAAAGGAAGTAATACTTTTCTAAGTTCTAATGCCTTGTTACTAACTTTACCTACTGCATGTGGATTTGTGAGCTCGATATAAATAAGAGATGCTATTGTGCCTAAGGCTATTAAAATTTGAGCCATGTATATTCCTGTATTATATGCTGTGAAATAAGGACTTAACAAAACTGTAGCATTGCTACCCATCAATACTGAGCTTATTATTGTCGTGGAGACAATTGTTGTAGTTATCAATGTTGTAGATATGATGATTATCGTACCTAAGAGTGTAGATAAACCATATATCGGTAAAGCTTGCCCACTGAAAGATATGAACAATGCTAGTACTGCCAGACATGCTAGTGCAAATTTTATTTTATCCATTTTTACATAGCTACTTCTCTTAATCCTTTATAAATCTTTTCTTTTTAATGAGAACAAAAATTATGAAACATTGCATAAGGATTATATAGAGGTTCTCTCCTCAATTGTATTTTGTACACCTTTAGCAAATAGATAGAAATTGAGTTTTTCTTTAGATGTTACTTCAATCTTTAATCTTTCAAAAATTATATCTTCAAGATTTGATATACCAGCTCTTTTCTTAATGTCTTCATAACTTTCGAAAAATTTTATATTTCTTTCGAAGAGTATTTTCTCAACTGTCTTTTTACCTATTCTGGGAAGCATCTCAAGAGCATGTGCTCTAGGAGACAAAGGCCCAGCATTGTTGAAAAAATCTACGAATTTTTTCTCATTCTCTTTTACTAATCTCCTCAAAGCCTCATCGAGGAATAGTTTTGCATCATCAGATAGTTCATCATAAATCAATCTAGCGCTGACTCTTTTAACTTTAGGACTTCCTTTGCCAATATATACCGTTTCTCCTTTTTGAAGCACAATTGTCGGATCTGAAACAATCTCTAATAAAGTATAATAATCTTTGCCTATAGCCTGTGAATAAACCTCCTTTAAACGAGGAAAATAGAGCTGTTGCCTTTTCTCTTTTATAAATTTTTGTGGTATATTATAGCTTAATATTATTGCGAATTCTTCATAATAAAATCTTTTCTTAATAAAACCAGACATCAACTATTCTTTAAGAACCTTCAAAATTTTTTGAAGTTCCTCAGTAGTGTAATATCTATCACTTTGAATTATATTCCTCAATTCTTCAACATTACTTGGCATCATGTTGACCATCTGAACAGCATCAGATCTAGGAACATTAAATTCAGTAACAAGTTTTTCAACCAAAGCTCTCGCTTTATCTGCACTTAAACTCGAGAATTTTTTGAGGTAGTCATACATTTTCTTTTGATTTTCTTTTACATTTTCTTCAGCTAGCCTTTTTTCTAATATCTCTAAAGCCTCATGTATTGTAATATCCTTGTAAAAAATGATCTTCATTCTAGATTAATTAAACTAATAAGCATAAAAGTATATCTATCTATTTAATAACTATGCCCGCAACGAAAGGATATAGAAAAAGAATGAGGAAGTTATTTTCAAAAAGGAGAATGAGAAAAGGTTTATCCCAATATATGATAGAATACGAAATAGGTGAGCTTGTACATATTAATATAAATCCAATTAACATGAGCACAGCCCCCCATAAAAGATATCAAGGAATGGTAGGTAAGATAATAGGAAAAAGAGGAAAAGCATACATGATAGAAGTTAAACTAGGAAGCAAAACTAAGCAAATAATCACAACAAAAGAACATATAATGAAATATAAAGCAATAGTTAACCAATCTTTAGTCTCTTCTCAAGTTCAGGTGCAACAGAAATAACATCCAAAGATATTATTTCTAAAGGAATTCCTGTAATTGAAAATATGCTAGGTTGCGTTCTTCCTTGATCTCCATGAGCGAGTTCCTTAACATAAAGGCCTCCTTGGCATCTAATTATGAATTCAACTAGATTTTCTGCAATTTTATTCGCTTTCACATCATAGACCATCTTATATCTGTATTTGTCTACTCTCCTATATAGAACTCGTAAAGGTGTTCTTTGAATTATAACTCGATTTCTTAGCTCTTCTTCTATTTTCCTAAGCGCACCTTCATCAATTTCTCCATTGAACTTTACTATTAATCTGTAGGTTTTCTCATCATATTTTGAAAATACATTAATTTTTTCCATAATTTTCCTATCAACATAACATAAGTTTTTAATCAAAACATAACCTTCATTTACTTTATTTAAAAATTCTTCTAATTCCTTTAAATTTATTCTCCTTTTCAATGGTCTGCGCACTTCAATTATGAAAGGTCTTCCTGTATTAACAGTGATGACATCCAAATCTTCTCTTCCAGCTGCATGGAATATGCTAACTTCGCCCAAAAATCGATCTCTGAATTCTTTTAATAAAAAACCTTCAATTGAGGGATCATTTGTAAAGCCTGTATAGTTGCACTCGTTACATCCGCTTCCTTTACAAAATTTGCAATATTGTCTTGTTTGCCTTATACCTCTCTTGAGTTTTAAGTATCTTCCATATATGTATATATTTGAAGGAATGATCTCTAGAGAGCTTTTATCTAAATCATAAATTACTTTTAAATCTGGTTTTTTTAAATCAATCTTTTTATTCAGAACTCCAGACAAAATCTTTGAAATATTTGTATTAATAAAACTTTTTAATGATGCTCCATAATTTATTTCATACTTCGAACGAATATGATCTTCTCTAATGATCAAATATTCAGGTATTCTAGTACCAAAACTAATGCTAAAAAACTCATAAAATTCTAATCTATCAATAATCAAATTAATTACTTTAAATAAATTAAAGAAAAAATTATTACATAGATAGCACTTTTTATTTTTTAAAAATTTGTATCCAAAACTTTTATTTAATCTCTTATACAATATTTTTGAGAACTTTAAAATTGATATTTTTTCATTATTATAGAATAATCT
>Ga0209695_100220_pt1 | contig 23837 bp, 19 predicted proteins | sample DewCreD2012metaG_4_FD_184110 | JGI IMG/M metagenome (GOLD analysis project Ga0209695, IMG submission 184110) | Hot spring sediment bacterial and archeal communities from British Columbia, Canada, to study Microbial Dark Matter (Phase II) - Dewar... ...
ATTATAATTTTACTATGGTTTGCAAATATTAATATAGCTCTAGCTAACCCGCTTTTTCATTGTTATTTATATTGTATATCTTAAATCTTTATGGAGAGATTTATGCAGGCACGTAGCAAAAGGATTCTCGATCTCACGGGATCAGAGTTGGCGAGGATAACCCCGGATGATATGAAGAGGGCTATATTGGCTTCAGAGGGTAGAACGATAATGGCCGAGGTAGTAGCTACTGCTCCCAGTCTAGTAGATGGAATCTCTAATGTGGAGATAGCCGCATCAATGGGTGCAGATATAGTGCTTCTTAACATGCTAGATATCTTAAATCCTAAAGTTGAAGGGATACCTTCCCATATTGATAATCTATCAAAGCTTTCCATGTTCGTCCTTAGATACATAGGTAATAACCTGGAACCTTCAGAAAGTCTTGGGGCAAACCTTGGTAGGAGGCTAACAGAGACAACTGTGAGTAGAAGCATAGAGCTAGGATCCAGACTCATAGCAGTCACTGGTAATCCATGAGCAGGAGTTACATGGAACAAAATAGAATGGGGTGTAGAGCTCTGCCATAGAGTAGTAGGCTCAAGAGCCATAATACTAGGAGGCAAGATGCATGGGGGTGGGGTTAAAGAAGATCCTATATATGATTTTAAGAAGATAGAGACTGTTTTATCTGCAGGAGCGGATGGTATAATTGTTCCGGCTCCCTATACTTCTAAGGGTTCTCACCCCTCGGTTGTAAGGCTCGTGCACAAGTTAGTAGAGAGATATGATGCGCTGCTAGTATGTGCTATAGGAACCTCTCAAGAAGGTTCTTTCCACTCTGTCGTGAGAAGCATAGCCCTTCACTCGAAGGCATGTGGATGCGATATTCACCATATAGGGGACTCCGGATATAGGATGGGAATAGCCTTACCGGGTAACATATGGACTCTCTCACTTGCGATAAGGGGTATTAGGCACACATTGAGGAGAGTATCACAATCCCATATGAGGTGAAACATTGTGGGGGGACCTTTATTTCTTCTAGTATCGCATGGAGGTTATGCTTGCTCCCTCATAAGATCCTTAGAGATGATAATAGGTTCTATCGTGAGTGAGAGAGTGTTGTGCGCAAGTCTCGAGGAGGGAGAGAGCCTAGAGAATTTCTATGAGAAGATGCTTCAAATATGCAGTCGAGTTGGTAGTAACGTTATAGTATTAGCTGATATGCTTGGTGGAACACCCTCGAGAGCCTCTCTCATGTTACTTAAAGAATCAAAAGTCAGAGCCGTGATCACAGGCTTTAACATGCCTCTCCTTCTAGAGCTTCTAACAGGAAATTACAGTTCCTATGGAGAGCAAGAGCTTAGAAAAGCCTTAGAGTCATCACAACAACACATGAAAATCTTTACATCTATTTGAGGTTTGCTTCCTCATAATCTTGTTATCTTTTAATGTAAAAGATTTTTCAATATATCCTCAATCACCCAGATCAATTTCTCTGCACCTTCTACGCCTACAAGTGAAATCAAAGTCTCGTACTCTCCCTCATAGCCATGTGCCGGTAAATAGCCTATGTAGCCATTAGAGTAGCCTGCTATTATAGTTAGGCCACATCTGACTAGTGATCTAATTCTGATCCCATGTTCTGCAAAGGCTTCACCAGGGATACCGACTAAGGCTAGGCATTTGTTCTTGCCAATTGATGCTTTCATCACATTGACCTCGCCTTCAACATATGCCGCTCCCCTTTCCTTAAGCAGCTTTGCCAGCTTACCGCGAATTTCGATCCCTAGAGCGATAGCAAATGTTCTTTTAGATGGGATGGAACTGGGAGATCCATATAACGCATTTAAATTAAGCTCATTGTGATTGCTGTTAAATGACTTCTCGAGAGCATTGCTCAACTTTATAAAAATTTCCTTGCTAAGGCTCGTGAGTTCTAAGACTTTCAACTCGCTCCGAAATCTATAGCCTTCAACAATTCTTGATGCAATAGATCTGCCTATTCTATCTGCCTCTTCGTAGCTGCTCTCTCTCCTAGTGAATCTAGTGCTTAGATTACCGCAAGCTCCGTTCACGAAAACCACAGAATCTAGGGACTCTATAGAACCTTTTAGTCCCTGTTCTAAATAAAAAAGAAAATCATTGGAATAGAGCCTGTTGTCTGATCCTAGAACCGTAGGGTGACACGCGAGGTTTATTAGAGCCGATCTCTCTCTGTTTACATTTTCTATGAGAAGCGATATTACTCTGGGATCTTGAGGTTTTCCAGGATCTATTCTATTAGCGCAAAGACCCTGAATAGAGCTTTCCCAGATATATAATTTTGATGGCAGGATTTTTCTCACAGCTTTCTCAATGGCTACGAAAGCCTTTTCTATAATGTGTATTCTTAGCTCCTCAATTTCAAGAGGGAGAGTTAACCCCATTGCATCGCCCAGAATTCCAAGAGAACCAATTTCAGGACCTGAATGTGTATGTGTCGCAGTAACTAAGATATTTGTTCTTGGAATTCCTAAGATCCTCTCAATCTTACGCCTTAATTCATTAGAGAGATTTAGATCTACAGCTATTAGATCGAGAGATAGTATGATAAGAGATTCGCCACCTGATTCTATATATAGTGCTCTCGCCTTAAGAGGATCGTGGTAACCTACAGCATTTCTAGCCCTTATCGTATAGTAGCCTGACATGGCTATACTAGTTGGGAACTCTAATTTTTCCTCGTGAAAACCCGCCTCTATCAAGGTTCATCATCTATATGGATTTTACGAGACACCTCAGCACTTTCAAAGACATCACTCAATAAGTCTGCCCTAAGCATATTAATCCCTACACAAGATAGAAAGTCCGGGGTATTAAATTTGAGCACTATAGATACGAAATCCCAAAGGAGGAATCTGAGTGACAGGATATTCATTAGAATCGACGATAGATTCATACATGGTCAGGTAACGGCAGCATGGATTAAAAAAATAGGGAGTTTATCTGTATGGGTTGTTAACGATAAGATTGCTTCTAATCCTGTGCTAAAACAGCTCCAACTAACCCTAGCACCTCCAGGGATCCAAGTTGATGTTCTCAACATAAAGGACGCAGCCGAAAAGCTGAAAAATGCTGAGATACTAGGGAAGACTCTCATCCTGGTAGAGAAGCCTCAGGATGTGCTAGCTCTACTTGATATGGCGGAAGCTACTGTAGAGTTTATAAACCTAGGTCAGATGGGATGGAAAGAAGGTCGTGTGAGAGTAGAAAAGACGCTGAATATAGGAGGTGAGGATAAAAAAGCCCTTTTAGAGCTTCTCTCAAGAGGTATTAAGCTTCTTTACCAACAGCTCCCCGATTTTCCGCCTAAGCCAATAGATCTAGGGAAGAAAATATTGGAGCTTAAGCTCTAGAGCAATTATAACTCTCTTAATAAATTATTTATGGTATCCTATGTATCTAGACACTACAGGTCTACGAGACCAAGCAAATATATTTAGTTGATCAACTAAAAGCTCTTTGAGGTAGATGGCGCAGAAAAACCCATAGAATAAAAATCTAAATATTATTTACAGCTGTAATTAAATTATCAGGACTTAAATATTGAAGATTAGGGCAACTAGATCAATTATTTTAGAAGAAGAGTTATCTGATTAATTTTAAACTTTGGATCTTAGGTCTTCTGAGTAAAAAATTTAATCATTGGATTAATATGGCGCATCGCCTATTATATGTAATTATTAATTATTACACGTAATATAGATACATAGAGCTTAGGGCTGAAAGGATGTGCCTAAATTTGTCTAACAGGGGCTATATACAGTTAACCATTAATAAATATTATACCCCTATGCTAACGCAAAGTTAAGGTTTCGTTTCATCATATTTAGGAAATATTGGCTACTATAATTTAGGTTTATCGTGCCGACTATCAGATCCTTTATCCCGAGAAGACAGATCTTCTATATAGCTTTATTCTTTGGCGTTATAGTAATTTTATTTATATTTTTATTTATATTGATACGCGCTCGGAGATCTTACATGCATACTTGCCGACCAGGTTAATGATGAGAGGTTCATAAGATCTGTTAGAGAGAAGTTAGGTCTTAACAATCCTTTGTATGAGCAGCAGCTGATATACCATATGAAATGTGCTTAGAGGTAATCATAGGATATTCATATCTAAGATCAGCGTCGATAGCGCCTCTGGTTATAAGCAGGATCCCTGCTACATTTCTTCTAGTATTAAGCGCCATAACCATAGCTTCGACCCTAGGGATATTCCTTGAGATATTTGCCGCATCTAGATTTAGCTCAAGGGAGCTTAGAGCAATGCACTCATTACTACTCTGGTCCTCAACTTATCCTATTCCTAGATATTAAATATAGTCTCCTAACCAGCAATGAACTTCTTCGATCGCTACTAATAAATGTCCCTGTCTCTTCTTGTACCCTGGATCCACTGTGTTCTTTTGCTATTGTGGTTTAGTCTCATATGTTGGGTTGGATGCTGGATAATATTATAATCCCTTGGTTTATAGATCGGAATAGCCGATCCCCACTATATTGAGGGATAGGCTTTAAGTTGTAGTATTCCAAAGTGGTTTGATTGCAAAAACCCGGTTATGGTTCTTGGAGTAAATGCTATACCTTGGCTATAGAGATCAGCTTTGTAGGAGGTATATTTATCCTCTCCTTCATGAAATCCACTAGGTTCTCCTTATTTAGGATCTCCATGATCTCTTGGTCTGAGGCTCCCTTCTGGATTGTTATCTTTTTATCCAGAGGCTCTATGTGGCGTATATTGACCCTTCTTCTCTTAATACCGCTAACCTCTTTTGGCCCTGTTATGAGTACATAGTTATCGTCTACGATATCCACAATAACGCACTTCATTCCAGCCTCTCTGCCCCTGATCTTTACACAGATCCTCCCAACCTCTATTGCTGGCATTATCCACCCTATCAACAATCACGATTAGAAGGATATAAGCTAACGCCTGCTGTAGATCCACGATCTATGTAGATCGATTATGTCTTAACATAGAGAATTCTCGGCAAGAACCCTCCTGATAGCCCCGCTTCCCTTGCATATATCCCTAATAACCTCCTCAACAGGCTTATCCCCAGGGAACTCTATCTTGAAGTAAACACCAGTCCTCCCAAGCTGGTCTCTCCTCTTGAGAACCCTAACCCTCTCGATAACGGTCTCCAGAGATATTCCAAGGATCCTTGCCACTTCTGCCTCATAACCTATTACAGGTCTCTCTATGTGACCCCTATTAGTTGGTACTATGAGCCTGAGCCTCTTATTAACCCCCGGAACTCTTTTGCCTGATACTATCTGCTCAAGCCCCACAAGCCCTCCGAATAGGTAGAATTCATACTCAGCCCTAGATGGTCTCCCAAGGTGCTTTGTGACAACCACCATGTCCTCAGGATCTAGGTAGAGATATAAAGCAGGCGTCCTTGTTGGTGTGGCCATTACAATCTCTCCTCTATATATCCTCCACCTTCTCTCGATGCATGCTCCCAGGATATTTAGGGACACGAGGCTCAGGATCACTATGTCTACATCGCTATCAAAGCTCACATCGCCCCTAGCTATGGATCCATATGCGTAGCCTTCGAAACCACACTCTCTGAGACCCTTAAGGATCTCGAGAGCTATCCTTCTCTTCTCACCAAGGATTCTCAGGATATTCTCATCATAGACAACCTCTACAATATCCCCTCTGGCATCGATCTTTCTCTTCAAGCTCCCCACATATGGGATCTCATGAGACATTATATTCACAACACCACTCCAATCTCAAGGGCTGAGAATAGAATGCAAATTAAATCCGATGAAGCCCAAACCCCTTGTTACCATGTTTCTCATTCCACTATGATAATAGCTTTTATACCTGATAACACTAATTATACTTGGGTATAAGGAGTGGGTCAGGCTAGGCAGGAGTTCAGATATTCTGTTAACTTCGATGAGGCGCCAGATGATATAGATGTGGTTGGGGGCAAGGGTCTTGGTCTTATAAGGCTTGTGAGGAGTGGGGTGCCAACAGCTCCAGGGTTTATAGTGACAACAAGGGCTTTCACAGAGTTTCTAAGGAGGAGCGATCTTGATAAGGTGGTTAGGGAGGTTATGGAATCTATAGATGGTAAGCTCTCCCCGGAAGATGGGAGTAGGGTTATAGCTGAACGTATAGTATCCACAGAGATCCCTGCTGAGATAGCTGAGGAGGTGAGGATCCTATATAGAGATCTGTGTAGAAGATCTGTGGAAAGCGATCTATGCAGGGTAGCTGTTAGGAGCTCAGCTGTTGCCGAGGATCTCAAGGAGGCCTCGTTTGCGGGGCAGCATGATACATTCCTCAATGTGGTTGGTTTCGAAAATGTTATTGATTCTATAAAGAGATGCTGGGCGTCTCTCTTCAACGCTAGGGCTCTTGTGTATAGAAGGGCTAAGAATATATCAGAGGATAAGGGTCTTGCAATGGCTGTTGTTGTCCAGCTCATGGCCGACCCAAGATCCTCTGGAGTTACCTTCACGGTTAATCCTCTGGATAACGACCCAAGTGTTATTGTGATCGAGAGCATATGGGGGCTTGGGGAATATCTGGTGAGGGGTGTTATAACACCAGATAGGTTTGTTATAGATAAGAGGAGCCTTGCTGTGGTGGAGAAGTTCATAGCAAATAAGGATAAAGAGCTAGTATACGACCCAGAATCCAGGGTGAATGTTGAGAGAAAGGTTCCTGAGAGTATGGCTAGAGAGCCTAGCATAAGTGACACTGAAGCTAGGAACATTGCATCCATAGCATTAAAACTCGAAGAGCTCCTCGGAGCTCCTGTTGATATAGAATGGGCAATAGATAGCAAGGGTAATATATATGTGCTCCAGGTGAGACCAGTAACAGGCTTAGAGAAGAGGGAAGGCGAGAAGAGGGGGAGGAGAAAGACTGTTTTCAAGGGTCTCGCAGCATCGCCGGGGATAGCGATCGGGAGGGCTAGGGTTCTTAGAGATATAGGTGATGCTAGGGCTAAGGGCTTCAGCAAGGGCGATGTTCTAGTAACAACAATGACAGACCCAGACTGGGTTCCCATAATGAGGATAGCCTCCGCAATAGTAACAGAGAGAGGAGGGGTTACTAGCCATGCAGCAATAACAGCAAGAGAGCTGGGGGTGCCTGCCGTAGTTGGTGTTCAGGGTATAATGGAGGCGATAAGCGATGGAGATCTCCTAAAGGTTGATGGCTTCAGAGGAGTCATAGAGGTTATCGATAGCCAAGAGAGCCAGCTAGATGTAGGGAGCACCAGCAATGGTGCTGTAAGCGTTAGCAGTGTTAGCCTGGGATCAGTGGGGCTAGAGAGATCCTCTGGAGCTTTCGAAGCCCTCTATATACCGACAGCCACTAAGATCTACATGAACTTGGGGGAGCCAGAGGCTATAGATAGGTATTTAGACCTCCCATTCGACGGGATCGGGCTTATGAGGATAGAGTTTGTGATATCAAGCTGGGTAGGCTACCACCCAGTCTATCTTATAAAGCAGGGTAAGCAGGAGTTCTTTGTGGAAAAGCTAGCAAGCGGGATATCTATGGTGGCCTCTAAGATAGCCCCAAGACCGGTTGTTGTTAGATTCAGCGACTTCAAGAGCAACGAGTATAGAAAACTAGTTGGCGGAGATGATTTCGAGCCAGATGAGAGGAACCCGATGCTGGGCTGGAGAGGGGCTTCTAGATACATCCACCCCCTATATGAGGATGCATTCAGGCTGGAGCTAAGGGCTATAAAGAAGGTGAGGGAGGAAATGGGGCTTAAGAATGTGTGGGTAATGATCCCAATGGTTAGAACCCTCTGGGAAGCTGAGAGGGTTATTAGCATACTATCCGATGAGGGGCTTAGAAGCTCTAGGGACTTCAAGATCTGGGCCATGGCTGAGATCCCCTCAGTAGCTCTTCTAATAGATGAGTTCTCCAGATACTTCGATGGGTTTAGCATAGGCAGCAATGATCTAACCCAGATGATTCTCGGCATAGATAGGGACTCAGACCTCCTGAGTTCTATGGGTTACTTCGACGAGAGGGACGAGGCTGTCCTGAGGGCTATGAGGCTAATAATAAGGGGTGCTAAGAGGAATGGAAGAACAGTTTCCATATGTGGACAGGCTCCCAGCCAGTATCCTGAGATAGTTGAGTTCCTAGTTAGGGAGGGTATTGATAGCATCTCTGTAAACCCAGACGCTGTTATAAACACTAGAAGGCTAGTAGCTAGTGTTGAGAAGAAGCTGATTCTAGAATCCCTTGGAAACATTGGGAGAAAGGCTAGAAGTGGTAGGAAGATCTAGCTTTTAATTATCCTATAACCCCCTATCTCTCAGAACCTCTATGAGCCTTAGAAGCTTATCAACAACCTCTATAGGATCCCTCCCAAAGATCTTAGCCCCTGGCTCTTTCCCATAGTCCCCATAGTCTATAACTATATCGGGCATGCCCCCTATCCTCTTTATAGCCTCCCTAACACCCCAGGGTATTGTGGCGCCCTCCCTCTTCTTAACATCATCCGGCTCCTGCCTTCTATCATACCAGGATACCTTGAACCCAGCGCTGGATGCTATCTCCTCGAGTCCTTGTATATATTTTATATTTATGGCAGCCCTTTGCTCGGGGTAGATCTCCATAGCAGCCAAAATCCCCCTAGCAACATGGCTAGAGGCACCAGGCCTTGGAGATCCCGAGGGCCTTGCCCTACCCATGTAGCTAACAATCCTTCCAGGCACTGCTATAACATCCTCCACACCTTTAGCGAGATATGCTGGGAGCGAGTATGCTAGGTTCATCTGAACCTCTGGTATTAGCTTGGCTATCTCTTCACCCCTCTTCTCAATAGTCTCAAGGGCCTTCTCCACAAGCCTTATAGCCCTGTACCTCTCAGCATCTAACTCCAGATACGCTATTGGGTTTACTGGGCAGTGTCCCTTGCCTATCCTATAGCTCCTCTCAACAGCTAGAGTTATGAACTCCTTAGCCTTTCTAATCGCATCAATGGGCTTCTCACCCTTGGCTATGTAGGATGCTATAGCTGCTGAGAACGAGCACCCAGTACCGTGTGTGCATCCATCAACCCTCGACCCCTCGAGCCTAGTAATATTGCCAGAGCTATCAATCACCACATCTATACTTCTATCCCCACCCAGATGGCCTCCCTTTACAACAACGATCTCGGGGCCATATCGATCCCTAATAACCTTCCCAGCCCTCTCGGCATCTTCAAGACTCTCTATCCTTATACCCGAGAGCCTCTCAGCCTCAAACTTATTAGGGGTAACAACCCTTGCCAAGGGTAGGAGCTCTCTAGCCATAACCTCGACTGCCTCCTCTGTCAGGAGCCTATCACCGCTCTTAGCAAATATAACAGGGTCAACAACGGGGGGGAAACCATGCTTCTTAACAGATCTAGCAACACTCCTAACAATCCCCGGGTTGCTCAGCATCCCAGTTTTAGCGGCATCAACCCCTATATCCTCAGCAACAACGTCTATCTGGAGCTCAACAAACTGGGGAGGTATGTCGTGGATACCATATACACCCACCGTGTTCTGGGCAGTAACGCTAGTGACAACAACAAGCCCATGAACCTGGAGGGCTGCGAATGTCTTTAGATCCGCAGCTATACCAGCACCCCCACCGCTATCAACACCCGCTATAGTCAGGGCTCGGGGTATTGATACTCTCCCCACGCTATATCCCCACACATCATATCAATATGGCTAATAAGCTATTCTATAGATAGCCTATATAGCTCTAAACAACCCCTCACAATGAAACTAAAAGGCCCCGCCCTTTAGAACAGGTTTTTAAGCCCTCTGAAACTAGCTCCTCCCCTCTAGGAGGAGATGTGCAGAACTTGAAATCCTTTTAGCTGAATTATGTTAGAGTTGGTTGTGGGCAATAGTGGCAGGAGAGCCTCACACATGCCCGATGCTGATAGAGAGCTCTGAGCGGTTATACAGATCTCGTGAGGAACGCCCAGTGGGATCAGAATCCGCTCCTCAGGACGGGGAGCCGTTAGCACCTACTAGAGATGCTCCCCTCTCCCCCGTTTTGTTCTGCTATTATCTATGTGGTCTCTTATGCTGGATTTAATGTTGAGTTGGATAATATTATAATCCCTTGGTTTATAGATCGGAATAGCCGATCCCCACTATATTGAGGAGAGGTAGTCATAGAGAGGTATTTGCGCTGCCCTTTATATGGTATTCCCACTATAAGCCATATTCCGGGCTCTCCATGTCTATAGATACTGAGGTTCAATCCTATCCCCAACATGGGGTGATGGGCGGTAGAGAGGCTTGGGAACCTTATGAGCCTGTGGAGTATGCCCTCAGAATATTGAACCTCATAGATGTTATGAAGAGAATAGATAGAGAGATATATATTACCATGGGCTTCAATAGAGAGTTGAGAATGTATATATCAAGATGGATATCAAGCCTAAGGCACTTCAAATACGACCCAGCCTTTTCAGAAAGCCTAATGATAAGCGGTATACCAAGCGATATTATGAGTAAAGCTATAGACTCAATAGAGGATCTAATAATATCGACATCCATAATATTATCAGAAGATAAGATAACACTGAGCGATACGATGGAGTATTTAGAGCTTGTGAGCAGAATTCTTAGTATAAAATCTCAGGGAGATCCTATCTGGAGGAATATATATAGTGGAGGGAGGCTTAGGGAGATAGCATCAAGAGTAGCTCTCCTTATCCTCTATATAATCTCACTATATATAGCTATAGATGTGAGCGAGCCTGAGTAGTTTATATTATTAGTTGGTGCCGCCGCCGGGATTCGAACCCGGGACCTCCGGATTTCCCAGACGACCCCGGTTTTCTCGCCGTATGAGTCCGGCGCTCTCACCGGCTGAGCTACGGCGGCTCATTATGTGTATATCTTTACGGTTTTATAAGTCATCATGCTCTTTGGTCTCTCATCTTCTCTCGAGTTTTTTATGATCCTCCTTATTGCTTCTCTTATGACATCAGATCTGCTTAGCCCGTACTTCTCAGCGTATCTATCTAGAAGCTCTATTGTCTCTTCATCTAGCTTCACACTTATGACCTTTAATACCATGCTCCTACCCAGAGTTAGTAGGTGGTGGATATAATATTAATCAAGAGCTCTATTCAGCTTACATAGAGAGGGTTTAGTGAAAGTTTCGCCCCTTATCGGCGCCTTAGGATTATAACCCTTGTTATTAATATATCTTGGCGTCTGTATTGCATGTAATAATCCTGGCCGGCGGTTATGCCACCAGGCTTAGACCTCTGACACTCACAAGACCCAAGGCTCTTCTGCCTGTTCTTGATAGACCTCTTCTCGATTGGATCTTCGAGGGTGTTACTAGAGGAGGTGCAAAGAGGATCTCTCTTTCCCTTCATCACATGTATGACATAATACTTAAGCACGCTCAATCTGTGTGGGGGGATACCGTGTCTATAGATCATTATATAGAGGAAATCCCGCTGGGAGACGCAGGGCCTATACTGGAGATCGAGGAGAACCTAGGCATAGACTTCCCAGTTGTTGTCATATATGGGGATATATTTAGCTCTATAGATGTTGGGAAGGTCTATAGCTTCCACAGATCTAGAGGAGGTGTTGCTACTGTTGTGATCACAAGGGTTGATGATGTTAAGAGATACGGTGTGGTGAAGGTTGATCGTGATAGCAGCAGGGTGGTGGACTTCGTTGAGAAGCCTTTAGAGAATGGGGGTGGATATATAAACGCTGGGATATATGTCTTCGAGAGGGAGGTTCTGAGGTATATAGAGAAGGGGAGGAAGCAGGGTATAGGGAGAGATCTAATGCCAAAGCTTATAAAGGCTGGCGATGTGTATGCATATATCCATGAGGGCATATGGAACGATGTGGGTGTGCCAGGCGACTATATAAAGGCAAACATAGACGCGCTTAGCCTAATAAACAAGGAAAAGAAATATATAAGCCCTAAAAGCTCTGTGAGCGAGTCAGCTGAGATAACTCCCCCAGTATATATAGGGGATGGGGTATACATAGAGGATAGCGCAACAATAGGTGGGGGAGCCGTAATAATGAGAGGATCTAAGATCATGAGGGGAGCCCTTGTACTTGGCAGCCTGCTAATGAGCAGAGTAATAGTGGGACAGAGTGCCAGTGTTATAAACTCAATAATAGGTGAGGGAAGCTATATTGGGAAGTGGAGCAGGATATCTAGAAGATCTATAGTAGGCGATGGAGTATATATAGGGGATACAACATGCCTTGGCGAGGGCACAATAGTGCTCCCATATAAAGACCTCAGCTCCGAAGATCTATGTGGTGAGACTAACAAGATAATACTCTAGAAGATAACTAAGCCCCCAAGCCGCTTATATATCCTCAATAACCATTATACTAGGGTATAGAGGGATAGAGAGCTTCTCAAAACTAGTCCCACATCTTATCAGGATATGTATAAAGAAAGCCCTTGGGTTTAGAGTAGCAGAGGCTAGCATGAGATCCAATGAGAAGATATACATAACCAAGGATAGAAGGCTTGAGAACCTGGTGCTAAGCGTGTCATCGACTCTAATAACAAGGAGAGGATCCTCGATATATTGCAGACTATGTGGCAGAGGACCCCTAACAAGGAGAGGAGCATACCTCCACCTACTCAGGGTTCATGAGCAAGATATAGGGAAGATCCTCAGGGAGGAGCTTATAAGAATTACAGAACAAGAATAAGCCTAGGAGATCTTGTAGAAAGCTCTATTGTTTGGATCTAGACACCTATCATCACTTATAACCCTTGATTTTTATATTGATATAGGAGCCGCCGTAGCTCAGCCGGTAGAGCGCCGGCCTTGTACGGTCTCAGAAACCGGGGTCGCCAGGAAAGCCGGTGGTCGCGGGTTCAAATCCCGCCGGCGGCTCCACAGAGTATCGTTCTATATTCTAGTCTCTATTCTCTATCCTCACGCCCACCAGCTCAACATCTATATTGATCCCGATAGCCTTGGAGATCTTTCTAATGATCTCCCTCATAGTATCTATAGCATTCTTCTGCCTAACCCCAGCTATTTTTTCCACATCAGACCAGGATCTCCCCTGGAGGGTTTTAATAATGCTTATAATCTCCTCCCTCTTATCGAGTCCAGCATCTAAGCATTTATTCTGCCAGTAGCTCTTTATAATCTCATATATTATGTCATTACATATCTCGTAGGTCATAACACCCTTTATATATAGCGAGAGTCTCTCAAGATCTATCCTATCCATGCTAGTCATAATGCGGGCCTCTCCTCTGGCGCACTTGGTCGGTTTGAGAAGTATTCTGGCAACCTCCGGCTCTAGATCCTTGTACGTATCATGCATACTATCTATAAGTCTTCTCCTGAACTTGCTATCAACTATATCTATTAGAGAGCTGAGACCCTCTGCCAGTGGCTTTATAACTATACATGTATACTCACCAGAGACGGGGTTTCTCTCAGGCGACATGTGTATTGGTATAAACCCATTCTTAACCCAGAACCTGAGCAGCTCCTCCGTAGCTCCAAAGCCTGAGCCGAGCCACGAGTAGTTTCTAGATATAGCTTCTTCCTCTATCTTCCTCAGAAAGAGGGATCCTATCCCCTTACCCTGAACATCTGGGTGAACGGCTATCCTAACGATCCTCCACCCAATTGTTTCGGCGAAATCCACGAGTCTATAGTGCTTTATAATCCTGTCAGGGACTATATTGCCAGGCATTTTGCCGGCCCCGAGGATCGATTTAAGATCGCTTATAACAGGCCCCTCCTCAGCCAGCTGTGCAGATGCAACAATCTTACCACTTGGGGTCGCCATAGCTCTCACACTATGGTGGGGTGCATCGGCAATCATACCTAGATCATCTGGCTCGTTTCTATAGTGGGCCTGCACATAGATCCCGAAGAGGCTCTTCAAAATAGGCTCTCCCTTCTCGGTGAAGAGATCCTCAGGCTCTAGCTTTAGATATATAAGCTCTCCTCTAGCTATAGCCTCCAGATCTTTATCATCAAGTCTCTCAGGCTCTGCATCAAGTAACAGGGTTCTGAACTGCCAGGCCTCCACAGGATCCTCTGCAGAGTATCTAATAGGCTCTCTCATCTCTATAACACTCAACTCTGACTTCTCATCAGATTTTATCCTTCTAAGAAACCTCACAGTAAAGCCTCTCCCAGCGCCCTCGTAGCCATGTATTGTTGTCGCGAATATGGATCTATCGGTTGACTCCCATATCCTCCATAGAATATCAACAGGGAGGCCTGCAGCTTCATCAACAACAGCTATATCAACACCAAGCCTTGGTATCACAGAGGGCTCCCAGTATTCTATTGAGAACTTCTCACCCTTGATCTCTATAACCCTTTTTCCTCTTCTAACAACCCTATATGGGATCTTCATAGCATCTAGCGTCTCCATAGCCATCTTCATGAGCTGCGCAACATTCAGAGGAGCTCTTGCCGTAACCCCTATCCTAATTTTGTTCTTAACCTTGGATAGCTCTATTATTAGCCCAACAAGCCCTATGCCAACCGCACTACTTTTACCCCTACCCCTGTCTGATATGATCACAATAGATCTTCTTCTCTTCGGCTTCTCGATCAGCTTCTCAAGCTCCCTTATAACCCTAACCTGATCCATTGTGAGGGCCTTCGAGTAGATCTCCCTAGGGAATCGAGCGTCTGATGGGTGCTCTATACTCTCCCTCTCAGGAGCTCTCCTAGGCTGGTCTGCTATTTTTATGATAGCATCATTATCAGAGTCATATATACTCACAGCATCGCTCCTAACTAGGTTATCTATGAACCATCTAACAAAAATAGTTCTGGGAACGGGCTTTTGGGGGACAGCGAGCTCCTCCCTAAATAGGTTTCTCCAGTGAGGCCACCTGTCGAATGGAGGTGTTATGAGAACCACAACTCCTCCTCCCTCAACAACTCCCACAAGTCTCCCAACATCGTTTGGTTTGAGACTATCGCTTAGATCCATTATGAGGCCATTATATGTTGTGCCCAAATACTCCTCGGAATCCTCATATCTGATCACATCGATCTCGATATTCTTGCTCAGTCTCGTGACAAGCTCCCTGAAGATCCTAACCCTTGCGAGCTCCTCGACAAACTCATCATGGTGAACATATAATATTCTAGATAGATTCTTTCTCCTATATGCATAAACCTTAAAGAGATCTGCAACCACCACCCCCTGCCTAACCGGGTTAGAGCCCTGTATGACAACAAGGGTTCTGTGCCTAGTACCCTCTATGATCTTGATGATTGACTTGAATCTCTTCCTAAAGCTAGCATATCCCTTCAAACCCTTGAGAGTCTCTCTAGACAGCTCTCTAGATATCCTGAGCCTGCTCAGAATATCCTCATCCCTTCTATCTTCTTCCATGTGTTTTTCAATATATTAACCGCTGCAACCCTATTTAGGAACAAAGTATAGTATCGAGGCCTATGGAAACAAGATTCATGAGGATAAAAAAGCCTCGGGGCATTCATAGTATGGTGTGGGAAACGGTAACACAAACAAGCCTGAGCATAGGGATAATTGGCAAAACAAATGTCGGTAAATCAACTCTATTTTCAGCATTAACAATGATCCCTGTTAAGATAGAGAATAGACCATTCGTAACACTGGAACCTAATGTGGGTGTTGGGTATGTTAGAAGCAGGTGTCCTCATAAAGAGCTGGGGCTCCCAAGATGTGATGCTAGGAACTCGATATGTGTAGAGGGCAATAGGTTCATCCCGGTAAAGGTCATAGACGTCCCAGGCCTAATACCTGGTGCCCATGAGGGGAGGGGGCTCGGGAACAAATTCCTAGATAGCCTTAGACAGGCTGATGCCCTTCTCCATGTTATAGATGCATCGGGCTCCACAGATCCTGAGGGAAAACCTGCTAGACCTGGAAGTTATGATCCTTATGATGATGTTGTTCTGATCGAGAGGGAGTTTGATCTATGGTTATCATCTATAATAATGAGCGACTGGAGTAGGTTGGCTAAGACGCTAGACACACTACCACTCTCAGAAGCTATAGAGAGACTTGCACAGAGACTCTCAGGGCTATCTATAAAGAGACACCACGTATCAAGGGCTCTCAAGGAGAGCGGGCTCTCTGAGACGAGGTTCTCATCATGGAGAAGCGAGGAGATCTATATGTTCTCATCTACTCTGAGAAGGATCTCTAAGCCCACAATAATAGTCGCCAATAAAGCCGATATACCAGAGGCCCATGATATCATAGAGAGCCTAGTGAGAAGACTCGAGGGGAGAATAGTGATCCCAGCATCTGCAGAGGCAGAGCTCGCCCTCAGAAGGGCGTCATCAGCAGGGCTGATCAAATATCTACCAGGTGATAGCGACTATGTGGTGATAGATAGGGGCAGAATAACACAGGCTCAGGAGAGAGCTCTTGAGAAGATAAGGTCTGTGATGATGAAGTGGGGAGGCACGGGAGTTCAGAAGGCTATAAATATCGCTGTGTTCAGGGCCCTTGATATGATAGTAGTATACCCCGTTGAGGATCACATAAAGCTCGCAGATAGCAGTGGGAAGATACTCCCAGACGCTCTGCTAGTCCCTAGAGGAACAACTGCTAGGGAGCTAGCCTACATGGTTCACACAGAATTGGGAGATGGTTTTCTGTACGCTATAGAGACTAGGAGCAGGTCTAGGGTAGGTGCTGACTATGTACTCAACGATATGGATATAATAAAGATCGTCTCGGCTAGGAGGAAGGCTTAGCCTTCATGAGCTGTTTCAGGTTTCATGTTGATTTAAAGGTTTGTTAGACATTTTAGTAGAGCCCTGCGATGCGGGTGGAGACCCAAGAGAGGCTCACGTGCAATCTATAAACCAAGATGCAGAGGGTCCCCCACAGCAATGAACCATAGGCTTCGATGAGGGTGGAGCTGTGGGTCGGGATCACCCAAAGCGGGTTGATACAGATGATGCTATGGGGCAATGAAAGCCCTGCACGATGCAATGAAACCAAGAGAAGAGGGCTTGATACCAAGCCATATCAAGCCCAATGAAACCCGAACCCCAGTGTTGAAGAGACGAATTAGGATCTACTTATGGCATCTAACCACATGCTGTAGAAACGGGTGTATATAGATCCTCTTGATCAGTATATACTTTGGAAGTCTGCTGATAAAGCTCCCAGGGTATTCGTATATCTTTACAGAATCCCCTGAGCTGGTTATTATATTCACAGCCTCTTCCTCCTTATATATTGGTATGGTGTCCACAAAGTTTATCATATACCTATCATCAGCACTCGCACCACTCTTTATACTAGCTATCGTGCTCTCCATGTTCCTCCTAATCTCATCCATATTGGGCTCTTCCTTATATATCAGCTCTACGTGATCATAGCATATCTTATACCCTTTCCTATAGAGAAACCTCGATATCAGATCCCTTATCTCCTCCCCAGCTAGCTTATCCTCGAGCAGCACTCTATAGAATAACCCATTAACCCAGTAGTCGTCGAAATATTTGAAAACCCCCCTTCTCACAAGACTCCTTATACCATCTATGCTTTTGAAAGCCTCGAGTTCGTCGTATAGGCCTAGGAGCTCTCTCCATATGTGTGTTAGGAGGAGCTCGTATCCAAGGCTTGTTTTGTGGTAATATACTCCTCTATACATGTGGAGCCTTGCTACATAAAAGTTCTCAATAGCTGTTAGCCCTTTATCCATCACTGCCACGTTTCCCTCCCTATCTACAGCTATTGTCTCGAGGATCCTCTCAAGATCTATTGAACCATATATAACCCCAGTATGTAGAGAGTCCCTAACCAGATAGTCCATCCTATCTACATCTAGATCCGATGAGAGGAGCTGGTTATATATTGGCTCCCTATGTCTCCCATATATGATAGAGGCAACCTCATGCTTATCTATCCCAAAACTCGATAGGATCTCTGGGATTTCATGATCGTTTATTATAACCTCTCTGCTGAGATCCTCATGCTCGAAGCCTCCATTCCTAGACTTATAGAAGGTCTCCAGCGCATGACTATATGGCAGGTGCCCTATATCGTGGAGCAGGGCTGCGGCTTCAAGCAAACCTATATCATCCCTCGCTATATATCCACCAACGCTGAGCTTCTCAGACAGCCTCTTCATAATATGATACACACCAATGCTGTGACTAAACCTAGTATGAACAGCCCCTGGGTATACATAGAATGTGACACCAAGCTGCTTCACCCTTCTGAGCCTCTGGAAAACATCAAGGTCTATTAGCTTTAATGCTATCTCATCAAGCTCTATATATCCATGGATCTCGTCATATATCTTTTTATACCTTACTCCTTTCATTACTACACCTACTAGATATCTCCTTAATAGGATTATTAGGTGGAGTTATCTCCACCCTTGCTTGGGGCTATGATCCTGTTGTCAATAAGCACCCTATATATAGCCTCGGCGCATGTTCTCCTAATATATGGCTTGATCCTGGTGAGATCCCCCACAGGATCCTCAGAAGGTGGATAGGTGTTCTTAGCAAGCATGTGGAGAGAAGCAATGATCTCCAAGATCCTTGGCATAGGCTCCTCCCTACACACACCCTGGGCTGTAGCGTATATCTTTGCAAACCTATCCACCAGCTCGATCTCCTCTCCAGATTCTCGAACCTGTGCTTTTAAGCATAGCTCGTCATGCCTATGGAGATCCCTAGAGAGACTTCTCGAATATGGGCCATAGCTATACCAGCTAAACCTATAACCAAGATTCCTGCCCAGGATCTCCTGGATTATATAGCCGATCTTCTGCAGAAGCAGCCTATCCTCAAGTCTTTCTATAGAGACTGTAGAAGCGATCTTTGATGCTATATACCACACTATACATGGATCTCTATTCATGGTGGTCGCTCACTAACTAGCTCTCCCATAGAGGTATTTCAATAAAAACCTCCATGATCTCTTAGGAGCTAGAGTGATACGATCAAGAGACGTATAATCCTCACTCTGAGGATCTTCATCTATAAAGACAGCTCCACAGATAAATAATAATATATATCACCTATTTGCATTATAATTGGTAGTCTTGAGACTCCCTTTTGAGGTTATCGACGAGTATATATCAACACCTATAAAGGCCCTAATAGCTAGGAGGCTCTGGAGAGAAGGATACACACAGATCCAGATCGCAAGGATCCTAGGGGTCTCGCAGCCAACCGTTAATATCTACATAAGAAGCCCTACATATAGAGAGGAAAAGATCCTTGAGAGGCTTTTCATTGCCGGTATAGATAGGGTACAGACAGAGGCCCTCATAGATAGGGTGCTCTCGCTCTTGAAGGAGGATAGGAAGATGGATGCTATGGCTATCCTCACGGAGTATATAGTTAAATCTCTATCGGAGCTGAGGCTATGTGATGCCCATAGAAGGCTAGATCCCAGCATACCTTTTGATTGTAGAATATGTAGCAACATGATCCAGGTGCCCGTAGATATAGGTATTCTAAGAGCCCTGGAGAGCGCCTATGAGTATCTCTCCAAGAATAGGTGCATCTATATATTAGTTCCAGAGGTTATGATGAACATAGCGTACTCTAAAGAAGCCCCCTCATCTATTAACGATATAGCAGCATTCCCCGGCAGGATAACAAGGATCGGTAAGAGCATAGCTTCGCTATCAAAACCAGCCTGGGGTGCTAGCAGGCATCTGGGAAGAATACTTCTAAAAATAGCCAGTAAGAGGAGAGATGCAAGGGCTATAGCTAATATAAAGACGCTCGATTGCGTCAAGAAGGCCTTGAGCGAGATGGGGATCAGCTATAAGACTTTGGGCCCTAGAAGCACCTATGAAGGAGAGGAGGAGATCATATCAGAGGTTGGCAGAGCCTTCATAGAGGAAAAGGTTGTTGCTGTAGTTGATCTTGGTGGTATGGGGCTGGAGCCTGTCACATATATAGTGGGTAGAGACCCCCTAGAGATTTCCGTGAGAATATCAAGGATAGCCAGGATATGTGCCGAGGTTATGGGGATAGAGTGCTAGATATGCTTATTTCAGAGCATTCTCGAACTCCTGATAAAGGGTGTTAAGCCTATAGATCCACTCGCCCAGCTTTTCTGGAGTGTCTGGGTATTCCTCATATAGCTTTTTCATTCTATCCATATACTCGGCCACAATTATTAACTTTGAGAGCAGGCTCGGCCTCCCTAGGGATGCTATAACCCTTCCAAGCTTGTCGAAGATCGTTCTCTTATTCTTTATAACCCCCGTCACGCTTGTCTCATATAGATCGCTCTCTCTCATTATCCTCTTCCTAAGCCCGTACTCAATATCATCGTCACTCAGCTTTTGAAGGAATATCCTGAATATATCTAGCGACGCCTGTTTTTCACCATAGTAATCTATATATAGTCTGTTCATCACCCACAGACCCTTAGCGCTGAAATCACCAGTTTCTGCAGCCTTCGAGTATGCTATTGCAGCAGCCTTAGCCGAGAGCATCCCAGACCCTTTACCACCACCATGGACCGGGTTTACGCTATATGCTGCATCGCCAATAGCTATTATCCCATTCCACACCATGGTGTAGGGAGGCCTTCTGGTTGGTACCAGGGCTCCGCTACTCTCTATAACCCTAGAGTTTTTAAACTCAGGTCTTGTGAGTATATATTTATATAGATAGCTTCTTGGATGCTCATAGCCCTTCCCACCCTGTACCCCCAAGCCTACATTCACGGTTTTTGATATGCTTTTTGGGAAGTTCCACCAATACCCTCCGGGAGCTATCTTTGAGTTGACATATATCCTAATGTACTCTGGCTTATCTATCCACTCTTCCAGAACTCTTATCTCCCTATATGCTATCTGGGTGTCCTCAGGTCTTATCGGATCCACTATGGGCCATTCTGGAAGAAGTCTTCTAACTATGCTCCTAGTAGACCCTGTAGCATCCACCACAACATTGGATCTAAAGACAAGCTTATTGCCCTTCTTACTAGCAATAACACCCCTAACAAAGCCCCCCTCTATTATCGGGGATGAGGCGTTTGTCTCATCATAGTATTCAGCCCCATGTTCGACGCTTTCTCTTATAAGCCTATGGGTGAACTTAACCCTGTTTATCTCGTACCCCTCACCCTCTATAGTTAATATAACCTCCTCAGAAGGGCTATAGATCAGTATGCCTTTGACTATGCCATCGAGCTCCTCCCCTCTAGGTGGGTCTATACCGATCTCCTCGAAGTGATGCTTCCCAATGGCATCACCACAAGGCTTATCCCCAACCCTATAGCTGGGCTTTGCATCTATAATTGCTACCGAGAACCCCATTCTGGATAGGAGATTTGCCGCAGTAGCACCAGCAACGCCTGCCCCAACTACTACCACGTCGTATTTCCTCTCTATAGCCATTCAATACACCCCAGGATCTCTATATTCTTCCTAGTTTTATAATAGCTTTTATAAGATGCAAAGAACCATGCTTTCCACAATATTATCACATCAGAGACTATTTATTTCGAAACTTATATCCTTAACCTATGTTCCGATCCTGAAGATCCCCTTGTTCTTAAGATCATATATATCGATAAGCAAGCCATGCCTTCACATATATAAAGACCCCTTAGTGTATTGATGGATTGGGGCTTGCTTTGGATTGGAGAGTAAAAGACCTATCCCTCGCAAAGGCTGGTAGAGAACAAATAGATTGGGCCGAGAGAAACATGCCTGTTCTTATGATGATTAGAGAGAGATTCTCTAGGGAGAGACCTCTAAGTGGTATCAGGATATCAGCAGTTCTCCATGTTACGAAAGAGACGGGGGTTCTAGTTAGAACCCTTGTTGCAGGTGGAGCTGAGGTTTGGCTAGCTGGCTCAAACCCTCTTTCAACGCAGGATGATGTTGCAGCAGCCCTAGTCGATGATGGTGTTCATGTTTTTGCCTGGAGGGGTGAGTCTTCTGACGAGTATTGGTGGTGTATTGATAGAATTATAGAGCCCTCGCCCGATGTGGTTATAGATGATGGTGCTGATCTACATGCGAGGCTCCATAGCCTCTATATAGATAGGGCTAAGAGGATCCTGGGCGGCACTGAGGAGACTACAACAGGAGTTATAAGGCTCAGAGCAATGGAGAGAGAGGGGATCCTCTCATACCCAGTGATAGCAGTCAACAACGCCTTAACAAAATATCTATTCGATAATAGATACGGCACAGGTCAGTCAACGATCGATGGTATTATGAGGGCCACAAACATGCTCCTAGCAGGAAGGGTCTTTGTAGTAGCTGGCTATGGTTGGGTTGGTAGGGGGGTTGCTATGAGGGCTAGGGGCATGGGTGCCAGGGTTATTGTGACAGAGGTTGACCCAATAAGGGCTCTGGAGGCTCTTATGGATGGATTCGAGGTTATGAGCATGTCTAAGGCGGCATCGATAGGGGATATCTTTGTAACTGCTACCGGGAATAAGGATGTTATTAGAAGGGAGCACATGGAGAAGATGAAGGATGGTGCTCTGCTTGCAAATGCTGGGCACTTTAATGTTGAGGTCTCTGTAAAGGATCTAGAGGAGATATCTGTATCAAAAAGGGTAATAAGAACCCATATAACAGAGTATAGGCTAAGAAACGGGAAGAGACTATATCTTCTAGCAGAGGGGAGACTTGTAAACCTGGTCGCTGCTGAGGGCCACCCAAGTGAGGTTATGGATATGAGCTTTGCAAACCAAGCCCTATCAATAGAATACCTGATCAGAAACAGAGGAAAACTAAAGCCAGGAGTATATAATGTGCCATACGATATAGATAGCAGTGTTGCGAGACTAAAGCTGGCATCACTAGGGATAGAGATCGATGAGCTCACAGAAGAGCAGAGAAAATACCTATCCCAATGGCTAGATTAGCATTTTATTAGCGTTCTACCAACTCAGCCCTGGAGTGCTTGTTGCCGTTGCAGCTGTAATACTCCCACCCCGTGTCACTAACCTCTTAACAAGGAGGCCTAACTTTAGAGGGAGATCATTATATAAGCCCTCATAATAGTGGGTATAGACATGAATCCAGGTGTTTTCTTTCAGGTTCCTCGTGTTAGGCTGATCTCTTATAGTGTTGATGGTGAGGGGCTTGTTGCTGCTTCTTCTAAGAGGAGCCTCTCTTCTAGGGATGTCTCTGAGATCTTTGAGGATATGGGTGATGGTGAGGTTGAGGTGTGGATTAGGGAGACTCTTAGGAGGGGGCATCTGAGCCCTTGGGAGCATTCTGTCTATACTTTTGAGGTTATATGCTCCAGGGTTTGCTCCCACCAGCTTGTTAGGCATAGGGTTGCCAGCTACACACAGCTTAGCCAGAGGTATAATGAGAGGCTTCTGGAGCCGAGGGATCCGAGGTACTGGCTCGACGTCTCTGAGAGGGCTTTGAAGGGGGATCCGGAGGCTATGAAGATAGTGTCTAGGGCCTTCTACCTCGGAGACCCGGACTGGCCATGGGATCTCAGGCTGTCAATGGCTTCTGAATATGCTAGGAGTGTGGCTAGGTATTGGGAGCTGAGGCTGAGGGGGCTCTCGAAGGAGGATGCCAGGTATATCCTCCCACAGGCTGTGGCTACAAAGGTTGTTGTTACAATGAATGCTAGGGAGATCCTACACTTCCTAGGGCTCAGGATGTGCACACACGCACAGGTTGAGATAAGGCTTGTAGCCTGGATGCTTAGGGAGGAGCTGGTTAAGATACACCCAAGGCTGTTCAGATACGCAGCACCATACTGCCTGCTAGACAACAACCTAGTATCGAGAGAGCCGGCAACCCTGGAGGACATCATAGAAGGGAGGTCAAGCCCAACGATAGAGAGGTG
>Ga0209695_100289_pt1 | contig 19827 bp, 17 predicted proteins | sample DewCreD2012metaG_4_FD_184110 | JGI IMG/M metagenome (GOLD analysis project Ga0209695, IMG submission 184110) | Hot spring sediment bacterial and archeal communities from British Columbia, Canada, to study Microbial Dark Matter (Phase II) - Dewar... ...
GAACAGGATCGACTACCAACCCGATGGAGGTAATGCCCCAAGGGTTGGTAGAGGGCTGGAGATGTGAGCCCCATGCATTTGGGCTCGAAGGAGCCCCATGACCCACCTACCATCAAGCCCGGTAGGTGGCTGAGGGCTAAGCCCCTACACCCAATCATGATCACATAAAATGATTGAAATGAAAGTGTAGGGACAAACGGCATCTATGTGTGGATCTATTTTTGATTCTTGTTTTTAATGGCCGTAATGCTTATATACCTCAAAGTTTACCTATGGATCTACCGATGGGATTATCTGGGAAGATCATCTGGGGAAAATCATTCCTTTTAGGATCTTTTTCCAAGTTTTATACTGGATCATCTACGGTTCATTTGGATCTTCTACTCTGTTCTTTCCCAGAAGATCTCGGGAGTCTGGGTGTTTTTATTGTGTTTTGCTTGCTTGTGTTTCTTTCCTTGTGAATCTATGGGGATAAATAGCCCAGAGTATAGTAATAAAAGGTGGTCTCTGTGCTCCACCCAATGGGTATAAATAGGGCCGATATAGTGAGCAGGGCTGCGGATATTATTAGAAGGGCTGGGATGGATCAGAGCATATGGAGGAAAAGTCCTGAGGAGTTTAGAGTTCTAGAGAATAGGGTTAATAGCATGGGTTTCGAGGATCCTATTATAGTTGCTGAGGCTAGGAATATAATCAGAGTAATATATTCAGCAATCCTCAGGAGATCTATTGCCGAGAACCCCATACATCACACACTCTTCGGCAAACCTCCATGGGAGATTAGATATGGCCCCGATGAGTGCCAAACTTGTGGGTGTTATATAAACGAGTATGGTTTCTGCTGCTGCGCAGGGGCAGTAGATTAGCTGTGCACCAATGCTATTTTGATGTTGATTTTATTCTGAGGGCGAATGCTGCTGTGCATATTGCTGTCTGTGCTGCTAGGTTTGCTATGGATGCATATATATATGACTCCTCTATATATATTGCTCCTGAGTATGCTTGTATTAGCAGGCTTGCTGAGGCTGTTGGGGGTATTATTGCTAAGGGCCTGATCCATTCTGGGAGGAGTGTTATTGGGTAATAGACTGGTGGGAATACTGAGAGCGCTAGTCCCAGTATGCTTGCCAGCGGCCATACCAGCCTCTCGCTTCTTATATATGTGGATATCAGAAATACTATGAACGATATCGTGATCCATAGCATCGCTGTTAAAGCTAGTATGTGGAGTAGTCCCAGTAGCTCCCTTATGATCCCATATGCTGTTAGGAGCAATATGAAGCCAGCTATAGATGGGCTCCCCCATATATAGGCTGAGAGCGCTAGCCCCAGTATATATGCCCAGTAGGGGGTTGGGGTTGCTAGGAACATCTCCTGGATCTTCAGGCTTGATCGGTACCATATTATGTCACCAAGAAGCCCGAAGGTCGATGCCGACATTGAGAGGACAACCCCTCCTATTAATGCATATCCAACCGCCTCCTGCCTCCCTATGACGAGGACTAGGAAGAAGAATGAGAATGGGGATAGGAATGATGATATAACCCAGAGTGGGTTGTTCCTCATCGGTATATAGCCATTGAACATTGCTAGATATATGAGCGATCTAAGGCTCGCTATAAACCTCAACTAGATCGCCTCCATTGAGGATCAGGACATCAGCAACACCAACAGGCCTGACCCTTGCTCTAGACCCCCTCCTAAGGATATCCCTGAGAGCTCTCTCAGCATCCCCCTCGTCCCTGTAGTAGATGACACCCATACCCCTGATCCTGATAACCCTATCGCCATGATCAAAAACCCCCTCTCCATAGACCTCTATAACCCTCGAATAGCCCAGGGATTCTATAACACTCCTCAGGGGGCCCATAGCTATAACCCTCCCAGAGACCATTGCGATAACATAGTCTGCTATGGCCTCAACCTCATCCGGGTTATGGCTTGTCATAACTATGGTGGATCCAGATGATCTTATTCTTAGAAGGCTGCTCCAGAAACCCCTCCTAGCAATGGGATCAAGACCCGATGTTGGCTCGTCTAGAAAGACAAGCTCCGAGCCGGAGGCTATTGCTGCTGCAGCAACAACCCTCTGCTGAGTACCCAGAGAGAGCTCGTGTGACTTGATGTTTGCAACATTTCCTAGGCCTAGATCGTTGAGGGCCTCCCAAGCCCTCTCAAGAGCCTCAGCCTTCGAGAAGCCCCTATAGATGAGATATGTTGATATAAACTGGAGGGGGGTTGAGAAACCAGGCGGAAGACTGCCCTGGGGCATGAGGGCTACCCTGCTCCTAACAAGCTCTGGGTTTCTTGAGACATCAATGCCCAGGGTCTCTATATAGCCCCTAGATGGCTTTAGAAGACCTGATGCGATCCTTATGAAAGTTGTCTTCCCAGCACCATTGCTCCCTATAAGTGCCGTTATGCCCCCGCACGGTATCTCCAGGCTAACCATATCTAGCGCTATAACCCTCCCACCGTAGATCTTTGTGAGATCTTTTGTAACTATGCATGTCATAATCTAAACCCGATGGTGTTCCAATAGATATGCCTGTGGGGCTATATAAGTTAGAGACGCGCAATATGTTCTATGATCACTAGCGATAAAAGGCTATATAAAAGCTATGGTCCTAGGAACTCATCGGGCTTCGGCGGCTCAGGCTTCAGACCCTTCCTCTCCCTGATCTTCCTAACTAGATCTATAAGCATGTTATCAGGAACCGGAACCCATCTGCTGAACTCGGTTCCCCACAGGGCTCTTCCAGATGTCACGCTCCTAAGAAGGGCTGCTAGATCTATGCTCTCAGCTATCGGGATCTCAGATATAACCCTAACCCAGTTCCCATAGAGCTCCATTATATTTATAATCCTCCCCCTCTTCTTGCTAATAACCCCGGTAACGTCGCCAATATAGTCAGCCGGGATCTTTATATCAAGCTTCTGAAGAGGCTCTAGAAGGGTTGGTCTTGACATTAGCATCCCAGCATATATTGGGTTCCTTGTGGCTGGGTATAGCTGTGCAGGCCCTCTATGGGCGGGATCCTCGTGGATCACTGCATCGTGTAGTATTACCTTAACACCCCTCACAGGCTCCCTAGCTAGGGGACCTTCCCTCATGGCAAGCCTGAAGCCCTGTATAATTGTGTCCCTAACCTCTCTGAGGTGCTGGACACCGCTTGTCATGTCTACAAATACGTTTATGTTCTCATCTATAGCCCATATCCTTCTAGCCTCGTCATAGTCCCAGGAGGCCTTGTCCCTGAGGATCTTGGCCCTCTCCTTGGCATCCTGATCCTCAGAGATCTCTCCAGAAGCTATTAGAGCTATAGTTTCATCGTTGAGGGGCTCAACGCTTATGTATAGCTTGTTATGCTTATTAGGCGACTTGCCCTCCAGAACCTCGCTTTTTCCTCTAATACTCTCCCTATAGACTATAAGGGGCTGGGATGTGTTAACCTCAACACCATAGTTCTCTTTTAGAAGGGTTAGGGCTACCTCCAGGTGGACATGGCCCATCCCAGAGAGCAGGTATTCCCCGGTCTCCTCGTTTATCTTGAGGATGAGGTTTGGATCCTCGATTGTTAGCTTCTTAAGAGACTCGATCATCCTGGTAAGCTCGGCTGGGTTCTTGGGCTCGAGGGCTATTGTTACAACAGGCTCAGAGATATAGGAGATCTTCTCGAAGGGAACCATGGAGTCCTTGAACCTCACATCAACAACAGTCTCACCAGACCTGGCTCTATCAAGGCCTAGGACAGCTGCTATATTGCCAACAGGCATTCTACCAGCCTGCTCCCTGAATGGCCCCATATAGAGCCCAACCTGGAGGGCCCTCTGGGTTGTCTTTGAGTTAACCAGGTAGAGTTCTTTACCCTCCTCAAGAGATCCGGAGAGAATCCTTCCAGTAGCCACAAATCCTGCATGGGGGTCGTGTCTCATATCATTTATAATAAACACTGTGGGGCCGTTGGGGTCTGCCTCGATCATGGCCCTACCAATCTCGGAATCAATGGGGCCCCTCCAGATCTTGGGTATCCTGTACTTCTGAGCCTCCTTCGGGTTAGGGACATGTTTGATAACCATCTCCAGAATAGCCTCGTGTATTGGTATCTTCTTCTGGAGAGCCTCGACATTCTCCTTCTTACCGCTCTCATAGGCCGCAATTATATCCCCAATCTTGACGCCTTTCCTCTGGCTATAGGGTATTGTTAGGCCTATCTTATCCCTAGCAGCCCCGAAGGCTACATGACCCTTTGCCGGGTCTATCTTCCATGCCTGTCTAAACTCGGGTTCCGCGTATGTGTCTATCAGGCTATTGATCTCCCTTATTATCTGGGCAAACCTCCCCTGGATCTCCTGGGGACTCATTCTAAGCTCCCTCATGAGCCTGTCGATCTTATTTATGAATAGCAGAGGCCTTACCCTTTCCTCTAGAGCCTGCCTCAGTACAGTCTCTGTCTGGGTCATCACACCCTCCACGGCGTCTACAACAACTATAGCACCATCGAGAACCCTCAGGCTCCTAGAGACCTTGCCGCTGAAGTCCACATGCCCTGGGGTGTCTATCAGGTTTATAACATAGGGTTTGCCCTCGAACTCGAAGTAGAGGCTTATATTGGCAGCCTTAACTGTGATCCCCCTCTGCTGTTCCACAGTAAGGTAGTCCATCGCAAGAACTTCTCCAGCAAGCTTCTCCGATATTATTCCGGCTGCGGCTAGAAGGGTATCTGTTAGGGTGGTCTTTCCATGATCTACATGGGCTATTATCCCTATGTTCCTTACCTGCTCAGGGTTTCCAACAATCTTGAGGATCTGCTCGACCGTCTTGTATCTAGGCAACCCTCTCCTCCATGATATATATGGTTTAAAGATATATAGGATTATCGCATGCTAGGGCTTGATATAAATCCAGCGGGCTGGATGTGTTTCTACCTAGGATCTGTTCCGCGCCCTCCTTGGCGTATAGGCTTTCTAGGATGCTTCTCTCGGGATCTTGAGTGAATGCGATATAATTCTCGTTATCGCTATAGATACGATGATCACAGATACAAGAGTGAATATGAGGAGGGCTGATGCTCTGTGAACAAGCTGTGGATCATATATTATCAAGCTAGCAATGAGGGGGGTTATTGGTGATGGGTGAGAGGCTGAAACGCTAACGCTGCCTATAAGTATGAGGCTTGTGCTAACCTCTGTAGCCACCTGGATGGATGCTATTACGTAGCCGGTGGAGATCGATCCTAGGCTCATTGGGAAAGAGATCCCCCACATTGTTCTAGAAGGAGAAGATCCGAGGTTATATGATGCCTCCTCAAAAGATCTTGGGATCCTCTGGAGAGAAGCCTCCACAGGCCTAACCATATATGGTAGTCTCCTAATTGTATATGTAGCTAGGAGATAGATCCAAGGTATATATACAGGATCTGCCCATGAGCCTCTCAGAACGCTGTGGAAAAGCTGGTAATAGGCGATCCCAACAGCAACCCCAGGCACTACGAGGGGAGTCATCGAGAGTGCTTCCACAAGGAACGATGATCCGCCGGAGCCCCTCATAGATATATATGAGGCAATATAGCCAATAACCATGATAAGGGTTGACGATATTGCAGTATATAGTATAGTGTTGATAATAGCCCTATAGTAATAAGGTGTTGTGAGAAGAGAGGCATAGTTATCGATGACGAATCCCCGGGGGTAGGGGTTCGAGAACCACCCCTCTGTGATCGAGTATATTAGAACCATGAAGTTAGGTGCTAGTGATGCTATTAGAAGGCTCGACGCCGAGATCCTTAATATATGCCCTCCCACGCCTGGGATCTCGATATAGATCCTCCTAGGGGATATGATACCAAATCTGGATCCCGATATGTATCTATAGAATAGTGCTAGCAATAGGATTGCTATCGCCAGCATGATCAGGACATATGAGGCTATCCTTGGGCTAACTAGATAGCCGTATTCAGATATGAAGCCTATGTATGCTTGGTATGATAATAGATTCCTCGCATAGTTATGCCTGCTAAAGGCTATAGGGCCGACGAGATCCTCGAGGGATAGTATGAACACCAGTGACCATGCGGCAAGTATGGCTGGCCTCATTAGGGGGATTAGTATTCTGTATATAGTATTTAGGGATCTTCCTCCCAGGTTTGATGACGCATCAACAAGGTCTCTGTTTATAGTCTCGGCATATGATAGTAGAAGGAGATGGGTTAGTGGGTAGAAGTGGATAAGTTGGTATAGAGCAACGCCGGCAACACCATCAATAGAGATCCTATAGCTAGAACCGAGAAACCCAAGAAACGTGTTAATCAATCCATAGTCCCTATGAACTAGATGTATAACTGCATATGCGGATATAAATGGCATTGGGATCGATGCTAGTAGGGGGACTAGATAGCTTAAAAACCACCTGGATCTACTCATGCTTAGTGAGGCGACAACACTATAGAGAGCCATTATAAGCGTGGCCAGGGAAACCACTGCTGAGAGGATTAGGGAGTTTATAAGGGGGCCGAAGTCCAGCCCCTCTATATATATGAGCCTATAGTCACCATAATCATATATAGTATATAGAGCACCGCTTGGGGGGATCTTAATGCTCAGAATAATATCAGCAAGAGAAGCGGGATCCATGCTTGAGATAAATAGATAGATAAGGGGAACTACGAGGAAGATTATCATTATAGCTATATACATCATTGGGAGAAGTCTCAAACCTCTTGCCCTCGCCGCACTCTATTCCCTCGGCTGCGAGTCTCACCCAGCTCAGGGTTCATGAATAAAAGCCCCTGATCCATGGGTTGAGGCGTCTAAACTCTTCCACATTATAGATGGGCAGTATATCAATGATATCTCCTCAGTCCCTATATATCTAGCCTTGTCTATCGTTGGTATACCGCTTAGGCTTTTATGCTATAACCCAAACCCTTATACCAGGCTTGCCTGTATTGCTGTGTATCTAGCCACCGCTGCCTTTTTAACCGAGCTTTTGAAGGCGTCTATAGCTCTTGGGTCTGTTGATAGGAGGCTGTTTATCTTTGAAGCATATTCCTTTGTGAAGAGGGATTTTGTGCCGTTGAACTCTATCTCTAGGGGTGATCCGAGCCTCGATATTAGATCATCTAGATCCCTCTTTGAGATCCTCCCCTCGAGGTATTGGGATACGGCTTTGCCCCATATTCTCTTGAGCATTGTGTTAGCATCTGGATCCGCTATTGCTGCCTCAAAGTAGTAGATAGCTGAGAAGCTCCACATAGAGGAGTCCTGAGGATCGTATGAGTATATATTACCCTCGGCCCTCCTATATATATCCTCCAAGGGAGTCCCTCTGGGGATCTGGTACGGTAGATAGTAGAATAGCTCAGCAAGAGCTTTCTGGCCATCATCGCTCAGAAGCCATAGTATGAATGCCTCGGCAGCCGCCTTATTTCTAGTATTCTTAGCTATAGCGACTGGGCTTATATCTGGCAAGAGACCCTTATCGGCAATTATAAACTCAGCCTTGCCCCCGCTGGCATTGACAGCCCTTAGGCCATATACAAGCACTGTTGGAGCTGCTCCAGAGATCCCTGTGGCCACATCATCCCTAGCCCTCTCAGAGCTCTCAACGATCTTTGAATTAGCCCCTATAAGTGTGAGGATCTGCCAGCCCCTATCCCAGCCATATTTCTGGAGGATAAGCTCCACTGTTCTCGCAGCTGTTGTGCTCTTAGAGGGTGTTGGGAAGGATATAGCTGGATCCCCCCTTAGTAGAGAGGCTGAGAAGTTGGGGCTGGCGAGATCCTCCCATGATCTTGGCTTTGGTAGAGAGTATCTTGCTAGATAATCATTATTAACGGTGAAGCTGAATATTGTTCTTGATACAGAGATGAAGCATGTATTACCCCTATCATCCCTAAAGATCTGGGCGCCTATGCTGCTAGCCCTATCGATCACATCCCTACTCGATATGGGCTCTAGATAGCCCTCCCTGCATAGGGACATATATACAGAATAGCCCCCAACAAAGAATATATCTACAGCACCACTCTCAACAAAGGATCTCCACTTCCCAACATCCTCTTTCCTAAACTCAACATCCGAGATCCCGGCCCTCGATGCTATATCGCTCTTAAGAAACCTCTCCCTAAGAGTGTTTCCCTCCTCGGGGGCCAGCCTTGTCACTACTGTAAGCTTTATCTCTCTCCTCTGCTGCACCCCCTGCTGGGTTAGCAGTGCTGCTAGCCCCACAGCTATCGCTATTATAACAACGAGGACTATGATCAGAATCCTTCTATCCATGCCCCACCCCTGATTAGATAGTGGGTAGCCTAATAAGCATGTATAGATAACCTATAGACAAGAATATCAAAAAACCGATCCTCGCCCCTTGGGCGAGGATTTCGATTGTAAAAAATGGGAAAGACTACTCTTTTCTCGACACAGTTATCTCTATGGTCGAAACCCTAGAGGTTCTTCCACCCTCTCTAGTAACCTCCTGGCTCCCAATGGTTATGTTGGCTACAGACAGCTTGTCCTTGAGAAACCTGCTCCTAAGAATCTCAACTGTGTCCACAGCCTTGCTAATAGCCCTACCTCTGGCCTTTATCACAACCTTATCCATGCCCTGGTTGAATAGTGTTAGGGTTGCTAGGACATAGTTTATAGCCGGCTTCTTACCTATTAGAACCACATTCGACGCCTGCTGCGCCATATCCGCTCACCGCAGCACATTATATAATGGGAAGCTTATATATCTTTCTCTCACCCGTGCTCTATATAGGATCTTTTGAAGAAATATGGTGGGAATATAGCTGGGCATATATATCGTCTCTATACTTTTTTCTTAATAACTTCAAAACTCTCAGGGGGTCTCCTCAATATTGCTATGGATGAGGTTATAAATGTCCAGAAAGAGCTGGGGTATGATGCGATAAGACCTAGTATAAAGTACCTAGGTTTCCTACCAATCATATAGCCCGTAACGCCCCAGTGAATTAGCCATAAGATCATAGCTATGATTCCCATAACATAGTACAGAGGATCTAGATATATAATGTTTAAAGCTGTTAGCACAGCAAACAAAGCTGAAGATGGGAATATTAGAAATCCAAACATGATTGCTATAGACGTCCTTATTCTTGATCCATGGGGCAATATGTGCAGAGAATCAATGATGCCCCATGTCCATCTTCTTCTCTGCCTTAGAAAATCCTTAGCCGTTAAGGGCGAGGTTATATTAACCCCACTATAGCTGAAGCCCATTCTAAAACCATTTGAAACAGCTATCTGACCATAGACCAGATCTTCAGCCTTGCTATCAAAATCCCAGGAGATGGCCTCATCAGCTTCTGCGTTCACGCACATGGCCTCTCCATGAACCCATACAGGCTTGCTCAGTGTTTGGAATAGAGAGCACCATGTGAGACAGGCATTTGTCCTCATATAATCAATAAAAGTATATAATCTAGATCCTCGATTCCTTGGGTATATTACTGTCTCTAATATATCGAAGTCGCCTCTATAAAAACAATCATTGATAAACCCCTCAGTTGGGATAGAATCGTCATCTAGATATAGGACACGATATCTAATGCTAAGCAGACCTTTTCTAATAAGATCAAGCCTGTATAGCCTAGCATATTCAAGAGCCCTAGCCTTATACCTACTATTATATTATGGTTATTACATCATCGCCTATAAATACAGCGAAGCAGTATTTGAAACAACAAGAGAGATCCTAGACCATGTATTTCCTCGCTAATTGTATCTATGCTAATTGTATCTATTGGTAGCTATAATTATTGTTTAGGTATTTGGCAGGGTTCCACCTCGCCTACATAGATATGAAAATCCATATAGGCTAGCTCACCACACCCTATTTACTCTGATTCGAACCTGGCATTGGCAATAAGGGGCTATGTTTTCCCATAAATTTATTTCGATCCTTAGCATCTTTAACACTTTCTTCCCAATGTTAGCCTTTCAACTACATCTGTCTCCTTCGAAACCTCATTTTAGCTTCTAAGTCTTTTCCCAGGCTCTGAGCTTGTTTCGAAGATATTCCACTTAGATCCTATTGTCTATAGTATGCTATGCTCCTCTGACTGCAAGTCTATTCACATTGTCACTCTTAAATACCCCATTATGATCAGCTTTGCCTTATGGCTCCTTGGAAGTCTTCTAATTGCTTCTATCAGCTCCGCTAGATCTTCTATAGCTATTACAACTGAAAACCTCGCACTTCAGGGCGGGGAGGAGGTCAGCCTAACCTTCGAAGAGAGGAATAGGGGTAACGCGCTTAATACCTGGCCAGGGCTAAAACCCTTTTAAATGAATATAGCTTCCCTAAGGGGGGATCCACACATCTAAAGCTGAGAGGAGGCCGACCAGGGCTCTTGTTATTTGCTCTTCTACGACTAATAGAAGATCTATCACAGCTGACCTCAATATAGAGGATTTGGCAGTCTTAGTTTAATAGCATAGTTTGGTAAGATGATTAACATTTCTCTAGCAATGGTGTCGAGCGAGCTTAGTTTTATAGAATTTCGCTGGCGTGAAATCCAGTTATCCAGTTATGTCCCTTTTCGAACCTCCTTGGATATCCATAGCTATTTTTCTTAGCTTCTCTATGAGTCTTAATACACGTTCTCTATGGTATTCGAACGCGCTTTTCCTCATAAAGTTATGATAGAAGTTGGAGTGAAGCCTTTCGGCTATGCTGAAATCTGCTAGGAGATCTCTGTCTCCTGTCTCTTCATATAGGTTCTCAATTATAATGTTATAGTCTCTATGTGTGTAGTGATCCCAACCTCTGATCTCCCCAATAGCATTTAGAATCGTGGTAACGGCTCCCCAGTATTTCTCGCCGGCCTGTACAAGATCTCCCTCGGCTGTAAGCTCCTCTGCATCTCTTAAATATCTCTCATATAGCCTCATATATATCTCAACCCTGCTCTTGGGATCCAGACTTTTTAGTATGCTCTCAATCACTATAGTAGCAGGATCCTTACCACTCCTGGTAGAAGCCTTTCTAAGCGCTTCATATACCTCACTCAGTATCTCAATATGTGTATTTATGCTACACACCGCAATACGCTCTATATTTAACTATACAACATCATACTTATATATTATACGATCTCCCTATACCATTCCATAATTATACCAGCTGTAATAAAACCATCCCCGCCGCGAAGAGTAAGGCTTCCAGCTATAAGTATCTCTTCCTATATTAGACGCGAACTCTTAAGTATAAAATCATTATGGGTAAGGATGGGTATTTTCATGGCGTAGTTAATAAATTTACCAATATTATTGCTATTTATAAGCTTCTTTGCATCGTTTCTTCCGGGTGTCCATGGCATCCCATGAGGAAATCAAAGAGCTGGTGAGGAAGGCCCTTGTAGAGATCCTTATTGAGGATCCCAATATATTATTAGAAGCACTAGTAAAAGTTGCACCATGGACTTCGGTATTAAGTGCTATCGAGGATATTAAGAAGAGTATGGCTACTAAGAACGATCTTGAAGATCTTGAGAGAAAGATCCAGGTTAGGCTAGACGCGCTAGGAGCTAGATGGGGGCTTGTTAATGAGGAGACTCTCAGAGAGGGAATCAGAAGTCTCTTAAAAGAGACTGGATATATTGTAGAGAGATGGATATGGGATGATAAGGAGGGATCAGTATATGGCCATCCCTCTATAGTGGATCTAGATGTGGTAGTTAAGGATAAAACATTGATAGTAATAGATATCACATCAAGTGTAAGAAGAGGAGATCATATATTCCTCAAGAAAAAAGCAGAGCTCTTTGAAAGAGTAACTGGTAGAAAACCATCAAAAATAATCATAATAACACCATTCATAGCAGATAGAAACCCAGACGAGGTTATTCTAAGAGCTAAGGAGGCGGAATCAATATAATAGCCCCAGAAAAAATGATAAATAAATCCCAATAAATACCATATGATCATTTTCCACCCTAAATTGGTGGGTTTCCGCTGCTGAAACCCCAGGCCTACCCCTCCATACGGGGCTATCGCTCCTCATGATCAATTGGTTGTATATGAGAAGTATGTGGCTAGGGTGAGGGATAGGGTTATGGATTTTAAGAACAAGCTCTCAGCAGGCCTGAGAAGACTATTACCAAAATCTATCCATGTTTTCGAGGATCTAGATAAAGGGAGATCTTGTTAGCAGGAAGAAAAGAGGGAAGAAAAAGAGGAAGAGGAATCATAGAACATCCTTAAGGAGCATACATAGAAGAATATCAGGGATAGCTCTAACATCTGTAGCCTAGGTTTTTTCGGAAACTATGTATAGTGATCTGATGATATTCTCAGCATATGGTGCCAGGATGGGGTATAGAATAGCTCCTATTAGTATGAACAGGATATATGGCACACCCCATGTAACGAAGATCCTCTCTTTTCTATTAATAAGCCCTGTCTCAACAAGAGCTCTGATCCTGGCCCTATGTTCTCCAGGATCTTCATCTATGTTGAAGGATGCCCTGCAGATCCATCTGATGCTATCCCCACTCTTTTCTGGGTATACTAGAGGGTAGAGGAACCTTGTTCTTTCGAATCTCTCTATTGGCATTGCAATCCCGGTTGTTGCTATTACTATTGTTAGGTAGAGGGATCCACAGATCCTCCTGATCATTTGTAGATACCTAGTATTATATATAGATATGGGGATCACGAGGGAAAATAGCATTGATAGAGAGGATAGGACTAGGATAAACATCGATGGAGGAATTAGAAGACCTGGGGGAGGTGAGGGTATGAGGATAGCTACTATTAGCATAGCTATTGGATCGGCTAGACCCATCATCCCAACCATGCCCAAGGCTAAAAGAATAGCAGGGGCTATGAGGCTCAGCAGTATATAGAGATAGCCTATGCTCTCATCACCAGCATAGACCCTTGCTACTAAGAGGGCTATCGCGATAATCCCAAATGGGATCCAGATCCTCGGTTCTATCTCTCTAGTCTTTAGATCCATATATGATGTCACCAAAAGCATGGCTACGGCGATAAAGTATCCAGTGTAGAAGAACAGCCAGGGATCCACTATAGACACCATAGAGTTCAGTGCACCTCAAGAGCTAATATGCATAACCCCCTTATCACAACACCAATATAAGCCACCTATATATTATATTGATGAGCACTTTGGGCTCGTGGGAGCATGGGCTCTGGAGATGGCTCTTCCTAGAGATCTACCTGCCATCGATAATATCGGCAATAGCTAGGGGGATGCTCTCGATATCAATTCCCCTCTACCTAATAGCAAGGGGCTCAGACCCGCTATACGTGGGGATCGGGTCAGCAGCAATAGCAATCGGAAACCTGGCCATGGATATACCAGGGGGGATAATACTTGGATCCTTTGGAGAGAGGATTCTCATGAGGATCTCCATGATAGTACTGGCGGCATCAACAACAGCCATGGCACTTCTAGACAGCCCTCTAGCCATTGTGATCCTCTCAATAGCCTTTGGAGGTGGGAGGAGCCTATGGCTCCTCTCCAGAAGATATGTTGTAACATACTATGTTCCATATAGCTATAGGGGTAGGGCCTCGTCATTCATAGGAATGTCAGAGAGAATAGGCTCATTCGCAGGCCCCGGAGTCATGGCTCTGGTTGTGGGGGATCTTGGGTATAGGTTCATCTTTCTGCTATGCTCCCTACTAACAATAGCATCCCTCATCCCAAATATGCTAAGCAGTGGAAGAGGGTACTCAGAATATGGCGATAGACCCCCTGCCCATGGTGTCAGAGCCATCAGCACTATCAGCCCAAGGATAGATGCTTGGTTTATATCCCTAGCCATAGTATCTAACATAGCAATCCAGGGTGTGAGATCTAGTAGAAATATACTCCTGGCCCTTATTGGGAAGAGTATAGGGTTGGGGGATAGCTCTGTAGGCTTTGCAGCAAGCATCTCGGGGTTGCTTGATGTGGTATCCTCATACCCAGCAGGGGTTCTTATGGATAAGAAAGGCAGAGGTGTTACTGTTGCTATAAGCTTCTCTATAATGTCTATAGGCTATTCTCTCCTAACGTTCTCGAGATCTGACTATCTATTCTACATATCGACATCAATAATAGGCCTGGGAAACGGCTTCGGATCAGGGGCTCTTATAACTATGGGAGCAGATATAGGGTCCAGGATGAGAGGCTCTAGAGGAGCATTCTTTCTAGCATCATGGCAATTCATAGGGGATCTTGGGAGTGCTCTATTCCCAATAGCTGTTGGGGCTATGGCATCGGCATATGGGCTTGTAATAACCCCCCTATCCATATCACTGATCTCGGCATCTATCCCAGCAATATTTAGAAGAACCATTAGAAGGGCTGGGATATAACTTTGAAGCCAATACCCCTATAAAATATATTCCCCATTGCACAGAGATCTCATGGAAAGGGGATGAGGTTCCCGATCGACTATAGCGATAGAAAACCCCTGGGAAAAAGTGGAGAAGAGATCCCTGCGATTGGTGTTGGCACGTGGAGAATAGAGGACTACTCCAGAGCAGAGTCTGCCCTTATAAGGGCTGTCGAGGTTGGTCTAAACCTCATAGACACCGCTGAGATGTACCACAATGGAGAGGCTGAGAAGCTCGTGGGAAGGGTTGCAAGGGCTGTTGGGAGGGATAGGGTTTTTATAGTCACAAAGATTCTCCCAGATAGGTTCTCAGATCAATCAAAGGTTATCAGAGCCCTCGAGAACAGCCTTAGAAGGCTTGGAGTATCCCACGTAGATCTCGTACTTATACACTGGCCTAAAGCAGGTGTGCCCATCGAGAGACAGATCCAGTTCCTAGAGGCTACGGTAGAGGCTGGAATGGCTAGATTTATAGGTGTGAGCAACTTCGGGGTCGAGAACCTCTCGAGGGCTATGAGTGCTACTAGGAAGCACGAGATAGTTGCAAACCAGGTTAAATACAGCGTTCTAGATAAGCAGGTTGAGAGGGATCTCCTGAGGTTCTCTATAGAGAACAAGATCCTGATCCAGGCCTACACACCCCTAGAGTGGGGAGGCGTTGCGAAGAACGATAGGGTTCTAAGCATAGCCAGAAGGTATGGGAAGACACCCATCCAGGTTGCCCTCAACTACCTCATATCAAGGCCCATGGTTATGGCTATACCAAAGACAGAGAGAATCGAGAGGGTAGAGGAGTTCAGGGGTGCTATGGGGTGGAGGCTTAGCGCTGAGGATATAGAGGCTCTCGAAGCCATATAGACCTGTCTCTTTTCCCATTCTCTCTCGAATTTCTCCGAAAGATCTAGGGGATCTGAGGGGCGCTCTTAATATGCTTTGATTGAAACTATATATAGGAGTTGATTTTGGTTAGGGTTAAAAGGGTTTTGGATGCTGTGGATCTAGAGATCATGAGGATCCTATCTAGCAATTGTAGAGAGAAGCTCGAAACAATAGCATCAAAGGTAGGGCTAAGCTCCCCAATGGTTAGGAAGAGGATTGAGACCCTGGAGATGCTCGGGATCATAAAAGGCTGTAATGCTAAGATAGACTACACACTGCTTGGTGTATCAACATATGTTATCATAATAAGACACAGGGCTTCTGAGAAGCTTGTGGATAGCCTTCATAGGCACAGGCTTGTGGAGAGGATATATATATCTAGATCTAGGGACACCATAGTCGCTATTATAAAGGCCCAGAGCGAGCAGGAGCTGAGCGATTTCAAGGATTTCATTCAGAGAGAGGCACCGGGGGCTGAGGTGGTGGATATAGAGTCGATCTATGAGAAAGAATGGCTCCCAGAGGGGCCTGGGCTGAGGGTTATATATAGGTGTGGCTTCTGCGGCGGTGTGATAATAGGATCGCCATACGTTATAACCCTCGATGAGAGGATCATGACCTTCCATGGTAGGGAGTGTGCTGAGGCTTATATGCAGAAGAAACAGATCACGAGGCTCTGAGCTTGCACCGCTTTTTACAAGGTCTTTTAGAAACAGAGATATTAACCTGGATTGCGGATAAACACAGTAAGGGGTATGGAAAATTCCAAAGCTAGATGAGATATCGGATAAGATAAACAGGTTTAGCAAAGAGCTTGTGAAGCCATTCGTTGGAAGGGATGAGGAGGCCAAGGTTGTAACCCTAGCCCTAATGACCAAGGAGCACGCTATACTCATAGGAGAGCCTGGAACTGCTAAGAGCGCCCTTATAAGAAGAGCATCGGCTCTGCTTAATGCCAAGTACTTCTCATATCTTCTCACAAAGTTCACAGAACCCGACGAGATCTTCGGCCCTGTCGATATAAAGATCTTCATAGAGGAGAAGAGATTTAAGAGGGTTATTGCCAGAACCCTCCTGGATGCTGAGATAGCTTTCCTAGACGAGATCTTCAAGGCAAGCTCGAGCATTCTTAACAGCATTCTATCCATAATAAACGAGAGGATCTACTACGAGGCTGGCACGGCGATAAGGGTTCCCCTGTGGAGTCTCTTCGCAGCCTCTAACGAGGTGCCAGATGATCCAGAGCTCGCGGCTATATATGATAGAATGCTCCTTAGACATAATGTTAAGCCCGTCACAGATGACTTGTGGAAGGATCTTCTGAACCAGGAGTGGGAGAACGAGAAGATTGGGGATATAGTCAATGTAGAGCCCATACTATCCATGGCCGATCTAGAGGAGATCAGGGGTGAGGTGTTTAATGTAGATCTAGAGGGTGTGAAACCAAAGCTGATAAAGCTGTTCGCAATATTGGAATCCAAGGGTATACACCTCACGGACAGGAGAAAGGGTAAGACCCTCAAGGTTATTGCTGCAAACTCCATCCTTAACAGGAGGACGAAGGCACAGGAGGAAGATCTCCTTGTGCTCAAATACACAGCGCCTAGGGATATAGATGAGTTTGAGAAGGTGAACATAATACTCCACGAAGAGCTCAAGACGCCCTATATGTATCTAAGGGAGCTGGAGGATATCGAGAGGAATGTTAAGGAGCTTATGAACTATGTCAGCTCCTTCCAGTCAAGCTATGGGTATATAGAGCCCTTTGCCCCTGGTGCCAGGGGGACTCTATCTAGGTTCTATGAAGAGAGACTCAACGAGATCTACAGGGATCTCGAGGCACTGAGGGAGAGGGTTTCTGCAATAATAATAGAGAGCGGTGATAAGAACGTAGAGGCGGCTGGCAAGAGGGTTATTGAGCTTATAAGTAGCGCTATGGAGAAAATAAGGAAAAGGATAGAGTGAGAGAATGCCAGGAGTACTTGCTGGGATAAGGTATGATGATCCCCTGGTGAGGTATAGGGGGGAAAAGCTCGTTGAGATCGTTAGAAAGATCTCGAGGGTTAGGAATATAAGTGTAGACACAGAACTTGGAATCGATGTCTTCTACCTCTTCTACCTACCATTCCCAATAATTGCTCCTCCGAAAAACGACATCCAGGATCAGAGGATCCAGCTCAGGTACATGATAGCCAGAGAGATTATGGGGAACCAGGAGGCGAGGAAGATCAGATTCTATACGATGGCTAACAGCGGCAGATCCATAGTCATAGGTGCAAGCTTCCTTGAACACCTGCTCAGAGAGCTGAACCCACAGACTGGTGGTGAGAGGGATAGCGGCGGGGAGAGCCAGGATAACCAGGGCGGAGATCAGGGGGATAACAGAGAGGGAGGAGAGGATAGCAGGAGCACAGATCTTAGGGATGCCATTAGAAGAGCTCTGAGAAGGGTTGAGAAGGAGATAGACAATATATCCAAGCTAGAGCAGCTCTCAACAGGCACTCAGGCAGGCTCTGGATCTATTCTCGAGATGATAGAGAGCTCGAACGATATTATAAGGCTTGCCAGGAACACAGATATTGAGAAGCTCTTGGAGAGCCTGAGCTTTGCCGAGGAGATGACATTCAGGTCTAGGAAGAAGACCATGAGATCCCCGAAGGGCGAGATCATAGGCCTTGCTAGGGGCACACAGATAACCAGGATCTCCAGATCTGAGTACGCCTTATTCAAGGAGGAGAAGTATAGCAATGTTCTACTATACAAGTGGGCCACTGGAAAGCTTATACTCTATGAGAAAGTTGTGAGACAGGATTACGGGCCACTCTATGTGCTCCTAGATAAATCGGGATCTATGGATGGGGAGAAGATAAGGTGGGCTAAGGCTACCGCCATAGCTCTCTTCATGAGGGCTAGGAGGGAGGGGAGGCCTTTCCTCATAAGGTTCTTCGACTCAGCACCATATACCCTTATAAAGGTCTCTAGATCTAGCAAGCCATCGGAAACCCTGAGGCTCATGGAATACCTAGCAAGGATCAAGAGCGGTGGGGGGACGGATATAACTAGATCCATTGTGTCAGCATGCCAAGACGTTGCAGGGCTTAGAATGAAGGGTCTGGGCGAGCTGATCCTTATAACAGATGGGGAGGATAGAATAGCGGAGAACATGGTTAGAAAACACTTGAGAGAGAATAATCTAAGGCTGATAACAGTGATGGTTATGGGGGAAAACCCTGATCTTAGAAGGATAAGCTCTAAGTACTTCAAAGTAGCTAGGCTCACGAATAAAGAGATGCTTGAGGTTCTGGAGCTCTAAAGATCCTCCTTTCTTTTCAAAGCGTCACCAGCTCTGGGAAATCTGGCGGGTATGGCAGCTTCCACCCTGCTCTAATATAGTGTTCTAATATAATAGTTCTGGGATATTTATTCTGGAGAGCCATGGAGGAGCTTCTAAGGGATCTTGAGAGGAGGTCTAGCAGCGCTATAGCCATGATGGGGAGAAGAGGTGTTGACTATCTAGCACTAACACCATCGCCTAATTTCAGATATCTAGCAGGCTTCTCCGAGGATACCCACGAGAGGGTGATGCTATTGATACTAACCTCGGGTGGTGAGAAGGTATTGATAGCCCCCAGGCTTGCAAACATCCCTGGCTGGGTTAGCAGCTCCATCGATGTAGTGCTTTGGGGCGATGAGGATAGTGTTTCCGGTGTTATTGATAGGATCGCCAAGAGGCTGAGGATCCATGGGAGAAGGGCTGCTTTCGAGGATAGCATGAGCTTTAGGGTCTATACAATGTTGAGGGATATCCTAGCACCATCAAGCGTCTCCCTAGCATCAGAGATCCTGGGGGATCTGAGGATGAGGAAATCACTATACGAGATAAGGGTTATAATGAGGGCTGTGAGGGCCGCCGAGAGGGTCTTTGAAGAAATATACAAGATCCTCACGCCGGGGCTTAGCGAGAGGTTCATAGCAAGCCAGGTCTCGAGCATAGTCGCCTCTGAGGGTTTTGACGAGGCTTTCAGATCCATAGTGGCTTTTGGAGAGAACACGGCTAATCCACACCATATCCCGGGGGATAGGAAGCTATCTAGGGGGGATCTCGTGCTTGTAGATCTAGGGGTTGTTGTCGACGGCTATATTTCAGATCTCACGAGAATGTTTTCCCTAGGCCCGCTATCCAGAGATGCTAGGGATAGGTTCTCCTGCCTCATGTCATGCTTCAGCGAGGCGCTATCGATGATCTCTCCCGGTGTTAGGGCTTCCGAGATAGATCTCAGGGTTAGGAGCTGCCTCTCTGAATATGGGTTTGGGGAGAATATTCTCCACAGAACAGGCCATGGCATTGGGATCGAGGTTCACGAGCCGCCCTACATCTCTATAAACTCTGATCATGTGCTAGATAGAGGAAACGTGTTCACAATAGAGCCGGGCATATATTTCAGAGGATTCTATGGGCTCAGGGTTGAGAGTAACATAGCTATTCTGGATAATGGCGATGTGATTGTTCTTGATAAGATCTCTAGGGATGTTATTCAGATATAGAGATGCATATAATATACACAGAATATATAGA
>Ga0209695_100309_pt1 | contig 18913 bp, 21 predicted proteins | sample DewCreD2012metaG_4_FD_184110 | JGI IMG/M metagenome (GOLD analysis project Ga0209695, IMG submission 184110) | Hot spring sediment bacterial and archeal communities from British Columbia, Canada, to study Microbial Dark Matter (Phase II) - Dewar... ...
CTACCCCACAGTGCTCATAGGCTTGCTACATGGCGAATTATTTATTCCAATTATTTATTCCATGGAGATATATCATCTGGGGCTTTGATGGGTATAGCATTAATGCTTCTTCTAATATCCTCAATATTATCCTCTACACCCTGATAACCATGATCTGGGGAGCATGCTATGGGCCCTCTCCCAAGAGGGAGGTGTTCGAGATTTTCAGCCTGGTTCTTATGATCTGCTGCGCTGGGAAGGGCTCTATAGAGGTTATAGAGCTGGGCTCGAACTTTGGAGGTGTTGCTTCGAAGTTGTGAAGCGCGATCCTGGGACTATATGCTTGGGTATCGAGATAGATTTATATAAGGTTCTCTGGAGCATGTTTATGGCTAGATTAAAGGATGCTGATGATAGAGCTAGGTCTATGTGGGACAATATGTTCGATACGAGCCTGGAGGGCTTTGATGTTGTCTACATGTTCCTATAACCCTCATCTGTTGAGAGACTTGGGGAGAAGATAGAGATACTTGAAGAGTTCTACATACATGTTGCAGGGGCTAGATGCTAGGTGATCACATGACCTCCCCCTCACCCTTAGTGGCGGGATTTCACTGTGGGGTCTTGGTCATTGCCCCTCATTGGGGTTAATGTTTCATGCTGTTGCTCGTGATGCTGAATGATGGTATCTTCCTTTGCATTGACGCGTCATAGCCTGGCTTTCTCGCTATGTTTCTCGAGAAGTTGATATTCATATTAATGGCTATGGTGCGGTTTTTGCATATGTAGAGCCCTCTTTGGATTCTGCTGTCTTAATTCTAATGAATCCTTCCACAACTTGAGCACCATCAAGATGTAATAAGGAGCTTTTAGTTGTAAAGGATTCGGGTTTTCGGCTCTCTAGTTATTATTCTCCCAAACAACTATATATATGGGGGCGTTTTGCTCCTAAGATTCAACGATGTGGTTATCCTCTCAGCAGTTAGAACCCCTATTGGCAAGTTTGGCAAGAGTCTCAGGGATCTCAGAGCCTCCGAGCTGGGGGCTATAGCGATTAGAGAGGCTATAGAGAGGGGAGGTGTTGATGTAAACGATATAGGTCTAGTGGTTATGGGCAACGTTATAAGGGCTGGAGGCGGTATGCTCACATCCAAGCAGGCATCTCTAATGGCCGGTCTCCCCCCCTCTATTGATTGTATGAATATAGACATGGTGTGCTCCTCGGGAATGGCTTCTATAGCCAACGCGTCCATGTATATCGAGAAGGGTGTTGTCGATGTAGCTATAGCTGGTGGTATGGAGAGCATGAGTAGCTCCCCATATCTGATCCCCTCTACCATGAGGTGGGGGGTTCCCCACCTAACCAATAGATCCCTTAGTGTAAATGACTCAATGCTCGTAGACGGCCTGGTAGACCCCTTCACTGGCTATCATATGGGCAAGATCGCTGATCTATATGCTAGGAGGGTTGGAGCCTCTAAAGAGGATCTAGACATAATAGCCCTCGAAAGCCATGGAAGAGCCTGGAGAGCCTGGGAATCTGGTGTGTTCTCTAGAGAGGTTGTTGAGGTTAAGATCTCGAGAAACGGATCCACAATAACCCTGGAGAGGGATGAGGGGGTGAGAGGAGATCTAACGCTGGAGAAGCTTAGGGAGATGAAGCCAGCATTCACACCAGAGGGCCCCCACACAGCTGGGAGCTCCTCCCAGCTAAGCGATGGAGCCTCCGCAGTAATACTAGCTAGGGGCGACTATGCCAGAGAGAGGGGTTATAAGCCTATAGCAAGGCTCAAGGCCTACTCGAGTATAGATACAGAGTCTAGCGAGTTCCCATGGGCCCCCGTGCCTGCTGTGAGGGAGCTCCTCAAAGGAGCTGGGCTTGATATATCATCCATAGATCTCTACGAGAATAACGAGGCCTTCGCAGTATCGACATATATATTCACAAAAGAGCTCGGAGTGCCGATGTCAAGGCTCAATGTACATGGGGGAGCAATAGCCATCGGACACCCTCTGGGGGCTACTGGTGCGAGACTTGTGACAACACTGATAAATGCTCTAAGAACCACGGGGGGCAGGAGGGGTGTTGCATCGATGTGCCATGGGCTGGGTGGAGCAACAGCAGTTCTAGTAGAGCTGGCCTAGGCTTGGGGTTTTCTAGAGCATCTCTGCTTCTCAAGCTTAAAGATCGTTGGGGAGATCCACATAACCCATGCTGGAACCTTCTTCACAAACTCGTAGGCCTCCTCCCAGCTCTCTAACCCCAGATCCTGTGCCAGTTTCTCCAGGCTATACTCCATCTTAACATAATTGTTGAGAATCCTGACAACATCCTCAGTAACCTCTATCCTCTTATCCCCCACCTCCACATAGATCGGGTCGCAGAGAGAACCCATATCCACACCATCCACACTATAGTATATGTTCTTATAAGCTTTGATAATAGCAACAAGCCCGCTATTTAGGACATGGATAGGAGTGGAGCATCTAGGGAGGGGTTACCGGCGCATTATCCACGTTATCCTCGGCATTCTTGATGCCATGGAATCACTTCAGAGGCTTTCCCCTCAGTTGCTTCATTTAGCCCATGTGCTAGCTGGTGGTTATGGTGGCGGACACCTTGATTTCCCAACAATGGGAGGTCTGCATAGCTATAGCAAGATCTTCCATCCTATGGTCTAGAGCAAGAGTTCAAAAGTTAGGAGGAACACTGTTAGGATTACCCATACAGATCTCCAGCTATCTTCTCGAGATAGATATTATAGCTACCAAGAGGACAAATATTGCTAGGACTCCTATTAGCAGCCATGATGGGAAGAATTCTCTAGAACCCACTCGATCCTGGGGTGTCGTTATATATGATGTAAGGGTTGCGGTTATCCTCTGCTCTATCCTGGTCGTCTGGCCAGCTACAGTGTCTATAGTTTTTATCCCTGTTATAGTAACTAACGGCTCTAGGAGTCTATCTGCCACATCTCCTGCAATGCTTTTAACTATATATTCTATTGTTCTCCTCACCAGAAGAGATCCTGAGTACTCTGTCTGGTTCTCCGTACCAGGAGGCCATCGATTCACATATAGTCCACCCTCGATTAGTTCTAGCCTGCACCCAGTCTGGAAGGCCCAGAGCATGCCTCCCACCATAGTGTCCCCAGATACTATGACAATACCAGTGCTCTTGTTCTCGATAACCATAGCTGGGTATGCTCTGATTTCGCCGGGCTTGTATAGACCATGGGCTCCGAAGCTTCTGTGATAAGCTGGATCCACAGTACTTATACTAGCGTTGGCAACAACCACAACCTCTATGCGCTGGGTTGTTGTTTCTATGGGGTTTGCTATGGTGTTGTTAGGGAGCATTATATATAGAGGCCCGGCTGCAGGCAGCGCTACTCTGAAGCCTCCTAAAGATCCTAGTCTGCTCGCTACCATTCCCTCTGCATGGGAGGATCTTGTGTAGATGCTCGAATAATCAATCCTAACCATGCTACCAATAGCGATCAATATCGAGTTAGCGAATAGTTGGGATATTCTATTGCTAAAGCTCCTCTCGCTAGAGAAGCACTGATTCCCAAAGACTCTCTGTATTAGCGGGTATCTAATAACCTCGTCGTTTGAGGCACCAACCCAGAGGATCTTCCCACCCTCTCTAAACCACGAAGTAAGGATCAATAGCTCCTCCGGTGTATCGCCACCTCTCTCAGCCCACACAGCCCACTCGGGTTTTGCTAGATGGCTACTAATGCTGGGGATAATTATAACATCAACACCCCTTAAGTTTTCTCTGGTAAACCCCCCTATCCTTATCTCCACATAGTATCTACTCCTAATGCCCTCTATATAGCTATAGAGAGAAGGGTATGAATAGTAATACAATCCCTCCCAACCCTGGGGCATTATCAAGACCCACCTGCATTTAGGGCACGAAGCTACTAGGCTATCGAGACCCGCTGATAGCTGCCCATGGCTGAGATCCACAGCTATAATAACGCTATTTCTTGCAGATGCTATATATGCTTCCACAAGGCCGTGGAGGTCTATGGATATAGCAGCTATCAGGAAGAGAGCCCATTTAGCAATACCCAGAGAGCTGGGGATCTTCGATCTATGGGAAAATGCTCCCATTCGGACACCACGTTAATCCTATGATCTATATGTGTATTTAAGTATAGCTACCCATAGATCCTGATGACAACTCTCCGTCCTGAGGAGCTGGTTCTGATCCCACTTGGGCGTTTCTCACGGGATTCGCATCATTGGTCAAAGCCCTCCTTCGCCTGCGAGGGGTATGTGGCTCATAACCTGCTAGACTCACCATATACCAACTCCAACATACCTCAACCAAAAGACTTTCAAGTTTCTGCACATCTTCTCCTAGATGAGAGGAGCTAGTATTAAGAGAGCTTAAAAGCCAATTCTAAAAGGCGAGCTCTCTTAAATCATTGTGAATTCTTATTTGCTTTATTGTGTTATATTATGTGAAGCAGGTGCTTGGATTGACTGAGGAGTATATAAACCCCTATGATATGACGAGGCTGAGCATAGCTGAGATGAATCTTCTTGAGAAGATGAGAAGCGACTCAAGGATTCTTGGTGCTGAGGTTGAGGAGCTGAGGCTATTATTCCAGGAGATATTTGGGAGAAACCAGTATGCCTCCAAGAGTAGGGTTGAAAGGATAAGAAAGCTCAAGGAGGAGCTCCAGGTCGAGGGCTTTAAAACCCTAGAGTATCTAGTTAGAACCGGTATTGGGCTCCCGTTTAAGGATATCTATGCAGAGGTTATAACGGGCATGATCTCTGTTGGTGAGAGTACAGCAGATCTCTCTCTATATCTAGACATAATAGGCTCGGGATCCCAGTTTCAAGAAGATATATATAGATCCATAGAGTCTCTAATAGGAGTCGTTAGGGATCAGACTAAGAAGCTAGAAGACCTCCTTGCAAGCCTAAACACAAACCCTAAGAACGCGCCCAGGGATGCCCTGGAGATAGAGAGGCTGGAGGAGCAGGCTGATGAGATATATAGGAACACGATCCGGAGTGTTATAAGGGGCCTCTCTAAGAATCCAGAGGCTATGGTGCCTGTGATGGAAGTTATAGAGAGGCTTGAGGGCATATCAGACACTATTTGGAGGCTATCTATATATCTCAAATATGTTGCAATGCACAGGGTATAGATCCTCTTAGGCGGGTTGAAAATGATTCGGGCATCCCAGAAGCAGCCATACGAGGCTGTGGTTGTTGGCGCAAGATCCCTAGTCTTCGACCCAGAGGCTGGGGAGAAGATATACTCTATGGGCTTCTATGGAAAGCCATTCGGTGTTAAGAAACCTAAACCCGGTGTTAGGTATAAGGGGCCTCTAGAGCTATCAATGCTGGAGACTCTATACCTATGCGAGAAGGGGGTTATAAGACTCATAAAGGATGGATCTCCTATGAGCTGTGAGGAGTATAGAGAATACGCATCGAAAATAGGCAGCGGCTTTGAGCCCCAGTATAGAGTGTACAGGGATCTCAGGGATAGAGGCTATGTAGTCAGATCTGGATTGAAATACGGGGTGGCATTCGCAATCTACGAGAAGGGCCCCGGATACGAGCATGCCCCATATTTGGTTGATGTGATAGAGATGGAGGATACGATAGACCCCATAACTATAGTAAGGGCAGGGAGACTGAGCCACAGCGTTAGGAAGACCCTCATATTTGCCATAGTTGGGAGGGCTGGGGGTATAAGATATATAGGCTTCAAGTGGATTAGATTCTGAGGGCTAGAAAGGCTTCTTGAGCCATAGGGATAGAGATAGAAGGCCCTGGGATAGGGATAGGAGGCAGGATCCCCAGCATAGGGATTATAGGAGAGAGGATAGAGGCTATAGAGGGCCGCCCCAGCGTAGGGATTGGGATCAGAGGATTGGGAGGGTCGATAGACAGATATCTAGGGAGGTTAGCATAAGGGAGGGAGAGCTAAAACCAATGCCAGATGGAAAGAAATGCAACCCCCTATGTCCATACTTCAAATGCACAAAAAAGGCTCTTGGGGTTGTTAGAAGGGATATTGATGGAAGGCCAAAGTTTGTTGGATACTGCAACTGGGTTAATGACCTCTGCATAGGAGGCATATGCCAGTTCTCATCGTGTGAGAAATACTACCTCCTCCCCGATGGCACATGTCTCTATGCTGTTGAGAGGTATAGAAAATCTGGTGCCGATGATATGCTAAAAGAGATGGAGAAGGAGGAAAAGGAGGCTAGAAGACTCAGGGATCTTATTTCGAGGAAGCTTGGCGGCAGAGGCTATGATCTCGAGTAGATTTCCCACCCTCCCATCTCCTATATATGTTATGCTCAACACCAAGCATGTCAAGGACCTTACCGACCACGAAGTTAACCATATCATCGATGCTCCGAGGGTATGTATAGAAGCCAGGGGATGCTGGGAGGATTGTGGCCCCCGCCTCTGCTAGGGATAACATGTTCCTCAGCTCTATAACCCCCAGTGGTGTCTCCCTGATAACCAGAACCAGGGGTTTTCTGATCCTCATGGCATTTATAGCAGTCCTTGTAACAAGGTTGTCAGCAACACCCGATGATATCTTTGCAAGGGTTGTTAGAGAGCATGGGACTATAGCGACACCTCTTGTCTTGATGAGATAGCTTGTGGAGCTCGGAGAAGCCTCGATCTCGTCCTCCCGGTATGTGTTCCTGGCCATAGACCTTATCGCCCCTAAGAGCTCGTCCCTCGATAGGCACTCATACTCAGAGACCTTGATAGCCTCTCTAGTTATTATCACATCAACCTCCGAGACTCTGGACAGCTCCTCAACGGTTCTTAGACCATATATGATTCCGCTGGCCCCGGTTATTGCAACCACATATGACAAGAGGCTCCCCATATATTGATGCTAGGAATACTATTAAGGAGGGCTCTTCGACATGATGCGGATCATTATTGATGCGAACCCACTATCCATATGCCCTCAGCTATCTCAACACCACCAGTAGGTTTTCCAACACTGATTCGCCTAACCCTATGTATATCGATCAGCTCCTTCTCTATCTCAGCGGCGCGGGGGTTCTCTATATATAGTGTGGCATCCAGGGGATCCGATAATCTGAGGCCCCTCTCCTTCTTATACTTCCATACAGCAGAGTTAACCCTAATCAATAAATCTAGAGGCTCTTCTAAGTATTCCCTCCACTCACTGGGGGGTTCTGGGAATCTTTCGAGATGTATAGATCTGCCCCTTGTTCTTCTCCATATATAGTCTGTGAAGAAAGGCATTATGGGGGCCAGCGACTTGAGTATAGCCTCAAGAGCCCTGTGAAGAGTATACCAGGCCCCTTTCTGCTCCTCAGCACTATATAATCCACCGCTGTTATATGCTCTCGCCTTAACGCTCTCAATATAGTGATCCGCAAACACGTTCCACGAGAAGTCATACACCATGTGAAGGGGCTCGTAGACATCGAGCTCGGAGTATGCTTTATCTATACTCTCAATAATCCTTGCAAGCCTCGATAGGAGGGCTCTATCTATAGGTCTCAGAATATACTCACCAGAGGGGTCTGGAAACCTGGTTATAAACCTGGCTATGTTCCACACCTTGGTTATGAAGAGAGCCCCACTTCTGATCATGTTCTCATTGAACCTATAATCATAGCCAAGCCTTGCAGAGCCTGCTGCCCAGAATCTAAGGGCGTCGGCCCCATACCTCTCTATAAGGGGCTCCGGGTCTATCACATTTCCCTTGCTCTTATGCATAGCCTCCCCCCTCTCGTCGAGGCCCATACCGCTTATCCTAACCCATCTAAAGGCAGGTGCTCCTAGGAGGAGGTATACCCTCAATATGGTGTAGTAAAGCCATGTTCTTATGATCTCATAGCCCTGAGGTCTCATTATGTTCCCAAAGGCTTGTCTGAATAGCTTCTCATCCCTCATATATCCAGAGACGTATAGGGGCGATATACTAGAATCAAACCATGTGTCAAAGACCCTCTTATCGCCCTCTAGATACTCCTTACCAGCTCCACATTGGGGGCATCTATCAAATGGAGGAGGATCCCTCCAGGGCCTATAATATCTTCCGGGCTCCGGAACTAGATAGGATCCGCAGGATCTGCACCTCCATAAGGGAACCTCTGTCGCATAGTACCTGGTCTTCGATATTGGCCAGTCTATCCTGAGACTCCTTATCCACTCCACAAGCTTCTGCCTATGGAACTCTGGCTTGAAGCTCATCGAGCTGCTTATCTCTATAAGCTTCTCAGCATACTCGAGCTGCTTTAGAAACAACTCTCTAGAGTGTATGATCTCTACCGGAGTTCCGCACCTCCAGCACACAGGGATCCTTCTGCTCCCAAGCCTCTCAATCTTCTCTATGAGTCCCATGCTCTTCAGGATCTCAACCACCCTAGCTCTGGCCTCGCTAACCTTGAGCCCTTTGAGAACCCCTGCTAGATCGTTCATCCTCCCATCCTTATCTATTATAACCCTCACCCTGTCCATGATCCTTAGATCCCTTATGATCCTTAGATCCCTTGTGTCTCCATAGCTGCAGACCATCTCGATACCGCTGCCAAACCTGGGATCAACCTCAGGGTGCTCAACAATAGGGACCTCATAGCCATAGATAGGAACCCTCCCCCTCTCACCCCCAAGCCCCGAGTACCTCGGATCCCCTGGGCTATATGCCAGAGCAACCATTGCTCCAAGAAGCTCTGGTCTTGTAGTTGCAATGAGAACTCTAGAGCCGTTTGTGATCTCGACCCATATGTAGTAAAGCTCCGAGGGTCTCTCAACATACTCGATCTCAGCCTCTGCGAGGGTTGTCATACACCTAGGGCACCAGTAGACAGGCCTCTCAGCCTCATATATAAGGCCTCTTCTCCACATATCAATAAAAGTCGCCTGTGTTATCCTCCTATACTCAGGGCTGTCGGTGCCGTTCTCCCAGTACTCGAAGGAGCATCCAAGCCTCTTCCACACAGCAACCAGCTCCTTCTCAACAGCATCTAGTCTCTCCTTGCATAAGGCTAGGAATTTCTCCCTACCCTCTGGGGTTCTCGCCATCTCGTGGGGGTTTACGCCGGTCTGTCTCTCAACAAGGATCTCTACAGGGAGACCATTTCGATCAGCATACCATGGAACAAGAACCCTGTAGCCCTTCATCCTGTGATACCTTGCAACCATGTCTATCTGGGCATAGTGGGCAGCCCCCCCGACATGCCACTTGCCAGAGGTATATGGAGGGGGTGTGTCTATAACTATAAGTCCCTTATCGCCCTGGTATCTATCATGCCTATAGAGGCCCTCATCCTCCCATATTCTTATAAGCTCCAGCTCCCTCCTATGATCCCACCTGGTATCTCTCAGCCCCTCACCCAAAGTCTCCACCATCTGTTAAATAACCTCTATGATATGGATTAATATGTGGGAGCTATATATATAGTGGATGATGAAGCCGCTCCAAACCAAGGGGTGAGGATCTCGCGACGAACTGACACAAGATCCTCGTGCTATCAAGGCTTGTGGGGGGTGATAGCTTGGAGGAGGATAAGGGGAGGATCCTTCCAGGAGTGACGAGGGTCGCCACAAAGGTTCCCCTAGACAGGGTTGGGGTTATAATTGGCGGAGGAGGGTCTGTAATCGATATGCTCAGGAGAAGGCTTGGCGTCTCTGTTAGGGTTGATAGCACAACCGGCTCTGTAACCATAGAGCCCATGTCGCCCAGCACTCCTGTAGCGAATCTTCTAAAGGCTAAGGAGTACATAGACGCCATAGGCTATGGCTTCTCACCAGAGAGGGCTGAGAGGGTTCTCGAGGAGGATCAGGTGCTTGTTGTCATAGATCTAAAGGGCTATGTAGGGGATTCTGAGAACCATCTCAAGAGGATCAAGGGAAGGATCATTGGAGAAGGTGGAAGGGCTAGGAGGCATCTCGAGGAGATCACAGACACCTACATCTCGGTGGGCGAGAACTCCGTGGCAATCATAGGAGGCTATGAGGAGGCTGAGATAGCTAGGCAGGCTATACAGATGCTTATAGAGGGTAGGCAGCATGTTACAGTATATAAATACACTGAGAAAATGATGGCCGGGGTTAGGAGGAGAAAGCCTAAGATCTTGTGACGGCGTGGCTGGGAATGGATCCAGGGCAGGATCGGGGAAGGATTGAGAGATGTATAAGGAACCTCGTGGATGTTTTCAGAGAATCGATAGACCTGCTTGAGAAGCAGCACTGGTACCCAGGGGATCCTCTATCCCCCATATGGTGGGGAGGGCTTGGAGACCCCCTGGAGATCATAGTAACAGCCATTCTGGTCAAGCTGAGTAGGTGGAGATCTGCTCTGGATTCTTTGGAGAGTATGAGGAAATCCGGGCTCCTAGACCTTAGGAGACTCTCCTCAGCGAATCCTGAGGATCTCGCTAGGGTTATAAGGGGCGTCGGCTTTCCGAGGAGCAAGGCTAGGACTATAGTTGAGATTGCTAGATATATAGAGAGATCTGGGGGGCTGGGGGCGATCTCTAGGAGAGGAGCTGAGGAGATTAGAAGAGAGCTTATGGATATAGATGGTATTGGGAGAGAGACTGCTGACTCTATTCTTCTCTTCGCCCTCAACAAGCCCGTATTCCCTGCTGCTAGGCTCTCTATGAGGGTTCTTGAGAGATTCTGTGGATCAGGTGTGGAAGGATACGAGTCTATGAGGAGAGCTGTTGAGGAGACCCTTGGCTGGGATCTATATAGCCTCAAGCTGCTCCACGCAGGGCTAACAACTATTGCCAGCAAGTATTGCAGAAGATCTATGCCTAAATGCGGCCAATGCCCCCTAGTGGGGCTATGCATATATGGGGGTAGATCTAGATCCTCTCTCTAGCTCGACACCGTTTTCATTATAGCTACAACACTTTTGAAGCCTTCGGCGAGGGGGTCTGTATCTCCCTGCCTCTGGGCCAAATATGCTCCCAGATCTTTTAGCGATGCCCATATAGAGCTATATGTACCCCTAACCCCGTCCAGGGTTCTTCTAGCTCTCACGCATAGCTCTATCTCTCCATCCCCACAGATCCTCTCAAAGCTCTTCTCATCAATAACCCTGAACTCTCCGTTTACTATTGCTGCATCTATCTCTAGATCCAGGTATGCGATCTTCAGGATGCCATCATATAGGATTGCTGGTCTCGTGTTTATATTAACATACACACCCTTTAGGGACAAGCTCTGGCTATAGTATGCATGTATAGCCACCCAGCTATCCTCTGAGACTATTGTTAGTGCTCTATCATCCCTCTCCCTCTGGATCCCTAGGCCATCATATAGCCCCGAGCCTGTTATGCTCCTAACAATCCCCAGGGATATGGATCCGTTCTCAACATCGTATACCCTGAGCCTCCCCTTCCCAAGGGTGATGGGCTTCTCAAAAGGCTTGTTATGTATTATCACAGCCTCGAGTCCTGGGTATAGCTTTTCAGCCACATATCTCTTAAGCCCTGAGGAGACGAACCTGGGATCGGAGCCTGAGGCTACTATTGAGTCAAGGAGATCCGCTAGATCTGGGTAGTCTATATATGCTCTTATAGCGTGGTGCATAGGTGCTGTGGGGGTCACTGAGGATCTGATCCTATCGAGCTCAGCCATATCCTCTATAGAGAGGTGTATGAAGGCTATCTTCTCACCAACATATAGGGGTTCCAGATACTGCGAGGATCTAGCCTTCTCTGATAGACCGGAGAGGGTTTTTCTAAGCTCCTCAAATTCCTCAAGAAGATCCTTTGTGGAAGCCCTGGAAGCTGAGCTCCTCCAGTGCACACCAAGCCCGTGTCTTAATATCATGTCAGTCACTCCCTTGAGCTCCATGATCACATCGGGATCCCTTATGTGCTCGGAAACCCTCTGGATAGGCTTGTCCAGAAGGATCATGTTTCTCCCAACAACATATATACCTCTATCAATCACCGGCACCCCATCATCTCTATAGCCCACTATGGTTGCCACAAACTCCTCACCCTTATAGCATGTTCTATCCCTCAGATAGCCCTGAATCCCCAGAGGTGTTTCCACATAGCATCCACCCTGATCCTGAGATACAGCCCTTGTTCTGAACACTATGTAGAGGGGCAGGGGGCCTCGGTATAGGGATCTCCTAAGCACTCCCCTGAGCAGCCTGTAGGCCTCATCAACAGCCCCCGGGATCCCTACTACTACTATGAGGCTTCTATTGTCGTCAGCGTTCTTCACTGTAACGTCGACATAGCCCTCAGCCTCGGCCCCAAGCCTTCTCGAGATCTTATCGCTTATATCCCCAGGCCTTAGCCCCCCATCCATTAGGATCTTTGAAACAGCTGTTGAATATATCCCCCTAGCCCTGAAGCCGTACACGAAAAGAGCACCCTGTGCTAGTCCTTAACAGTCTCGAGCCTCGTTGCTATCTGCCAGAGCAGGTTTCTAGCGTGGGTTGGCATGTTGGGATCCTGGCTAACCTCGTCTAGAATACTCACCGCGTTGGCAGCCCTAACACCTGGTGTTAGGCTTGTCTCCTGGAGGATCTTTATGGCCTGTATAGCTGCCCTCCTAATATTCCTGGGAACCTGAGAGTCGTTGACAATACTCATGAGAAGCGTGAGGGCCTCCTTAATCTTAGCCTCGTTCTGAGCCCTCTTCTGAGCCTCAATGCTGCTCACACCACCACCCCAAATCCAAATATGTTTAATCCATATATTTTTAAATGGGGGCGTGATCTCTATATCCCAGCTTTTCTCGAGGCTATCTCTATAAGCTTCTTAGCAAGGCTTCTGAGCTCATCTGCTGATATATTACCCATGGTTCCTATCCTTATAATCCTATCCCACCCATCCCCAAGCCCTGTGGCTACTATATAGCCCTCCCTAGCCATTTCCTTGACAACATCACTGGATCTCAGCCCTCTATCTAGGGTGAATGCTGCTACGGTGTTTGATCTATGGCTTCTGGATCCTATGAGAGGCCTGATCAGATCGGAATCTATAGATCTATATAGGGCCTCAGCCTTCTCCCTATGGATCTCAACATACCTCTCAACACCGATTTCTAGAACCCTTGCAAGAGCCCTCTCGAGGGCGTAGAAGAGGTTTATAGCTGGCGTGAATGGCGTATACCCCTTCCTAGCATTCTCTATATAGAGCCATAGATCCAGATATCTTGGTGGCGGACTCACCCTAGAGATCATCTCAGTCCTCCTAAGGAGTTCTCTATCGATCGCAACGAATGAGAGGCCAGGGAGAGATCCAAGAGCCTTCTGGGAGCATGATGCGATACCCCCAAGACCCCATCTGGATATAGAGAGCCTCTCCCCACCAAGCGATGATACGGCGTCTAGGAGTAGTGGTGCTCCCAGGCCTCTGGATAGCCTTGCCAGATCCTCAAGCTCGTATAGCCTATGCCCATAGCTTGTCTCCACATGGGTTGTTAGAACCCATGCTATGTTGCTCCTCCTAATGGTCTCCTCAACATACCCTAGATCTAGGGGCTCTCCAGGCTTCAGTCTATATATATTAACACTAGCACCCCTCCTAGCAGAGGTCTCTGCGAGCCTCTCCCCAAACTCTCCGTAGCTTATAACCAGAACCCTCTCCCCAGGCTTTATAGTGCTATAAATCATAGCCTCTGTTGCTAGAGTGCCGCTCCCGCTCAGTATTGCTACCTCACCATCTAGATCGGATATCTTTGAGATCTTATCCAATATGCTTAGCAGAACCCCCCTGAACTCTTCAGATCTATGGCTCACAAGGGGCTTTCTAAGGGCTTCCAAGACCTCTTCATAAGGCTCCACAGGTCCTGGTGTGAATAGCCTCGCCATCTCAGCCAAGTCTCCTAAGGATTTCTCTTAGGGTTATTAGGGCACCCCTCTCCTGTGCTTCGAGTGTTTGGAACCCTATATGGGGTGTTGGGATAACTCTCTCATGCTTTATAAGCTTCTCCTCAACGCTCCCAGGCTCTGGGGGTTCTCTCTCGAATACGTCTAGAGCTGCGCATCTAACAACCCCAGACTCTAGAGCCTCTAGAAGGGCCTCAGGATCTATAACCCCACCCCTAGATGTGTTTATAAACACACAGCCTCTCCTCAATAGGAAGAACTCCCTTCTAGAGAACATTCTCCTAGTACTGCTATCAAGGGGGATGTGGAGGGATATGTAGTCGCAGTTTGGGAGCATTGAGTGGAGATCCCTATAGAACTCAGCACCAAGTTCTTGGGCCCTTGATGATAGATCCAGTATATCGTGTGCCAGAACCCTCATGCCAAGGCTCCTAGCCAGCATAGCCACTCTAGAGCCTATCCTCCCCAGCCCCACTATGCAGAGGGTTTTTCCATATAGCTCTGTACCCATTGGCCTGATCCATGCTCCGTTCTTGAGATTATGGGTAACGTTATATAGATCCCTTGAGCACATGATCATAAGCCCTATAACGAGTTCAGCAACAGATATCACAGGAGCCTCTGGCGTGTTTATAACCTCCACACCCATCTCTTTGGCTGTCTCTAGATCTATATTATCAAGCCCGGAGCCCACCCTGACTATTAGCCTGAGCTCTTTACCTCTATTGATAACCTCTCTATCTATCCTAAGCCTTCCCCTTATAACTAGGATGTGGTATTCGCCAACTATTCCGAGGAGCTCTTCATATGATATATCAGGCCTGTATGAGACCTCAAAGCCGTTTCCAGAGAGTCCCTTCACAATAGCCTCTGATACCCTATCGGTTACAAGGATCCTGTGCCCTCTATTCTCGACAAACGAAACCACCAAGTAGGCTTATACAGAGGGGTATATAAGCTTTGACCATATTAGCGTGGTGCTATTAATAGGGAATATGCTGGGTTCTTATAAGCCCTCATCCCCACTATAGATGGCGAGGCTTTTAGTTGTAATGGGGGTTCTTCTTAATAAGGGTATGTGGAATAAATATGTTATAGAAGATCTTGCATCGCTCTATATCGGGCTTATAAGGGTTAGGAGGATCTATGAGGAGGTTAGTAGGGATCCGGAGCCATATAGATCCTTCCTTCTCGGGATTATAGGGGGTAGGAGTGTTGGGCATTCTAGGAGGGTTATGAGAACCATTAGGAATCTCATGGGCATCTCCATAAGGGGTGCTGGTGAGGCTCTTAACATGATCTCCATGGGGGTTCCCCTTGATAGAGTTGTCGATAAGGTCTCGGTCTCCTTCGAATCTAGGGGGAGTTTTATTAGGATCTCGGAGACCACCTCCCTGGCTCTTGAGAATATATTTAGAAGTCTCTCAATAGATCTAAAGAATCTTCTGGAGCCTTTGGTCAGCTTTGTTGAAAGAGATCTCTCAGCCCTTAGGAGCGATCCACTATATATATACAAGATCCTCGGCGGGGTTGCTGCTGCGAGCGCAAGGATAATGCCTCTGAGAAGCCCTCAGAGCCTTGTTATAAGGGCTCTAGATGGAATCCCGCTGGGTGTCTTCAAAAGGCTCTTCGGAGACCCCGGCTCTATATCGAGGGCCTCATCAGGCCTTGTTGACCCGGAGGTTGCTCTAGACCTAGGAGAGGATCTATCGATAATAACCCACAAGAAGGGGTCTTCAGGGCATAGGGTTTTAATGGTTATAGAGAACACATACCAGATCCACTCAATGATCAGGAAAACCTGCAGGCCATACATAAGGGGAGATGACGAGAGAATACTGCATCTAGTGGTTATGACACCAGAGTCTATAGAGATAGCCAGGAGACTCGGCATAGACGCCGACATTGAGAGGATCCTGATAAGAGGCGCTAGAAGAATAACAAAACCACACCCAAAAATAGCCATGGTGAGGGGAGCAGGAACAATAGATCTAGAAACATGCAGAACAAGCATCAAAGGAAGCATAACCCTAGGATGCAGAGAACTTCTTGAATACATAGGGGTAAAGATAGCCCTGGGCATTGGAAGGCTAGAGATCAGCGGGAAAACCAGAAGAAAAGCAAAGATAAAATGGATCTTTGCAACTAGCGAGGAGAAAGTTAATGAGAGCACAGGCTAGCTTAAAAAACCCAATCCTCATATAATTAGGGGCGCCTCGGGTGTTCAGGGTTATAGCTTTTGATGTATATGGAACTCTATTTGATATAACCAGCCTGTGTGATCATGTATCGACGATCATAGGGATCAGGGATCCGGGTGCCTTTGTAAGCACATGGAGGTCGAAGCAGCTTGAATACACGCTTCTGCTAAGTCTCATGGGGAGGTTCGATGACTTCAGATCAGTGACTATGAGGTCTCTTAAATATGTTATGAAATAATACGGACTCGGGGATAGAGAGGATCTCCTAGAGAGTCTCCTGGATGGCTGGCTAAACCTCAGGCCATATAGAGACACTCTTGAGGCTATACCCAGGATAGCTGAGAGGTATTTAGTAGTTGCATTAACTAATGGGACTAGAGAGATGGTAGAAGAGCTTCTTAGAAGATCTGGTTTGGAGAAGCACTTTAGAGAAATAATATCGGCATCAGATGTTAGAATATATAAACCAAGCCCCTTTGTGTATAGGGCTATAGAACGAATGGGCGTGAAAGCCGGCGAGACCCTCATGGTGTCATCAAACCCGTGGGATGTCGCAGGAGCTATTAACGCGGGGCTGCAGGCGTGCTATGTTAACAGGAGGGAAGCTCCAATGGAGGAGCTAGATCTCAAGCCACATATTGTTGTTAAAAACCTCAGCCAGCTGGCAGAGATCCTGGCAGGCTTATCCTAATCTTAAAATTATAAAGATCTCAATACACGCTTAAGAGCCCTAAGGTGATAGCCTAACCTAATAGGAGTAATGCTTTAAGCCTCCTAGGATGATCACAAGCCAAGGAGCTAGGCTTAGCATGCCAAAGATAATAATTAGCTAGCTCCTTGGCTTGAGCTTTGATCAGCTCTAGGGGGTAGGGCTCGTGATCGAATATCTGGTTAGAGACCTCATGCTAGGAAAGCTGGTTGTTTTTAGTAGGAGAAAATTTAAATAGAGATCCTTGGGTATCCAATATTAGTAGATACCATGATAAGGGTTATGGCCCTCATGGTCATAGCCATTATCGCTATCCACATGGCGATCTCTTCCCATTACATGGCCATTGTTCTTAGTAATTCAACGAGTTTCATTGTGTGGATCACTCCCTGGGGCTATTATGTGGATCCAGTTAGTATTCCTTTCTACCTAGTGGTTGGTGTTGTTATTGCTTATGACTGTGATTATGGTATTAACGCGTCTTTCCTGAGGGAGTGGTTTATCTACTCTATAGAGCTTATAGGGAAGCTGAGAAGCATGGAGAGGGAGGTGTTTATAAACCTTTTCTGTGAGAAGTATATACCCACATGGATCTGGAGAGGATATCTGAGCGATGTGAAGATACATAGAGAGATTCTTAATGGGCTAAAGAACGTTATTGGGAGTGGGAATGGAACCTATATAGGGTTTAGTGAGCTAACCACATGTGTAAATGATACCAAGTGCAGGATCAAGCTTGTGGGCATCTATAAACAACTGGGGAGAGAATTCCCCGGATCAAAACTGTACTACTACGGATCAGGGGGAGACTATGTAGAGGCAATCCAGGATCTATATTGGAGGGCTGGGCTTTTCCTAGCTGGCATAGATATCTGGGATCTAGGATACTCAAATGGAGGGATATATGTCAAAGAGTACCTTTATAACAAGCTAGTATCACTAGCATATAGAATCGGGTGGGATAGAGTTATAGTAGGAGAGATGGGTTTAAGAGTGAATGACGAGCAAGCTTATGTAGAGCCCTGGAATAAAGATAGACCTATCGTCTATAATAGGACCATAACCCCTATATATTATGATCAGCTATTAACAGATATATTAGTGAATAAAAACGCGAGACCTGCATATATAGGAATATGGTCCTGGAATGATGGTGTATATTCTATAATGAATAGAGAAGACATTATAGCTATATTAAACAAGTTCTCTAGCCAGCTATACCTCCAGATCTATATAGCCAACGAATATGATAACAGAAACAAGCTTTTCTCTTTATCGCTGGTTTTTTAAGCACCCTAGCAAGGTTTTGATCAGCCTTATATAGCTGACCCTCCAGACATTGTGAGATCTAACTCTTATACAAATAACCCTAAGTAGGAATCCTCCCTACCCTTAAGGACAAGGGGTTAGGGTTTCATTGGGCTTGATGTTTACCAAGCCCTCTTCCCTTGGATTTATCGCCCTCAGGATCCCTTTTCATTGGGATCGATATCACTGGGCTCTTCCCACTCGGGGTGACCCCGGCCCACAGCTCGACCCTCATTGAAGCCTCTGGTTCATTGCTGTGGGGAAACCCTTGCATCCTGGTTTCTCTCGGTATCTATGCGAGCCCCTCTCAGATCTCAACCCGCATCTGGGGCTCTATAAGAAAACTGCTAACAACCCTTATAAACCAATATGAAACCCAAAACAGCTTATGAAGGCTTTCAGTTGTAAGGGCTCGTGGGGGAGGGTTTGTCCTCATGCAGGGTAGCTTATGCTGACCTCCTCCCCGCCCCTTTGTGGGCGGCTCATAGGTTCCCCCCATCTATTCGTGTTTACATCTGTCATCTGAGGGGCAGTGAGGGGGGCCAGAGCTCCCCCGAAGCTTGGTTTGATCCCCAGCATCTTCAGAGCCCTCTTTCTAATGTTTAGCTTCCCAACGATATCCCTGTCTGCTTCGAAGCCGCATCTAGGGCATCTTAATATTCTATATCCGTTTTCCTCAAGCTTTGAATCGCATTGCGGGCATTCTGAGGATGTCCCCCTGGGATCCACAATAACTATTGGCGCTCCATGCTTCATAGCCTGCCAGTCTATCCACTAAACAAGCCTAGAATATCCCATTATGATCAGCTTGGTTCTATGATCCTTGTTCCTGATCTTTCTCAGGGAGTTTATCAGCCCTGTTAGATC
>Ga0209695_100313_pt1 | contig 18692 bp, 14 predicted proteins | sample DewCreD2012metaG_4_FD_184110 | JGI IMG/M metagenome (GOLD analysis project Ga0209695, IMG submission 184110) | Hot spring sediment bacterial and archeal communities from British Columbia, Canada, to study Microbial Dark Matter (Phase II) - Dewar... ...
GCCATATTGAAAAAATAAAATAAATAATACATAGTGGTCCTAAGCAAAGCATAGCTTAATATTATATAAATCAGAAAATAGGATATGAAAGGTTCTATTATAGGGAATGAGTTAGTAATAAGAGATAGAACTTATGACTTAATAAATCCTGCAACCGAAGAAATTATTGAAAAAATTTCGCTCGCTACACCTGATGATGCAAAGAATGCTATTGAAACTGCAAAAAAAGCATTTGAAACGTGGTCTACGACTCCTTTATACAAAAGAATTGAAATGTTGTATAAAATTGCAGATTATATAAGCGAAAATAGAGAAGAATTTGCGAAAATCCTTTCCCTTGAAGCAGGTAAGCCTATTAGGGATGCTAGAGTAGAAGCGATGAGGACTGAAAAAGTGTTTAGATATTCTGCAGAAGCTGCACGTTTCCTTTTAACAGGTGAAACACCAAGGCTTGATGCCTTCGAATATCCTTTAGGAAATGAGAATAGAATTGCGTTGATAAGAAGAGAACCTATGGGTGTAGTTGTAGCCATAACGCCTTTCAACTTTCCTTTAAATTCTTTTGCTCATAAAGTAGCACCTGCTTTAGCTGTAGGAAATACTGTTGTTGTAAAACCTAGCTTGTCAACGCCTCTTTCTGCTTTAAATTTAGCAAGCGTAATGCTTAAACTAGGTTTGCCTCCTGGAGTAGTAAATGTAGTTACGGGATATAGTAGTGAAATAGGCGATTTGCTCATAACTCATGAAGAGGTTAGCTTGATCACTTTTACAGGATCTACTGAAACAGGTCTTAAAATTGCTTCGAAAGCAGCAGGTCTTTCCAAGAGAATGATTATGGAATTAGGAGGTTCAGATCCTATGATTATATTAGATGATGCCGATGTAGAAAGAGCAAGCGCTGTAGCTACGAGAGCAAGATTCGAATATGCGGGTCAAAATTGCAATGCTGCGAAAAGAATAATCGTTCAAGAAAAAGTATTCGATACTTTTATTGAAAGATTCAAAATTAAAGCTTCAGGTTTAAAACTCGGTAATCCATTGGACGAGAATATTGATATAGGTCCTTTGATAAGTGCTGAAGCTGTTAAGAACATGGAGAGATTTATTGAAGATGCCTTGAATAAAGAATCTGAACTAATAATTGGAGGGAAGAAGCCGTATCCAAGAGGTTTCTTTTTCATGCCTACTATAATAAAAGCTTCTACTCCTGATCTAAAAGCTCTTCAAGAAGAAGTTTTTGGTCCTATTGCTCCTGTAGTTAAAGTTAAGGATGAAGAAGAAGCAATAGCAATTGCTAATAAAACAAAATATGGATTACAGGCTGCTATATTTACGAGAGATTATAAAAAAGCGTTGAAAATGGCTGAAAAGATTAAAGCAGGAGCTGTTATAATAAACGATAGCACAAGGCTAAGATGGGATGCTCTTCCTTTTGGAGGAGTAAGATTTACAGGTTTCGGAAGAGAAGGTGTTAAGTATACAATGCAAGAAATGACTGAAATTAAATTAGTAGCACTTAACCTTGAGTAGATTTAAGTTCTTTTTCTATCAGAACTCTCTTTAATATTTTTCCGACTAAACTTTTAGGTAGATCTTCTTCGAATGAAATTTTTTTAGGCACTTTATAAGGTGCTAATTTATCTTTCAAATAATTCAATATTTCTTCTTCACTGACTTTTCCTTTATATTCTTCTTTAAGAACTATATATGCTTTGACAATTTCCCCTACTACTGGGTCTGGAATTCCTACAACTGCAGCTTCTTTCACTGCAGGATGCTGATATAAGATTTCTTCAATTTCTCTAGGATAAACAGAATATCCTTTATACTTAATTATTTCTTTCTTTCTATCAACTATGTAAAAATATCCTTCTTCATCCATTTTAGCCATATCTCCTGTTCTTAACCATCTTATTCCTCCATATTCAAAAAATACGTCTTTATTTTCTTCACTTCTTAAGTATCCTTTCATGACTTGTGGTCCTGCTACAACTAATTCGCCTATTTCTCCAACTTTTAACAATTTATTTTCTTCAGGATGAGCTATTGCAGCAAGCGTATTTGGAACAGGTATTCCAATTGAACCTTCTTTATATTTGCCTTTTATTGGATTGCAATGAGTAACTGGACTTGCTTCGGTCAATCCATATCCTTCTCTTAATTTTCCTCCTGTAAGGCTCTCAAATTTTTTAAGGACTTCTACAGGCAAAGCTGCTGCTCCGCTAATACAAACTTCTATGCTTTTTAAGCTATATTTCTTAGCATAAGGAGAGTTGATAATTGCATTATATAACGTTGGTACGCCTGGTAAAAGATTAACTTTATATTTTTGTACATTTTCAAAAAGTGCTTTAAGATCTAATCTTGGCATTAGTACAATCGTAGCACCTCTAAGTATTCCAAGATTCATCACAACTGTTTGTGCATAAATGTGAAAGAATGGAAGAACTGCAAGAATAACATCCTTCGCTTCTCTTTTTTCAACTAGCTCGCTAGCTTGATATGCATTAGCGAGTAAATTATAATGTGTTAATACAGCAGCCTTTGGAACCCCAGTAGTTCCACCTGTATACATGTAAGCTGCAGGATCGTTAATGGGATCTATGCTCACTGGCTCATATTTTTCTCCTTTATTTAATAAATCAGCGAATCTTAAAGTATTCTCATCGTATTTTATGTTAGCTCTAAATTCTCTCTTTAAAGGATATAATAATTTTTTAATACCTTTTAAATAATCTCTAATGCTAGTTACTATGACCTTCTGTAAATCAGTCTTTGCTCTTATTTCTTCTAAATTCTTATAAGCTAAATCCAATACGATTGCAATCTTTGCACCTGAGTTATTAATTATATACTCAAGTTCAGATGGTTTATAAAGAGGATTTATAGGATTTACTATTGCACCTAATTTCAACGTTGCATAATAAGCAATTACGAACTGTGGAGAATTAGGTAAGATTAAGCTTATAACATCTCCTTTCTTGATGCCTAATTCTTTTAAAGCGCCTGCAAACTTCTCAACTGATTCTTTTAAATCTTTATATTTTATAGAATTTCCAAAGAAAATTAAAGCACTATGTTCAGGATATTTCTTTGCTGTCTCGTCTAAAATTGAATATAACGGTCTCGGCTCTATTTTTATTTCAGGCGAAACACCTTCATCATAAAATTTTATCCATGGTTTAGATAAAATAAATTCTAGTACTTCATCTTTCATATTTAAAAAATAAAAAAATAAAATTAAAAATTTTTAAGAAGATGCTTCCAAAAGGGTTACTCCTTGCATTTTACCTTGTTCACCATGCCATGGGCCGCAGAAATATGGGCAATTTATTTTATAAGTCCCTGCAACGCTTAAAGTTATCACCGTCTCTGCTTTACCATTTGGACCTGCACTTAAGCTAGCTATTTGATTCCCGTTAGGATCCATAATTTGGAATCCATGCAGTGAAGGAAATGTGTAATTATTGTTAAATACTATTTTTATTCTATCACCCACTTTAAATGTTTGATTTTCAGGCATAACGATCCAATAAAGTTGAGATTGATCACCTGAACCTCCTGCATGGCCAACGTAGACAGATATTGTTGCTTTTGGAGGTGCTTGTTGACTTGTGCTTAAAAGATATCCAGCTATTCCTGCTACTGCAATAATTACTACTACAATAACTATTAGCAATGTTCTAGAAATTGCTTTTATGTTCATATGGAAAAATATATGTTGGGTTTATTAATCTATCTATTATAATGTTAGAATTAACCTATTCAGCTGGAACAATCATAGTTAGAAGCGATCAAAATTTTGACTTATCATTACCTTTCCTAACATATGATCCTAGGGTTGATGCATATCGCTGTTATGCTTGCAAATATGGCGAATTGATAAAATATCTAGAGAAGAAGAAAATTTCTTATACTGATAATGTTATAAAACCCATCGAAGGAAATATCGTACAAAAAAAGGATTTGTCTTTAAAAGAATATCAAGAGGAAGCTCTAGAAGCATGGTTATTAAATGATAAAAAAGGAATAGTAGTCTTACCTACAGGAACAGGTAAGACATTTGTTGGACTCGCTGCAATATCAAATGTTAGAGCTCCTACATTAATCGTTGTTCCAACTTTAGAATTGATGGATCAATGGTATTGGAGAGTTAAAGAATTCTTCGATGTAAGTATTGGTAGATTTGGTGGTGGATACAAAGAAATAGAATATATAACAATCATAACTTATGATTCCGCATATATCAACGCTGAGCAAATAGGAAACAAGTTTGAATTAATGATTTTTGATGAAGTTCATCATCTACCAAGTGAAGGTTTTAGACAAATAGCTTTGCTATCAGCTTCTCCTTATAGATTAGGTCTGACAGCGACTCCAGAAAGAGAAGACGGACTTCATGATCTTTTGCCCAGTTTGGTTGGAGATATCGTTTATCGAAGAAGTGTGATCGAAATGAAAGGCAAGTACTTGGCTCCTTTTGAAATTGTAAGATATTATGTAGACTTAAACGATGAAGAAAGGAAAAGATATGAGGAGTTGAGAAAGAAATTCAAGAAATTTTTTGATGAGCTTGGAATAAAACTCGATAGTCTTGAAGACTTTTATCAAATGATTCTTAAAAGTGGAAAGGATAGAAAAGCAAGAGAAGCTTTAATTGCATGGAATGAAGCTAGGAAATTAGCTTTGAATGCATCGAATAAATTAAACGTTTTGGAAAGGATTTTAGAAAAACATAAAGGTGAAAGGATCCTAATTTTTACAGAATACAATAGTTTTGCAAGATTGATTTCAAAAAAATATTTAATCCCCGAAGTTACTTATCGTACTCCTGAAAAAGAAAGGATTATAACGATGGAAAGGTTCAGAAAAGGCATTTATAATGTTCTAGTGACTAGTAAGGTTCTAGAAGAAGGCATCGATGTACCTAGTGCTAATGTGGGAATTATTTTGAGTGGAAGCGGAAGTAAAAGGGAATTCATTCAAAGGCTTGGAAGAATATTAAGACCTATGAAAGATAAAAATGCAATACTTTATGAGATAGTTACTCGAAATACTTCTGAAGTCAATGTTTCTTATAGAAGAAGGAGGGAATTATTGACTGGATTCTTTGATTAATGTTAACAAGTGACTTATTAAGAGTAAAAATCATAAAAAATGAACATATACGACCTTTATTCGTTGAAATGAATGAAGAGAATTTGTTTCTTGCAGATACATTGATAGATCTTTATCGTTCATCGATATCTAAGAAAGTTTCTGATTTGGAGGATAAATTAAAAGAAATTGAATATAATGCTGAAAGCTTAGGCTATGATTTCAAACTTTTTAGAGGTTTGAAGTCATTGCTTGATAGAAGGCTTATAATAGAAGAGAATCAAGAAAGTGATGCAATAAAAATAAGAGCGATGATTTTCGAGTTAGCAAATCAACATTACGAAGGAATCATTTTAAAAGAGGAAGAAAAAGAAAAGATATTTTCACTAGTTTCTCAAAGACTTGGAAAGTCTCCTGATGAAATAAAAGAGATATTTAACTCAGTATATGAAGAGGAAAAAAAGATCAAAGATTTTCTAAATATTAGTCCAGAAGAACTTCTTAGACAATATAATTTATCATTATTGCAGACTTTGGTGTTCAAATGCAGAAAACTCTTCGTAGATCTTGAAGTTGGCGGGCACGAAATGAGGAATATACTTTGGATGATTAAAAAACTCAATTTACTTTTCTTGGCTGAGAAAAGCTATACTGGTTTAAATTTAGCTATCGATGGTCCTGCTTCTATAATTAAACAAACGGAAAGATACGGTACACGTATCGCTAAATTATTACCTCATTTATTCAAAGCAAAGAATTGGCATATAAGAGCTTATGTTGCTTACAAAATTAGGAATAAGAAGAAGATATTCAAGCTTGAATTATCTAAACAAGAAGCTCAGAATTTTTTACCTCATGCTATTAATGAAAAGATAGAATATGATAGTTACATCGAAGAAGATTTCTCCAAAAAGTTTTACTCTGTTGGAGGTGAATGGCAAATAATAAGGGAGCCTGAACCAATATTAATAGGAAGAGACATTTTCATTCCTGATTTTGTTTTGATAAAGCAGGATAAGAAAGTTTATCTTGAAATAATGGGATTTTGGAGTGAAGATTATATTAAAAGAAAAATTGAAAAGTTGAAAAAATTAAGTAATATTAATCTAATACTTGCTATAGATTCTTCTCTTGGAAATATTGAAATAAATAATCTTAGTTCAAATATATACATTGTAAAATATAATAAAAAAATTTTAATAGCTGATATAATTAAGGCACTAAATAAATTTTAGTTATTTTGTTTTTCTCTCTTTAATTTTATTTATTAATACAGGTAAAAATTGATACAAGTCTGCTACTATGCAATAATCTGCATAATTGAATATAGATGCGCTTTTTTCTTTATCTAAAGCAACAATTATTTTAGAATCTTGTATTCCTCCGATATGCTGTGGAGCTCCTGAAATTCCAATCGCGAAATATAAATTAGGTTTAATTATTTTTCCAGAAATCCCTATCCATCTATCTTCAGGTAGCCATTTGTAATCTGCTGCTACAGGTCTTGAACAACCAATCTGTGCATTAATTAATGAGGCAAGTTCTTCTGCAAGCTTCAAATCTTCTTTTTGTTTAAATCCTCTACCTACTCCTATTACTATTTCAGCTTGTGAAATATCTACACCGCTTAATGCTTTCTTTTCAACTTTTTCAAATGTAACGTTCGAAACAGGTAGTTCTTCGATGTATCTTATTTTAGTTTTACTTTTTAGTTCAATATCTAATTTCTTAGCAGAAACAGTAAGGGCTATTTGTTCTTCCTTGTTTATGGATATTTTGCTAACAGCTTTTCCTCCAAAAACTTTTCTTGTTAAAATTAAATTCTCGTTATTAATCTCGATTTGATAGACATCTGTGAACAGTGGTATGTTTAGATATGCTGCTATTCTTGATATTATATCATTATCGTTATTTGAAGAGCTCCCAATAATATATTTGATATTTTTGTTGGTGATTTCATCCTTTAGTATTGTTGTATATTGATCCAAAAGTGCTCTCTTCTTGATCAAAACAAGTTCATCTATTCCTTTATTAATGATTTCATCTTTAATTTCTGAATCTAAAGTTATTGCAACAAGATTTTCACCGAGCTTAGATTTGAGCAAGTAAGCAAAGCTTAAAGGATATATAATTCGCTTTGGTTCTTCTGAAAATACAATAATTGAAGAATTCATATTTTTATTACACCTTCTTCGAGCAATTTATCGATCAATTTATCCGCTATTTCTTCGAGACTTTTTCCTTCAATGAATATCCTTTTCCTTTTCACTTGTAATGCTAAATATTCATGTTTGATATTTTTTCTATCCAAATCAATACCAAGTGATTTAAGATCATACTTAATCAAGGGTTTATTTTTGGCTTGTAGTATTTGCCTTAAAGTTGGTATTCTTGGTTGATTTATCTCGCCTGTAACGCTTAATACACATGGCAATTTTACTCTTAATGTTACTATTTCATATTCAGTACTTCTTTGAACGATCGCTTCTTCACCTTGAATTTCTATTTTATTGACGAATGTAACTACAGGTATTCCAAGGAGAGTAGCTAATCTAGAAGCAAATTGTGAAGAAGTCGTATCTTGGGAATATTCGCCTGCTAAATATATATCGAAACTTCCTATTTTCTTTATTAAGCTACATGCAACAATAGCTGTTTCTCTCGTAGTAACATTTACAACGTTATCATCTATTACTAAATGAAATTCATCTGCGCCCATAGATAAGATTTCTCTTGCTATTTTTTCTGCATCTGAAATTCTTTTTTGAACAGGCCCCCAAGTTAATATAGAAAAAGCTGACACCTTTCCTCCATATTTTTCTTTAATTCTAATCGCCTCTTCAACAGCGTTTTTATCATATTCACTTATAGCTAGTGGAGTTTCTTCAATGTTAACTCTGCCTTCGCTATCGATTTTCAATAAATTCAAGTTTAGAGCTGGCTTAACGAAGACTGCAATGTTGAATGGCATATCTGCCTTATTATAAAATCGTTTTCTATAAATATTTCGTAGTTAAGTTAATTATCTTTGAAAAAGGAAATATCGTATGAGAAAAGTAGGAATAATTGGAGTAGGTCATTCAAAATTCGGAGTTAGAAATGATGTAAATATGAATGAGCTTGTATTAGAAAGTTTTAAACCTGCCATAGATGAAGCAAATATTGATCTTGAAGATATTTCTTTCTTAGTTGTATCTAATGTAGGGCTTTGGAGCAGTGAAGAATTACCTGCGATAACAATAGCTGAATATTTAGGCTTAACAGGTAAAGGATCTATGCGCATAGAGGCTGCATGTGCATCAGGAAGCGCTGCTTTGAAAGTTGCCCATGATATGATTAGCTCAGGAGAAGCTGAGATAGTAGCAGCTATAGGAGTGGAGAAAATGAATGAAAGTTTTACTCCTAACGTTGTTGAAATAATAGGAAGAGCTGGAAACTATTTCTGGGAATTTGAAAACTTCGGAATGACTTTTCCTGGTTATTATGCAATGTATGCGACAGCTTATATGAGTGAATATGGTGCTAGGGAAGAAGATCTAGGAGAGGTTGCAATAAAAAATCATTTTTATGGAGCTAAGAATCCTTTAGCTCATTTCCAAAAGGAAATAACGATGGAAGATTATCTTAAATCAAAATATGTAGCGTGGCCAATAAAACTTTTAGATTCAACACCTATATCTGATGGTGCTGTAACTGTATTATTAGCTAGCGAAGATGCGATAAGAAAAATCGGCTCAAAGGATGTTGTTTGGATAAAATCAATTGGCTATTCAACTGATACTTCTAATTTGAGTAAAAGAAGTGATTTTCTTAGCCTTGAAGCTGCTAGAAAGGCTGCAGAAATAGCTTATAAAAAAGCATCCATCGATCCTAGTAAAATAACTAATTTAATAGATGTTGCAGAGGTGCATGATTGTTTTACTATTGCTGAAATCTTAGCATATGAAGATCTAGGTTTCTTTAAAAGAGGAGAAGGTTTCCTTGCATTAAGAGAAAAACAAACCTATAGAGGTGGAAAGATACCTGTGAATTTAAGCGGGGGTCTAAAGGCTAAAGGTCATCCTATAGGAGCAACAGGTCTATCAATGATAGGTGAATTGACTAAACAATTAAAAAGGCAAGTTGAGAAATCAAGACAGGCAGACATCAAGAAAGGATGGGCATTGGCTCATAATGTAGGAGGGACAGGCCATTATGCATATGTAACTCTTTTATCTACCGAAAAATGAAATCTCAAAAAGAGCAGTTTGATGAATTCCTAGAAACATTAGATAAAGCCGTTAAAGAAGCAAAAAGAGCAATAAAGCTTCCATTGATACCTGATCAAAAAACTGGTAAACTTCTTTGGATATCAAATAGAGAGTTAAAACTAAGATATGTCTTAAGCATTGAAAACATTAAAGAATTTTTTGAAGGTTTGCTCAAAGGTAAAGTACTTGCTTCAAAATGCAAGCTATGTATGTCCATATACTTTCCTCCACAAAACTATTGTAATAAATGTAAAAGATCAGAAATGGAATGGCAAGAATTAAGTGATGAAGGAGAACTTTTGAGTTTTACAAAAATTTCTGTAAAGCCTTATAGTTTCTCGCATCTTGAAGATTATATCATTGGAATTGCAAGATTAAAGGAAGGAATAAATATTCTGGCCTGGATTGATGAGAAAGATGTATCTAAACTAAAACGAGGTATGAAAGTTAAGTTAAAAGTTATTGAAAGGAGCGAGGAAGGATATTTAACTTATGGATTGATACCTGAATATTCTAGCTAAAATTAAAACGTATTCAAATCTTAGATCATTGTTAATATCGCAGGTATTTGATTTTTGGAAAAACCAAAATTTCACCTTCTACGCTTATAGCTATCATTTCATCAACATCTATTTTTTTAAGAAAAGGCGATAATAATTCTTCTTTAGGTAATAAATTTATTTCCGTGCCGCTTGCATAATAACATATAGCAGGCAAAACGAGTATTTCTTTTTCTAATTTACCGTAAAGAAAACATTTAACTTTAATTTTAGAGCCCGTTTCAGAATATAAAACGATTGCAGGATGTTCATGAGCCATTATTAAGAAATCTGCTTTATTCATCAATTCTTCATTTGGCAATTCTTCACCATGAAAGAAAAGGTAATTCTTAATGAGAAATTCTTGTCTATAAACTTTTACTCTCAATTCTTTAGCAAACGCATCTACGTAGTTATCATGATTTCCTTTAATTAATATGATTTCAATATTTTTGTTTAAAATTTCATTTCTAATATAGTTAACAAATGAATATAGTTCGTCGATCTCTGAATCATCAACTTCATCAAACTCGTTTTTGATATCCCCTACGACTATAATTCTTTTTATATCATTTTCTTTACTTACTTCTTTTACAATATTCTCTATCTGTTCAATTATATACTTTAGATTTAGCTTTGGTAGGAAAATACCGTTTTTCGCAGCCACTCCTTCATAACCTAAATGAAGATCTGCTAAAACGATAGCGCTAAGACTTTTTATATAGACCAAATAAGAATCCTTAAAAATAACAATATCCCCGTTAATCTCCATGATACATATTTTAGCACATCGAAATAATATTAAAATATTATTTTGTATTTGTTCTATTGCTGGCGATGTATGAAGATAAGCTAACAGGCAAAACTTTGCTTGTATATATGTATTTATTAAATAAAAATAGAGTTACTGCAAGAGAAGTAAAAGAAGCATTAGGATTAGCAAGTACAAGTTTAGCAATTTATTACTTAGAAAGGCTATATCAAATGGGTCTCGCAGATAAAGAACCAGGCGGCCATTATGTTTTAAAGAAAAAGATAGACATCGGCATATATAGTTTTTATGTAGGATTGTATGGACTTTATTTGCCAAAATTCTTACCTTATGCTATTTTCTTTACTGTTCTTTTAATATCGTATATTTATTTTTATTTAGACTCATTAAATTTATTTGCTTTGTTTACATTAATTTCTTCTTCTATAATTTTTTGGTATGAAACTTTAAAATTATATTTTAAATTAAGATCATTATATAAAAGCAGAATTAAGCGTTAGCTAATTTTGTTCTCGCAATTACTAGTTTATCCAATTCTTCTTTGCTCATTTTTAATTTTTGTAATATCGCTTGATGCAATTCCCTTAGTTTCTTTCTTCTATCTTTCATTAATATTACATCAGCTTCTCCAAATGTTATTAGGCTATGAGCAAAAGGTGAAGGTACTCTTGTGGAAATGACTTTGCATTCAATTTCTTTATTTTTTATACTATCCAAGATTTTCTTTGCATTTGGCAAATCCATTATATCTTCTAAAATTTCTCTTATTGTTTCTTCAATTATAGGAAAGTTTGGATCTATTTTCTTACATGCTTCTAATAATATTTGAGAGTTGATTTGTTGCTTGCTCACACTTATTTTATAACCTTTATAATTTCTCAGGACTAAAAAGCTTCTTGTTGAATTATGTCTAAACTTCCTTTTCATTAACTCAGTATATTCTAGATATTCTCTTAATAGATTTTCTAAGTTAGTATTGTATATTTCTTGGAATATTTCTTCGATTATTTTTTCATTAATTTTACTATAAACTTCTTTTGGCAATATGATCGAAAAACCGTTATCATGAACGATCGTTCCTACATCTACATCGAATTTTTTGATTATGATAATGGCGAATATTCTTGCAAGTGCATCATTAGTCCTACGTCCGTATAAAGCATGGAATATTAGGTGATGTCTACCATCGAGATCCATTGTTTTTTCGATCAGCAATAGTTTATCGTTGGGCATAATCTTTGCAAAAAGGAATTGTTCTAGAAAATATGATTTCATCGCTTTCTTTGAATATTCATCTACAGGTAATTGATTTATTAATTTACTGAAGTCCTCGTTCTTTTTTAGTTTTTCATACACTTTCCTTCTAAATTCTCCAATCCTCATTGCTAAATCAAAATTTAAAGGGAGTTGTTCTGAAAACCAAGGAGGTATTGTAGGTGCTTCGTTTTCTGTGCGTTCAACGTAGCATCTCATACCTTTACTATGAGAAAATCTATAAGTCTTACCACCTAAGACAAATACATCGCCTTTCTTGAGCCTCATCAAAAATTCTTCTTCTATGTTTCCTATCCACTTCTTTTCAGGCAACAAAAATACATCTACAGAAACTTCATCAGGAATTGTACCTATGTTTAAAAAGTAAATTGTTCGAATGTATCTTCCTCTTCTTCCAAACATTTGATCAGCTTCATCAAACCAAATTTTACCATAAACATTCCTATCCTGCAATTCTACATAATGTCCAGCAAGATATTTTAGAAGCTTTATGAATTTCTCTCTACTTAAATCCTTGTAAGGATAGGCTCTTCTTATTACTTTAAGTGCTTCATCTACATGCCATTTTTTATTTATTGCCATGCCTACAACGTGTTGAGCTAAAACATCAAGGCAATTTTTAGGCATATGAAATCTATCTAGTAAACGCTTTCTTGCATAGTGGAGCATTATTGCACATTCAATTAGATCGTCTCTATTCATTACGATGATTCTTCCAATCGAGACATCTTGGAATTTATGTCCACTTCTTCCAATTCTTTGAATAGCTCTTGTAATAGATTTGGGCGATCCTAGTTGAACAACAGTTCTTATATAACCAATATCTATACCTAATTCTAAACTAGTAGAGGAAACTACTGCTTTTAACAATCCTTTTTTTAATTTTTCTTCAACATCTAACCTAACGATCCTAGATAAAGATCCATGATGTGCTGCAATTTCTTCATCTGTATATTTGAATTTCTTCTTTAAGTTGAAAACAACTCTTTCTGTACCGCTTCTAGTATTTGTGAATATCAATACGGTAGGTGATTTGCTTATGATATCATGCAGAATTTCATACATTCTGTTTTCTATGACATCATCAGGAGTATAGATCAAATCTTCGACTGGCGAAATAACTTTTAAATCATACTGCTTTTCCCATGATACATCTACGATCCAGCATTCTCTGAAATTTCCGTTATCATCTAAACCCATTAAAAACTTTGCAGCTTCTTCTAAAGGATGTAACGTAGCTCCCAAACCTATTCTTATAAAATCTCTTCCTATCAATTCTCTTAATCTTTCAAGCGACAAGGATAAATGAACTCCTCTTTTATTGTTTGCTAATTCATGAATCTCATCTATTACTACATATTTCACATTTTTGATTTTCTCGATGAACTTAGGAGAATTCAGAATTATAGCAAAACTTTCAGGCGTTGTAACCAAAATATGAGGTGGCTTTTTGAGTTGTTTTTGTTTTTCAGAAGGAGGAACGTCTCCGCTTCTAACTGCTACACGAATCTCAGGAACTTTAATACCTTCTTTTTCTATCATAGCCTTTATTTCGCTTAAAGGTTCGCTAAGATTTCTTTTTATATCATTATTCAAAGCCTTGAGTGGAGATATGTAAACGCAGTAGACTTCATCTTTAAGTTCATTTTTAAGTGCTAAATCGAAAAGCTTTGAAATTATTACTAAGAAAGCAGATAAAGTCTTCCCAGAACCAGTTGGAGCAGTTATTAATAAGCTTTTCTCTTCACTCAATAGCTTAAAAGAGTAATATTGTGGAGGCGTCAAATCTTGAAATTTTCTTTCAAACCATTCCCTAACATAGCGATTTAAACAGCTGAGATTTTCTTCCTTTGAGAATTTCCTCAACGGATAATGAAACATTACAGATTTTAATTTTCTCAAAAGAAACTTAAATAAATTGCAGAAGAAATACCGTTATTTCCTAAGCATTACGCAAATTTTGTGTCATCTTAATGGTTCATGCAAGTTTTAATTATTGTATACAGATTTGTATATTTTAATTAGATGGGTTCCAAAGTTGTCCAATTAGGTTTAGCTAAGAAGTTTTAGAAAATAGAGACATGTTAGTTAGGCTTGTTATCTTTAAGGCTAGAAGCGAAGCAATTAAAGCTTTGGTAATGATTGGAATCGATAATATAAATGATGCTTTTGAAATTTTAAAGTAATGCAAGAAATTATTCGAGTTAGAAAAGAAGCCAGGAGATATACCGATAAAGCTTTAGAGTGATTTAAGGATGCTATTGAAATGAGGGAGAGATTAAGTTGAGTTACAGAAAAGTATAAAAAGAGGAAGGAGAACCAATAAATGTTATACTGGATGAGGGTTAAGATTTTAAGAATGCAGAATCGCATTCGATGAAGAATCTTAAAATAAAAATCTACTGATAAGTTAAACATAAATACCTTTATTTCGTAGGTATTACTTTTTTATATATCTCATTATAACTTTTCTTCTCTCCATCGATTGTTAAAAGAAATTCCAATGTTATATTGAATAATTTCTCATTATTTTTTAAATAAGGTAATATTAAATCCCAATCATCCTTAGTTAGCATAACATATTTACCTCCATGTAGTTGATTTTCTTCTAGCTTATTATAAGGATCTCTTATGTATATTGCTCCTCCTGAAGCTAATGAGAAGAGATTTCCACCAGGATATGGGTCTTCAAGATTGTAGTATTCACCTTCATCACTTATGCCTATACCATTTAATATTACAAAACCTCCTCCTTTTAATGGATCTCCAGCCATAAATGATTCTGCTAAATAATCTAAGCATGTTCCATTAATCACAACTCTAGGCTTTCCTACAGAATTTATCAAAGGTCTACCAGCTGCACTACCTAAGACATAAACTTCGCCTCCTTTTGAGCTATACATAAATGTTTGTCCAACATCACCGTAGATTACTATCTTGCCTCTTTTCATTATTTGTGCTACTTGATCTTGAGCAGAACCATGAACATATATTTCTGCACCATCTAATCCTGAACCTAGATAATCTCCAGAATCACCATATACATCAATTCTTAAAGAATCTGAATTAGGACCGAGGCCACAACCTAGAAATCTTTGTCCTCTCATATTATAAACGATAATTTTTCTCCAACCCATTTTGTATGCTTCGACAACAAACCTAGATAACGAATCTTCTCCTTCTGAAGGGAAATATTTGGAATCAATTACTAATGTCTGAATTGAATTTTTAGCCTCATGTAATTTATCTTTTTCATAAAAATCTATTAATTTATATTCTTGATCTAAATATTTATCAAAAATTTCATATAAGGCTTTTAATAATATGGTCTTTATTGAGCTTCTTCTTTTCATTCCGGTATTATAAGGAAGATCATATAGACGTGTAAGCAATTCTATTGCTTCTCTTGGTTTTCTTTTCTTTATGCTTTCTATATAGGATAATAATTCTTCCCATCCGATATCCTTTATTATTTTTATAAATGTATCTATATCAAAATTTTTATCATATTTAATATTAAAAATTTTTTGATTATTAGATAACTTGAGGTAATAATGTTCTTGATATTCTGGAATCTTTATCTTAATTCCAAATTTATTAAAACATTCGAATTTATTTTTTTCATAGTCGTAAACATAAATGAATGCTCCTCCATCTGTATGACTTTCTCCTCTCGCAACCCAATATTTATCAGCAAATAGTGAGGGTATGCGTGTATCTTCATATAAATCTCTAAGTATAGCATTAATAGCTTGTCTTTCAGAAGCGACGATACCTAATTTTACGTTTGAATCGAGATAAGAGAAAACTTGAGGCCTGAGCATAGAAGTATCTGTTATACCGATTAACTGAAATTGCTTTAAACGAGGATCATGACCTGCAATTATGAAGAACCAAGGTCCATCAGGAGAGGATGTCATATGCAATGCTTGAATTTCTCTGTATATTTTTCTCTTTTCTAAAGGCAGTTTATAAAAATCTCTTTCAAGTGTAGGAGCGAGAGCTTCTATCAAATATTCTAAAGGATATTCATATACTCTGTATAATAAATCGAAAACGAGAATTGCAACTTCTGTATCAGTCAAGAAAAGTGGTTCATAATTTCTTTCTTTCAAGTATTCGACAATAGGATGGTAATTTGAGAAATCTCCATTATGAACCAACGCATGATTTACTCCTACAAAAGGATGAGCTCCTCCAGGATGCCAAACTTTTCCTTTTGTCGGATATCTATGATGTCCTATCCATACATGTGCTTTGAAATCATCTAATTTATAATATTTAATAACTTCATCACCATAACCTACAAGCTTAAGCACTATCATATTTTTACCTGAAGACATCACCATTGCTCTTTTGTCGCCCAAAGATGAATAATATTTCTTGTTAAGCATGAAAGAAATTTGCCAAATCATTTCTTCTTCTACTTTATCTTCAGGTATATCTTCAAGCTCATTTTCTCTAATAAATTTCTTGAGCTTATCTTCTCTTATTTTTATAAAATATCTATAAATTTCTGGCGGCCTTACTTCTAAACCTAATTTTTGATGATCTAAATGTTCTATCTTATAACTGTCATATACTTCAAAGAATTCAGAAATGTATTCTTTTTCAATTTCGTCCTTATAATTTTCATTTAAAATGGCTAATTGGAATATGTAGCAATCGTTTAGCATTTCTTTGCTTACTCCTAATTGGATATTCGAAAGGCCTACAGCAGCAATTCCACCTCCTTTCCTATTACCTCTGTTTTTCATTTGATAAAGCGCCTGATACAGATATCTTCCTTCAAGTTGTTCAGAGGAAGCTAATCCTATTACTCCACATCCACCTTCTGCTTCAATTTTATTTTTAACTTTAAAGTCCCTATCTATTACCTTTAATCTACTTTTTAATAACTTGTTATACATATTCCTCTTTTCCTTCAAAACTTGGTCCTTTATCTAATAACAAATCCTTTCTTCCTTTTAGTTTCCTTATGCTATCTAGATCTAGCATGTATAAGATTTTCTTCAATTCATAACACCATGCCTTATACATATTGAGAATTCTTTTTGAACCCCATCTAGGATCTTGTAAACTAGATAAAACTTTATTTGTCGTTGCTATACCTATTTGACAACCTCTTCCTCTTCCTCCTTTCTCACAATTACCGCATTGTGTACATCCTAAAGCAATTAATTCTGCAGTTCCTATGACACAACCATCAGCTCCTAAAGCGATAGCTTTAGCAACATCATGAGGAGTTCTTATTCCTCCGCTTGCCATTAAAGTAATATTTTCTCTTACACCTTCAGATAGAAGATATTTATGAACTTTAGGTATAGCGAATTCAATTGGCATTGCTATATTTTTCTTTGCGAATTCAGGTGAAGCTCCTGTACCGCCATAACCTCCATCAAGATGAATAATATGAGCACCTGCATAATAGATACCAATCGCTACCATGTCGACATCTATAGGCGTTGAAACTTTTACAGAAACCAAAGCATTTGGATTTATAGCACGAATCCAATCAACATGCTTCTTATGATCTTCTACTGAATATACGCTATGAAAAGGGAAAGGTTGATAAATATTAACAAACGGTACGACTTCTCTCATTTCTGCTACTTCAGGAGTTACTTTTGGTGCAAGTAAATGTCCTCCTAATCCTGGTTTGGCTCCTTGTGCATATTTGAATTCTATAATCCTTGATATGAGTATTGTTTCTTCTCTTACTCCAAAATATCCAGTAGAGATTTGTGTTATTACGTTTTCCTTAAATTTCATCAGCTCTTTAGGGTATCCTCCTTCTCCTGTTGATGTGAAAGTTCCTAAGGTTTTCGCGCTCATTGCTCTAGCAATCATTACGTTTAAGCTAATCGAACCGAAGGACATACCTGCTCCGTAAAAAGGAACAGGGATTGTAATTTTTTCGCCATAGTTTCTTTTATTAAGATCGATTGAAAGGTCTATTTCTTCGAACCTTTTTAAGAAATCTTTTTCATCGAATGATTGCTTGTATTTGAAATCCAAAGAATCGAAACCATCTCCTCTATTTCCTATTCTATATTCAAGATGTTCAGGTATTTTACCTGTTGAAGCTTCGTAATATGTTGCTAAGATTAAATCTTTTGTCCAGCCATAATTCCCTATTGCTATTTCTTCGAAGTTTAAATAAGGTAAAATCTCGAGATTTCTATAGATATTTTCTCTATGCTTTTCTACGGCTCTTGGATTTAAGATATTTAGAAGTTTTAATGAAGGCATTCTATATCTTCAAAGGCTTCTTTTCTGATCTCTTCATAAAAAATAGCCCTTCCTACATCTCCTCTTAGTCTTCGCACATCTCTTTTACCCATTGCACTTAGTGCTTCAATTATCTGTTCATGCCATGCAGAAATCAAATTAATTAATCTTTGAGAGCCCCATTCAACGTCTATTTTTCTAGGAATAATTCTTGCTTTTCCTTTCACTAATTTAAATTCTGATTGAAGAGCAACATGAATAGCTACATCAATTCCAACAGCATCTAGTCCACAAATCATTGCCTTAACTATATGTTCAGCCATGACAGCACATCTGCTTCCTAATATTGAGATCTCATTTCTCAATCCTTTTTTCAGCAATTCTTCATGTATTTCTCTTATAATACGCTTAGGATTTTCTTTTGAATCCAAGTTAAATACGATATGAATCGAATCAAAGCCGTTTTCTATTGCTTTTAACAATTTTCCATATAAGTTATCTCCTGATTCTATTCTGGCTATAAGAATT